>Ga0310838_1000027_pt1 | contig 304732 bp, 327 predicted proteins | sample SM_ome_6_FD_202241 | JGI IMG/M metagenome (GOLD analysis project Ga0310838, IMG submission 202241) | Sorghum-adapted microbial communities enriched on stacked mutant (SM) sorghum from Joint BioEnergy Institute, Emeryville, California... ...
CGCTGCAAGACCGCGGCGGTGCTCGCCGTCGACCCCTCGTCGAAGCGCTCCGGCGGCTCGCTGCTCGGCGACCGCGCGCGCATCCAGCACGACCCGCGCGACGACGGCGTGCTCATCCGCTCGACGGCGGCGGGGACGCTGCTCGGCGGGCTCGCGGTCTCCACGCGCGAGGCGGCGTTCGCGCTCCTGCCCGCCTTCGACGTCGTCGTCGTCGAGACCGTCGGCGTCGGGCAGTCCGAGACCGACGTCGCCGAGCTGTGCGACACGACCGCGGTCGTCGTCCAGCCCGGCTCGGGCGACACGCTCCAGTTCCTCAAGGCGGGGATCATGGAGGTGCCCGACGTGCTCGTCGTCACGAAGGCCGACCTCGGGAAGATCGCGCTGCGCGCGCGCCGCGACCTCGCCCAGGCGCTGCGCGCGCTCGGCGAGCGCGACACGCCGGTCGTCGCGGTCTCCTCGCTGCCCCCGCCGCAGGGGATCGACGAGCTCGCCGACGCGCTCGAGGCCCACCGCGCGACGCTCGACCTGCCCGCGGTCCGCGCCCGCGCGCGCCGGCTCGCCGCGCTCGCGGAGTTCGCCGCCGAGCACGGCGAGAAGGGCCTGCGCGCCCTCGGCGGGCGCCGCGCCGCCGAGGCCGCGCTCGCGGCCGCCGGCGACGCCACCCCGCTGCCCGACCTCGTCGCCGAGCTCGAGCGGCGCGCCGGCGTCGCCGGCTGAGGGCGCGCCGGCTAGGCGACCGGCGCGCGGCCGTTCCCGCTCGCCGCCTCGGCGTCGACGCGGAAGCGCGCGACGAGCTCGCTGAGCGCCTGCGCGGCGGCGGCGAGCTGCTGCGCGGACGCCGACACCTGCTGCGCGGACGCCGACGTCTGCTCGGTCGAGGCCGACACCTGCTCGGTCGCCGCCGACGACTCCTGGGCGACGGAGGCGACCTCGGCGACGGCGTCGCTCACCTTGCCGGCCTCCGCCGCGATCTGGCCGACCGCGCCGGCGATCCGCTCGACCCGCTCGGTGACGTCGTCGACCGACGCCTCGATGCGCTCGAAGGCCTCGCGCGTGCGCTCGACGGTGGCGGCGCCGTCGTCGGTCAGGCGCGCGCCCTCCTCGACGCGCTCGACGACCTGCTCGGTCTCCGCCTGGATGTCGGCGATGAGCTCGGCGATGCTCGCCGCCGCCGACCGCGACTCCTCGGCAAGCTGGCGCACCTCCTCGGCGACGACCGCGAAGCCTCGCCCCTGCTCGCCCGCCCGCGCGGCCTCGATCGCCGCGTTGAGCGCGAGCATGTTCGTCTGCCCGGCGATGCCGGTGATCGTCTCGACGATCGTGCCGATCCGCTCCGACTTCTCCGCCAGCGCGGCCATCGCCTCGGCGACCGCCTGCGAGGACTCGCGCACCGCCCGCATCGCGCTCGTCGCCTCGCTCGCCGCGGCGACGCCCTCGCGGGCGACCCGGCGGGCGCGCTCGGCCACCTCGGCCGCCTCGCGCGCCGAGCCCGCGCCGGCGTCGGCGGCGTCGGAGGTCTCGCGCACCGAGGCGCGGACGGCCTCCACCATCTGCACCTGGCGCTCGGCGCCCTGGGCGACGCCGCTCACCGCCTGGGCGATCTCGCCGACCGCGCGGCCGGTCTCGTCCGAGGTCGAGGCCATCTGCTGCGAGGAGGCCGAGACCGAGGTGGCGTTGCGCGCGACCTCCTCGACGAGCTCGGCGAGCTGCCGGCGCGCCTGCTCGTAGCGGTCGACCGAGGCGCGCAGCTTGCCGAGCATCGCGTTGAGCGTCGCCGTCGCGCGGCCGATCTCGTCGCCGGCGGGATCGGGCACCGGCTCGGTCGTCGCGTGGATCTCGACGGTGAGGTCGCCCTCGGCGAGCGCCGCGAGGCCGCGGTCGAGCTCCGTGAGGTCCTGCTCGTCGGCCTGGCGGAGCCGCTCGACGAGCAGCTTCACCGGCCGCGTGACCGAGCGCGTGACGACGACCGCGGCCGCCACGGCGAGGAGCAGCGCGAAGGCGCCGGCGAGGATCGCGAACCGCGTGCCGGTCGCCATGACCGACTCCGCCTCGTCCTCCTGCGCGGTCGCCGCGGCGGTCAGCTCCTCCTCGAGCCGGTCGTGCAGGCGGTCGAGCTCGTCGCGCAGGGGCAGGACCCGCTCGAGGTAGAGCGTCCGCGAGCCCGTCCGCTCCTCGACGTTGTCGATCGTCTCCTGCCGGGAAAGCTCGAGCGCCTTGCGCGCGGCCGCGTCGAAGCGCTCGTGGCCCTCGAGGAAGCGGGCGAGCAGGCGCTTGCCCTCCTCGTTCTCGACCCGCGGCCGCAGCGCCGCGGCGGTCCGCTCGAACTCGGCGCTCGCCTCGTCGAACTCGGCGGCCACCTCGTCCTGGGCCTCGAGGTCGCCGTCCCAGACGTAGAGGTGGCGGACCACCCGGTCCGCGTTGCCGAGGACGTCCTCCGAGAGCGTCACGAGCTCCTGGAAGCCCTTGACGTCGCGGTCGACGAGCGAGTCGCTCGCCGCGCTCAGCTTGCTCAGCGAGACGATGCTGACGACGGTGGTGAGGACGAGCGCGAGCGACAGCGCCGCGAACGCGGCGCCCAGGCGCACGCCCAGCCGGAGGTTCGTCAAGCGCTTCATGCGTGATCTGCTCCCGGTGAGACGACGGACAGCCGGTGTAGTCGGTCGTCTCGACCGGCGCTTGAGCCGCGGCGTTGGTCGCCCGCTAGCCCATCCGCACGTAGCCGGTGGCGCTGCCCGGCGGGTGGACGCGGCGGGCCACCCGGTCGGAGGAGTTGCCCTCGATCGTCTGGATGCGCCCGTCCGGCAGCACCGCCTCGACGATGCCGACGTGGCGGTCGCCCCAGACGATGAGGTCGCCGGGCCGCGGCGTGACGTTCGGCCCGTTCGGCATCGCGCGCCCGGCGCGCTGCGCCCACGCCCAGATCTGGCTGACGGACGCGAACCCCTGGCCGGACTCGCCGAGCGGCGCGCCCGCCTGGCGGGCGACCCAGGAGACGAAGTACGCGCACCAGGGCCCGACCGGGCCGCCGGGCACGGCGCTGCGGTACTCGGCGATGCGCGGCGAGTCGTTCGAGCCGGGCGGGGACTCGGCCTGCCCGAGCTCGTTGCGGGCGATGGCGACCATTGCCGACCCGGTCCCGCCGCCTGCGATCGGGCCGGCGACCGCGGCCGCGGCCTGCGCCGTCGCGCCGCTCAGGATCTGCCCGAAGCTCGCCGAGGGCGTCGCGGTCGCCTGCGGGACCGCGCGTGGCGGCGCGAGCAGCTGCCGCAGCTCGTCGATGCGGGCAAGCGTGGTCTCGAGGCTCATCGCCCCCCGCAATCGGCGGAGCCTTCAGGAACTTGAGCGGGAAAAGGCGGACGGGCGGTCCGTGGACCGCCCGTCCAACCCTCCGTCCCGTGTGTGTGTTGTGAGGCTCCCCTAGAGGAGAGACAGCACGGCCTGCGACGACGTGTTCGCCTGGGCGAGCATCGCCGTACCGGCCTGCTGCAGGATCTGGTACTTCGTGAACGTGACCATCTCGGCGGCCATGTCCACGTCCCGGATCCGGCTCTCGGACGCCACCAGGTTCTCCTGGTAGATCGCGAGGTTGTTGAGGGTGTGGTCGAGGCGGTTCTGGACCGCACCGAAGGTCGCACGCTGCGAGCTGATGTTGTTGATCGCCTCGTCGATCTGCGAGATCGCGTCGGGGGCGGCCAGGCAGAACGTGCCCGCGTCGACGCTCGAGCCCAGGCTGATGGTCGAGACGGTGATGACCTCCCCGTCGTTCGCACCGACCTGGAACGTGACGGTGCCGGGGGCGTTCAGCAGCTTGATGCCGTTGAACTCGGCGCTCGTCCCGATGCGCTCGATCTCGCTCGCGAGCTGGTTGACCTCCGACTGGATGGCCGTCTTGTCGGTCGGCGAGAGCGTGCCGTTCTTGTACTGGACGGCGAGCTCGCGGACGCGCTGCAGCATGGCGTGGACCTCCTGCAGCGAGCCCTCGGCGGTCTGGACGAGCGAGACGGCGTCCTGCGCGTTGCGCTGAGCCTGGGCGAGACCACGGGTCTGCGAGCGGAGACGCTCGCTGATCGCCAGGCCGGCCGCGTCGTCGGCAGCACGGTTGATGCGGTAACCAGACGACAGCCGCTCGATCGAGCGTGCGAGGGCGTTCGACGTCCCGTTCAGCTGACGGTGGGCGTTGAACGCCTCAACGTTGTTCTGGATACGAAGGGACATGAATCATCCTCCTTGATGATGTGTTGCGTCCCGCGCAGGAGACTCCGTGTCTCCCTATGCAGACGGGGTAATCGGCCCCGCCCGCCAGGACTTGAGGGCGCGTCCAGGCGGCCTGGACACACCGGCCATGTGCCCCGCGCTACCGGCCCGCGACGCGCTCGTTGCCGGCGATCGCGCGGACCCGCTCCAACGCCCGCCGCAGCAGGCGCGAGACGTGCATCTGCGAGATCCCGATCCGGTCGGAGATCTCCGACTGGGTGAGGTCGTCCTCGAAGCGGAGGCGGAGGATGAGCCGCTCGCGCTCGGGGAGGACGCCGAGGGCCGGCGTCACCACCGCGGCGTCCTCGACGAGCTCGTAGGCCTCGTCCGGCTCGCCGAGGCTGTCGGCGAGCGCGGTGCCGTCGGGCTCGTCGCCGCGGCCGACCGGGGCGTCCAGCGAGATCGAGCCGTAGGCGGTCGCCGCCTCGAGGGCGTCGAGCACCTCCTCGACCGGGACGCCGAGCTGCTCGGCGACCTCGGCCGGCCGCGGGGAGCGGCCGAGGCGGGCGGCGAGCTCGTCGACGGCGCTCCTCACCTCCATCGCCCGCTCCTGCATCCCGCGCGGCACGTGGGCCGCCCAGCCGGTGTCGCGGAAGTGGCGCTTGATCTCGCCGAGCATGGTCGGCACCGCGTAGCGGAGGAACGGGAGGCCGCGGTCCATGTCGAAGCGGTCGATCGCCTTCACGAGGCCGACGCACGCGACCTGGACGAGGTCCTCGAGGTGGCCGGGCCCGTGCTCGTAGCGGCGCGCGAGGCTGCGGGCGAGCGGGAGCATCCGCTCGACCAGCTCCTCGCGGGCGGACAGGTCGCCCTCGTTGCGGTAGCGGGCGAGCAGCTCGAGGTCGCGGCGGGCGCGGTCGCGCTCGGCGCGCGCCTCGTCGCGGCGCGTCCGCATCCCCGTGCGCTCCGGGCGTGCGAGTCCGGGGGTCGGGGTGGCCATGCGGGTGGGCTACCCGCGAACGCGCGCGGGCATGCACCGCGCCCCGCGCGGGCGCCTCAGGCCTTCTTCGCGACGACGAGGTACTGGTAGGCGCCCAGCCGCTCGGCGGCGCGCGCCCGGTTCGCCCCCAGCCGGACGGCGGCCTCGACCAGCGGCTCCATCTCCGGCGGCAGGGGCAGGATGTCGTTCACCGCCACGTGGGTGGGCGCGAAGCCGGTGTCGCGCAGCATCCGCACGATCTCCTCGAGCGTGAAGAAGTGGACGTGGGTGCGGTCGAGCAGGCCGGCGTCCTGGTACTCCCAGCGGTCCTGGGCCAGCAGCGGGAAGAGCACCGACCAGTGGGCGACGTTCGGGATCGAGCAGACGATCACCCCGTCGTCGGCGAGCCAGGGCCGCAGCACGCGCAGCAGGCGGTGGGGGTCGTGGAGGTGCTCGAGGACGTCGCCGAACACCATCGCGTCGAAGGACCCAGGCTCGTACGGCAGCTCGTCGAGCAGCTCGAGGTCGACGCAGAGCGCGTCGTCGAGCCGCTCACGCGCGGTGGCCGCCGCGTCCTCGAAGCCCTCCAGCCCGACGACCTCGATGCCCCGCTCGCGCTTGAGCGCGGCGCCGAGCGCCCCCGCGCCGCAGCCGACGTCGAGCACGCGCCGCGCGGCCTGCGGAATGAGCTGCCGCAGCTCCGGCCGGTCGAGCTCGAAGTAGGTCGTCCCCTTGCTCGCGTCGCCGACGCCGGCGCTGCGCCGGCGGCCCTCGCCGGCCTCGCCCGCGTCGAGCCACTTGGCGCGCCAGGCCGCGTCGTTGCGCTCGTAGCTGCCGCCGTCGTCCGTCGCCCGCTGCGTGCCGTCGCGGCTGTGGCGGTGGGCGACGTCGAGCGGCGCGACGACCACCTTGCGCCCGGCGGCGCGCGCCTGGAAGCAGATGTCGGCGTCGTAGGCGTCGAAGCCGCTGAAGCGCTCCTCGTCGAAGCGGAGGTTCCGGACGGCCCAGGGCGAGAGCACCATGAGCAGCCCGTCGACGGTGTCGACCTCGTGCGTGCCGCCGCCGAAGTCGAGCACGCCGCGCGTCTCGGTCACGCGCCCGAAGCACTGCCCCTCCCACCAGGCGAGGCTCGTCACCCCGCGCGCGCCCACGACGCCGACGATCGCGACGTCCTCGTCGGCGAGCGCCTCGCGCACCTGGTCGCAGAAGCCGGGGTCGAGGATCTCGGTGTCCTCGTGGAGGAGGACGAGCGCCTCGAGGTCGTCGCGGTCGCGGACGGCGTCGAGGACCTCGTTGTAGGCGGCGAAGATCGACTCCTCGTGGCGCGCCTGGATGATGAGGCTGTCGGGCTCGGCGGCGAGCCGCAGGCCGGGGATGGCGATCCGGCCGTACTTCTCCTCGTCGGCGACGCAGGCGGCGAAGGCGATCATGAGCGGGTGGCCTCGAGCTCGATGACCCGCAGCGGCGCGCCCGGGTGCTTGGCGTCGAAGGCGGCGCGGTCGCGCTCGATCTGCTCCTCGATCCAGGCCTTCAGCGCCGGGTCGTCGCTCGTCAGCGTCTCCGAGAGCCCGTGGCGGATGCGCGAGGCCTCGACGAGCCGCGGGTGGAGGTTCGCGTCCATGAGCCGCAGGTGGAGGTCGGTGTCCTGGAACCAGACCCGCATCTCCGGGTCGTAGAACTCCCCCGGCGCGACCGAGAAGCGCTCGATCGCCTCGCGCGAGAAGGCCAGGCACCAGGGCGCGAAGTCGCGCCGCTCGCTCCCGCCGACGGTGAGCGGGAAGACGCACGCCTGGCCGTCGTCGAGGGCGGCGCGCAGCGGCGGCCACCAGCCGGCGAGCGGCTCGACGTCGTCGTTCATGATCACGACGTAGCGGCCGCGGGCGGCGCGGATGCCCGCGTTGACCGGGAGCGTGAAGCCCTGCGGCGGCGCGCCGTTGTCGACGATCACGATCTCGTGCGGCGCCTCGGTCGTCCGCTGGACCGCCGCGACGCAGCGGCGCACCCGCTCGGAGACGGCGTCGAGCGTCGGCACGACGATCGACACCTCCGGCTCGCCGCCGGGCTCGCCGCGCGCGGCGGGCGGGCGATGGGCGGAGTCGCGGAGGCGGCTCTCGGGGACGGCGACGACGCGCCCGCCCGCCGACAGCTCGAGCAGCAGCGCCGCGAGCTGCTGGTCCTCCCCCGCGGCCTGGGCGCGGGTCAGCGCACCGGCGTCGGCGCGGCGGAAGGCGACGGCGCGCGCGGCGACGGGATGGGCGGCGTCGCTCGTCGCGGCGGCGACGGCCGGGTCGGCGAGCGCGGCGACGAGCGGCGCGAGCCAGCTGTGCGCGACCCGGGGCGCGTCGCGCAGCACCACGAGCACGTCGGCGTGCGCCCGCTCGGCGCCGAGCGCAGCGGCCCCCGCGAAGCCGAGGCGGCGCTCGGAGGTCACGACGGTCACGTCGCCCCCGAGCCGGCCGAGCAGCGGCGCGAGGTCGGGCGAGGCGTCGTCGACGACGACGACCTCGTGCGCCGGCTCGGGCGGGAGCTCGGCGAGGGACTCGAAGCAGCGCAGGGCCCGCTCGGCGCCGCCGTCGAGGGGCACGATGAGCGAGACTTCCATCGACCGGGTGATCGGCCCGCCCGGTCGCACCTTGAGCCGCGCCCGAGAACGTCCCGGAATGGCCCCTATAGGGTGCAGCGCGGGACGTTCTTCACGCGGCGCGCGATGAACGTCCCGCAGTGGCCCCGATAGCGCACAGCGCTGGACGTTCTCGGTGCGGGGTCAGGCGCGGACGTCGATGTGGGGACGGCCCTCCTCGTCGTCGCCGGGCGGAGGCGGCGGCGGCTCGCCGGGGCCGGGGCGCTGCTCGCGCCGGCGGCGCCGGCCGAAGCGCTCGTCCCGCTCACCCGGCTTGCGCCGCTCGCTGCGCAGCACCGGCGAGATCGGGTCGCGGTCCACCGGACGGATCGGGTCCATCGCCGTTCATCCCCCCTCAGAGGCGCGCCGCCTCCCGTCCAGGCGCGGCGGCGCCCGCGTCGTTGGTCAGCGGCGCGCTCGCGGGCGAGGGCTGGCGGCCGGCGCCGCCTCCGCCCTCGCGCTCGCGCGCGGCCCGCTGGGCGCGCCGCGCCTCGAGCGCCTTCTCGCGCCGCTCGAGCGCCCGCTCCTGGGCGCTGCGCAGCTCGGCGATCGCCAGGTAGCGCCACACCTGCACCGCGATCGCCCAGGCGATGAAGTAGCCGGCGATCCCCGCGACGAGCGCGCGGACGCCGACCTCGAAGTCGGGGACCCCCGCCCGGTGCGACAGCAGCCCGACGGCGAGGAAGGCGACGAGCCCGCCCCACCCCTTCGCCGCGCGGATCTGGCGCGCCGCCCGCGGGTGCTCGGAGAGCCTGATGACGTGCTCGGTCCGATGGGCGCTCACCGGCCGAACCCCCGCTTGAGCTCCTCACGCTGGCGCTCGAAGGTGAAGCGGACGACGAGCTCGCGGGCCTGCTCGTCGATGACCTCGAAGGCGCAGCCGCGCTCGCCCTTCTCGCCCTCGCGCACGACGCGCGCCACCCCCTCCAGCGGCGGCTTGTCGTCGGGGAGGCGCAGGCGGAAGCGCAGCCGCCGGCCGACCTCGAGCGTCGACGGGCCGGCGAGCGCGAAGCCGGCGCCGCTGACGTTCGTCGCGTACGTCTCGATCGGCTCGCCGGCGGGCTCCGGCCAGATGGTGGCCGGGATCGTCGCGTCGACGCGGACGAAGCCGCGCCGCTGGACGACCTCGGCCGCGCTCACCTGGAGCGTGACGTTGGCCTCGAGGCCCTTCCCCTCCGCGGCGACGGTCCCGCGCGCGCGGACGAGCCCGCGCTCGGTGACGCCCTCGATCTCCGCCTCGGTCGAGGCCAGCCACTGGATCGGGGTCTCGGGGCGGACGAAGAGCGCGAGCGTCAGGCGCCCGTCGCCAGCCTGCTCGATGCGCGCGGGCAGGCGCCCGAGCTGGGGATGGTGGAGGGAGACGTGCGTGCCGGGCTCGAAGCCCTTCACGGCAGCAGCCTCCCCGCGAGGGCGCGCGCGTCGGCCGGCTGGACGCGGCCGGGCGCGGGCGCGACGTAGGAGATCGGCATCGCCTCGCCGATCGCGAGCGCGATGACCGGGCCGATGTGGTGGGTCTCCTCCGCGCGCGTGAGGACGATCCGCGACGTGCCGAGCGGCGCGAGCGCCTCGAGCTGCTCGCGCGCGGCCGGGCCGCTGAGCGTCGCCTCGAGCGCGAGGTGGACCTCCCAGAGCCCGAGCGTCTCCAGGTCGTCGGCGAGCGCGTCGATCTCCTCCGGCTCGGCGAGCGAGACCCCGGGGGTGTCGATGACGACCGCGGCGTGGGAGCGGACGGCCTCCACGCGCGCCCGCGCCTCCTCGGCGCGGTCGAAGACCTCGACCTCCACCCCCCACTCCTCGAGCCGCTCGCGCAGCGCCGCGCCGCCGTCGCGCGGGCGCAGCGCCATGCAGACGACCGGCAGGTCGCTGCCCGCGGCGTAGGCCTGGGCGATCCGGGCCACGCAGGCGGTCTTGCCGGAGCCGCCGAGCCCGACGAGCGCGAGCTCGCGCCCCTGGCCGACCCAGGCGGGCGCGACGCGGATGCGGCGCGCGAGCGCCTCGCGGGCGAGGTCGCGCAGCGCGTTCGGGGAGCCGAACGGGAGCAGGTGGGAGACGGTCTCGGCGACGACCGACGCGGCGATCTCGCGCCGCAGCCCGGCGTCGACGAGCTCCTGCTCGATGAGGCGCGCCTCCTCCGGCGCGCGCCGCCCGGCGACGAGCGGGCGCTGGATCGCCCGCTGGAGCTTCTCGGCGAACGGCTGCGCCTGCTCGATGAGCTTCTGCACCCCCGGCGAGCCGAGGCCGTCGCGGGTCGCGGCGTCGTTGCGCAGCTCGAGGGCGTCGTCGGCCGGGACCGGGGCCTGCGCGGCCGCGGCGCCGTTGCCGTTCGCGCGGGCGCCGTTCCCGTTCGGCGCCGCGGCCGCCCGGGCGCGGCCGTTGCCGTTCACCGCGCCGTTCTTCGCCACGCGCCCGTCGCCGTTCGCGGCGCGGCCGTTGCGGCGCGCCTTGCCCTTCGCCGCGCGCCCGTTGCCGTTCGCGCCCGCCGCGGCGCCCTTGCGGCGCCCCTTGGCCTGGCGCGGCCGGCGCGCCTCCTCCTCGGGCGGCTCGTCGTAGACGTCGATGCGCGGATGACCGGGCCGGGCCTCGACCTCGACGCACTGGCGCTGGAAGAACCCGCCGATCCCGCCGGTGAGGCCGGTGCGCTGGCGGACCACGATGGCGTCGGGCCCCAGCTCCTCGCGGATGCGCGGCAGGATCTCCTCGAGCGAGCGGCCCCGGTACGTCGTCGTCTTCATGCTTCAACCACCCCAATCGTCTCGACCCGGATGCCGGGCACGATCTCGTTGTAGGAACAGACCGGGAGCTGCGGCAGGCTCTGCTCGCACAGCCGCCGCAGATGGCGGCGCACGCGCGCCGAGCACAGCAGGACGGGCCGCGCGCCCTGCCCGAGGGCGGCGTCGAGCTGCTTGGCCAGCGCGTTGACGAGCGCCTGCGCCCTGCTCGGCTCCATCGCCAGGTACTCCCCGTCCGACGTCTGCGTGATCGCCTCGGACACCTCCTGCTCGATCGCGGGATCGAGCGAGATCGCCCGCAGCTTCATGTCCGCGTCCACATGCGGCGCCACGATCGTGCGCCCGAGTGCCTGACGCGCGTATTCGGCGAGCACGCTCGGATCCCTCGTCAGGCGCGCCTTGTCGCCGATCGCCTCGAGGATCGTGCCGAGGTCGCGGATCGGCACGCCCTCGCGCAGCAGCGCCTGGAGCACGCGCTGGACCTCGCCGAGCGTGAGCACGTCCGGGACGACCTCCTCGACGACCGCGGCGTTGTGCTCCTTGAGCTGGTCGAGGAGCTGCTTCGTCTCCTGGCGGGTGAGCAGCTCGGCGGCGTGCTGGCGGATCGTCTCGGTGAGGTGGGTCGCGATGACCGACTCGGCGTCGACGACCGTGTAGCCGCGCGCCTCGGCCTCCGGCCGCGCCTCCTCCGGCACCCAGGTCGCCGGCAGCCCGAAGGCGGGCTCGGTCGTCGGCACGCCCGGCAGCTCGCCGACCGCCTCGCCGGAGTCCATCGCGAGGTAGTGGCCGGGCATGATCCGCCCGCGCGCCACCACGCCGCCGCGGACCTTCATGACGTACTCGTGCGAGTCGAGCCCGAGCTCGTCGTGGATGCGGACCGGCGGGATGACCATGCCGAGCTCGCTGGCGATCTGGCGGCGGATGCCGCTCACGCGCGCGAGCAGCGCGCCGCCGGACTTCTGGTCGACGAGCGGCACGAGCCCGAAGCCGATCGCGAGCTCGAGCGGGTCGACGCCGACCGCGTCCACCGGCTGCTCGCGCGCGGGCGGGAGCGCCTCGGCCTGGGCCTTCGCCTCGGCCTCGGCCGCCTCGCGGACGAGCAGCGGCGCGCCGTCGCGGATCGCCCAGGCGATCGTCCCGAGCATCGCGCCGACGATGAGGAACGGGAGCTTCGGCAGGCCCGGCACGAGCGCGAAGGCGGTGATGACCGCGCCCGCCACCAGCGGCGCCCGCTTCTGCGACAGCAGCTGGCCCGTGACGTCGGTGCCGAGGTCGCGCTCCGACGCCGAACGCGTGACGAGGATGCCGGTCGCGATCGAGATGAGGAACGCCGGGATCTGGGCGGCGAGGCCGTCGCCGACGGTGAGCAGCGAGTAGCGCTGCGCGGCGTCGCCGAACGACATCCCCTGCTGGACGACGCCGACGACCATGCCGCCGATGAGGTTGATGAGGACGATGACCACGCCGGCGACCGCGTCGCCCTTGACGAACTTCGAGGCGCCGTCCATCGCGCCGTAGAAGTCCGCCTCGCGGGAGATGTCCTCCCGGCGCCGGCGCGCCTCCTCGTCGGTGATCTGCCCGGCGTTGAGGTCGGCGTCGATCGCCATCTGCTTGCCCGGCATCGCGTCGAGGGTGAAGCGGGCGGCGACCTCGGCGACGCGCCCGGCGCCGTTGGTGACCACGACGAACTGGATCACCACGAGGATGAGGAAGATCACGAGGCCGACGACGACGTTGCCGCCGACGACGAAGTTGCCGAACGCCTCGACGACGTGGCCCGCGTCGCCGTGGAGCAGGATGAGGCGCGTGACCGAGACGTTGATCGCCAGGCGGAAGATCGTCGTGAGCAGCAGGAGGCTCGGGAACGCCGCGAAGTCGAGCGAGCGCGGCATGTAGAGCGTCGCGACGAGGATCGCCAGGCCCGCCGAGATGTTCAGCGTGATGCAGAGGTCGAGCAGGAACGGCGGCAGCGGGATGACGAGCATCACGATGACCAGCACCACCGCGAAGGCGGCGATGAGGTCCGTGTGCTTGAGCAGCTTCTGCATGCTTGCGGCCATCAGACGACCTTCCTCCCTGCGACGCGGTAGACGAACGCGAGCACCTGCGCGACCGCCTGGTAGAGCTCCTCGGGGATCTCCTGGCCGACCTCGACGTTCGCGTGGAGCGAGCGGGCGAGCGGCGGGTCGGGCACGATCGGCACGTCGTGCTCGGCGGCGATGCGGCGGATCGCGAGCGCGACGAGGTCCTGCCCCTTGGCGACGACGACCGGCGCCGGGCGCGAGCCGTCGTAGCTGAGCGCGACGGCGTAGTGGGTCGGGTTGGTGACGACGACGTCGGCCTCCGGGACCGCCGCCATCATCCGCGCGCGCGCGGCCTCGCGCTGGCGCCGGCGGATCGCCGACTTCACCTCCGGCGGCTTGTCCTGGTCCTTGGCCTCGCGCTTGACCTCCTCCTTGGTCATGCGCATGTCGCGCTCGGTGCGCCAGCGCTGGTAGGCGGCGTCGATGAGCCCGAGGACGAGGTAGGCGGCCGCCGCCCGCCAGGCGACGCCGAACAGCACGTCCATGAGGTGGGCGACGATCTGCGCCGCCGGCATCCCGACGAGCGCGGCGAGCTCGTCGAGCGCGGGCACGACCGCCGCGGCCGCGATTGCGCCCACCACCGCGACCTTCGCGATGCTCTTGCCGGCCTCGAAGACGATGTGCTTGCCGAACAGGCGCTTGAAGCCGTTGATCGGGTTGATCCGCTTCGCGCTGGGCTTGAGCGCCTGCGTCGCCGGCTTCAGCCCGACCTGGGCGACGTTCGCCACGACGCCGGCGATCATGCAGGCGAGCGCGATCGGGGCGACGGCGAGCACCCACGCCTGGCCGGTGTCGATCATGAGCTTGCCGATCCCCTCCTCGGCGACGACGCCCGGCGTCGGGATGAGCGCGATCGTGTTGCGCATCGCCGTCTCGACCTGGCCGACGACGTGCCCGCCGCCGATCGAGACGGCCGCGAGCCCGGCGAGCAGGACGATCGCGCCGTTGAGGTCGGCGCTGCGGGCGACCTGGCCCTTCTTGCGGGCCTCGGCGCGGCGCTTGGGCGTCGCCTTCTCGGTGCGCTCCGCCGCCGACATCAGCCCACCACCCCGATCGTGTCGAGCGCCGAGCGGACGCTCGCCTGCAGCTCGTCCTCGAGCCAGCCGGCCGCGAACGGCAGCGAGACCCCGACGATGAGCAGCCCGACGGTGATCTTCGCCGGGAAGCCGACGGCGAAGACGTTGAGCTGCGGGACGACGCGCGAGACCAGCCCGAAGGCGACGTCGGTGAGCAGCAGCGCGATGATGATCGGCGCCGCGACCTCGACGCCGCCGAGGAAGATCCCGGCGAAGGCGCCGTTCACCCCGCCGACGAGCTCGCCGATCCCCGGGGTCTCCAGCAGCGGCACCTCCTCGTAGGTGCGCGCGAGCCCCTGGATGACCCACTGGTCGCCGCCGATGGCGACGAAGATCGCCAGCCCGACGATCGTGTAGACGCGCGTCATGATCGCCGACTGCTGGCCCGTCAGCGGGTCGACGAGCGCGGCGAACGCGAAGCCGGTGAAGGTGTCGAGCATCGCGCCGGCGACCTCGACGGCCGCGAACGTCGCGGCGATCGCGAACGCGAACGCCATCCCGACGAGGATCTCCTTCGCGATGAGGCCGGCGAGCTCCGCCGCGCCGACCGGCACCTCCTGCCCGCGCATCGCCAGCGGCGCGAAGCCGATCGTGAGCGCGAGCGCCGCGATCGCCCGCGCGCGGGTGGGGAACGACCGCGACGAGAACATCGGCGCGAGCAGGAACAGCGGCGAGATCCGCGCGAGGACGCAGATGAAGCCCGCCGCCTGGCTCGCCGAGAAGTGCCCGAGCAGCTCGCTCACGGGCCCACCAGCCTCGGGATCGCGCCGTAGAGCTCCTCGGTGTAGTGGAGGAGCTCGTCGAGCATCCACGGCCCGCCGACGACGAGCACGACCGCCGTCACGACGATCTTCGGGATGAACGTCAGCGTCATCTCCTGGATCTGCGTGACCGCCTGGAAGACGCTGACGACGAGGCCGACGACGAGCCCCGCGAGCATGAGCGGGAGCGCGACCTTGAGCGTCAAGGTCATCGCGTCCATCGCGAGCTTGACGACGACGTCCTCGTTCACCTCAGAAGCTCTCCACCAGCGACCGGGTGACGAGGTTCCAGCCGTCGACGAGGACGAACAGGAGGATCTTGAACGGCAGCGAGATGAAGACCGGCGGGAGCATGATCATGCCCATGCTCATGAGCGTCGACGCGACGACCAGGTCGATGATCAGGAAGGGCAGGAAGATCAGGAACCCGATCTGGAACGCCGTCTTCAGCTCGCTGATGATGAAGGCGGGGATGAGCACCCAGGTCGGGACGTCGGCGCGGGTGCGCGGGCGCTCGAGCTTGGCGAGCTTGACGAACAGCGCGAGGTCCTTCGTGCGCGTCTGCTTGAACATGAACTCGCGCAGCGGCTTCTCCCCCCGCTCGAGCGCCTCCGCCTGGGTGATCCGCCCCTGGACGAGCGGGTCGATCGCCTCGCTCTTCACCTCCTTGAGCGTCGGCGCCATGACGAAGACCGTCAGGAAGAAGGCGATGCCGATGAGCACCTGGTTCGGCGGCGCCGTCGGGGTACCGAGGCCGGTGCGGATGAAGCCGAGGACGATGAGGATGCGCGTGAAGCCGGTGACGCAGAACAGCAGCGCGGGGACGAGCGTGATCCCCGCGACGAGCAGCAAGAGCTGGACGGCGTTGGAGCCGTCGAGTGTCACCGCCGGACCGTCCACGCGCGGAGGGTGTCGAGCAGGCTCGTCTGCTCGCCGGCCGGGCCCCGCATGAGCGCGGGCAGCGCGACGCGGGGCCGCGCCGGCTCGACCTCGACGACCTCCTCGGCGGGGTCGGGCAGCAGCCCCGCCTCGATCGCCTCCTCCTCGTCGTAGACGCGCAGCTGGGCGATCCCGTGCTCGGTCGCGCCGAGCACGAGCACCTCGTGGCCGGCGCGGACGACGTGCACCGCGCGGTTCGGGCCGAGCGGGAGCGTCGCGAGGCTCGCGAGCCCCTGGCCGGTGGCCTTCTCCTCGCGCCCGGCCTTGATCTGCTTGAGGACCCAGTGGAGCCCGTAGATGACGCCGATGACGATCGCCAGCCCGACGATCGTGCGCACGAGGCTCCCGCCGCCACCGCCGGCCGACGACTCCTGGGCCTGCTCGAGGTCGAGCGGGACGTCCTCGCCGCTGCGCTGGGCGAGCGCGGGCGCGGCGAGCAGGCACGACAGGACCGCCGAAGCGGTTGGGACGAAGAGTCGCTTCATGGAGGGGACGACCCGAGGTCGGAGGGAAACCGGGTCGCCCCCTGTCATCGGCAGCGCGGCGGGCCCCTTTAGCGGCCGCCGCGCGCCTGCAGGCGGCGGCCGCTCAGGCCGCGGGCTGCTCGGGCGCCGGGGCGGCGTCGACCGCCTCGGCCTCGGCGGGCTCGGCCGGCGGCGCGCCCGCCTCGGCCGGCTGCGCGCCCGCCTCGCCCACGGGCACCGCGCCCTCGGCGACCGGCTCGGCGGCCGGGGCCGCGGGCGCCTGCGCGCCGGCGGGCTCGGGCGGCGCGGCGTCGGCGGGCCCGAGCGCCGGCGCGGGCGAGACGACCTCGGTCACCCGCAGGCCGAACTCCTCGTCGATCGCCACCACCTCGCCGCGCGCGATCGGCTTGCCGTTGACGAGGAGGTCGACGGGCTCGCCGGCGAGGCGATTGAGCGTGACGATCGAGCCGGGCCGCAGGTTGAGCGTCTCGCCGATCGTCATGCGGGTGCGGCCGATCTCCACGGCCAGCTCCACGGGGACGTCCTGGAGCCGGCCGAGGTCGGCCGCGCCGCCGCCGGCCGCCGGGGCGGCCTCGAGCGGGGCGTACTCGATCTCCTCGTGCATCCTGGTCTCCTTCGCGGTCACTGCACCGCCACGTCGGTGAACAGCACCTGCTCGACGTGGACGTCCGTCGCCTTGTGGATCGACTTGAGGATCCGCTTCTTGAGGCGGCGCCGCCCGCGGCGGTCGATCAGGGTCTCCCCGTCGGCGGAGGTGAGGACGTCGGTGACGATGTCGCGGACCAGCGCCTCCTGCGGCAGCGGCCCATACCCCTCGGGCGGCTTCGTCCCGTGGCCCTCCTCCGCGGCGAGATGCCCCTTCTCCAGGACGAGCCCGACGCTGAGCTTCGCGTACCGCCCGTCGGCGAGGTTGAGGACGAACTCCTTCGGCAGGACGTAGACGTCGCCGTCCACCTTCGGGTCCTCCTCCGCCGGCTTGGCGAGCACCATCGCGTAGAGCCCGCCGCCGAGGATGAGCAGCGTCAACGGCAGGATGAGCTTCAGCTTCTTCATCGGTCGGCCCCTCCCTGGCGCCAGTAGTTGAGTCGCGTCAGCACGATCTCGACGCGCCGGTTGCGCCGCCGACCGGCGGCCGTGCGGTTCGTCGAGACCGGATGGCGGTCCGCGAAGCCGGTCGCCTCCATGCGGCCGGCCCGGACTCCGCGTCCGATCAGGTAGCGCACCACGCGCGAGGCGCGGGCGCCGGAAAGCTCCCAGTTGCTCGGGTAGACCGGGTTGTGGATCGGCACGTTGTCCGTGTGCCCCTCGACCACGACCGGGTGGCGGCGGTCGATGACGAGCAGGCGGGCGATGTGGTCGAGGATCGGCCGCGCCCTCGGCTTCAGCTCGGCCTTCCCGCTGTCGAACAGCACCCGGTCGGTGAGCAGGCGGATGACGAGCCCGCGTCGCTCGATGGTGGTCTGGAGGTCGTCCTGCAGGCCGTGGCGGCGCGCGTAGGCGTCGAGCTTGCGCTTGAGCGCCTCGAAGTCCTGCTCCTCCTTCAGCGCCTCGAGGGCGTCGTCCTCGTCCTCGCCGTGGTCGCCCTCCTCGTGGGCGGGCGCCATCGCGGGGATCGGCGGCTCGGGCACCGACTCGTCGCTCTCGTCGGTGCCACCGCTCTGCTGGATCGCCGTCCCGCCCGGGAGGATCTTGCCCGAGAACGCCTCCTGCAGCGTCTGCTGGAGGGACTCGAACTTCGCCTTGTTCACGTTGCTGATGGCGAACATGACGATGAAGAGCGCCATCAGCAGCGTGATCATGTCCGAGTAGGTCAGCAGCCAGCGCTCGTGGTTCTCGTGCGACTCGCCGCCCCCGCGGCGGCGCCGGCCTCGGGCCCGGGCGCTCATCAGGCCGCCGCCTGCGCGGGCTCAGCCGCCGGGGCCTCCGCCTCGGCGGCGGAAGCCGGGCGCTCGTCGGGCGAGCGGCGCCGCTCCGGCGGCACGAACGACAGCAGCTTGTCGGCGACGATCCGCGGGTTGTCGCCCGCCTGGATGGCGAGCACGCCCTCGATCGTCATGAGGCGCAGCTCCTGCTCCTCCTCGGAGAGGTGCTGGAGGCGGTTGGCGACCGGCAGGAAGATGACGTTCGCCGCGCCGACGCCGTAGAGCGTCGCCATGAAGGCGCCCGCGATCGCCGGCCCGAGCGTCTCGGGCTGATCGAGGCCCTCGAGCACGTGGACGAGGCCCATGACCGTGCCGAGGATGCCCATGGTCGGGGCGTACCCGCCGGCCCGCTCGAACGGGGAGCGGCCCTTCGCGTGACGCGCGGTCATCCCGTCGAGCTCGTTCTCGAGGATCTCGCGCACCAGCTCGGGATCGGTACCGTCGACGACGAGCTGGAGGCCCTTGCGCGTGAAGTCGTCGTCGAGACCCTGGATCTCGTCGTCGAGCGCGAGCAGGCCGTCGCGGCGCGCGCGCTCCGCGTAGCCGACGAGCAGGTCGACCCGCGCCTGCAGGTCGGGCGACTCGCTGGTGAGCACGCGCTTGTACAGCGCCGGGATGCGCTTCATCTGCTCGAACGAGGTCGACGCGAAGGTCGCCCCGAACGTCCCGCCGAACACGATGAACGCGGCGGGGAGGTTGAGGAACGCCATCGGGTTCCCGCCCTCGAGGACGACCCCGATGAGCAGGCCCGCGAGCGCGGCGGCGATCCCGATCCCTGTGGCAGCTTTCATCATCCGTGACTGTCGTCGTCGCTTCCCCCGTCATCGGCGTGCCGGGGGAGAACTTCAGAGGAAGGGCGGGGGTCCTGGACAGGCGGCGGAGGTTTCAGCGCGTCCGCTCAAGTGCGGCGGCCAGGATGCCGACGCGCCACTCCCGGATCGCGTCGGCGACCTCCTCCGGGGTCTCGGCGACCAGCACCTTCGCCCCCGTCGCAAGCGTGATGACGCAGTCGGGGTGCGCCTCGACGCTGACGATGAGGTCGGGGTTGAGGTGGAGCTCGTCGTGGTCGGCTCCGAGACGGTGCAGGACGATCATGAGGTCAAGACGGTCGCGTGAGGAGTGGCCCGCGGCCGGGACGGGGCCCTCCTCCCCGTCCCGGCGCCGCGGTCACGGAAGCGCTCGTCAGCGCTTCAGGTTCACCAGCTCCTGGAGCAGGTCGTCGGCCACGGAGATCGCGCGCGAGTTGGCCTGGAAGCCGCGCTGCGCGCTGATCATCTCGGTGAACTCCGTGGCGAGGTCGACGTTCGACATCTCGAGCGTGCCCGAGATGGTGGAGCCGAAGCCGTTCGTGCCCGGCGTGCTCACGTTCGGCGTGCCGGAGGCGGCGCTCTCCACCCAGCGGTTGCCGGACACGCGCATGAGGCCGGCCTCGTTGGGGAAGGTGGCGAGCGTCAGGTAGCCGGCCGTCTGGCGCGTGCCGGTCGAGTCGACGTAGCTCACCTCGCCGTCGGCGCCGATCGCGACGTCGGTGGAGCCGGGCGGCACGATGATGTAGGTGTCGGCGCCGGCGCCGCCGGGCGCGTCGTGGCCGATGACGTAGTAGCCCTCCTGCGTGATCAGGTAGCCGGCGGCGTTGAAGGTGAAGTTGCCGGCGCGCGTGTACTGGAAGGCGGTGGGCACGGCGGGCGGCGCCCCGGCGGCGACCCGGAACCAGCCGTCGCCCTGGATCGCGACGTCGGTCACGTTCCCCGTCGGCTGGAACGCGCCGCTGTTCATGACGTTGTCGATCGAGCCGAGCTGGACGCCGAGCCCGACCTGGGAGGCGTTCGTGCCGCCCTGGTTGCCGCTCGGCGCGGTCGCGCCCTGCTGGAGCTGCGTCAGCGAGTCCTTGAACGAGGTGCGGCTCCCCTTGTAGCCGACGGTGTTGACGTTCGCGATGTCGTTGGACACCACGTCGAGCATGACCTGGTGCGCCTTCAGGCCGCTGATCGCGGAGTACATGCTGCGCATCATCGGGGCATCACGTCCTTTCGCTCTCCCGGCCCCCTCGTCGAGGTCCGGCCGGATCGATCGTCCTTGCTGGGCCGCGCTCGCCTCATGCGATCACGGCGCTGTCGATGTTCGTGAACACGTGCTCGCGCATGTGCTCGGCATCCACCGCCGTCACGACGGTGCGGTTCTTGACGGCGACCACGAACGCGGTGCCGTCGACGAAGACCACGGCGTCCCGCGCGCCCTTGCCGGCGGCGCGCGCGACGCCCTCGTCCAGCCGCTGCAGGACGGACGGGCCGACGTCGATGCCGCGCCGCTCGATGCGCTGGAGCGCGTGCTTCGAGAACGAGACCCCGCTCGCCTGGCGGAGCACCTCGGCGAACGACGGCCCCTGCCGGGTCGTCGCCGGCCGGGCGCCGCCGGGGCGCTGCGCCCCGTCCGCCGGGGCGATCCCGCCGGGCGGGATCAGCGCGGGGTTGTGGAGCGGCGAGGTCACCTCACCTCCACCACCTGGGCGAGCACGATGTCGTCGCGCTCGCCGATCGTGAGGCGCGGGACCTTGCCGTCGAAGATGGCCCGCTCCACGACGCCCTCAGCGGTCTCGCCGGCGTCGGTGACGTAGGTCACCGTCCGCCCGACGAGGTCCATCGCCTGCTGGGCGGCGAGGGCGGCCTCGGTCCGCTCGCTCGAGGCGGCGAGGTTCGTCACCTGCTCGAGCGTCGAGAACGCGGTCATCTGCTGGATGAACTCCGTGCTGCCCGTCGGCTCGAGCGGGTTCTGGTTGCGGAGCTGGCCGACGAGCAGCTTGAGGAAGTCGTCCTTGCCGAGCACGCCGGACTGCTGGACGGCGTTGCTCAGGCCGGCTGCCTGGTTCGTCGTGCTCGAGGTCGCTGAGACGTTCATCGGTCGGCTTCCTCCTAGGCGAGGACGTCCACGAGGACGCCGTTCGGGAGCTGGATCACGGACAGCTCGGCGGTCACGGCGGCGCCGTCGCCGCCGGGGCCGCCGCCGGCGCCGTCGCCGGCCGCGTCAGGCGCGGAGCGGTCGCGCTCGGCGCCACCCCACGCCGTCCCCGCGCCCTCGGAGGCACGGTGGTCGGCGGCGAGCCCGATGTCGAGGCGCAGGAGGTCGATCCCCTGGGCCTCGAGCGCGCGCCGCAGGTCGTCGGCGGCCTGCTGGAGCTGGTGGGCCGCCTGGGCGTTGTCGGCGACGACCGAGGCGACGACCCCGGCCGCCGACGAGCGCAGGCGGATCTCCAGCCCGCCGAGCTCGGCCGGGCTGAGCGCGATCCGTGCATGCCCGATGCCGCGCGAGACGGCGATCCGGATGAGCGCCTGGACCGACTCGACGGCCTGGTCGAGGCGGGCGGCGCGCACCGGCTGCCGCCCGCTCGCGGCGGCGGGCTGCTGGAGCTCGCCGGTGGCCAGCGGCGCGGCGGGCTGGCCGACGGACTGGCCGTTGGCCTGCGCCTGGCCGCCCTGGTTGCCGGCGGTCGCAGTCGACGGCCGCGGCGGCACGGCGGCCTGCGGTCGCGGCTGCTCGGCGCGGGCGCCCTCGCCCTCGCCGGCCTGGGCCCGGCCGTCGGCCGGCGGCTGGACGAGCGCGCGCTCGGCCGCCTCGGCCCGCCGCTGCGCCTGCGCGGCGGCCGCGCGCTCGGCGGGCGCCTGGGACGACGGCGTGGACGGCACGTCGGGCTCGCCCGCGGCCTGCGCGGCCTCCTGGCCCGCCTGCTCGCCCGCAGGCGGCTGGGCGCCGGCCGGCTGCGCGCCGGCGGCGGGCTGCGCCGGGCCCTGCGCGGGCAGCGCGGGCGCCTGGCCGCCCTGGCCGGCGGCCGGCTGCCCCTGAACCGGGGCGGGCGCAGCCTGGCCCGGCCCGGTGCCGTCCGGCTGGGTGCCGTTCGGCTGGGGGTCAATTGGCTGGGGGCCAGTTGGCCGGCCCGCGGCGGGCTGGGCCGCCTGCGCGGCGCCCTGGCCCGCCTGCGCGGCGCCCTGGCCGGGCTGCTCGGCAGACGTCGCCGTCGCGGCGAGCGCCTGCGCGGCATCCGCCACCGCCTCCGCGGTGGTCGCGCCGTCCGCGGCCTGCGCCTGCCGGCCGTCGCCGCCGCGCGGGGCGCCCTGGGCGCCCTCGCCCTGGCGGGCGACGCCGGGCCGGTCCTGGTGGTGATCCTGCGAAGCCGCGTCGGGGCCTCGCCTGTCGCCCTCCGCCGAGGCGGTCCGGGCCTGGTGGCGGTCCAGGAGGGCCACGAACGGGTCGCCCTGGACTTCTTCCGCCCGTTTGCCGGGCGGCGCCCCCGCCGGCGGCGGCGGGGCTGCGATGCGATCGGTCGTCATGGTCATGTCACCGAGTAGGGCAGGGACGGAGAGCCGGCCGCGAGGCCCACGGCGGCCACCGGCGCGGTGACCGCAGCGGACGACGCGGCGCGGTACTGGGCGGCGTAGGCGAGCACCCGCTCGACGTACGCCTGGGTCTCGGCGTACGGCGGCACGCCGCCGTAGCGCTGGACCGCGCCCGGGCCGGCGTTGTAGGCCGCCAGCGCGAGCCGCTCGTCGCCGCCGAAGCGATCGAGCTGCTGGCGCAGGTAGCGCGCGCCCGCGTCGATCGCCTGGGCGGGATCGAAGGGATTGGTGACGCCGAGCGCGCGGGCGGTGGCGGGCATGAGCTGCGTGAGCCCCTGCGCCCCCGCCGGGCTGACGGCGTTCGGGTTGAAGTTGGACTCGGCGCGGATGAGCGCCTTGAGCAGCGCCGGGTCGATGCCGTGGCGCTGGGCGGCCGCGGCGATCTCGGCGTCGTAGGCGGTCGGGCCGCCGGCCGAGGCGGCCGCGGCCTGCCCGGCCGGCTGCTGCGCGGCCGCGAGCTGCGCCTGGAAGCTCGTGCCCGAGGCGGCGCCCGGCGCGGGCGGGGCTGCGCCCGTGGCGCGCGCGATGAGCGCCTGGATCTCGGCGACGCGGGCCTGGGCGGCGGCGATGGCGCTCATCGCAGCCCCTCCCTGCGGTGTTGCATGGCGATCGCCATCTCGTCGAGCGCCGCGCTCTCGCTGCGGCTCGCGTCGAGCAGGTAGTCGGCCTCGCGCCGCTCGCGCAGGCGGTCGAGCGCCTGCCGCTCGCGCGCGGCCTCGACGAGCCGCTCGCGGCGGCGCCGCACCTCCTGCTCCCGCCGGCTCAGGTCCTCGGCGGCGGCGGAGCGGGCCCGCTCGACCCGCTCGAGGTAGGCCTGGAGGGCCTGGAGCTGCGGCCCGGTCGCGGTCGTCCCGTTGTCCGGCCGGCACTCCCGCCGGGCGCGGTCGAGCTGCTCCGACGCGGCGCGCAGCATCGCCTCCCCCTTGAGCCGGTGGGACAGCGACGCGGCGAACTCCTCCTTCGCGGAGTCCTCGACGCGCTGGCGCAGCGCGCGAACGCGCTCCAGCCGGAACTGGAAGGGACGGGTCACGCCCGTGGTGATCGGCCCGGGGCGGCCGCTTTGTAGCGGCGATGGACGCCTGTTCGAACGGAGTTGTCACGCCGTTCGCAGTGCCGTTACGGAGGCGTCACCACAATCGGCCCCATGACGGCCAAGCCCACGGATGCAATTGCAGTTGGTGGCGCTATTCGCCACCAACTGCAGTCTCACCCGGCGGATGCCGTGATCGCGGAGCTTGCGGAGCGTCAGCAGGGGCGGGTGGCGCGGTGGCAGTTGCGGGAGCTGGGCATCGGACCTGACGCGATCAACCGCCGGATCCGCGCAGGCCGCCTGCGCCGCACCCCCGCGCGCGGGGTCTACGCCGTCGGCCACCGCATCGCCTCCCGCAAGGCGACGTGGATGGAGGCGGTGCTCGAGGCCGGTCCTGGTGCCGTGCTCAGCCACCGCGCCGCCGCGGCCCACTGGGGCTTCCTCCGCAGCGGCCGGGTAGAGGTGACCGTGCCGAGAGCACTGCGAACCCGCCGCGGGATCGTCCGGCACCACGCGGTCCTGCACCCCGACGAGGTGACCGTCCTTGACGGCATCCCCGTCACGACCGTCGCCCGGACGCTGCTCGACGTCGCGGCCGGCCTGCAGCGCCGCGACCTCGAGCGGGCGATCCACGAGGCCGAGTACCTCCGCCTCTACGACGACCGGGAGCTGGCCGCCCTGATCGACCGCCACCCCCGCCGCCCCGGCGTGCCGAAGCTGCGGGCGATCCGTGCCGAGCGCAACGCGCACCGCCACGTCAGCCGCCGAGAGCTCGAGCACCGCTTCCTCGCGCTCGTCGCCGAGCAGGGCCTGCCGCGGCCGGAGGTCAACGTCCACCTCGAGCTCGACGGCGAGCTCATCGAGGTCGACTGCCTCTGGCGGAAGCAGCGGCTCATCGTCGAGCTCGACGGCTGGGCCGCCCACGGCACGCGCCGGGCCTACGAGCGCGACCGCGAGCGGGACCGGCGGCTCGTCCGGGCCGGCTGGCGGGTCGTCCGCGTCACGCCCACCCAGCTCGAGCGGCAGGCCGAGGCGCTCGCCCGCGACTGCCGCGCGCTGCTCGCGCAGGCCGAAGTTGATTCCAGGGCGAGCGTCAGGCTGGCGCCCGCCGCTGGAGATGCCACATCACCGCGGCGGTGAGCACCGAGCCGGTGATGAAGGCGATGACGATCAGCGCTGCGAGGGGGCCGAAGGCCACGATCAGCAGGGTGAGCAGGGTGTCGAGCACGCCGATGGCGAGCGAGAGCGGTCCGGTGAGGAGGTTGGGGTCGCAGTCGTTCCGCCCATCGCTGCTTACGCCCCGGAACCGCCAGACATCAGGGGCCTATGGGGCGTCGAAGGGGACTATCCGCCACTCCGCGGCCCGTGACCGCTCGGACGGAGAGAACGGCGCTCATGGAGAGAGCGCACAGAGGCCGCAGGTCGGCGGGTGTCCCTACGCGCCGGCCGAGGACCGTCTCGGCCTCGACCACCGCCGCGCCCGCGCCCCCACCGGGCGGCGCACTTCTCGCCCTCGCCCCTACCCCGCCCCGACGTGCAGCTGCAGCGGCGGGATCGCCGGCGGGCCCGGCGGGGGCGGCGCGGCGGGCGGCGGCGCGGGCGCCTGGTCGGCCGGCTCCGCCTGCTCGGCGGACGGCTCGGCCGCGCGGGCGGCGATCTCGACGAGGCGGCGGTCGGCGCCCTCGAGGTCGCTGCCCTCGTCGGCGCGCTGGCGGAGGAAGTCGTCGATCTCGTCGCGCAGGCGGATCGCCGCGTCGACGGCGGGGTCGCTGCCGGCCTGGTAGGCGCCGATCGCGATGAGGTCCTCCTTCTCGCGGTAGGCGGCGAGCAGGCGCCGCACCTGCTGCGCCGCCTCCAGGACGGCGGGGGGCGTGATCTCCGACTGCAGGCGCGAGACGCTCTGGAGCACGTCGATCGCCGGGTAGTGGCCGGCGTGGGCGAGCCGGCGGGTGAGGACGCAGTGGCCGTCGAGGATCGAGCGGACCGCGTCGGCGATCGGCTCGTTCATGTCGTCGCCGTCGACGAGCACGGTGTACAGCCCGGTGATCGTCCCCCGCGGCGAGGTCCCCGAGCGCTCCAGGAGCTGCGGCAGCAGCGCGAACACCGACGGCGTGTAGCCGCGCGTCGCGGGCGGCTCGCCGATCGCCAGCCCGACCTCGCGCTGCGCCATCGCGAAGCGCGTCACCGAGTCCATCATGAGCAGCACGTCCGCGCCCTCGTCGCGGAAGTGCTCGGCGATCGCCGTCGCCGCGAACGCCGCCTTGATCCGCACGAGCGCCGGCTCGTCGGAGGTCGCCACGACGACGACGCTGCGCTCCAGCGCGTCGCCGAGGTCGCGCTCGATGAACTCGCGCACCTCGCGGCCGCGCTCGCCGACGAGCGCGATGACGTTGACGTCGGCCGAGGTCGAGCGGGCGATCATCCCCATGAGCGAGGACTTGCCGACGCCCGAGCCGGCGAAGATGCCGAGCCGCTGGCCGCGCCCGCAGGGCACGAAGGTGTCGAGCGCGCGGACGCCGAGCGCGACGCGCTCGCGGATGCGCGGCCGCTCCAGCGGGTCCGGCGGGCGCGCGATCGTCGAGCGCGCGCGCCCGGGCGGGAGCGGGCCGAGCCCGTCGATCGGGCGGCCGAGCCCGTCGACGACGCGGCCGAGCAGCCCCTCCCCCGCCTGCACGCGGAACGGCTCGCCGGTGGCGGTCACGGGCTTGCCCGGGCCGATGCCGTGCATGTCGCCGAGCGGCATGAGCAGCGTGCGCGAGCCGCGGAAGCCGACAACCTCGGCGGGGACGGGCTCGGAGTCGCGGCCGGTCTCGACGAGGCAGACCTCCCCCACCTCCGCCTCGAGCCCGGTCGCCTCGACGACGAGCCCGATGAGGTCGCGCACGCGGCCGAGGCGGCGCTGCAGGTCGCCGCGGCGGATCGCCTCGGCGGCGCGGGCGACGAGCGACGGCGCCTCGGTCACCGGCCCAGCTCCGCCTCGACGAGCTCGCGGGCGCGCTCGAGCTGCTCGCCGAGGCGCGCGTCGATCTCGCCCTCGGGGGTGCGCAGCACGCAGCCGCCGCGCGGCACGCGCCGCTCCTCCACGACCTCGAGCCGGTCGATGCCGCCGAGGCCGGTGAGCGACTCGGTCGCGCCGCGCACGAGCGGCACGTCCTCGGGGTTGACGAGCAGGGTCACGCGCTCGCGCTCGGCGATCCGGCGCAGGGCGCCGCGGACGACGTCGAGCACCCGCTCGGGCTGGACCGCGATCGCGCCGCAGACCACCTTCTCGGCGAGCATGAGCGCGAGCTCGACCGCCTCGCGCTCGAGCGCCTCGGCGCGCCGTTGCGCCTGCTCGCCCACCTCGGCGAGCGCCTGGGCGAGCGCCTGCGCGGCCGGCTCGAGCTCGCGACTGGCCGCCTCGAGCCCCTCGCGGCGGCCCTCCTCGCGCGCCTGCGCGCGGATCGCCTCGGCCTCGTCCTCCGCCTCGGCGCGGACGGCGGCGCGGAGCTGCTCGAGCGCCTCGTCGTCGAGGGCGGCGCCGGCCTCCTCCACCGTGGGCGGGACGGCCGGCGAGAGCGGCTCGAACGCGAACGCGTCCATCGCTCAGACGACCAGCTCGTCGTCCTCGCCGCCGCGCCCGATGACGATCTCGCCCGCCTCCTCGAGGCGGCGGATCTCGGCGACGATGCGGCCCTGGGCCTCCTCGACGACCGCCCGCCGCTGCGGCGGCATGTACTCCATCTCCTCCAGCAGCATCTCGGCGCCGCGCTGCGACATGTTCTTGAGCACCTTGTCGCGCACCTCGTCGGGCACGCCGCGCAGCGCGAGCGCGAGGTCCTTCGTGTCGATGCCCTTGAGCACCTGCTGGATGGCGCGGTCGTCGAGCTTGACGATGTCCTCGAAGACGAACAGGAGCGAGCGGATCTCGTCGGCCAGCTCCTGGTTGCGCTGGGCGAGGTTCTCGAGCACGTTGCGCTCGGTCGGCCGGTCGCTGTGGTTGAGGATCTCCGCGAGCGACTTCACGCCGCCGGCGGCCGCGTACTCCTGCGACAGGACGTTCGAGAGCTTCTGGCGGATGACGTGCTCGACCTCCCGGATGACCTCCGGCGAGGTCTCGCTCATCCGCGCGATCCGCAGCGCGACGTCGGCCTGCTCCTCCTCGTCCAGCAGCGACAGCACCTGCGCCGCGAGCGTCGTGTGGAGGTTGGCGATGACGAGCGCCTGCGTCTGCGGCGCCTCGTGGCGGAGGAAGGCGTGGATCTGCTCGGGCGGCGTGCGGCGGAGGAACTCGAACGGCCGCATCTCGATGACGGCCGAGAGCCGCCCGATGATCTCCTCCGCCCGGTCCTTGCCGAGCGAGCGCTCGAGCACCTCCTTCGCGTACTCGACGCCGCCCTCGGCGAAGTAGTTGTAGGCGGCGGCGTTCTCGATGATCTCCCGGTAGACGGCGTCGACGGTCTCCTGCGGGATCTCCCGCAGCTTCGCCATCTCGAGCGAGAGCTCCTCGATCTCCTCCTCCCGCAGGTGGCGGAAGACCTCCGCCGCCTTCTCCGGGCCGAGGCTGACGAGCAGCACCGCCGACTTCAGCTTGCCCGGGAGCCTCGCCCCCTTCGTCCGCGCCGGGAGCGTCCGCGGCTCGGCGGGGGCCTCGATCGTCTCGGTCGTCGTCGTCGTCGTGGCTTGCTCCGTCATCCGCTGGCTAGCCCTCGTTCATCCACGCCCGCAGCTGCTGCGCGACCCGGTCGGGATCGCGCTCGGCGAGCGTCTCGACGTCCTCGTGCAGCTGGTTCACCGGGGCCGTGGGCGGCTCGTAGCCGCCGAGCTCCTCGGATGCCTCGAGCTCGGCGAGGGTCGTCGGCGTCTCCAGCTCGCGCAACCAGATCGGCTGCGTGCCGAGCTCGTCCTCCTCGCGGCGGCGCAAGTGCCGCGCGACGAGGATGAGGAAGACGAGCATCGCGAGCCCGAGCGCGACCCACTTGGCCGGGGCGAGCGCCTTGTCGATCGGGCTGCCGCCCGCCGGCTCCTCGACGTCGGCGAAGTCGACCTGGGTGACGGTGAGCGTGTCGCCCCGCTCCTCGTCGATGCCCGCGGCGCCGGCCACGGCCTCCTCGATCGCCCGCGCGTCGGCCGGCGGGACGGAGCGGTCGAGCACGAGCGCGACGTCGAGCCCCTCGATCGCGCCCGGCGCGATCTTCCGGCGGGTCACGGTCTTGTTGACGCCGTACTCGGTCTCCTCGCTCTCGCGCTCGTAGTTCGACTCGCCCGCGGCGCCCTGCGCGTAGGTCGGGATGTTGCCCTCGGCGCCCGCGCGGCCGCCGGCGCCGCCGCCCTCGCCCTCGAGCTGCTCGCGCTCGGTCTTGCGCTTGATCGGCGTGCCCCGGCGGGCGTACTCGAGCCGGCTCTCGGTCGCCTCGTCGGCGTTGACGTCGGCCTGGACCCGGACCTGGCCCTTGTCGGGGCCGAGCGTGCGCAGCAGCAGCGCGTTGAGGCTCGCCTCGAGCTCGCGCTCCACGCGCGCCTCGGCCGCCTGCTTCGTCGTGGCGGTCAGGCCGCCCTCGCCGCTCTCGGTCGGCCACAGGAGCTGGCCGCTCTGGTCGGTGATCGTGACGTTCTTCGGGTCGAGCCCCTGCACCGACGAGGCGACGAGCCGCGCGATGCCGCGCACCGCGCCGCTGTCGAGCCCGTTCGCGCCGGTCTGCAGGAGCACGGCCGCGGTCGCCGGCTTCGACTCCTCCGCGAAGAGCTGGTCCTCGGGGAGCGTGAGCTGGACCTGCGCGGCCGAGACGCCGTCGACCTGGCTGACCGTGCGCGCGATCTCGCCCTCGAGCGCGCGCTGGTAGGTCACCTGCTGCTGGAAGTCGCTGGCGCCGAGCTTCTGCTCGTCGAAGAGCTCGAAGCCGGGCTTGTTGCCGCCGGTGAGGCCCGTCTCGGCGAGCGCGATGCGCGCCTGCGGGACCTGCGACTTCTCGACGGCGATGGCCGTGCCGTTGTTCTGCAGCTCGTAGCTGATGCCCTTCTCGTCGAGGGCGGCGGTCATCTTGCCCGTGTCGGCGGGGTCGATGCCGCTGACGATGGTCGACCAGCTCGGCGCGGTCGCCATCCGGAACATGACGAAGAGCAGCAGCACCGTGCCGAGGACGGAGGCGGCGAGCACGATCCGCCCACGGGGAGTGAGGTTGCTCAGGAGGCTGCGGATGCCCGCCATCAGACCTGCGTCCGCCAGATGTCCTGATAGGCCTCAACGGCCTTGGTCCGGATCGTCGAGGCGAGCTCCATCGCGAGCTTCGCGCGCTCGACGGCGTTGATGACGCTCGGCAGGTCCTCGGCCTGGCCCGTCGCGAGCCGGCGCGACGCCTCGGCGGCGTCGGTCTGGAGCCGCTCGAGGTTGGAGATCTGCCGGGCCAGGATGTCCCCGAAGCCGCCGCCCGAGCCGTCGCCGTCGGCGGCCGGCTGGGCCGGCTCGGGGGCGGCGATCGTCCACTCGGGACCGGTGACCGCGAAGCTCGGGTCGATCGGGGCGGGCATCAGCGCAGCACCTCGAGCGTCTTCGTGAACATCTGCTTGGCCGTCTGCATCGCCGTCACGTTCGCCTCATAGGCGCGCGAGGCGGTGATGAGGTCGACCATCTCGGTGACCGGGTTGACGTTCGGCATCTCGACGTAGCCGTCGGCGTCGGCGTCCGGGTGGCCCGGGTCGTAGACGCGCCGCGGCGGCGTGGGGTCCTCGACGATCGCCGAGACCTGGACGCCGCGCGCGCGGGCGAGCGCGGAGGCGAAGCCGCCGCCGCCCTGCTGCTCGAGCACGACGTTCTTGCGGCGGTACGGGCCGCCGTCGGCGGTGCGCGTCGTGTTCGCGTTCGCGAGGTTCTCGGCGACGACGTCCATGCGCAGCCGCTCGGCCGACAGGCCGCTCGCCGAGATGTCGATGGCGTCGAAGAGGCCCATCAGCGCACCCCGATCGCGAGGCGGAGGATGTCGAGGCGGGCGCCGGCGACCTTCGTGATCGCGCTCAGCTCGAGCCCGTTCTCGGCGATCTCCGCCGCGGTGACGTCGACGTCGACGCCGTTGCCGTCGGCGCGCATGATCGCCGTGCTCTGCACCGCCGGGGCGAGCGGAGCCCGCTCGACCGCGGCCGGCCCGCGCTCGAGCGCGTCGCGGAGCACCCCGTGGAAGTCGACGTCGATCGGCCGGTAGCCCGGCGTGTTGGCGTTGGCGAGGTTCGCCGCGAGGGCGGAGTGGCGCAGGGTCGCGCCGCTCATCGCGCGCTCGAGGACGAGCTGGGTGGTGTCGAACAGGTTCATCGAACGGGCTGGTCGGTGGGTCGGTCGGCCCGTCCGTGGACCGTGTTCGTCTCCCTTCCGTGGGAGACACCCCGGTGATCGGCACCGGGGGCAGGCCCTTTAGCCGTGGCCTAGGCGGACCGGTCGACCGTCGAGGACGGGGCCCCGCCGGCCGGCGCGTACGTGCGGGCGACGGCGCGCCCGCGGTCGACGCGGCGCAGCTCCTCGGTGACGGCCTGCGCCGTCTCCGCGAGCACGAGCGTGATCTCCTGCTGGAGCGCGGCGGCGCGCTCGAGCGCCGGGCGAGCCTCGGCGGGCGGCCGCGGCGGCAGCGAGGCGACGTGCTCGTCGCGCTCGGCCTGGAGCGCGGCCACCTCCTCGAGGCGGCCGGCGCGCGCGAGCTCGAGCTCGCGCTCCGCCAGCCGGACGAGCTGCTCGTAGGCGGCGAGGCTCATCGCCGGCAGATCTCGGCCCACGCCTCGCGCAGCTCGCGCAGCATCGACGCGACCTGCTCGAGCCGCTCGACGTCGGCGTGGAGCTGGGCCTCCGGCAACAGCCGCAGGCAGTAGACGTAGATCGCCTGGAGCCGGTCGGCGATCTCGCCGCCGGCATCGTGGTCAAGGGCGGAGAGGAGCTCCTCGACGATCGCCTGGGCGCGCTTGATCGGCTCCGCCGCGGCGACCGGCCCCTGCTCGCGCATCGCGATGCTCGCGCGGGCGATGAAGCGAAGCGCGCCGTCGTAGAGCATGAGCACGAGCTGCTCGGGCGGCGCGGTGAGGACGCTGCTCTCCTTGTAGGCCTGGACGGTAGCTTGTGCGTTCAACTCGCCCCTGGTGATCGGACGCCGCGCCGGAAGGTTGAGGCGCGGCCGCCCTCACTCCTCGACCCAGGGGATGCGCGCGTCGGTGTGGGTGAGCTCGAAGACGCGCCGCACCTGCTCGGGCCCCGGCACGACCCCGAGCTCGAAGCCGTCGCGCTCGGCGCGCTCCACCAGCCGCAGCACGAGCCGCAGGCCGGCGGACGCCATGAACGTCAGCTCGCGCAGGTCGAGCACGAGGCGGCGGGGGCTGCGCTCGAGCGCGGCCTCGACGCGGCCGGCGAGCAGGTCCGCGGTGCCGGCGTCGAGCTCCCCGGCGGCGACGACCCGGACGGCCTCGCCCTCGTCGCGGAGCGTGCACTCGAACCCGGGGATGGACTCGGACAACCCTACCTCTCGTCCTGGCTTCGATCCACGCCCGGCGCCCGGGGGCGATCGCCCATCGGGCGCGGACGGGCGGAGAACTGTAGCGGGCTGTGCGGCGTCAGCCGAGCAGGGCGGCGAGCTGGCCCGACAGCCACATGCCCTGCGACTGGCTGTTGGCGAGCAGCCGCTCGAGCGTGGCGAACTGCATCCGCAGGCGCTCCTCGCGCTGCTCCAGGCGCTCGTCGAGGGCGTTCATCTGGTCGCGGATGCGCTGGAGCTCGCTGTCGGCCGAGTCGAGCCGCGCGTCGAGCACGCCGTCGGCCTGCGTGACCGGGCCGAGGATGCCCTCGATCCGCTGGGCGAAGCCGTCGACCCCGCTGATGCCGCCGAGCAGCCGCCGGACGTCGAGGAGGTTCGCGCTGAGCTTCTCCTCGAGCTTCGAGGAGTTGAGGACGAGCAGGCCCTGGACGCTGTTCTGGTTGATCGACCCGTCGGCGTTCGAGGCGCCCGTCGAGACGCCGATGTCGATGAGCTGGTCGACGTCGCCGGGGTTGCCGGCGAAGACCTCGGTGATCGCCTGCCGGAGCGTGCCCAGCAGCCCGGTCAGCATCGCGTCGTTGCGCAGGACGCCCTTCTTCGGGTCATTGCTGTCGCGCTCCTCGGTGAGCTTCTCGCGGATGAACGAGACGGCCGAGTTGTACTGCTCGACGAACGCCTCGATCTTCTTCTTGATCGCGGCCGTGTCGGGCTTCGGCTCTCCGACGGTCACCGTCATCGGGCCGCCGGTGACCGCCTTGAAGGTCAGCTCGACGCCGGGGATGGCGCTCGTGACGACGTTCGTGGAGGCGGTCTGGACGGGCCCGCCGTCGACGGTGAACTGCGCGTCGAGGCCGACCTTCGCGGCGGCGACGTCCTCGACGAGCCCCGCGCCGGTGGCGGTGAAGCCGTTCGCCGCGCCGGTCTTGCGGCTGGAGAGCACGAGCCGGCCGTCGACGTTGACGGCGTAGACCGGCGCCTCGGCGTTGCCGTTGATCGCCGCGACGAGGTCGTCGAGCGTCGCGCCGGCCTCGAGCTCGATCGTCACCGGGTCGCCGCCGCCGCCCTCGAGCGTGATCGTCGTCGGGGTGGCCGACGGCGTGAAGTCGTAGGTGCGCTGCTCGGCGCGGGCGAGCTGGAGGACCTCGACCTGGTAGCCGCCCGGGCCGGCGCCGGAGATCCGGCGCGCGCTCAGCTTCGTCTCGTCGTTCGTCGAGACCGTCTGGGTGTCGGCCCAGAGAGCGACCGAGCGCAGGTCGGCCGCCGCGTTCTTGAGGTTGCGCAGCCGCGTGGCGATGTCACGGAGCGCGGTCTGACGCGCCTTGATCGCCTCCTCGCGCTGCTGCATCCGCACGCGCGGCTGGCGCTCGATCGCGATGAGCGCCTCGACGATCGCCTCGGTGTCGAGGCCGGTCGCAAGTCCGGTGAGGCTGATGCCGGTCGTCATACGGGCTGACCCAGCGCGATCTCGAGGGCCTCCGACGGCGGCACGGTCCGCAGCACGCGACCCTCGAGGTCGAGGACCTGGATGACGATCCGCCCGGTCTCCTCGTCGCGCTCGAAGTGGAGCTCACGGCCCATCGCCTGCAGCTCCTCCCAGCGGCGCGAGGCGGCGCGGACCTGCTCGAGCAGCTCGGGCGGCGGCCCGGCGAGCGCCTCGGACAGCGTCACCTGGAAGTCTGCACTGCGGTCGGGGCCCGACGAGGCGGGCAGGCGGGGCGCGCGGTAGCCCACGTCCGCGAGCTCTGCCGGGCCGAGCGGTGCGGTGAACTCGATCAAGCTCTCCTCCTGGAGGGGGTCACATCCTTCCCTGGATGGGCACGCTCTTTGTCCGGGGTCATCGACCACGGCCATCGAGACTTGAGCTTCCCGCCGCTCAGGTGGACGCCCCCGCCAGGGCGTCGACGAGGCGCTTGGCGTCCTCGCGGTCGGGCTCCAGGGCGGCCGCCTCCTGCGCGAAGACGAGCGCGTCGTCGGCCTGGCCGCGCGCGTAGGCGACCTTCGCGAGCCCGACGAGCGCGTCGCCGTCGGGGACGCCCTCCTGGCAGACGGCGATCCACTCGTCGGCGGCCGACTCGAGGAAGCCGCGGCGGAAGTACATCGCCGCGAGCCGCTCGCGCCGCTCGCGCCAGCTCAGGCCGACGCGGTCGATCGCGGGCAGGAGCCGCTCGAAGGCGTCGAACGCCTGGATGCGCAGGAGCGCCTCGAGCATCGTGAGCAGCAGCGGCGCCGCGTCGGTCGGCAGCGCGGCGGGCAGCGGCTCGCCGCGACCGGTCGCGGCCCAGGCGCGGAAGAGCTCGGCCTCGGCGGCCGGCAGGCCGCAGGTCCGGGCACGCTCGAGCGCGTCGCCGGCGTCGGCGCCGGCCGTGACGAGCGCGAACAGCTCGGTCCGCGCCGCCGGCGCCGCAAGCGGCGACTCGTCGGCGATCGCGCGGGCGACCTCGGCCGCCTCGTCGAGCCGCGCCTGGCTGAGCAGCGCCTCGGCGAGCGCGAGCCGCGCCGGGTCGCTGTCGGGCTGGCGCTCGAGCACGCCGCGGAACTGCTCCTCGGCGAGGTCGGCGACGCCGGCCTCGTACAGCGCGGTGCCGAGCATGAAGCGGACGCTCGGGGTGACCTCGGGCACGCGCTCCTCGATCCGGCTGACGACGGCGGCCGGCTCCGCGCCGCGGCGGAGCATCGCCGTCGCGAGCGGGAGCACCGAGCCGAGGAAGCCGGGGTGCTCGTCGAGGCAGCGCGCGAGCAGCCGCTCGGCCTCCTCGAGGTCGCCGCGCTCGGCCTGGAGCTCGGCGAGCTCGACGAGCGCGAGGTAGCTGCCCGAGCCGACGGTCGCCGAGTAGCGGCTCGGCGCGTCGCCCATCTCGAGGCAGCGCTCGTACAGGGCGACCGCCCGCTCGTGGTCGCCGCGGCGGCGGGCGACCCGCGCCTGCTCGAGGACGAGGTCGGTGAAGCCCGGGAAGATCTCGAGGCCCTCCTCGGCCTGGCGGTAGGCGTCGTCGAGGCGCCCGTTGATCCGCAGCGCGCGGACGAGCCGGCCCATGAGCGAGGGCACGTAGCCGTACTCGGCGCGGCGCGGGTCGTCGCGCAGCTTCTCCCAGGCGATCTCGAACTCGCGCAGCGCGGCGGGCGCGTCGTCGGCGGCGGCGTACTCGGAGCCGAGGTTGAAGTGGAGGAACGGCGTGTCGACCCCCTCCTCGGCCTGCCGCCGGAGCAGCTCGATGTTGCGGCGCGACTTCTCCTTGGCGTCGCGGACGGCGCCGAGGTAGCCGTAGTGCTCGACGCGGACGCGCGTCTGCTCGAGCCGCTCCGGCTGGCCGGCCGGGAGGCGGTGGGCGATCTGCTCGTGGATGCGCCCCTCGAAGCGGTACTCCGGCCGGTTGCGGAAGACGCGCAGCGCGTTGTGGGTGACGGCCATGCCGTCCTCGAGGTCGCCGGTGTGGTTCGTCTCGACGAGGTAGAAGGCCTCGCGCCAGACGCGGCCGGTGAGCTCGCGCAGCAGCGGGGCGTCCTCGGCCACGAGCACCTCGTCGGCGTCGAGGTACATGACCCAGTCGCAGGTCGCCGCGTCGAAGGAGACGTTGCGCGCGTCGGCGAACGAGCCGTTCCACTCGTGCTCGATGACGTGCGCGCCGAAGTCGCGCGCGATCTCGACCGTGCGGTCCCGCGAGCCGGTGTCGACGACGATGAGCTCGTCGACGACGTCGCGCACCGCCGCGAGGCAGCGCGGGAGCATCTCCTCCTCGTCCTTGACGATCATGCAGAGGCTGAGCGTCAGCCCCTCCGCCGGGCGGGCGCGGTCGGCGACCTGCTCGGCGCGGCGCTCGAGCCCCGGCAGCGCGACGGCCACGCGCTTCGGCAGCGGCGTGCGCTTGCGGCGGCGGGCGCGGCGGGTCGTCTCGGCGAGGTTGCGGTGGACGTGCGGGTGGTCGGGGTCGAGGCGCAGCGCCGCCTCGAAGAGCGCGCGCGCCCCGGACAGCGCCCCGAGCTCATAGAGCGCGACGCCCGCGTAGTTGAGCAGCACCGGCTCCCGCGGCTCCTCCTCGAGGACCTCGACGCCCTGCTCGGCGACGGTCAGGAAGAGCTCGGCGAGCGCGGCCGGGCGGACGATCGCGCCGCCGCCAAGCCCCTCCTCGAGCAGGCTGCGGCGGGCGAGGTAACGCTTGTGATGGTGGTCCTGCGCGGCCGCCTCGGCGAACAGGGCGCGGTAGCCGGCGAGGTCGCCGGCGCGCACGCAGGCGGCGGCGCGGACGGCCAGGGGCTGCCCGGCGGGCTGGTCGCCGGAGCCGGGGTCGGGCATGTCGATGAGGCGCAGGGCCATGTGGTCTGGTCCTCCTCGCGGACGGTGACGCCCGGGGTCATCGGCCGCGGACCGCGGAACTGGAGTCGCGGGCGCGGCGGACCGATGACCGGTGCCCAAATCGCACGAATGGGCGATGCGGAGGCCGCCCGATCCTTCCGAGACAAGGCCCCACATGGTGTGGCCGCCACTGGTCCCGTGATGGCGGTCCGCCCTCCCGTGAACCGCATTGTGAGGAGAAGGACGGCCTGATGAACACCGCAACCCGGCAGCGCGAAGACTCGCTGGCTCTGTGGCAGGAGTACATGGAGACCAGGGATCCCCGTGTCCGCGACCGCCTGGTGCTGACCTTCGCCCCGCTCGTGAAGTACATCGTCTACAAGAAGCTGCGCGAGCTCCCGGCATCCTGCGAGCTCGAGGACCTCATCTCGTGCGGGATCGAGGGTCTCATCAACGCCATCGACCGCTACGACCCGGACAAGGGCGCGACGCTGGAGCAGTTCGTCTGGACCCGCATCCACGGCGCGGTGCTCGACGAGCTCCGCCGCCAGGACTGGGCGCCGCGCTCGCTCCGCCGCTGGGAGCGCGACATCACCCGCGCCCGTGACCAGTTCACCGCCATCTACGGGCGCCGGCCGAGCGAGGAGGAGCTCGCCGACGCCGTCGGCGTCAGCGTCGAGGAGCTGCGCGAGCGGGAGGCCGACATCGCCCGCTCGGACGTGACCTCGCTCAACACGGTCACGCTCTCCGACGACGAGACGACGATCGAGCGCATCGACACGATCGCCTCCTCGGACCAGCGCCTCGACCCGGAGTTCCGCGCCGAGGAGACGGCGGCGAAGGAGCGCTTCCGCGCCGCCTTCGAGACGCTGCCGCGGCGCGAGCGGGAGGTCGCGGTGCTGCTCTACGTCAAGAACCTCACGCTGCGCGAGATCGGCGAGATCCTCGGCGTCTCCGAGAGCCGCGTCTGCCAGATCCACGGCGAGCTGAAGCGCAAGCTCCGCCGCGCGCTCGAGAACGAGGCGCTGCTCTTCAGCGAGGTCGCCTAGCCTCCGGCGGGCGCGCGGACGCGTCGAGGCGGTAGGCCCACACGAGCGCCTCGGCGACGGCCGCGTACAGCGCCTCCGGGATCTCGGCGTCGAGCTCGAGCCGGGCGAGCGCCTCCGCGAGCGCGGGGTCGCGCCGCACCGGCACGCCCGCCTCCTCGGCGATCTCGACGATCCGCCGCGCCACCTCCCCGCGACCGGAGGCGACGACGCGCGGGGCGGCGTCGCCGTCCTGGTAGCGGAGGGCCGCCGCCTTCCGTGGCCGCTCGCGCTCAGGCATAGACGTCCACGGGGTCGCGGCGGGGCATGACGCGGACCTGCGCCTCGCGGGCGGTCGCCCGGGCGAGGCCGGCGCGCAGCTCCTCGGCGGCGGCCTGGGCGCGCTCGGCCGGCTCCCCCACGGCCGCGGCGACGGTCGCGGCGACGGCGCCTGACGGCAGCTCGAGGCGGAGGTCGATGCGACCGAGCGCGGGCGACTCGTAGGCGAGCGTCACCGACGGCGGCCGCCCCTCGGGCCCGCCGCCGGGGTCCTGCTCGGCGACGTGGATGCGCGCCTGGGTGCCGTCCGGCAGCGGCAGCGGCACGCCCGGCGCCGGGGGCGCCTGCGGCTGGGGCTCGGCGATCCGCAGCAGCAGCCGCTCGGGCGTGACCTCGTCGACGCGCAGCCGCAGCGTCTCGTTCGGGCGGACGTTCTCCGGCAGCGTCGCGCTCAGCACCAGGCCGGCGATCGAGATGCTCTGCCGGTCGACGACGCGCGCCGCGACGTGCTGGCCCGGGCGCAGCGTGACCTCGGGGAGGAACTGCCCCCGCATGAGGACCGCCTCGAACTGGACCGGCAACACGCCCCCAGCCTAGAGCGAGGACGTCCAGGAATGGCCCCTATGGGGTCCAGCGCTGGACGTTCTTCCGGCGCGCGGCGCGAGAACGTCCAAGGGTGGCCCCTATAGGGGCCGGTGGTGGACGTTCTCGTGCGTTCGTCCAGGCGCCTCAAGGGGTGCCCGGCGGGGCCGATGACCGGGGGCGATGGTCCGAGGTCTCTACATCGCGGCGAGCGGGATGCTCGCCGAGCTCACCCGCCAGCAGCAGATCGCCAACGACCTCGCGAACGCGTCGACGCCCGGCTACAAGGCCGACCGCTCGACGCAGCGGAGCTTCGCCGAGCTGCTGCTGGCCAACCAGCGGACCGGCCTACCGGTCGGCGGGCTCGGCCTCGGGGTCGAGATCGACTCCGTCGTGACCGACCTCCGCCCCGGCCCGATCCGCGACACCGGCGAGCCGCTCGACCTCGCGATCGTCGGCGAGGGCTGGTTCGGCGTGAACACGCCGCAGGGCGTCCGCTACACGCGCAACGGCCAGTTCACCGTCTCGCCGCAGGGCACGCTCGTGACCGCCGAGGGCTATGAGGTGCTGAGCCGCACCGGCGGGCCCGTCCGGGTGACCGCCGATGGCAACGTCGACGTCCGCGACGTGGGCGTCTTCGCCGTGCCGAACGCCACCAAGCTCGGCGACAACCTCTACGCCGGCGACGCCGCCGGCCAGGCGACCGGGCGCGTCCGCGCCGGGGCCCTGGAGGGCTCGGGCGTGAACCCGGCGCGCTCGATGGTCGACCTCATCGCCTCGTTCCGCACCTACGAGGCCGGCCAGCGCGTCATCCGCACGATCGACGACTCGCTCGAGCGCGCGGCCAACCGCGTCGGCGCGATCGGCTAGTCGCCGGGGCCGTGCGCGACGAGCCCTCCCCGCCGCGGCGGACCCGCCGCGGGCCGCTCGGTGCTCGCCTGCCTCGTGGGCACGCACGGCCTGGACGAACGTCCGGGTCCGCCCGCCTCAAGTCCCCTCCCTCCCCGTCGATCACCTGGGGCGACAACGACGACGAAGGGGCCACATCGGCTGGACCGCAGAGCGGAGGTCGGGGCCCCGTGTGTGAAGGAGACCGATGCTCGTAGGGCTGCATTCCGCCGCTACGGGGCTCATGGCCCAGCAGGAGCGGCTGGACGCGATCGCGAATGACATCGCGAACGTCTCGACGCCTGGCTACAAGCGCCTGCGCGTCGGCTTCCGCGATCTCGTCTACCAGCAGGCCGGCATGGGCGCCGGGCCCGGCGTCGTCACCGGCAGCGGCGCCGCCGCGCAGGTCATCGGTCGCAGCTTCCAGGCGGGCGCGCAGCTCGAGACCGGCCGCCCGCTCGACGTCGCCATCGAGGGCGACGGCTTCATCCGCGTCCGCCGCGCCGACGGGACGATCGCGCTCACGCGCGACGGCTCGCTCCAGGTGACCCCCGACGGGCGCCTGCGAACCTCCACCGGCGAGCTCCTCGACCCGCCGGTGCGCCTCCCCGCCGGCGCCTCCGAGGCCGACATCTCCATCGGCGCCGACGGCACCGTCCGCGTCGGCAACCAGGTCGCCGGGCGGATCACGCTCGTGCGCGTGACCGCGCCGGAGCGCCTCGCGGCGGCCGGCGACAACCTCTTCCTCCCCACCGCGGCGAGCGGCCAGCCCGTCGCCGCGGGCGACGCCCGGCTCCGCCAGGGCTTCCTCGAGCAGTCGAACGTCGACCTGTCCGAGGCCATGGTCGGGATGATCGAGGCCCAGCGCGGCTTCCAGCTCGCGAGCCGGGCCATCACCGTCCAGGACGAGGCCTGGGGCATCGCCAACGGGATCCGCCGCTGATGACGACGCCGCTTGCACACCTCGGCGCCGTGAAGGCCGGCGAGCTCCCCGCCGCGGCGGCCCCGCAGGCCGCCTCGGCAGCCTCGGCGGAGCGCGGCAAGGAGGCCGACGCCGCGCTCGAGCGGGCGACGCTCCAGTTCGAGCAGCTGCTGCTGAAGGAGCTGCTCCAGCCGGTCGCCGACGCCGCCGGCGAGGAGATCCCCGCCGTCTACCGCGAGATGCTCCCGGACGCGCTCGCCCAGGCCGTCGCCGACGCGGGCGGCGTCGGGCTCGCGGAGGAGCTGCAACGCGCGCTCGTGGAGGGCCGGCCGTGACGACGCTCACCGCCGACCACGCCCTCGGGGCGGCCGTGCTCCGCCACCTCGACGCGCAGATCGTCTCCGCGCGGCGGCTGCTCGACCTCGTGCTCCGCCAGGGCCAGGCGATCCGCGAGCGCGAGGTGGAGACCGTGCTCGCCTGCCTCGCCGAGATCAAGACCGAGATGGCGCGGCGCGAGCGCCTCGAGGCCGACCGCGCCGACATCATCGAGCGCGCCGCCCGGGCGCTGCGGATCACCCCCGACCGCGTCACGCTCGACGCCCTCGCCACCCTCCTTCCCCCCGCCGACGCGGACGCGGCACGCAGCCGCAGCGCCGAGCTGCGCGGCCTGCTCGCCGAGATCGCGCGCGAGCACGGCATCAACCGCGCGCTCATGCGCCAGGAGCTTGCCTTCCTCGACCACCTCGTGCGGCTGATCGGGCAGGAGCCCGCCACCGGCTACGCCCCCTCGAAGGGGGAGCCCGCGGCCGCCCACCGCGTACTTGACCTGGAGGCCTGACACCGAACCATGAACGTCTCGACCTTCTTCGGATTGCAGACAGCGCTGCGCGGGCTGCTGACCCAGCAGCGCGGGCTCGACGTCACCTCGCACAACATCGCGAACGCGAACACGCCCGGCTACTCGCGCCAGGAGGCGGTGATGAGCGCGTCGCTCGCGCACACCATCCCCGCCGGCGCGGTCGCCGGCGGCGGCCCGGCGCAGATCGGCACGGGCGTCGAGGTGCAGGCGTACCGCCGCATCCGCGACAGCTTCCTCGACATCCAGTACCGCACGCAGGCCACGCGCCTCGGGGGCTACTCGGCCTCGACGCGCTCGCTCGACCAGGTCGAGCTCGCGCTCGCCGAGCCGGGCGAGAACGGCATCTCGGCGCTGCTGCAGAAGTTCTGGAGCGGCTGGTCCGACCTCGCCAACGCGCCCGAGGACGACGCGGTCCGGCAGGGCCTGGTCGAGCACGCCCGCGCGCTCGCCCAGGCGTTCGCGACGCTCGACCAGCAGCTCGCCACGGTCGCCCAGCAGGCGGCCGACGAGTACTCGTCGATCGTCGGCGCCGGCGGGGAGGTGGAGCTCATCGCCGACGAGCTCGCGCAGCTCAACGGCTCGATCGCCTCCGCCGTCGCCGCCGGGGCGCAGCCGAACGACCTGCTCGACCGCCGCGACCTGCTGCTCGACAAGCTCGCCGAGCTCGGCTACGTCTCGACGACCGACAACGGCGACGGCACCGTGACGGTGCGCTTCGGCGACGCGGCCAACCCGCTCGTCGACGGCACGACGGTCGACTGGCCGCAGACGCTCACCGCCCCGGGCGGCAAGCTCGGCGCGCTGGCGACGCTGTCGGACCCGGTGAGCGGCACGATCGCGAGCTACCGCGCCGACCTCAACAACGCGGTCCGCCAGCTCGCCGACGCGGTCAACACCATCCACAGCGGCCCCGGCGGCCTCGACTTCTTCACCTACACGGCCGGCTCGGAGGCCTCGACGCTCGCCGTGAACGTCACGCCCGCCAGCGTCGTGGCCGGCTCGACCGGCGAGACCGGCGAGAACGACATCGCGCTGGCGATCGCCGCGCTGCGCGGCGGCGCCGCCGACCAGGCGTACGCGAGCCTCGTCAGCCGCATCGGCAACGACGTCCGCGAGGCGATCCGCCAGGAGCGGAACGCCCAGCTGCTCGTCGACGCGGTCAACGACCGCCGCGACAGCACCGCGGGCGTGTCGCTCGACGAGGAGATGGTGAACCTCGTCCGCTTCCAGCGCGGCTACCAGGCGTCCGCCCGCGCGATGTCGACGCTCGACGAGATGCTCGACCAGCTCATCAACCGGACCGGGCGGGTGGGTCTCTGATGAGCACGCGCATCACCCAGTCGATGGTCCAGCGGTCGCTGCTGGCCGACCTCAACTCGGTCGCCGACCGCCTCTCCCGCACCCGGATCAAGCTCTCCTCCGGCAAGGAGATCACCCGTCCCTCCGACGACCCGTTTGCGGTCAGCCGCGCGATCACGCTGCGCAGCTCGCTCGAGGAGACGCGCCAGTACCAGCGCAACGTCAACGAGGCGACAGCGTGGGCCGACACGACCGAGGTCGCGCTCGCGCGGATCACCGACGCGGTGCAGCGGGCCCGCGAGCTGCTCATCCAGGGCAGCAGCGACACGAACGGCCCGGAGGCCCGCGCGGCGATCGCCGCCGAGATCGAGACCCTCATCGACTTGATCAAGCAGGAGGCGAACACGACCTACGCCGGCCGCTACGTCTTCGCCGGCACCGCGACCGAGACCCGGCCGTACGACCTCGGCCCGTCGGACGCCTACAACGGCAACACCGACGCGGTCGTGCGCGAGATCGGCCCGGGCGTCGCGGTCAGGGTCAACGTCGTCGGCTCCGACCTGCTCGGCCAGGGCCAGGCGGCCGGCGACGACAAGCTCCTGCACGTCCTGCGCGACATCGTCGACCACCTGCGCGGCGGCACGCCCGCGGACGGCGAGGCCCTGCGCGGCACCGACCTGTCCCGGCTCGACGACTCGCTCGGCGAGCTCAACCGCCTCCGCGCCGTCATCGGCAGCACGACGAACCGGCTCGAGACCGCGCAGTCGCGCCTGCTCGAGATCGAGGAGGCCAACCGCAACCTGCTCTCCGAGACCGAGGACGCCGACATGGCCAAGACGCTCATCGACTTCTCGATGCAGCAGGCCGTCTACCAGTCGGCGCTGCAGGCCGGAGCGAACATCGTCCAAGCCTCGCTCCTCGACTTCCTGAGGTAGCGGGGCGCGAAAGGAGGGTCAGATGAATCGAATCGTCGAGAGCTCGCGCTTCGGGACCCTCGAGATCGCCGACGAGGCGGTGCTCGAGTTCCCGGACGGGCTCATCGGCCTGCGCGGGCGGTACTTCACGCTGCTCGCCCGGGAGGAGGGTGATCCCTTCTACTGGCTGCACTCGCTCGACGACGGATCGCTCGCGATCCCGGTGACGAACCCCTTCCGGTTCTTCCCGGGCTTCGAGCTCGAGCTGTCCGACGCCGAGGCCGACCGCATCGGCATCCACGACCCCGCGGAGGCGGACGTCTTCGTCACCGTCCGCGCGGGCGCGGAGTTGGGGGACTTCAGCGCGAACCTGCTCGCGCCGATCCTCATCGCGAAGGGCCGCGGTTGGCAGGTCATCAACGAGGTCCCGGGGATGCCGGTGCGCGCGCCGCTGTTCGCCGACCTCGTGGAGCAGGCCGCCTGAGGCGCTTCCCCCCACCGTCCCGATTCCAAGGAGGAGTCCCCCATGCTGATCGTCACGCGTCGCCCAGGTGAGCGGATCATGCTCGGCCCCGACATCACCGTCGAGGTGATGGAGGTCGCCGGCAACAGCGTCCGCATCGGCATCGACGCACCCCGCTCCCTCCCGGTCTACCGCGAGGAGCTGTGGACGCAGATCAAGCAGGAGAACGAGGCGGCCGCCGGCGCCAAGGCGGACGAGCTGCCGAAGCCGAAGCCGGAACCCGTCTAGCCGTCGACAGGGAACCCGCAAGGCCGCGCATCCCGTGTCGTGACTGAGTAACCAAGGAGAGGTACGCACCCGATGGCTCTGAGGATCAACAACAACGTCGAGGCGTTCAACGCCCACCGGCAGCTCGTCGGCACGAGCGACAAGCTCCAGAAGTCGATGGAGCGCCTGTCGTCCGGCTACCGGATCAACCGTGCTGCCGATGACGCGGCCGGCCTTGCGATCAGCGAGCGGCTCCGGGCCCAGGTCAGGGGCCTCAGCCAGGCGCAGCGGAACGCGCAGGACGCCGTCTCGCTCGTCCAGACGGCCGAGGGCTCGCTGCAGGAGGTCCACGCGATGCTCCAGCGCATCCGCGAGCTCGCCGTCCAGTACAAGAACGGCACGCTCTCGTCGACCGACAAGCTGGCCATCCAGTCCGAGGTCAACCATCTCGCCAGCGAGATCGAGCGCATCGGGAACAGCTCCGAGTTCAACGGCATCAAGGTGCTGAACTCGGTCGGCACCGTCACCTTCCAGGTCGGCGCCAACGACGGCGAGGTCATCACGGTCACGACCATCAGCCTCGGCTCGTCGATCCCGGCCGCGACGTTCTCGCTCGCCGCGGGCAACGCGATCCAGCAGATCGACGCCGCGATCGCCGCGATCTCGAACCAGCGGGCTCAGTTCGGCGCCGTGCAGAACCGGCTCGAGCACACGCTCAACAACCTGGCCACGTACCAGGAGAACCTCATGGCGTCCGAGAGCCGGATCCGCGACGTCGACATGGCCGCGGAGATGGTCGAGTTCACGAAGTACCAGATCCTGCAGCAGGCGGGCACGGCGATGCTCGCCCAGGCGAACCAGTCGCCGCAGGCGGTCCTCTCGCTGCTGCGGGGCTGACGTAGCAGTCGCTTCACGAGAACGTCCCGCGTTGGCCCCTCTGGGGTACAGCGCGGGACGTTCTTCGTTCTGCCGTAAGCTCACGGCCGTGAGCACGCCGGTCGCGTTCGCCGTCCCCCTCGCCGCGTTCGCCGTCGCGACGGCGATCGCCGAGCTCGCGGGCGCCGCCAACCTCGGCACCGCGCTCGGCGTCGGGCAGATCGCCTTCGCGCTCGCGCTCGTCTACGTGCTGCTGCGCGGCTGACCGCCGAGCTCGGCCTCGGCCTCGGCGAGGTCCTCCGGCGTGTTGACGCTGCGCACGAGCGCCGGCGGGAGCGCCACGCGCGCGGGGTCGAGCGCCTCGACCGTCGCGGTGAGCGGCTCGCCGTCGGCCGCCGCATGGAACGTCTCGAGCGCCGCGGGCGCGTAGACGCCGAAGACCGGCTGGAGGATCCCGTCGGCGACCGCGACCGCCGCCGGGGAGCTCCCCTGCGCCGCGGCGGCGAGCAGCGAGCGGCAGGCGTCGGGCGTGATGAACGGCATGTCGGCCGCGCAGACGAGCACCGGCGCGCCGGCGCGCTCGAGCGCGTGGACGATCCCGGCGCGCGGGTGGCGCGGCTCGTCCGGCTCGTCCCAGCGCTCGACCTCGTCGGGCAGCTCCGGCAGCTCGGTGCCGGCCTTGCAGACGACCACGACGGGCGCGCAGACCTCCGCGACGACGGCGAGCGGCCACGACAGCAGCGGCCGCCCGGCGAGCTCGGCGGCGGCCTTCCCGCGGCCGTCGCGGCCCAGCCGGCGGCCCGCACCTCCGGCGAGGATCGCGCCCATCACGGCCCCAAGTATGCTCCCCGGCGTGGCGGTCGGGACGTTCATCTCGGTGGGCCGCTCCCTCGAGACCGCGATCCAGCGCGTCGAGCAGGCGGAGCGCCTCGGCTACGAGTCGGTCTTCGTCACCCACATCGCCGGGCGGGACTCGCTCTCGGTGCTCGCCGCCTACGCCACCCGCTCGGAGCGCGTCAAGCTCGGCACCGGCGTGCTGCCGATCTACTCCCGCACGCCGGTCGCGACCGCCCAGGCCGCCGCGACGATCGACGAGCTGTCCGGCGGGCGGCTCGTGCTCGGGCTCGGCGTCTCCCACCAGGTGACGGTCGAGAACTGGTACGGGCAGCGGATCGAGAAGCCGGTCCGCGACATGCGCGAGTACGTCGGCGCGGTGCGGGCGATGTTGCGCGGCGAGGACCCGCCGCCGGCCGAGCGCTTCCCGACCAGGTTCCGCTTCATGGGCTTCGAGCCGCGGCCCGACCTGCCGATCTACATCGCCGCGCTCTCGCCGCGGATGCTCCGGCTCGCGGGCGAGATCGCCGACGGGGTCGTCCTCTGGCTCTGCACGCCCGCGTACATCCGCGACGTCGTCCTCCCGGAGGTGACGCGCGGGCGCGAGCGCGCCGGCAAGGACCTCGAGGGCTTCGACATCGTCGCCGCGGTGCCGGCGGCGGTCACCTCCGAGCCGGCGGAGGCGCGCGAGAAGCTCCGCGCCGACCTCGTCCCCTACTTCAACCTCCCCTTCTACCGCGCGATGATCGAGCGCTCGGGCTTCCCCGAGGAGGTCGAGGCCGCCCAGGCGTCCGACCGCTTCATCGACGCGCTCGCGGCGATCGGCGACCCCGAGACCGTCGTCGCCCAGGTGCGGCGCTACCTCGACGCCGGCGCCACCTCGCCGTGCGTCGGCGCGATCCCGCGCACCGACTTCGCCGTCACGCTCGAGGCGGCGGCGCAGCTCACGGCGGCGGCGTAGGGCGGGCGGCCCGGCGGCGGCGTAGGGCGGGCGGCCCGGCGGCGCCGGGCGGGCCCCGGCCTGGCGGCGGGCGCCGAATGAGCACTTACGGGTGCAGCACTTACGGGTGCGATCGCGCCCGGATCCGCTCACTCGCGCCGTCATGCGGCCGGCGAGGGCGAGGGAGTGAGCACCAGGGGTGCGACAGCGGCTGGATCGCGTCAGTCGCTCCCGGGGGCGCGGGGAGCCTCCCCCATGCGTTTCTGACTCCTCAACGCCCGCCCCGGGCACCGGGGTCACTTCCGCATGACTGCCGTGCGTTTCTGACCGCAGTCCGCTCCGGACGGGTCGAGGAGTCAGAAGTGCAGGTCGGTCCGGGCGGCGTGAGCCGGCCGGAGCCATCGCTGCCGGCCGCCCGAGTGAGCGGACCCGGACGCTGTGACACCCGTCAGTGCTCCGTCGGCCCAGCGGGCAGGCCGGAAGAGGGGCGGGGGAGCGGATTCGGGGCCTAGCACCCCTGAGTGCTCACTCGCCGGTCCGAGCGGAGCGGGCCGGCCCGCCGGAGCCCGGGCGAAGGCCCCTACCGCTCCGGCATCACGCCGAGCCCGTCCACCCGCCAGCCGGCGCGCTCGCGGACGAGCACGAGCACGTCGCGGGCAGGGGCCTGCCGCTCGGCGCGCGTCACCACGCGGACGCTCGCCCGCGCGCGGCCCTGGAGCGCGATCCCCTCGATCTCGATCCGCGGGGAGCGCACCCCGCGCGCCGCGCGGCGGAGCTGCGCCGGGCAGCGGCGCCCGCCGAGGCGGTCGCGCAGCGCGCGGCTGAAGTGACGCGCGCAGATGGCGCGGAAGTCCCGGCGCTGCAGCGCCCGCTCGAGCCCCTGCACGGCATCCCCGATGCGCCTCGCGTCCCGGACGGCCTGGCGCCCGGATTCGTCGTCGCCCCCGCAGGCGGCGACCGCGAGCGCGATGCCCACCGCCACGATGCCCCACAGCGCCCGCATTGGGGGGTGGAGCATAATGACGGCATGGAGGGATCCGCACCCGATTCGCTCGACACGGCGGCGAGCTGGCTGCGGTGCTACCGCTGCTGGTCGCGGAACCTCGAGGTCCAGGTCCACTACGAGGGCGTCCTGAAGGTGGACCCGGACACGGCCGAGGCGATCGACCCCGTCGACGAGGTCCAGGAGGCGGTCATCCAGTGCCTCGACTGCCTCCACGACCAGCCGCACCTCAGCCTCGTCATGTACGAGGAGGACGGCCGCCGGGTCAGCCGCATCGAGGCCGTCGAGGACCGCTGGGAGCGGATGGTGGCAGGGACGCCGTGGGTCGCCTCCTGCACCGTCCGCGTCGACGCCGACCAGGTCGAGACCTGCTCGGGGCCGGAGGCCGCCGAGTCGCTCGCCTACGCCGCCTTCGGCGACTACGGCACGCGCGAGTTCTTCACCCACGTGCGCTTCCACAAGCACGAGGGCGACGACATCATCGTCCACCTGCTCGTCGAGCTGTACGCGCGCTCGCACGAGGAGGCGACCGAGGTGCTCGAGGAGGCCGCGCGCGGCGCGCTGTCGATCACGTCGCTGGCGGAGGAGTCACGGCCGCCTGCGAGCATCGACGGCGGCGAGCACTAGCCGCTAGCCGAGCAGGCCGCGGCGCATGGCGACCGCCACGGCGGCCGCCCGGTCGGTCACGCCGAGCTTCTCGAACAGCTTGCGGACGTGGGTCTTCACCGTGTGCGGGCTCAGGACGAGCCGCTCGGCGATCTGCGGCGCCGACAGGCCGGCGGCGACGAGCCGCAGCACCTCGCGCTCGCGCTCGGTGAGCAGCGGGCTGTCCGCGCCGCGCAGGCGCGGGCTCAGCACCTGCTCCCCCCGCACGACCGCCTCGAGCGCCGCGCCGAGCTCGTCGGCGGTCGCCTGCTTGTCGAGCACGCCGGAGGCCCCGGCCGCGAGCGCGTCGGCGGCGAGCTCGGGCGTCGCGAGCCCGGAGAGGAAGACGACGCGCGTGGGGACGCCGGCGTCGAGCAGCCGCCGCAGGACCTCGCTGCCGCCGAGGCCGGGCATCTGGACGTCGAGCAGGGCGACGTCGGGCCGCAGGCGGAGCAGGTCCTCGAGCGCCTGGCGGCCGTCGGCGGCCTCCCCCACGAGCTCGATCCCGCGCAAAGCCCGCAGCGCGCCCGCCACCGCCTCCCGGTAGAGCGGGTGGTCGTCGGCGACGTAGGTGCGCACCCGCGGCATCGTCGGGGTTTCTATCAGGACGTCGCCTTGGCGACCGCGTCGAGCACCCGCTGCGGCTCGAACGGCTTGACGACGAAGTCCTTCGCCCCGGCCTTGATCGCCTCGAGCACCTTCGACTCCTGCCCGAGGGCCGAGCACATGATCACGCGCGCGGACGGGTCGAGCGCGAGGATCTCGGTGAGGGCGGTGAGCCCGTCCTTCTCCGGCATCGTGATGTCGAGCGTCGTGACCTCCGGGGCCAGCTCCTTGAAGCGCTCGACCGCCTCGACGCCGTTCGACGCCTCGCCGACGACCTCGTGGCCGCCCTGCGTGAGCGCGTCGCTCACGAGCTTGCGCATGAACGCGGCGTCGTCGACCACCAGCACCCGTGCCATTCGTCCTCTTACCTCCGTGTCTCTCGTCGTTCTCTAGGGGTCGAGCGATTCGATGCGGACGGCCCAGTCGCCGTCGTCGACGCGCAGCAGCGTCCCGGTCGCGAAGCGCCGGCCGTTGACGTAGAGATCCACCGGGTCCTCGGCGTCGCGGTCGAGCTCGACGACCTCGCCGGGCCGGATCCCGACCGCCCGCGCCATCGGCATCCGCGTCCGCCCGATCTCCGCCCAGACGCGCAGCTTCACGTCGCGTAGCGCGGCGGCGGGGACGGTCGCGTCGGCGGCGCCGCGCGCCCGGTCGGCGGCGCGCGCGTGCTCGGCGTGCTCCTCCAGCGCCTGGCCCATGCGGACGAGGAACGAGCGCGGCACGACCTGGACGAGCCGCGCGGGATGCCCGCAGACGGTGAACGAGGAGCTCACCACCATCGCGCTCGCCGGCGGGTTGCCGAGCGCGTCGTCGAGCGAGGCGACGACGCGCGTGTTCGGCGGGTCGATGTCGACCTCCTGGCCGAGCAGCCCGGCCATCGTGGCGGCCGCCGTGGCCATCATCTGGTTCATCGCCTCGCCGATGGCGGACATCTCGAGCTCGTCGAGCTCGTCGCCGCCGTCCTCCGGCGCCGGCCGGCCCATCATCGCCGCCGCGAGCGCGCGGGCGCCCGCGACCGGCAGGCCGAAGATGTTGCCGCCCGTGCTCGCGCCGATATAGCCGACGTCGGAGAGCACCGCCGGGACGGGGACCATCGCGAACGGGTTGGTCTGCTCGGGCACCGGGGCGACGGCGCCGAGCTCGGCCTGGTCGCCGCAGTGGGTCTTCAGCAGACGCTCGACCGCCGCGGCGGTGCGGCGGCCGGTCTCCAGCAGCGCGCGGTCAAGCATGGGTGCCTCCCAGGGGCCGGCCGAGGACCTGGATCGCCCGGCGGCGGCCCGACCGCCCCGGCCGGGCCCGGTGGACGGGCACGTCCCCGGCGTAGACGGTGATGCTCTCCGAGCTCGACGGCAGGCGGACGATGTCGCCCACCTTCAGCGCGAGCACCTGCTCGGCGGGGAGCTCGACGGCGGCGACCTCCGCGCGCAGCTCGATCTCCGCCTCCCCGATCGCGGCCTGGACCTGGCGCGCCGCGAGCGGGTCGCTGTAGTCGGCCCCGTCGGGCAGCGCGGCCGGGAGCTCGTCCTCGATCGGCTCGATCGCGCGGTACGGCAGCAGGATCGAGATGAGGAACGACGTGCTGCCCAGCCGCGCCTCGATCGTGAGCTGCCAGGTCGGCTCGCTCAGCGGCGCGAGCTGGACCCCGGTCGGCTCGGGATCGAAGTCGTCGAGCACGAGCTCGACGCCCGCCAGGTCCTCCCAGACGATCGTGAGCTGCTCGAGCAGACGGCGCAGGAGCTGCTTGGCGAGCGCGACGTCGATGTCGGTCATCCGCCGGTCGGGCGGGAGCGGCTCGACGTCGCCGCCGAGCTGGCGCTCGATGAGCGCGAGCAGGAACGGCCGGTCGACGGCGATGAGGAGCTGCCCGCCGTGCGGCTCCATCCGCGCGACGGCGACCGAGGAGCCGGGCGGCACCTCCGCGATCGCGCTCGTCCAGGTGAGCTGCTTGTGGCCGATGACCTCGAGGTCGAGCGGCGTGCGCAGCTCCGACGACAGGCGCGAGCCGGCCGTGCGGCAGAACGTCTCGTGCGCCCGCCGGAGCTGGCGCTCCTGGTCCTTCGTGAACTTGCTCGGGCGCGTGAAGTCGATCGTGTGGACGCGCACGCCCTTCTCGGCCCGTGCGCGCGCCGACGCGCCGGCCTCCGGCAGGCGGCCGTCGTCGGCGGCGGCGAACAGCGCCGCGATCTGGTCCTCGCTGAGGACGTCGCTCATCGCCTCACCTCCATCGCCAGCGGCCGGGCGCCGAGCAGCGGCTCGTCGCGCCCGCCGGCCTCCTTGACGGTCACCAACCCCTCCCCCACGTGCACGCGCACGGTCCGCCCGGTGCCGCCGCCGGTGGCGGCGGCGCGCAGGCGCACGCCGGCGGCCTCGAGCGCGGCGCGCGTCGCCGCCTCGTTGCGGGCGCCGATGTCGAGGGCGCCCTTGCCGAACGAGAACATCTGCGCCCCGCCGACGATCGCCGCCTCGATCCGGTGGCGCGCCGCGCCGAGCGCGCAGACGCCCTCGAGCAGCGCCGGAACGGCGAGGTCGGCGAACTTGCCCGGCGTCGCGACGTCCGGCGACGGGGCGGCGGGCAGGACGACGTGCGCGAGCCCCGCGACCGCGGCCTTGCGGTCGAGCATCGCGAGCCCGATGCACGACCCCAGCCCGATCGAGACGAGGACGTCGCCCGGATCCGCCGAGGTGGCCAGCTCACCCATCCGCACCATGACCTCCGTCCCGCTCATGCACCCACGCCGAGGCGGTCGAGCAGCTCCGCCACCCCGCCCTCGCTGGGGATGAGGAGGAACGAGAGCGCGCACTCCTCCCCGTCGGTCGCGAGCTCGGAGTCGAGCAGGAGCGCGATGTCCCTCGTCTCGTCGACGCCGATCACCGCCGAGGACAGCACCGCGCCGAGCATGTCGGCGACGGTCTGCGGCGGCCGGGGCTCGATCGCGAGCCCCGTCATCGTGCCGAGCGCGCTGATGTAGTTCGTGCCGAGCACGTTGCCGATCTCGCCGAGCGCGGAGACGCCGAGCTCGGTCCCGGGCTCGACCCCGAGCAGCCGGCAGAGCGTCGCCGCGGCGTCGGGCTGGAAGAGCAGCAGCACGACGGCGTCGAGGTCGCCGCAGACCGGCACGAGCACGGCGGTCACCGGCGTCTCGGGCGAGCCGATCGCCTCGGCGGCCTCGCCGATCGGGAGCGCGAACGCCGTCGGCGCCGAGACGTCGATCGGGCGCCCGACCATCTGCGAGAGCGCCGTCGCCGAGTTCCCCGAGCCGATGTTCGCCAGCTCCCTGAGGGCGTCGAGCTGCACCTCGGTGTACTGGGTCTTCACCTTCTCCTCCTCCCCACGTCAGACGGTCTCGGCGACGGGCTGGGCGGAGGGGGCGCCCAGGGCGTCGCAGTCCACGATGAGGGCGATCGAGCCGTCGGCGAGCACCGCGCCGCCCGAGACCGCGGCCGCGCCCGCCATCTCCGGCGGCAGCGGCCGCGTGACGAGCTCGCGCTGGCCGACGAGCTGCCCGACGGCGAGCGCGAGCCTGCGCTCGCCGCTGCGGACGATGACCGCGCGGCTCGCGGACTCGTCCGGCTCGTGCCCGAGCGCGGCCGAGGCGTCGAGCAGCGGCAGCACGCCGTCGCGCAGCGCGAGCACCCGGCGCCCGGCGACCGAGCGGACCGGGTGGTCCTCGAGCGCGAGCGTGCGCTCGACGCGGTCGAGCGGGATCGCGTACGGCAGGCCGCCCGCCTCGACGAGCAGGGCCGACATGATCGCGAGCGTGAGCGGCAGGCGGATCTCGGCCGTCGTGCCGCGCCCCTTCTCCGACTCGACATGCACCTCGCCGCCGAGCTGGCGGATCGTCTCGCGCACGGCGTCCATGCCGACGCCGCGCCCGGAGATGTCGCTCGTCTGCTCGGCGGTGGAGAAGCCCGGGGTGAAGAGCAGCTCGACCGCGCGCTGGGCGTTCACGCTCTCGACGGCCTCCGGCGGGATGAGCCCGCGCTCGGCGGCCTTGCGCGCGACCTGCTCGGGGTCGATGCCGCGCCCGTCGTCGGTGACGGAGATGACGACCTTGCCGCCGGCGTGGCGGGCGGCGATCTCGAGCACACCGGTCTCGGGCTTGCCCGCGGCGAGGCGCTCCTCGGGCGTCTCCAGCCCGTGGTCGAGCGCGTTGCGGACGAGGTGGACGAGCGGGTCGCCGAGCGCGTCGACGACCGTGCGGTCGAGCTCGGTCTCCTGGCCGGTGAGGCGGAGCTCGACCTGCTTGCCGAGCTTGTTCTGGAGGTCGCGCACCAGGCGCGGGAAGCGCAGGAACACGGCCTCGACCGGGACCATCCGCACCTGCATGACCATCGCCTGCAGGGCCTGGGAGGTGCGGGTGAGGTCGGCCATCGCCTGCTGGAGGTGCGGGACGTCGGCGGCGAGCGCCTCCAGGCGGGTGCGGTGGACGACGAGCTCCGCCATGTAGTGCATGAGCTGGTCGAGGCGCTCGGCGTCGACGCGGACGGTGCTCTGCGCGCGCCGCTGCCGCTGCCCGCCGGCGGCGACGGCGGCGGGCCGAGCCTGGGCGGGCTGCGCCCGCTCGGCGGCGGGCGCCGCGCCCTCGACCTCGACCGACTCGGCGAGGCGGACCTCCTCGGCGCGCGCCTCGGCGACGTCGCTGACCTCGCCGACGGTGGCGGCGACGGCGTCCTCGGGGTGCTCGGTCGCCAGCCAGATCCGCACCTCGCGCCCGCCGAAGTCGGCGAGGTGGTCCTCGCCGGGCAGCGTCCAGAGCACCTCGCCGTGCTCGCCGGCGGCCTGGGTGGCCTGGAGCGCGCGCACGCCCGGCATGAGCGCGTCGTCGGCGAGCCGGACGTGGACGCAGAGCACGCGGCGGCCCGCGGCGAGCTGCGCGAGCTCGCCCGGCTCGGGCTCGCGGTCGGCCTCCGGCTCTGCCTGTGGCGCGCGGGTGAGCGAGCGCAGGCGCTCGACGAGCGGCTCGTGGTCGAGCCGCTCCTGGCCGCTCTCGGCGACCGCCTCGACGCAGCCCTCGAGCGCGTCGAGGCAGGCGAGCAGCACGTCCATCGCCTCCTGCTCGACCCCGCCGCGGCGCCGGCGGAAGATCTCGAAGACGTCCTCCATCTCGTGGGTGAGCGCCGCCATCGAGCTGAAGCCCATCGTCGCGCTCATCCCCTTGAGCGAGTGCGCGATCCGGAAGATCTCGTCGAGCGTCTCGCGGTCGTCCGGCTCGGCCTCGAGCCGCACGAGCGCCAGGTTGAGCTCCTGGAGGTGCTCGCGCGCCTCCGCGAGGAACATGGGCAGGTACTCGTTCAGGTCCATCGGGTCTTGCGGTAGATGAACGGGTGGGCGGGCTCGAGCCCGTTGCCCTCGGGGTCGCGGACGCGCTCGGTGGCGCCGACGACGAGGTAGCCGCCGGGGCGCAGGCACGCCGCGAGGCGGCGGTGGAGCTCGGCGGTCACCTCCTCGGTGAAGTAGATGACGGTGTTGCGGCAGAGCACGAGGTCGTAGGCCGCGCGCCGGAAGCGCATCCGCAGCAGGTCGCCGACGTCGAAGCGGACGACGCGGCGCAGCTCCTCCTTCGCGACCCAGCCCCCGTCCGGCGCGGGGTCGAACCAGCGCCGCAGCTTCGCCTCCGGCGCGCTGCGCGCGTCCTCGGCGCTGAAGCGCCCCTCGCGGGCGCGGGCGACCATCCGCCGGTCGATGTCGGTGCCCTCGATCTCGATCCGCGCCTGCGGGGCGACCTCGAGGCAGACGGCGGCGAGCGTGTAGGCCTCCGCGCCATAGGAGCAGCCGGCGCTCCAGGCGCGGACGCGGCCCTCGGCGGCGAGCTCGGGGACGATCTCGCGCGCGAGCAGCTCCCACTGGTCGGGGTGGCGCCAGAGCTGCGAGACGTTGATCGTCACGCGGTCGAGGAAGGCGTCGGCCTCGGCGGGGTCGCGCCGCAGCAGCTCGAGGTAGCTCGCCAGGTCGGCGGCGCCGCGCCGCTCGGCGAACGTCCGGATGCGGCGCTCCATCTGGTTGCGCTTGTACTGGAGCAGGTCGATGCCGCAGAGGCGGCGGACGCCGTCGCAGAAGGCGACGTACTCGTCGCGCAGGCCGAGCTCGGGGGCGGCGTGCGTCGTCATCGCGCGACCCCCGCGGCGGCCGCGGCCGGCGCGGCCGGCGCGCCCGCCTCGGCGGCGATCGCCGCCGGCAGCTCGTGCAGCGGCAGCTCGGCGTCGGCGAGCCCCGCCTCGGCGACGGCCCGCGGCATCCCGTGGATCGTGGCGGTCGAGGCGTGCTCGACGAGCACGCGCCCGCCGGCGCGGCGGACCGCCTTGGCCCCCTCGAGCCCGTCCGCCCCCATGCCCGTCAGCACGACGAGCAGCGTCCGCTCGCCGAAGCAGGCCGCGGCGTCGGCGATCGTGAGGTCGGCGCGCGGGCGCAGGCCCCCGACGGGCGGCTCGTCCCCGAGGCGGGCGACCCCGTCGGCGGTGATGTGGAGGTGGCGTCCGCCGGGCGCGATCAGCGCGCGCCCGGGGCTGACCTCGTCGCCGTCGGCGGCCTCGCGGACGTCGAGGGCGCAGGTGCGGTCGAGCCGCTGGGCGAGCGAGCCGGTGAAGCCGGGCGGCATGTGCTGGACGACGAGCGTCCCCGCCCCCAGCGGCGAGGGCAGCTCGGGCAGCAGGCGGGCGAGCGCGCGCGGCCCGCCGGTGGAGCAGGCGATGACGACGGCGCGCCCGTCGCCGCTCGCGCGCGGCGCGACCGGCTGCCCGGCCGCGACGGGGGCGGGCACCGCCTCGAGCGTGCGCGGGCCGGCCTCGCCGGCGAGGCGGACCTTGCGCTCCAGCTCGGCCGCGAAGTCGGAGAGCCCCTCGGGCCCGGACGGCTTGGAGACGAGCTCGAACGCGCCCTCGGCGAGCACGTCGACGGCGCGCGTGCCGTCGGCCGGGGAGAAGGCCGAGACGACGACGACCGCGGGCGCCGCGGCGTCGTCGCGGAGCGCGCGCAGCACGCCGATGCCGTCGCGCCCGGGCATCGCGAGGTCGAGGCACAGCACCTCCGGCCGCAGGCGGCGGCAGCAGTCGAGCGCCTCGTCGCCGTCGCGCGCGACGGCGACGACCTCGATCCCGGCCTTCTCGAGCGCGGCGCGCAGGATGCCGCGCATGAAGGCGGAGTCGTCGGCGACGACGACGCGGATGGTCGCCGGCCGCTCCACGGCTACACGGAGGCCGTCGCCGCGGCCTGGACGTCGCCGAAGATCCCGTCGGCGCTCAGGACGACGACGAGCCGGTCGCCGACCTGGACGACGCCCTCGACGATCTCGGCGCCGGCCGCGGGGGCCTCGTCGAGCTGGTCGGGCTCGATCGTGAGCACCTCGGCGACGTCGTCGACGATCACCCCGGCGATGCCGGACTCGCGCTCGACGACGACGATCTTCGACGCCTCGCCCGCGTTGCTCGCGACGCCGAGCCGGGTGGCGAGGTCGCAGACCGGGATGATCTTGCCGCGCAGGCTGATGACGCCGCGGATCCACGGCGCCTTCGAGGCGACCGAGCGCGGCTCGGTGTAGTGGATGATCTCCTGCACCTCGCCGATCGGCAGCGCGTACTCCTCGGCGCCGAGGCTGAACACGACGAGCTGTTGGGAACGGTCGGGGGCCATGGATCTCCGCAGGGGTGCTGGACTCTCGGCCCCTGAATCGGCCGCCGGGCGCGGTTCTTGAGTGCCGCTCAGCCGTCTGCGCGGGCGCCCTCCCACCCCTCCAGGCGGAGCAGGAAGCGCTTGCGCTCGATGCCGCCCGTGTAGCCGCCGAGCGCGCCGCCGGTGCGGACGACGCGGTGGCAGGGGACGACGATCGGGATGCGGTTGGAGCCGAGCGCGTTGCCGGCGGCCCGCACCGCCCGCGGGCTGCCCGCGGCCTCGGCGATCGCGCGGTACGTCCGCACCTCCCCCGCCGGGATCCGCGCGGTCGCGCGCAGGACCTTCGCCGCGAACCCCTGCGCGAGCGACCAGTCGATGCGCAGCTCGAAGCTGCGGCGGCGGCCGGAGAAGTACTCGTCGAGCTGGCGGCGGACGTCGTCGAGGCGCGCAGGCGCCTCGAGCACGCGCGGGGAGACGCGCCGGGCGAGCTCCTCCAGCACGGCGTCGGGGTCGCGCTCGGGGTAGGCGATCCGCACCAGCCCGCGCTCGGTCGCCGCGACGGTGAGCTCGCCGAGCGGGGAGTCCACGCGCGCGTAGGCGACGTCGAGCAGCCCGGCCCGCTCGGCCGCGGCGACGAGGCGGCGCGCCGCCTCGGCCGGGTCGCCGCCGGGCCCGCGGCGCAGCTGCCGCTCGAGCTCGTTGGTGTGGTCGTTCACGCCGTCACCTCCGCCCTCAGCTTCTTCAGCCCCTCGTGAACGCTCCGCCGCGCGGCCTCCTCCGAGCAACCGAGCAGCTCCGCGATCTCGCGGTAGCTGAGGTCGGCGACGAAGCGGTGGGCGACCGCGGCGCGCTGCTTGGGCGGCAGCGCCCGCACCCGCGTCCACAGCCCGCTCGCGCCGGGCTCGGCCGGCGCGTCCGCCGCCCCCTCGGGCACGTCCTCGACCGGGACGGGCCGCCGCCGGCGCGCGCGGTGGGCGTCGAGCGCCTTGCGGTGGGCGATCGTCAGCAGCCAGCCGCGGAGGTTGTCGCCGTGGCGGAGCCGCGGGTAGGCCCGCAGCGCCGCGAGGAACGTCTCCTGGAAGCAGTCGTCGGCGTCGGGCCCGGCGACCGCGCGCAGGAACCGGTACACGTCCTCGTGGTAGGCGTCGAGGATCGCCTGGAAGGGCGGGAGGCTCACGTCGCCGACACCAACGCCCCGCGGGCGCTCCCCGTGAGATCGGCGGTCACGTCCGCAGACGTTGCCAGACACGAGAACGTCCCGCAGTAGCCCCTATAGGGGCCAGCGCGGGACGTTCTCGCTGATGGGCGCGCCGGCGGGCGGGCGCCCGCCGGCGGACGAACCGCTACTCGGCGCCGTTCTCGCCCTCGAGCGGCTGGCCCGGGTTCTTGCGCGGGACGAGCACCGAGCGCTTGAACTCGGCGACGAGCGTGCCGTCCTGCTTGTACACGCGCGTGTGAACCTTGACCACGCCCCGGTCGGGCTTGGAGCGCGAGGGCCGGACCTCGAGCACCTCCGACTCGGCGTAGATCGTGTCGCCGTGGAAGACCGGGTTGGGGTGGCGCAGCTCCTCGGTGGCGAGGTTGGCGATCGCCTTGCCCGAGACGTCGGACACCGACATGCCGAGGGCGAGCGAGTAGACGAGCGGCCCGACGACGACGTTGCGGCCCTGCTGCGACTGCGACGCGTACACGTCGTTGATGTGCAGCGGGTGGTGGTTCATCGTCAGCAGGCAGAAGAGGTGGTCGTCCGCCTCGGTGATGGTCTTCGCGGGCCAGTGCTTGTAGACGGCGCCGACCTGGAACTCCTCGAGGTAGCGCCCGTACTTGTGGGCGCCGCTGGCCTCGCGGGCTGCCTGATCGGTCTCGAGCGGCGGGTTCGTGGCGGTATCGGTCATTGACTCTCCTGGAAGAAAAGGGGGCGATTGATTCGCGAGTCAATACGATACGCGCCCATGCGACACCCCCGTGACTTCTTCAAGCCGCTCGCGGTCGGCGCCCCCGAGCCGCTGCGCGAGATCCCCTTCCCGCCCTCGCGGATGATCCACTTCCTCGACTTCTCGAACGAGAAGATGGTCGCGAAGGCGCCCGAGATCGCGAAGAAGACCGACATCCTCCTCGGCAACCTCGAGGACGCGGTGCCCGTCGACCGCAAGGAGGCCGCGCGCGAGGGCCTCATCCGCGTCGCCCGTGAGATGGACCTCGGCGACACCCAGCTCTGGACGCGCGTGAACGCGCTCGACTCGCCGTGGGTGCTCGACGACTTCCTCCGGCTGGTCCCCGAGATCGGCGACCGCCTCGACGTCATCATGATCCCGAAGGTCGAGGGCGCCTGGGACATCCACTACGTCGACCGCCTGCTCGCCCAGCTCGAGGCGAAGGCGGGGCTGGAGCGGCCGATCCTCATCCACGCGATCCTCGAGACCGCGACCGGCGTCGCGAACGTCGAGGAGATCGCCCACGCGAGCCCGCGCATGCAGGGCATGAGCTTCGGCCCGGCCGACCTCGCCGCCTTCCGGCGGATGAAGACGACGCGCGTCGGCGGCGGGCATCCGGGCTACCGCGTCATCGAGGACCCGGATCCGGAGAACCCCCAGGCGCCGCGGGCGAGCGCGCAGCAGGACCCGTGGCACTACTCGATCGCGCGCATGGTCGACGCGTGCACGTCGGCGGGCATCCTCCCCTTCTACGGCCCGTACGGCGACATCAAGGACGTCGAGGGGTGCGAGACGCAGTTCCGGGCGGCGTTCCTGCTCGGCTGCGTGGGGGCGTGGTCGCTGCACCCGGTCCAGATCGACATCGCCAAGCGGGTGTTCTCGCCGGACCCGGAGGAGGTCGCCTTCGCGAAGAAGGTCATCGAGGCGATCCCCGACGGCCGCGGCGTCCACATGATCGACGGGAAGATGCAGGACGACGCCACCTGGAAGCAGTGCCGGGTGATGGTCGACCTCGCGGAGATGCTCGCGAAGAAGGACCCCGAGCTGAAGGAGGTCTACGGGCTGTGAAGTTCTTCGAGTACGAGGCCCGGCGGATCGTCGAGCTCGCGGGCATCCCGGTCACGAAGTACGGCTTCGCGAAGACCGCCGAGGAGGCGAAGCGGATCGCCGCCGACATCGGCGGCGAGGTCGTCATCAAGTCGCAGGTCCTCACCGGCGGCCGCATGAAGGCCGGCGGCGTGAAGTTCGCCTCCACCCCGGAGGAGGCCGAGCAGCACGCGCGCGACATCCTCCAGCTCGAGATCAAGGGCCACAAGCCGCGCGGCGTGCTCGTCGACCCGAAGGCGAAGGTCAAGCAGGAGTACTACGCCGGCATCGTCTGGGACGGCACGCGCAAGCAGCCGATGATGCTGTTCTCGGACATGGGCGGCATCGACATCGAGGAGGTCGCCGAGCAGCACCCCGAGCACGTGGGGCGCGGCCACTTCTCGAACCTCCGCCCGTTCTCGGACTTCCAGGCCAAGGAGGTCATCGCGTCGGTCGGCATCACCGGGAGCCGGCTCAACCGCCTCACGCCGATCCTCGCCAAGCTCGCGCGGCTGTTCCAGCAGTACGACATGCGCCTGGCGGAGATCAACCCGCTCGCCGAGCTGGAGGACGGCACCTTCGTCGCGCTCGACGCGCACATGGAGATGGAGGACGAGGCGGTCTTCCGCCAGAAGGCGCTGCTGAAGGAGCTCGGCGTCCCGGAGGGCGACAAGCGCGAGTCGTACGAGCCGAGCGAGTTCGAGCGCAACGTCGCCGCCATCGACGCCGCCGACCACCGCGGCGTCATCCAGGGCAAGGACCACGGCTTCCACGGCAACCTCGGCCTCGTCATCGGGGCCGGCGGTGGCTCGCTGACGCTCACCGACGCGGTCCGCTCGGTGGGCGGCAAGCCCGCGAACTACTCCGAGATCGGCGGCAACCCGTCGGTCAAGAAGGCCTGCGGGCTCGCGAAGGAGGTCCTCAAGAAGGAGGGCGTCGACAAGATCGCGGTGATGATGTCGATCGTCTCCAACACGCGGGTCGACATCGTCGCGCGCGGGGTCATCAAGGCGTGCATCGAGCTGGGCAAGGACCCGGCCGAGACCATCGCCATCTTCCGCATCCCGGGCGCCTGGGAGGAAGAGGGCTACAAGATCCTCGAGAAGTACGGCGTGGAGTACTGCGACCGGTCCGTCTCGATGCACGAGGCGGCGCGCCGCGCCGTGGAGAAGGTCCAGGGAGCCGCCGCATGAGCATCCTCATCGACGAGAACACGACGTTCATCGTCCAGGGCATCACCGGCCGCGAGGCGGTGAACCTGACGAAGGAGTGCCTCGACTACGGGTCGAAGATCGTCGGCGGCGTCACGCCGGGCCGCAAGGGCCGCGAGGTCCACGGCGTCCCGGTGTTCGACACCGTCAAGCAGGTGATCGAGCACAACGGCGGCCAGGTGCCGGACGGCTCGGTCGTCACCGTCCCGCCGGCGTTCGCCAAGGACGCCGTGATGGAGGCGCTCGAGAACGGCATCAAGCTCATCGTCGTCGTCACCGAGCGCATCCCGCGCCGCGACGTCGCGCAGTTCGTCGAGCGCGCGAACGAGCTGGGCGCGCGGATCATCGGCCCGAACTGCCTCGGCCTCATCGTGCCGGGGAAGGCGAAGATGGGCGGCATCGGCGGCCCCGCGAAGGACGCCGAGAAGGCCTACCAGCCCGGCATCGTCGGCGTCATGTCGCGCTCCGGCGGCATGACGACGGAGATCTCCTCGACGCTGACGGCCGCGGGGCTGGGCGTCTCGACGGCGATCTCGATCGGCGGTGACGCGATCATCGGCTCGACGTACGCGGAGCTCATGCCGCTCTTCGAGGCCGACGAGCAGACGCAGGCGATCGTCATCTACACCGAGCCGGGCGGCCGCATGGAGGCCCAGCTCGCCGAGTGGGTGAAGGAGAACGACTCGCGCCTGCCGATCGTGGCGTTCATGGCCGGCCGGTTCATGGACGACGAGGAGATGAAGGGCATGTCCTTCGGCCACGCCGGCACGATCGTCGAGGGCAAGGAGGACACGGCGGCGGAGAAGATCGCCCGCCTCGAGGCGGCGGGGATCCAGGTCGTCGAGCGCATCGACGAGATCCCGGACGCCGTGAAGGAGAAGATCGGAAAGGTGGCTGCCTGATGGCCGGTCTGTTCATCGACGTCGAGGTCTCCGAGGAGATCCGCGGCGACGCCGAGCTCGCGCAGAAGCTCGAGGAGGCCTGCCCCGTCGACATCTTCGCCGCCGGCGAGAACGGCGTCGAGATCGTCGACGAGAACGTGGACGAGTGCATCCTCTGCGAGCTCTGCGTCCGCATCGCCCCGCCCGGCACGGTGCGGGTGAAGAAGCTCTACGACGGCACGACCATCGAGCGCTGAGCTTGCGACGAGCGGGCGGCCCACGGGCCGCCCGCTCCGTTTCAGCCGCCAGCACGATCGCGGTGGCCTGACGTCGCCTCTGGCCGCGCCGGATGCGTCGCTTCCGGGGCCTCAGGGGGCGTCACCGGGCCCACCGGCACGCCGTCAGCGCACGCGCGCGAGCTGGCGCTGGACGACGTTGCCGAGCAGCTTGATGACGGCGGCGTCGCCGGTCACGCGGACCTGGCCCCGCTCGTAGGCGGCGGCCCACTCCTTCAGCGTCGCCTCGGCGAGCTTGTTGAAGTCGGGGCGGGCGATCGAGACGTCGAGGCGGGCGTCGCCGGCCGGGTCCTTCGCGATCTTCGGCCCCGGGACCTCGACCCGCCAGATCGGGGCATCGCCGCGGGCGCGCAGTTCGAGCCGGATGACGAGCGTGAGCGGCTTGAGCGCCGGCACCTGCTCGGTGAAGCGCTCGACCGCCGTGCGGATGAGCTCCTGCGTGTCCCGGGCCGACATGCCCGGGCGATTCTCGCAGACCCCGCTCCCCGCGCGCCCCGCGCGGGTTCCCTCAGCGAACCCCCGAACAGGAGGACCCTCACGAGATGAGACTCCGCAAGCCCTCCCCCGCGATGGTCGTGGCGCTCATCGCGCTCGTCATGGCCTCGACGGGGTCTGCGATCGCGGCGATCGACTACGCCCGCAACGCCGGCGCCGTCGACGGCCGCAGCGCCGTCGGCGCCGACGCGAGCCTGAGCGAGGCACGCGGCAAGCTCGTCGCCACCGCGCGCGGCGGATCGCGCGCGGGCCGCATCCCGGGCAAGTTCCTCGCCGACGTCGCGCGGGCGAAGCCGTTCGCCGTCGCGATCGAGACGCCGGACAACCAGACGAGCGCGCCGGTCTCCCTCCTCTCCCAGGCCGACACCGCCAACGTCGGCCGGCTGACGGCGACCTGCACCGACCGGGGCCCAGTCGCGGGCACGGAGAACCCGGACGCGACGATCACGTTCGCGAACACGAGCGGCCGCACGGAGAGCATCGCCCGCCGCGTCGGCAACGGCAACGGCACCATCACGACCGTCGCCGCGAACGCCGTCCACGAGTTCCGGATCGCCAACCAGGACACCTTCACGCTCCACGTCCAGGACGGCGGGACCCAGGTGCTCGTCGACGGCGTCGTCCGCCAGGAGGGCACGGGCACCGCGGCGGGGAGCTGCGTCGTCTACGGCACGCTGCTGCTCGTCCGATAATCGGCGGGGATGCGCCCGCGCCTCGCCATCCTCGCCGTGACGGCGCTCGCCGCGCTCGGGACGCTCGCGCTGATCGCCGGGCGCCGCGGCGACGGCGGCGAGGAGGGCGTGGCGCGGGCGCCCGCCTCCGGCGCGTCGCCGAGCGGCGAGCCCGCCGAGCGTGAGCCCGCGCGGCGACGCTCGCCGGCCGAGGCGGCGCTCCTCGCCGCGGCGCCCCGCCGCGTCGCCGCGCCGCGGGGCCGGGCGCCCAAGGCCACGCGCGGGCTCATCGCGAAGGTCCGCGCCGGCGCGCGCCTCGCCGTCCGCGACCGCCCGGGCGGGCGCGTGCTCGGCCGGGTCGGCCACCGCACCGACTTCGGCTCGCGGACGGCGCTCGCCGTCTTCGCCACCCGCGACGGCGGGCGCTGGATCGGGGTGGCGACGAGCCTCCGCCGGCCGGGCCGCCTCGGCTGGATCCGCGTGCGGGCGGGCGCGCTCGACTGGTACCGGACCGATCGCTCGGCCCACGTCGACCTCTCGGAGCGGCGCCTGGAGCTGCGCGCAGGCGACCGGGTGCTGGAGCGCGCCACCGTCGGCATCGGGCGGCCCAGCACCCCGACGCCGACCGGCCGCTTCGGCGTCACCGACCGGCTGCGGGGTAGCGACTTCGGCTGGTGGTACGGCTGCTGCATCATCGCGCTCACCGGCGTCCAGCCGGACCTCCCGCCGGGCTGGCAGGGCGGCAACCGGATCGCGATCCACGGCACCCCCGCGGAGGCCTCGATCGGGGCGGCGGCGAGCGCCGGCTGCGTCCGCGGCAGCAACGAGCTGTTGCGCCGGCTGATGGTCGAGCTGCCGCTCGGCGCCCCCGTTCACATCCGGGCCTAGCGGCTTGCCCCGCCGCCGGGGCGGGCGTACGGTCGTCGGGGAGCGGCGCCGGAAAGGAGACGCGCGATGTCCGAGCAGACCAAGGCGGTCGCCCGCCGGTTCTTCGAGGAGGCCTTCACCGGCGGCGACCTCGACGTCCTCGACGAGCTCATCGCCGCCGACGCCGTCGAGCACGATCCCCAGGACCCCTTCCCCGAGCACCGCGGGCCGGAGGGCGCGCGGCGGTCGATCGCCTTCTACCGGGAGGCGTTCCCCGACCTGCGCTTCGAGATCGAGGAGCAGGTCGCCGAGGGCGACCTCGTCGTGTCGCGCTTCACGGCGACCGGCACGCAGGACGGCGACCTGCCGGACCTGCCGGCCACCCACCGGCAGGGGAAGGTCACCGGCATCTCGATCCTGCGGGTCGAGGACGGCCGGATCGCCGAGAGCTGGACGAACTGGGACACGCTCGGGCTGTTCCAGCAGCTCGGCGCGCTGCCGGCGCCCGCCCACTGAGAGAGCGCGAAGGCGGGGCGGACGTCGCACACCCGCCCCGCCCGCAGGGCGGTTCTCAGATCTTGTGGCGCTCGAGCAGCTTCTTCCCGATGACCATCCGCTGGATCTCGGACGTGCCCTCGCCGATGAGCAGCAGCGGGGCGTCGCGGTAGAGCCGCTCGATCTCGTACTCCTTCGAGTAGCCGTAGCCGCCGTGGATGCGGAAGGCCTGCTCGACGACCTCGCGCCCGGTCTCGGAGGCGAACAGCTTCGCCATGCCGGCCTCGAGGTCCGAGCGCTGGCCGGCGTCCTTCATCCGCGCGGCCTTGCGCGTGAGCAGGCGGGCGGCCTCGACCTTCGTCGCCATGTCGGCGAGCTTGAACTGGATCGCCTGGTGCTTGGCGATCTCCTTGCCGAAGGTCTTGCGCTCCTGCGAGTACTTGAGCGCGAGCTCCAGCGCGCGCTGGGCGATGCCGACGCCGCGGGCGGCGACGTTGACGCGGCCGACCTCGAGCGCGTCCATCATCTGGATGAAGCCCTTGCCGAGGCCGGCCTCCTCGCCGCCGAGGATCCGCTCGGCCGGGCACTTGTAGCCGTCGAAGACGAGCTCGGTCGACTCGACGCCCTTGTAGCCCATCTTCTTGATCTTCGGCGGGATCTTCAGGCCCGCGTTCGGCCCGGTGTTCTCCGCCGCGCCCGGCTCCTTCTCGCAGATGAAGCAGGTCATGCCCTTGTAGGGCGGGTCGGCCGAGGGGTCGGTCTTCGCGAGCAGGAAGACGAGGCCGGACATGAGGCCGTTCGTGACCCACATCTTCTGGCCGTTGATCTCCCAGTTGCCGTCCTCGAGCTTGCGCGCGGTCGTCTTGATGCTCTGGACGTCCGAGCCGGCCTCGGGCTCGGACAGCGAGAAGGCGGCCCGGATCTCACCGGTCGCCATGCGCGGCAGGTAGGTCTGCTTCTGCTCCTCGGTCCCGAACTTCATCAGCAGGTAGGAGCCGATGAAGTGGGTGTTGACGACGCCCGAGATCGAGATCCAGCCGCGGGAGAGCTCCTCGACGATCATCGCGTACGTCGCGAGGTCGAGCCCCATCCCGCCGTACTCCTCGGGGATCGTCACGCCGAAGAGGCCGAGCTCCTTCATCTGCTCGACGATCGGCTCCGGGTACTTGTCCTCGGCGTCGTACTCCTCGGCGACGGGGATGATCTGCTCGTCGACGAACTGCCGCACCATCTCGACGATGGCGCGCTGCTCGTCGGTCATCTCCTGATAAGCGGTGGCGACGGCCAATTCGGGCTCCTGAATCTGCGTGTCTGCGTCCGTTGATCGGCGGGTCAGCATACCGCCGCGCCTGCGCCGGCCGGCCGCTCGCTAGCGGTCCAGCACGGAGCGGTCGTACTGGAAGCCGTGGGCGCGCTCGTAGATCTTCCAGAGCTTGATCGCGGCGGCGTACTCCTGCGCGCAGGCGCGGTCGAGGACCTCCTCGGCGTACTCGGCCGGCAGGGGCTTGCTGCCGTTGCGGCCGAAGTACGCGCCGAGCTCCCGGATGACGTAGCGCCGCTGCTGCGGCGTCCCCCGCCGCCACTGGCTGCACTCCGCCTCGGGGACCTGGCTGAGCGCGCCGCCCGCGCCCGCGCGCGAGTTGCCGGGCAGGAAGCGGTCGGAGCTCGCCTCGCCGCCGTCGCCGAGCAGCGCGAAGGAGACGGCGCCGCTGGCGAGCACGAGCGCGGCGACGCCGAGGAGGACCTTCGGGCGCCTCATCGGCGGCGCCGCGGCTTCGGCGGCCGCTGGTACCAGTCACACAGCAGCGTGTTCTCGTCGCGCTCGGTCGCGAACGCGCAGGCGACGAGCACCGCCTCCTTGAGCGGGTTGCTCAGCCCGAGGTTGGGGAAGGCGTCGCAGGTGGGGAGCTGCGGCGGGTCGCTGGTGACGCGCGGCGCCCCCTTGTTGCTCTCCCAGCAGTTGCTCTGGCCGAGCTCGTCCCACCAGAAGTCGACGCCGTTGGGGAGCACCTGGCCCTCGGGGGAGATGCCCATGACGTTGCCCTCGTAGCGGTTGCGGTGCGAGGTCGAGATCTTGAGGTCCTGCGGCAGCTCCGGCGGGCGGTCGAGGTTGTTCGAGAGCGCGTCGGGGACGGTCATGAGCGCGAGCCCCCAGCGCCAGTTGTCGTAGACGTGGTTCCCGGCGTAGAGGTTGTCGTTGCCGCCCACCAGCCACGCGCCGGTGCCGACCGCCGCCTGGACCGACGCCTTCACCCACGCGTCCTCCCCGTAGGTGTCGAAGTTGTTGTGGGCGATGACGTTGTTGCGGATGATCGTGTTGTGCTGGGGGAAGCCGGGGTGGCCCGCCCGGTAGAAGGAGTCGAGCGAGATGCCGACCGAGTTGTGGACGAAGCGGTTGTCCTTGATGAGCGTGTTCGAGCCCATCGTCCCGGAGAACCCGAGCGCGTTGTGGTGGGCGTAGTTGTCCTTGACGATCGTGTTGATCCGCGGCCGCGTGGGCGGCGCGGCGCCCGGGTAGATGCCGGCGTCGGCGGATCCGGCCGCCTCGCTGTTCTTGATGATGTTGTGGTCGGTGACGAAGGTCAGGTGGCCGTACTCGCGGGCGTAGAAGAGGTTGACGTCGTCGACGGTGAAGCCGTCGGTCTCGATCGCGTAGACGCCGTGCTCCTCGACGTTGCGGATCGTGAGGTTCGTGACGTAGGCGCCGTCGCCGCGCTCGACGCGGATGCCGACCTCCTTCGCGCCGACGGCGGGCCCGCGCCCCTCCTCGAAGAGGTCGCCTGAGACGCCCGGGTCGGGCACGTCGACGCCGCCCTCGAGGATCACGTCCTCGGCGCGCACCCCGGTCCCGTGGATCTGGACGTTGCAGCGGACGCAGTTGCCGTCGAGGTCCTTGCCGATGAGCGTGACGAGGCTGAGGTCGTTCGGGCAGTTGACGTGGTACTCGTAGGTAGGCGCGCCGGTCGCGCGCTCGACGTAGCGGGCGCAGGCGGGGTCGTTGTGCGGCTTCGAGCGGGCGGTCGGCTCGGTGTAGAAGCCCGGCATGACGAGCACGAGGTCGTTGTTGTCGGCCGCCATGACCGCCGGGTGGATCTCGTCGAAGCGGCAGAGCTCGAGGTAGCGCTCGTTGTCGGCGAGGATGCGCCGCGCCCGCTCGCGCGAAAGCGCCTTGCGGCCCTCCGGGGTGCTCCGCACCTGGCCGATCGCCGCGCGCAGGCGCTTGAGCGAGTCCTCCTGGCAGACGACGAGCGTCTCCTGGGCCTGGATGCGCGGGTCGTCGAGGCCGAGCTCGGCCGGGCGGGTGCCGAGCTCCTCGGCGAGGTACTCGCGCGCGGCGGCCTGCTGGCGCTTGGAGAGGAGCGCGAAGCGATGGAGCAGCGCGGCGCGGTCGGCCTCGTCGGCGCCGTCGCGCAGGCGGCGCTCGGCCGAGCGCCGGAACTGGGCGAGCCGCCGCTCGGGCGGCGCGGGACGGCGGATCTTCACGAACGCGCCGCCGGCCGGCGGGACGATGCGCTCGTCCGCCGCCGGATCGACGAAGGTCGGCGTGCGCTCGATGTGCGCCCCCGCGGTCGCGGGCAGGATCACCGCCGCGCCGCACGCCATCACCGTGCCCCTGCAGACCTTGCGCATGGCTCCTCCCAAAGCCGCTTGCGCGTCTGACGCTACCTCAGCGGGCGGCGGCGACGCGGAGGGTCCCCGCCCCGCCCCAAGGGGCCGCAGGTCCCGGGGGCGGCTACAGCCCGGGGAAGTGGCGGACGCGGTAGCCCCGCGTGCTCCGCGGGCCGGCCCAGCGCGGGCCGCTGCCCGGCCGGCCGAAGCGGCGGGCGAGCTCGTCGCGCGCGCCGGTGTCGAAGCGCAGGCCCGCGATGACGATGAACGCGTGGCCGCGGTTGGAGTAGACGGTGATCCAGCGGCCCTTGCCGCGCTTGCCCCAGCGCATGAGCTGGCGGGAGTCGAGCGGCGAGTCGAGCAGGCCGGCGCCGTGGAGGACGTAGCTGACGGCGCCCGAGCAGTCGTAGCCGCGGTCGCGGAAGGAGGCGTGGCCGCCGCCGTAGCGGTACGGCTTGCGGGCGATCCGGTTCGCGGCGCGGATCGCCTTCACGACCTCCGGCGGCGCGTCCGGCGGCGGGACGGCGAGCCCCCTCGCCGTCAGCGTCGCCTTGCCGGGCGGGCGGAGCGCCGGGTCGTCCGGCGAGGCGCCGCCGGTGGTGACCTGCGCGGGCGCGACCGCGGGCGCCGCGCCGAGACAGGCGAGCGCCAGCGCGGCGAGCAGCGTTATGCGTCTGCAGGCGTTCACGGTCTCTTTCGTCCGCCTGCGGGGTTAGCTGACGGGCTCGCGCTGAAAGAGCTCGCGCGCCCTCCCGTGGGAGGGTTCGCCCCAACACTTGGGTCCCCCGCTCCACGCGTCGCGTGGATTCGGCGTGCGCAGGACTGTACCAGCAGCTGGGGACGCTTTTCACCTACGCACCCGGATTCCTTCCCGCAACGTGCGAGCGTTTCCCCCGCCCGCGCCGTACGATCCGCGCCCGTGAACTTCGCCCGCGACGTCGTCGATGCCGCCCCGCGCGACCGCCGCGCGCTCGTCGCGCTCGGCCGCGACGGGTCGCGCCGGGAGATCAGCTTCGGCGAGGTCGCCGACCGCTCGGCGCGGCTGGCCGGGCGGCTCGTCGCCGAGGGCGTGCGCAAGGGCGACGTGGTCATGACGCTCGTCGGCAACCGGCCCGAGTGGGTGTACGCGCTCGTGGCGTGCTGGCGGATCGGGGCGGTCGCGCTGCCCTGCACCGAGCAGCTCCGCCCCGCCGACCTGCGCAAGCGGATCGAGCGGGCCGCGCCGCGCCTCGTCGTCGCCGACGAGCGGGACGCCGGGGCGATCGAGGAGGCGGGCTGGGACGGCACGCTCCTGCTCGTGCCGGACGAGCGGCTGTTCGAGGCCGACCCGGCTCCCGCGCCCGACCACGACCCGCTCGACCCGGCGCTCATCGTCTTCACCTCCGGCACCTCGGGCGAGCCGAAGCCCATCCGCCACGGCCAGCGCTACCTCGCCGGCCAGATCGTCCAGGCCGAGCACTGGTACGGCGCCCGGCCGGGCGACCTCTGCTGGTGCACGGCGGCGAGCGGGTGGTCGAAGTCGGCGCGCAACGTGTTCGTCGCGCCGTGGCTGCGCGGCGCGACGGCGCTGCTCCACGACGCCCGCTTCGACCCCGCCGAGCGGCTGGAGATCATCGAGCGCGAGGACGTCGACGTCCTCTGCATGGCGCCGACCGAGTACCGCGCGATCGCCAAGCAGGTGAGGTTGCGGCGGCTGCCGCTGCGGCACGCCGTCGCCGCCGGCGAGCCGCTCAACCCCGAGATCGTGCGGCTGTGGGAGGAGCAGGCGGGCGTCGCGATCCACGACGGCTACGGCCAGACCGAGACCGGGGCGCTGACCGGGATGCCGATCGGCGAGCCGGTGCGCCCGGGCTCGATGGGCAAGCCCCTGCCGGGCTACCGGGTCTGGATCGAGGACGGCGAGCTGCTCGTCGACCCCGCGACGGTGCCGACGTTCTTCATCGACGGCCCGCGGGACCGCCCGTGGCGGACGGGCGACCGGGTGCGCGAGGACGAGGACGGCTACCTCTGGTTCGAGGGCCGCACCGACGACGTGATCATCTCCTCCGGCTACCGGATCGGGCCGTTCGAGGTCGAGTCCGCGCTCGTCTCCCACCCGGCGGTCGCGGAGGCCGCGGCCGTGGCGGCGCCGGACGAGATCCGCGGCCAAGTGGTGCGAGCGGTCGTCGTGCTCCGGCCGGGGCACGAGCCGAGCGACGCGCTCGCCCGCGAGCTCCAGGAGCACGTCAAGGAGCAGACCGCGCCGTACAAGTACCCGCGCGTCGTCGAGTTCGCCGACTCGCTGCCGAAGACGACGAGCGGGAAGATCAAGCGGGCCCAGCTGCGGGGGGAGTAGGGCGCGGGCCGGCCCGCCGGATCGGGCCGGCCGTCCGTGAGGGCAACGCTCGGTCTTCCGTCTCATGGACGGTCGATCCAGCACTGCCCGTGACAGCCGCCGGCCGGGCCGGACGGCAACGCTCGGTTTGCCGTCATATGGACGGTCGATCCAGCGCTGCCGGCCTGGGCGCCGGTGGGCCCGGGGGGCCCGCCAGCCCCCCCTTCCCACGTTCACCCCCCGCCGCGCCGGGTAGCCTCGGGGACATGCCCAACCGCCTCGCCGGCGAGACCTCGCCCTACCTGCTCCAGCACGCCGACAACCCCGTGGACTGGTACCCGTGGGGCGAGGAGGCGCTGGAGCGCGCCCGGGCCGAGGACAAGCCGATCCTGCTGTCGATCGGCTACTCGGCCTGCCACTGGTGCCACGTCATGGAGCGCGAGTCGTTCGAGGACCCCGAGACGGCCGCGCTCATGAACGAGCACTTCGTCTGCGTCAAGCTCGACCGCGAGGAGCGGCCGGACCTCGACGCCATCTACATGGAGGCCTGCCAGGCGATGACCGGCCAGGGCGGCTGGCCGCTCAACGTCTTCCTCACCCCCGAGCAGGCCCCCTTCTACGCCGGCACCTACTTCCCGCCCGAGGACCGCGGCGGGCTGCCGAGCTGGCGGCGGGTGCTCGAGGCCGTCGCCGAGGCATGGCGGACGCGCCGCGAGGAGATCCGCCAGGGCAGCGCCCGCATCGCCGAGCGCCTCCAGGGCGCCGCCCTGCTCGAGCCCGCCGAGGATCCGCTCGACCCCGGCGTCCTCGACGCCGCCGTCGCCGGCCTGCGCGCCCAGTTCGACCAGCTCTACGGCGGCTTCGGATCGGCGCCGAAGTTCCCGCCCGCCTCGGCGCTCGAGTTCCTCCTCCGCCGCGGCGAGACCGAGATGACGACGCGGACGCTGCTCGCGATGGCCTCCGGCGGGATGTACGACCAGGTGGGCGGAGGGTTCGCGCGCTACTCGGTCGACGACCGCTGGCTCGTCCCCCACTTCGAGAAGATGCTCTACGACAACGCCCTGCTCGCCCGCGCCTACCTCCACGGCGCGCAGGTGACGGGCAACCCGCTCTTCGGGCGCATCTGCCGCGAGACGCTCGACTGGGCGCTGCGCGAGATGCGCGCCCCCGAGGGCGGCTTCTACTCCGCGCTCGACGCCGACTCCGAGGGCGAGGAGGGCAAGTTCTACGTCTGGACGCTCGACGAGCTGCGCGAGGCGGCCGGCGACCTCGCCGGCGACGCGATCGCCTACTTCGGCGCGACCGAACAGGGCAACTGGGAGGGCAAGAACATCCTCACGCGCGGGGTCCACGAGCCGGACACGCTCCCGGAGATCCGCCGCCGCCTGCTGGAGGCGCGCGAGCGGCGGGTCCGCCCCGGCCTCGACGACAAGCGCCTCACCTCCTGGAACGCGCTCATGATCTCCGCGCTCGCCGAGGCGGGCGCGGTGCTCGAGCACGACGAGTACCTCTCCGCCGCCGTCGCCTGCGCGGACTTCGTCCTCGCCGAGCTGCGCGACGCCGACGGGCGGCTGCTGCGCACCTGGAAGGACGGCCGCGGCCGCCTCAACGCCTACCTCGAGGACCACGCCTTCCTCGTCGAGGCGCTCCTCACCCTGTATGAGGCGACCTTCGACCCGCGCTGGTTCCGCGAGGCGCGCGCGCTCGCCGACACGATGATCGAGCGCTTCGCCGACGACGAGCGCGGCGGCTTCTTCGAGACCGCGACCGACCACGAGCCTCTCGTCGCCCGCCGCAAGGAGCTCGAGGACCACCCGATCCCCTCCGGCAACGCGAGCGCCGCCTACGGGCTCCTCCGCCTCGCCGCGCTCACCGGCGAGCACGAGTACGAGCGCCGCGCGCTCTCGGTGCTCCAGCTCCTCCACCCCTTCGCCGGCCGCCACCCGCAGGCGTTCGGCCACCTCCTGCAGGCGCTCGACTTCCACTTCGCGCCCGTCAAGGAGGTCGCGCTCGCCGGCGACGACACGCGCGCGCTCGAGCGGACCGTCCGCCGCCGCTTCCGCCCGCACCTCGTGCTCGCGGGCGGCCCGGCGGACGGGGTGCCGCTGCTGGAGGGCCGCACGCCCGTCGACGGCCGCGCCGCCGCCTACGTCTGCGAGCGCTTCGCCTGCAAGCAGCCGGTGACCGAGCCCGAGGAGCTCGAGGCGCTGCTGTCGGCCTGACCGGCGGCCCGCCCGGCCCGGCCGCGCGCGGCCGACGCGCCTAGAGGATCGACAGGTACCGGTCCAGCTCCCACTGGGTCACCTGGACGCGGTATTCGTCCCACTCCTGCCGCTTGATCTCGATGAAGCGGTTGAACATGTGCTCGCCGAGCGTGCGCAGCACGAGCTCGGACTCGGCGGCGAGCTCGATCGCCTCGCCGAGCGTCTCGGGGAGCTGCTGGATCCCGAGCCGCTTCCGCTCCTCCGGCGAGAGGTGGTAGAGGTTCTTCTCCATCGGCTCGGGCAGCTCGTAGCCCTTCTCGATCCCCTCGAGCCCGGCCTGGAGCAGCACCGCGAACGTCAGGTAGGGGTTGCACGCCGGGTCGGGGCAGCGCAGCTCCATCCGCGTCGCCCGCTCCTTGCCCGGGTGGTAGAGCGGCACCCGCACGAGCGCCGAGCGGTTGCGCCGCGACCAGGCGCAGTAGACGGGCGCCTCGTAGCCGGGCACGAGTCGCTTGTAGGAGTTCACCCACTGGGCGAAGATCGCGCAGATCTCGCGCGCGTGCTTGAGCTGGCCGGCGATGAAGGCCTTGCCGACGTCGGAGAGGAAGTACTGGTCGTCGGGGTCGAAGAACGCGTTGCGGTCGCCGCGGAAGAGCGACATGTGCGTGTGCATGCCGGACCCGTTCACGCCGAAGAGCGGCTTGGGCATGAACGTCGCATGCCAGCCGTACTTCATCGCGTACTCCTTGACGGTGATGCGGTAGGTCATGCAGTCGTCGGCGACCTTGAGCGCGTCCGCGTAGCGCATGTCGATCTCGTGCTGCGACGGCCCGCTCTCGTGGTGCGAGTACTCGACGTGGATGCCGAGCTGCTCGAGGGCGAGCACGGTCTCGCGGCGGACGTCGGAGCCGGCGTCGAGGGTCGTGAGGTCGAAGTAGCCGCCCTCGTCGAGGACCTCCGGCTTGCCGTCCTCGGGATTCGCGCTCTTGAAGTAGAAGAACTCGAGCTCGGGCCCGACGTAGAAGTGGTCGAAGCCCATCTTCTTCGCGCGCTCGAGCGCCCGGCGCAGCACGTACCGCGGGTCGCCCTCGTACGGCTGGCGGTCGGGCGTGACGATGTCGCAGAACATCCGCGCGACGCCCTTGTCCTCCGGGCGCCACGGCAGGACGGCGAAGGTCGTCGGGTCGGGCATCGCGATCATGTCCGACTCCTCGACCGCGTTGAAGCCGGTGATCGACGAGCCGTCGAAGCCCATCCCGCCCTCGAAGGCGTCGTCGAGCTCGTCCTTGCCGACCGAGAAGCTCTTGAGCTGCCCGAGGATGTCGGTGAACCAGAAGCGAATGAAGCGGATGTCGCGTTCCTCGACGATCGCCTTGACGTCGTCGGCGGTCTTCGGCTGATCGGCCATCGAGCTTCCCCTTCCGGATCCTCTCCTGTCGTCGGCGGCGACGGGCGCGGACACTAGCGCCAGCGGCGGCGAAACGCGAGATCCCGCCTAGGCGACGTAGTCGGCGAGGTGCTCGCCGGTGAGCGTCGAGCGCTCGGCGACGAGCTGCGCGGGCGTGCCCTCGAAGACGATCCGCCCGCCGTCGTGGCCGGCGCCGGGGCCGAGATCGATGATCCAGTCGGCGTGCGCCATGACGGCGAGGTGGTGCTCGATGACGATGACCGACTTGCCCGCGTCGACGAGCCGGTCGAGCAGGGCGAGGAGCTGGCCGACGTCGGCGAGGTGGAGGCCGGTCGTCGGCTCGTCGAGGACGTAGATGCCGCCCTCCTCCCCCATGTGGGTCGCGAGCTTGAGCCGCTGGCGCTCGCCGCCCGACAGCGTCGTGAGCGGCTGGCCGAGCGTGAGGTAGCCCAGCCCGACGTCGGCCATCCGCCGCAGGATCTTCTGGGCGGCGGGCGTCTTCGCCTCGCCCTCGCCGAGGAACTCCTCGGCCTCGGCGACGGTCATCGCGAGCACCTCGCTGATGTCGCGCCCGCCGAGGCGGTACTCGAGCACCGACGGCGCGAAGCCCTTCCCCTCGCAGTCCTCGCAGGGGGTGGCGACGTCGGCCATGAGCGCGAGGTCGGTGTAGACGACCCCGGCGCCCTTGCAGGTCGGGCACGCCCCCTCGGAGTTCGCGCTGAACAGCGCGGGCTTGACGCCATTGGCCTTCGCGAACGCCTTGCGGATCGGCTCGAGCGCCTTCGTGTAGGTCGCCGGGTTGCTCCGCCGCGAGCCGCGGATCGGCGTCTGGTCGACGGTGACGACGCCGGCGTCGGCCGGGATCGACTCGATGAGCGAGCTCTTCCCCGAGCCGGCGACGCCGGTGACGGCGACGAGCACGCCGAGCGGGATGTCCACGGAGACGCCCTGGAGGTTGTTGCGCGTCGCGTTGCGGATCTCGAGCTTGCCGGTGGGCGTGCGCACGCTCTCCTTCAGCCGGCCGCGGTCGTCGAGGTGGCGGCCGGTGAGCGTGTCGGCGGCGCGCAGGCCCTCGACGCTCCCCTCGAAGCAGACGAGGCCGCCGTCCCGGCCCGCGCCGGGGCCGAGGTCGACGACGTGGTCGGCGATCGCGATCGTCTCCGGCTCGTGCTCGACGACGAGGACGGTGTTGCCCTTGTCGCGCAGCCGCAGCAGCAGGTCGTTCATCCGCCGCACGTCGTGGGGATGGAGGCCGGCGGTCGGCTCGTCGAAGACGTAGGTGACGTCGGTGAGCGACGAGCCGAGGTGGCGGATCATCTTCACGCGCTGCGCCTCGCCGCCGGACAGCGTGCCCGACGGGCGGTCGAGCGAGAGGTAGTCGAGCCCGATCTCGCCGAAGGCCTCGAGCGTCCGGCGGAGGCTCTGAAGCAGCGGCGCGACCGACGGCTCGCCGAGGCCGGCGACCCAGGCGGCGAGGTCGCTCACCTGCATCGCGCAGCAGTCGGCGATGCTCAGCCCGTCGATCTTCGACGAGCGCGCGGCCTCGGTGAGGCGGGTCCCGTCGCACTCCGGGCAGGTCGAGAACCTGATCGCGCGCCCGACGAAGGCGCGGACGTGCGGCTGCATCGCCTCGACGTCCTTGGAGAGGAAGGACTTCTCGATCGAGGGGATGAGCCCGGAGTAGGTGAGGTTGATGCCGTCGACCTTGATCCGCGTCGGCTCCTGGTAGAGGAGGGCGTCGAGCTCCTTCTTCGTGAACTTCTTGATCGGCTTGTCGCAGTCGAAGAAGCCGCAGCCGCGGAAGATCCGCCCGTACCAGCCCTCCATGCTGTAGCCGGGGATCGTGATCGCGCCCTCGTTGATCGACTTGTCCTCGTCGTAGAGGGCGCCGAGGTCGTAGTCGGAGACGGTGCCGCGCCCCTCGCAGCGCGGGCACATGCCGCCGAGGCGCTTGAAGGTCGCCTTCTCGGCCTTGCCCTTGCCCTTGCGGATCACGCCGGTCGCCTCGACCGAGGGCGTGTTGAAGGAGAAGGCGCTCGGCGGGCCGATGTGCGGCTCGCCGAGGCGGCTGAAGAGGATGCGCAGCAGCGCGTTGGCGTCGGTGACCGTGCCGACGGTCGAGCGGGCGTCGCCGCCGAGACGCTCCTGGTCGACGACGATCGCGGTCGTCAGGCCGTCGAGGACGTCGACGTCGGGGCGCGCCACCTGCGGCATGAAGCCCTGGACGAAGGCGCTGTAGGTCTCGTTGATGAGCCGCTGCGACTCGGCCGCGATCGTCCCGAACACGAGCGAGCTCTTGCCCGAGCCCGACACGCCGGTGAAGACCGTCAGGCGCCGCTTCGGGATCTCGACGCTGACGTCCTTGAGGTTGTTGACGCGCGCGCCGACGACGCGGATGAGGTCGTGGCCGTCGGCGACGTGCCGGGTGGTGCGGGTGTCCGTGCTCGCCGCGGTGTCCATGCCCCACAACCTACCCAGGGGCCTGCGCGCCGCCTTCTTCGTTCCTGCTCGGTTCGCCGTTCGGCGGGTGTGCAAGCATGCGCCCATGACCGAGGCCGAGCTCGACGAGCTGCGGCGGCTGCGGCGCGCCCGCGACCGGATGGACCGCGAGTACGCGCGGCCGCTCGACGTGCCGGCGCTCGCGCGGACGGCGCTCATGTCGACGGCGCACTTCAGCCGGCGCTTCCGCGAGGTCTACGGCGAGACGCCGTACTCGTACCTCATGACGCGCCGGGTCGAGCGCGCCGCGGCGCTGCCGCGGCGGGGCGACATGAGCGTGACCGAGGTCTGCTTCGAGGTCGGCTGCACGAGCCTCGGCTCGTTCTCGGCGCGCTTCACCCAGATCATGGGCGAGCCGCCGAGCGCCTACCGCGCGCGCGACCACCGCGAGCTCCAGGTCGTGCCGGGCTGCCAGGTGATGGTGCTGACGCGCCCGCGCAAGCGGCCGCGCGCGGCCGCCCGCGCCTCCGCGGCCCCGGGCGGATCGAGCAGGAATCGAGAAGCGGCCGTCGGCGCGCCCGCGTAGGGTCGGGCGCATGACCGTCTCCGTCAGCGCCGTCCACATCCTCGTGGACGATCCCCACGCCGCCCTGCCCTTCTACCGCGACGCCCTCGGGCTGACCGTCCGCCACGAGGTCTCGCGCGACGGCTTCACCTGGATCTCGCTGGCGAGCGAGCGCCAGCCCGAGATCCAGATCGTGCTCTCGCAGCCGCACGCCGGCCGCCCGCAGGCCGACGGCGACGCGCTCGCCGCGCTGCTGGCGAAGGGCGAGCTGCGCCCGCTCCACTTCGCCTGCGAGGACCTCGACGCGACGTTCGAGCGGATCGCCGCCACGCCCGGCGTCGAGGTGCTCCAGGAGCCGGCCGAGCAGCCGTGGGGCGCCCGCGACGCGGCCGTGCGGGACCCCGCCGGGAACTTCCTCCGCATCGAGCAGGCCTAGCGGCCGAGCTCAGGCACGTTCCGGCCGGCGGCAGCGTGCGCCCGCGCCCAGCGCCGGAGCTCCTGCACCGCCGGCTGGAGCGCGCGCCCCTTCTCGGTGAGCGCGTACTCGACCTTGACGGGCGTCCCCTCGCAGACGGTGCGGCGGACGATGCCCTCCCGCTCGAGCTCCTTCATCCGCTCGGACAGCAGGCGGTCGGAGAGCTCGGGGATGGCCTGCGCGACCTCGGAGAAGCGCATCGGCCCGTTCTCGAGGAGGACGTAGACGATCGCGCCGGTCCAGCGCTTGCCGATGAGCTCGATCGCGCGGTGGTAGTGGGCGCAGCAGCGTCCCGGCATGACGCTCTCATGCTAGCCCCGCTCCGGACGCCGGCTGTCGGCGCGCCGACACGAAGAACGTCCCTCGCCGCACGCTATAGGGGACATCGCGGGACGTTCGTCACGCGGCCTGGAGGATGCGGCCCTCCTCGGGCGAGCCGTCGGCCGGGACGTCGCCGGCCTTCGTGACGAGGTTGCCGAACGTCGCGAGCGCGACGTGGGCGATGACCTCGAGGATCTGCTCGTCGGTCCAGCCGGCCTCGCGCGCCTCCTCGAGGTGGACGAGCGGCGGCGGGCCCTCCGACTCGAGCAGCCCGCGGACGAAGGCGAGCAGCGCCCGCTCGCGCGGGTCGGCCGAGTCGAAGCGGCGGGCGGCCGCGATCTCGTCGAGCCCCAGCCCGGCCTCGCGCGCGGTCCGCTGGAGCGTCGCAAGCGCATACTCGCTGCGCTGGTGCTCGGCGACCGCGAGCGCGATCCGCTGCTGGGTGGCGAGCGCGAGCGAGCCGTTGCGCAGCTCGGAGCGCAGGCGCGCGTAGGCACGCAGCGCCGCGGGCGCCCCGGCGAGCACGCCGACGAAGTTCGGCACCTGGCCGCCGGCGGAGAGCACGCCCTTGAGCACCGGGAGGCTCCGCTCCGGCGCGGTCAGCTCGTCGTGGACCTGGAACCTGCTCTCCTTGGCCTTCGCCTTCATCGCTTCACTTTCTGCCGGTTGCTTACGAGAGGTAAGTATACGTCCGCCCCGTGGACGCACCCGGTCGGTACCCCCTTCGGGGATGGGGTAGTCGGGGAGCGCCAGGTCCCCGGCGCGCCCAGACCACGCAGGCCGGCCCGGCCCCGGGCCGCCCTACCCCTCGACCCGCGTGTACCTCGTCCGCGACCCGTCGGGGCCGATGCGGACGAGGCTCCGCTCGCCGGCGAGCACCCAGCGGCTCGGCGTCCGCTCGGCGGGGCTGCAGTCGGGCGGCGGCAGGAACGTCTGGGCGGTGCCGTCGTAGCGGCCGGGCGCGAGCGGGCGCAGGCGCCAGACGACGGTCCCGGCCGGCACCGTGCAGAGGTTCGTGAGCAGGTAGGCGCGCCGCGCGCTCGCGACGTAGGCGCGGCCGCGCCGCACGACCTGGATGCCGACGCCCTTGCGCTCCCAGACGCCGAGCACCGGGTCGTCGTCGTGCGGCTTGGGGCGGATGCGGCGGAAGCGCAGCAGCACCTGACGCTCCCGGCCGCGGTAGATCGCCCGCATCCGCAGGTCGTCGGCGACGCGGAGGCGGACGCTCACCGTCCGGCGCCGGCAGTCCCGCGCCGGGTCGGGCAGCGCGAGGCGGCCGGCCCAGACGTCGGCCTCCCCCGCTCGGCGGACGAAGCGGAGCGAGCGCAGCAGCACGACGCCCGCCGGCACGCGGCAGCCGGCGACGTCGGCGGCCCGGGTCACGCGGCCCTGGGCGCTCCGCCGCCGGCGCTCGAGCGCGAGCTTGCCGCTGCGGCCGGTCTTCCAGCTCCCCAGCAGCTCGTGGCGCGGGCCGGTGTCGGCGGCCCGCGTCGGCGCGAGGTCCTCGGAATCCGCGCCGTAGCCGACCACGGCGAACAACAGCGCCGCGGCACCGGCGACGATCGCGGCAAGTGTCGTGACAGGACGCATCGGGCGGTGGGGTCAGGCGGCGAGGCGCCCGCCTGCGGCTCCCTGCCGCAAGCGCACGGGCGAGCCTCCGCCCCCTTAACCCGCAACGGCGGCCCTCGATGCGCTGTCCGGTCGTGTGATGTTCGTCCGCGCTACGGCGTGGCCGTGATGACGGCCATGAAGAGCATGAAGATGCCGAGCATCACCGCCCACATCGCCATCCGGTCCGGACGGCCGGTGAGCTGCGCGGCCGTGACCGAGCGGCGGCGCGGCGGCGGGACGACCTGACCGCGGATCTGCACGGTCCGGCGCTCCCCCCGCTCCGGGCGGCTGCCTGGGCCGAGGCTGCGCTCGGCACCCGAGTGCGCTGAGTCCATCTGGGTCTCTTTCGTCGGCCTACGGGGTTAGCTGACGGGCTCGCGCTGAAAGAGTCGCGCTACGCCACGCTCCGGCGGCGATTCGCCCCTGGCCGTGCGGCCATTCGGGTCCCCCGTGCCCCTCGGATGAGGGACTTCGGCGGTGTTCGGATCGCGCGGCAGCCTACCAACTCGCCCGGACGGCGCGCCAGCCCGCCTCAGCGGCCGGCGACGTAGGCGACGTACTCGGCGACCGCCCGGGCGTTCTCCCCCTCGAGCAGCCCGGCCGGCATCCGCCCCTGGCCGGTGCCGCCGTTCTGGATCGCGTTGGCGACGCGCTCGGGCGTGAGCCCGCCGAGCGTGTCGAGATCCGGCCCGGTGACGCCGTTCGCCTCGACGGCGTCGAGGTCATGGCAGCTCGCGCACGTCTCGCGGAACAGCTCCTTGCCGCGCTCCTGCTGGGCGGTGAGCTCCTCGCCGGCGAGCTCGTCGGTCCCGCCCGCGCGCTCGCCCCGGTTGGCGATGACGAGCCCCGGGATCGCGACCCCGAGCACGATGTAGGCGATCGTCATCGTGACGGCGAAGGCCCGGCTGCCGCGCGTGAGGTAGGCCCGGCGGGCTCCGCCCGGCCCACCCCAGAACGACACGAAGATGACCCCAGCCCCGATGAGCAGCCACGGAACCAGGAAGAAGACGATCTCCATGCGCTGCGGACTCTAACCGCAACCGCGGTCGCCTTGCCAACCGGCGCATGCCGGCGCCCCGCGCCCGTACGATGGCGCGCGCATGAGGCAGGGACGCAGGGGGATCGGAGCGCTCGCGGCGGTCGTCGCCCTGCTCGCGGCCGCGCCCGCGCACGCGGCGGTGCGCGAGGCGGGCTCGGTGCTGCCGCCCGGCCAGAGCGGCTTCGTCACGGTCACCGGCATCCTCGACGGCAGCGGCTCGCCGCACCTCGAGGACCAGCTCCCCCTGTTCCTCGACTTCGCCTTCAAGCCCGCCCGCTTCCACCAGGGCGGCCGCGAGGAGCGCCCGCGGGAGGGCGTGCGGATCGTGCGCGACCGCTACGGCGTGCCGGCGATCTACGGCAACACCGAGGCGAGCCTCTGGTGGGGCGTCGGCTACGCGGTGGCGCAGGACCGCCTCTTCCAGCTCGAGGCCTTCCGGCGCGCGACGCGCGGCCGGCTCGCCGAGCTGCTCGGCAAGTCCGCGCTCGCCGACGACATCGTCGCCCGCCGCGACTTCTACACGCGCGACGAGCTCGCGGCGCAGTTCCGGCGGCTGCCGCGCGACATGCAGGCGCGGTATGAGGCCTACGTCGCCGGCATCAACGCCTGGGTCGCGCGGACGCGCCTCGACCCGACGAAGCTGCCCGGCGAGTTCGTCGCCATGGGCGTGCTGCCGAGCGAGTTCAGCGTCCTCGACCTCGCCGCGATCGGCGTCTACCTCGCGCGCACCGTCCCCAGCGGCGACGGGCCCGAGCTGCGCAACGTCCGCGCGCTCAAGGCGCTCGGGCCGCGCTGGTTCGACCGGCTGCTGCCGCTGCGGGTCCCCGGGCAGGTGCCGACGATCCCGCGCAGGGAGGGCGAGTTCCCCTCCGACCCCGGCCGCACGCGCAAGCAGGAGCGCGAGGCCTTCCGCCGCTCGGTCGCGTTCGCGCGCACCCTCCCCCTCCCCGGCGAGGAGGGCGCGATGGCGACCCGCTCGGCGCTCGCGGGCATCGGCCGCACCGGCGGCTCGAACATGTGGGCGATCCGCGGCCGCAACGGCGGCGCGTCGCTCTTCAACGGCCCGCAGCTCGGCTTCGAGATCCCGGAGCTCTTCATCGAGCTCGAGCTCCACGGCCCCGGCCTCGACGTGCGCGGCGCGACCGCGCCCGGGGCGCCCGTCATCGCGACCGGCCACAACGGCCACGTCGCCTGGGGCGTGACGAGCGGCCTCACCGACGACGACGACCTCTACGCCGAGCGGCTCACCGGGCCCGAGACCTACCTCTTCAAGGGCGAGGAGCGGCGGATGGAGTGCCGCACCGAGACGTTCACCTACCGCCCGCCGCCCGCCGAGCTGCTCGGCCTCATCGGCGGGGACCTCCCCGACCTCAGCGCCGGCACGCACACCGAGCGCATCTGCCGCACGGTCCACGGCCCCGTCCAGGCGCGCGCGGGCGACGTCGCGTACGCGCGCCGCTACGCGATCTGGGGCCGCGAGATGGACACGCTCATCGGCCTGGCGGCGCTGAACGAGGCGAAGACGATCCACGACGTCGACCGCGCCATGGACCTCGTGAGCTGGAACGAGAACGTCATGGCGATCGACAGCCAGGGCAACATCGGCTACTGGCACCCGGGCCTGCTCCCGCTGCGCCCGCGCGGCTGGGACGAGCGCCTGCCGCTGCCGGGCACCGGCGAGGCCGAATGGCGCGGCTTCCTCGCGCCCGACGACCGCCCGCAGGTCATCAACCCCGAGCAGGGCTACCTCGTCCAGTGGAACAACGTGCCCTCCGAGGGCTGGACGACGGGCGACGGCCCGGCGCTCGAACGCGTCACCGGCCGCTACCACCGCGCCGGGTTGCTGCGGCGGGTGGTGAAGGCCGCGCACGCCGCCGGCGGCGGCTACGAGCGCACGAAGCACGTCGACCGGATCGTCGGCGCGACCGCCCAGAACCGCCCGCTCGCGGCGAAGCAGCTCAAGGAGGCGCGGCGCGGCGCGACCGGCGCGGCGCGGGTCGTGCTCGACACGATCCTCGCCTGGGACGGCGACTACGCGACGACCGACGCGAACGGGACGGTCGACCCCGGGGTCGCCGCGTTCGACGCCTTCAAGGACGCCGCCATCGACGTCGCGCTCGAGGGGATCGACCGCGAGGACGCCGAGCTGCTCGAGGGCGGCCGTTCGACCTCGCACCAGTACGACGTGACGCTGCTCGAGGCGTTCGCGCTGCGCACCCTCGACGCGGCGGGGCTGCGGCGCGCGGCGGCCGAGGCGCTCCCGCGCCTCGAGCAGCGCTTCGGCAGCGCCGACCCGTCGGCGTGGCGCGAGCCGCGGCGGCTCTACCGGCCCGGGGCGATGGGCGCCGCGTCGCTCGACCCGTTCCCGTTCTTCGACCGCGGCACCTTCCAGCACGTCGTCGAGCTCGGGCCCTGAGCGCGCGCGCCGGTTGCGGGCGGTCGCCGCGGGCGCTACCCGACGGCGACGGCGCGCCCGTCGGCGAGACCGAGGGCGGCGAAGACCTCGGGGTCGGCGAGCGAGGCGGCCTGGAGCGACGCCTGCTCCAGCGCCATGCCGGGGAGGTACGGCACCCCGACGACGAACAGCCCGGCCGCGACGGCGGCGGCGATGCCCGACGGCGAGTCCTCGAGCGCGGCGGCGCGGGCCGGCTCGGCGCCGAGGGCGGCGCAGGCGGCGAGGTAGAGGTCGGGCGCGGGCTTCGGCCGCTCGACGTCGTCGGCGGTGACGACGACCTCGAAGCGGCCGTCGAGCAGGCCGGCGACGCGGAGGCTGCGCTCGACGAACTCGCGCGAGGAGTTCGACGCGAGCCCGACCGGCACGCCCGCCTCCCGCAGCGCCTCGAGCAGCTCGACCGCGCCGGGCCGCGGCTCGACCCCGGCGAGCACCTCCTCCATGACGAGCTCGTGGAGCTCGTCCATGAGCGCCTCGCCCTCGCCCGGGCGGTCGAGCCAGCGCTCGAGCTTCGCCGCGGCGACGGCGCGGGAGGAGCCGATGAGCAGCCGCTTGTGCTCCAGCGTGAACGTCCGCCCGCGGCGGGCGAAGAGCGTCCGCTCGGCACGCGTCCAGGCCTCCTCCGTGTCGAGGAGGAGGCCGTCGTTGTCGAACACCACGGCGTCGAAGCGCATCCGCACCGCCTGCCACCGTAGCGGGCGCGGGCGGATCACCCGTTCGTGGTGATGCTCAGCCCGACGATCCCGGCGGCGACGAGCGCGATCGAGGCGAGGCGGAGCGCGTCGGTGCTCTCCCCCAGCCAGACGATCCCGACGAGCGCGGTGCCGACCGCCCCGATCCCCGTCCAGACGGCGTACGCGGTGCCGACCGGGAGCGACTTCAGCGCGAGCGCGAGCACGACGACGCTGCCGATGCCGGCGACGACGAAGACGGCGGTCGGCACGAGGTGCGCGAAGCCGTCGCTGCGCTTGAGCGCGACCGCCCACACGACCTCGAGCGCGCCGGCGATGAGGAGCAGGAGCCAGGCCACGCGGGGATCTTGCCGTACTCTGGACGGGTGGGGGCAGCCACGACACGCACCGCGTCGTCGATCATCGCCGGTCGGGTGCGCGAGGACGCCCCGGGCGGGCGGATCCGGTCGGTCAATCCCGCGCGCCTCGATGACGTCGTCTGCGAGGCGCTGCTCGGCGACGCGGAGACGTTCGCCGACGCCTGCCGCGCCGCCCGGGAGGCGCAGCCGGGCTGGGCGGCGACGCCGGCGCCGGTGCGCGGACGGGCGATCCAGCAGGTCGGGCGACTGGTGGAGGACAACAAGGAGGCGCTCGCCCGCCTCGTCACGCGCGAGATCGGCAAGCCGTACGCCGAGGCGCTCGGCGAGGTGCAGGAGATCATCGACACCTGCGTCTTCTTCTGCGGCGAGGGCCGTCGCCTCGACGGCCAGACGGTGCCGAGCGAGATGCCGGACAAGCAGCTCTTCACCTTCCGCACGCCCGTCGGGGTCGCGGCGGTCATCACGGCGGGCAACTTCCCGGTGGCGGTGCCGTCCTGGTACCTCGTCCCGGCGCTGCTGTGCGGCAACGCGGTGGTGTGGAAGCCGGCCGACTACGCACCCGCGCTCGGGCAGGCGCTGACCGAGCTCTTCCACCACGGTGGCGTGCCCGCCGGGGCGCTCAATCTCGTCCAGGCCGACGGGCCGGCGACGTTCGCGGGGCTCGAGCGGGCGCTCGCCGAGGGGCTCGTCGACAAGGTCGGCTTCACCGGCTCGACGGCGGTCGGGCGCGAGATCGGGGCGCTCTGCGGCCGCCACCTCCAGTCGCCCTGCCTCGAGCTCGGGGGCAAGAACCCGCTCGTCGTCATGCCCGACGCCGACCTCGACCTCGCCGTGGAGGGCGCGCTGTTCTCGGGCTTCGGGACGGCGGGCCAGCGCTGCACGTCGCTGGGGACGGTCATCGTCCACGAGTCCGTCCACGTCGACTTCCTCGCCCGCTTCACGCGCGCCGTCGAGGAGGCGCGGATCGGCGACCCGATGCAGGACGTCCTCTACGGCCCGATGATCCACGAGCGCTTCCACGAGCGGTTCCTCGGCTGGCTCGAGCTCGTGCGCCACCACCACCGGCTGTCGGGCTCGACCGGGACGGGCACGATCACGAGCGCGAACCCGCGCCCGGGCTTCGTCGGCGACCCCGACGCCGGCCTCTACTGCCACCCCACGATCGTCGACGGCGTCCGCGCCGACGACGAGCTGGCGAACACCGAGACCTTCGGCCCGATCGTCGGCGTCGCCTCGTTCGGCGACTTCGACGAGGCGATCGCGCTCGCCAACGGCCACGGCTACGGGCTGTCGGCTGCGATCTACACCCAGAGCCCGAAGCACGCCTTCCGCTTCCGCGAGCGGGCGAGCGCGGGGATGGTGAGCGTGAACAACTCGACCTCCGGCGCGGAGGCGCACCTGCCGTTCGGCGGCAACGGGAAGTCCGGCAACGGCAGCCGCCAGTCCGGCATCTGGGTGCTCGAGCAGTTCACCCGCTGGCAGGCGATGAACTGGGACTACTCCGGGCGGCTCCAGAAGGCGCAGATGGACGTCCCGGAGGTACCGGCGGACCTCTCCTTCCGCCTGCCCGAGTAGGGCTCCGGGGGCAGCGCGACACGGCAGGGACCCACCCCACGCGCCGAGCCTCCCACCCCACGCCCGTGGCCGCGGGCGGGGAACACAAGCTCATGAGACGGGGTTCCGCCGTGCTCGCCCTGCCGTTCGCCGCCTGCGCCCTCGCGGCCCCGCCCGTGTCCGCCGACCCGCCGTGGACGGCGCCCGTGGCCGCCGGGGTCCCGCAGCCGACGCTCGTCGACGTCGGCGCGTCCGGGAACGGGATCGTCGTGGAGGGCGGCCTGCTGCGCCGCGCGCACCGCAGCGCCCCGATCCGCTCCGGGATGGTCGGCCCGCCGAGCCCGCTCGCCGTCCGCTTCCGCCCGCTGGCGGCGCGCGTGTACGGCAGCAACGCCCTCGTCGTCGCCGGCGAGGAGGCGGTGCGCGGCGGGCGCGCGAACCGCGTCGGCGTCGCCTTCGGCAGCGTCGACGGCCGCGTGGCGTCGACGCGCACGCTCAGCCGGCCGAGCATCCGCGTCCGCTTCGGCGGCATGGACGCGAGCCCCGCCGGCGCGGTCGCGGTCGTCTGGCGCGACGGCGACGCGGTCCGCCTCGCCTACCGCCCGCCGGGCCGGCGCTTCCGGCGCTCGGTGACGGTCGCGCGACCCGGGACGGTGGTCGGGAGCGCGGTGGCCGTGAACGCCGGTGGCGATGCGCTCGTCGCCTGGAACGGGTCGTCGCGGCGGCGCGGCGAGGAGACCGCGATGTTCGCGCGCATCGTCCGCGCGAGCGGCCGGCTCGAGCGAGCCCGGCGGCTCGGGCCTTCGTGGTGGAACTCGAGCGTCACCGCCGCGGTGACCGACGACCGCCGCGGCCTCGTCGCCTGGACGCCGGCCGACGGCGGCGGCGAGGTGCTCGCGGCACTCGGCGGGACGGGCGGGCGGTTCACCCGCGGGCGCGTGCTCGCCGACCTCGTGACCGGCTTCCGCGTCCCGCACCTCGAGGCCGCGTTCACGGCCGCGGGCGAGGGCGTCGTCGTGTGGTCGTCCGGCGACCCGTACTTCGGCGGGGCCGCGCAGACGCGCGAGAGCCTCGTCGCCGTCGCGGTCCAGCGCGGGACGGGGTTCGCGCCCGCGCAGACGCTCGGCGCGCCCGGCCGCGACGCGACGCTCGCGACGGGCCCGCGCGGCGAGGCGCTCGTAACGTGGCTGGCGAGCGGAGCGGGCGCGGGCGACGTCCTCGCCGCGCTGCGGCCCGCCGGCGGCGCCTTCGGCCCGCCGGAGCGCGTCGCGACCGCCCAGCAGTCACGGCCGCTGGCGGCGTTCGACCCGGCCACGGCGATCCCGCTCGTCTTCAGCGGCGGGCTCGTGTCGGGGCGACCGCCGCCGTAGCCCGCGCGGCCGTCGGTCAGCCGCGGAGGACGACGCCGACGCGCCGGGCCGCGACGGCGGCCCGGCGAGTGGCTTCCGCCCAGGGCCGATCAGTCATGCTCCCCGCCATGGAGGCCGGGATGCTCTCCGGCGTGCGGGTCGTCGAGCTCGCGCGCGTGCTCGCGGGGCCCTACTGCACGCAGCTCCTCGCCGACCTCGGCGCGGACGTCGTCAAGGTCGAGCACCCCTCCGGCGGCGACGAGACCCGCAGCTGGGGGCCGCCGTTCGCCGACGACGGCGAGTCGGCCTACTTCCTCTCCGTCAACCGCGGCAAGCGGAGCGTCGCGCTCGACCTCAAGGACGCGCGCGACCGCGCGGCGGCCGTAGAGCTGTGCGCGCGGGCCGACGTCGTCGTCGAGAACTTCCGCGCCGGGACGGCCGAGCGGCTCGGTCTCGGCTACGACGCGCTCGCGCAGCGCAACCCCGGCCTCGTCTACTGCTCGGTCACCGGCTTCGGCTCCGATCGCGAGCCGCCTGACCGCCCGGGCTACGACTTCGTCGCCCAGGCCGAGAGCGGGCTGATGGCGATCACCGGCCCGCCCGACGGCGAGCCGTCGAAGGTCGGCGTCGCGCTCGTCGACGTGCTCGCCGGGCTCAACGCGGCGGCGGGCATCCTCGCCGCGTTGCACGAGCGGCAGCGGACCGGCCGCGGGCGACGGCTGGAGGTGTCGCTCGTCGACAGCGCGCTCACGGCGCTCGTCAACGTCGCCGCCGGCGCGCTCGTCACGGGAGAGGAGCCGCGCCGCTACGGCAACGCCCACCCGAGCGTCGTCCCCTACCAGCCGTTCCGCGCCGCCGACGGTTGGGTCGCCGTCGCGGCGGCGAACGACGGGCTGTGGCGCAGGCTGTGCGAGGCGATCGACCGGCCCGACCTCGCGGCGGACGAGCGCTTCGCGACGAACCCCGGCCGCGTCCGCCACCGCGATGCCCTGATCCCCGAGCTGGAGCGGACCTTCTCGACCCGCACGGCCGACGAGTGGGTGGCGCTGCTCGACGCCGCCGGCGTGCCCGCCGGGAAGGTACGCGGCGTCGCCGACGCGCTGCGCGCCGTCGCCGAGGCCGGCCGCGCGGCGACCGTCTCGGTCGAGGGCGTGGAGACGGTGCTCCAGCCGCTGCTCGTCGACGGCCGGACCGTGGCCGCCTCGCGGCGCCCGCCGCGGCTGGGCGAGCACACCGAAGCGGTGCTTCGCGAGCTGGGGATCGAGCGCTGAGCGGCAGCCGCCCTACTCGGCGAGCATCGCGATGAGGTCCTCGCCCTCGTCGGCGTCGAGCGAGTGGAGCCAGCGGTCGCAGGCCCGGGCGGCCTGGCGGCCCTCGCTGATCGCCCAGACGACGAGCGACTGGCCGCGGCGGCAGTCGCCGGCGGCGAAGACGCCCTCCACGGAGGTGTGGTAGTCGGTCGCGGCGACGTTGCCGCGCTCGTCGAGCTCGACGCCGAACTGCTCCAGCAGCGGGCGCTCCGGGTGGAGGAAGCCCATCGCGAGCAGGACAAGGTCCGCGCGGATCGTGAACTCGGTGCCCTCGATCTTCTCGAAGCTCGGCGGCGGGCCGACCTCGTGGCCGTGGAGGTGCGTGACGCGGCCGTCCTCGCCGCTGAAGTGCGTCGTCATGACGCTGAAGCGGCGCTCGCCCCCCTCCTCGTGCGCCGCCGAGGTGCGGAGGATGAGCGGCCAGCGCGGCCACGGGGTGATGTCGGTCGGCCGCTCGCGCGGCGGCTCGGGCAGCAGCTCGAACTGGACGACCGACGCGGCGCCCTCGCGGTTGGCGTTGCCGAGGCAGTCCGCGCCCGTGTCGCCGCCGCCGATGATGACGACGTGCTTGCCGGCCGCGGTGATCGGCGTGCCGTCCGGGTACTCGCCGGCGACCCAGCGGTTGCGCTGCTCGAGGTACTCCATCGCGAAGTGGATCCCGTCGAGCTCCCGGCCGGGGACCGGGAGGTCGCGCGGGACCGTCGAGCCGGTGCAGATGACGACGGCGTCGTGGCGCTCGCGCAGCTCCTGCGCGCTGACGTCCTTCCCGACGGCCACGCCGGTCCGGAACTTCACGCCCTCCGCCGCGAGCAGGTCGACCCGGCGCTGGACGACCCACTTCTCGAGCTTGAAGTCGGGGATGCCGTAGGTGAGCAGGCCGCCGACGCGGTCGGCGCGCTCATAGACGGTCACCTCGTGCCCGAAGCGGTTGAGCTCGGCCGCGGCGGCGAGGCCCGCGGGGCCCGACCCGATGACCGCGACGGTCCGGCCGCTGCGCACCGGCGGCGGCTGCGGGCGGACCCAGCCCTCGTCGTAGGCGCGGTCGATGATCGAGACCTCGATCTGCTTGATCGTCACCGGGTCGTCGTTGATGTCGAGCACGCAGGCGGCCTCGCACGGCGCCGGGCACACGCGCCCGGTGAACTCCGGGAAGTTGTTCGTCGCGTGGAGCGCCTCGATCGCGTCCTTCCAGCGGTCGCGGTAGACGAGGTCGTTCCAGTCCGGGATGAGGTTCCCGAGCGGGCAGCCGTTGTGGCAGAACGGGACGCCGCACTCCATGCAGCGCGCGCCCTGCTCGCGCAGCTCCTCGGGCGGGAGCGTGTGCTGATACTCGCGGTAGTCCCGGACGCGCTCCTCGACGGGCCGCTTCGGCCCGTTCACGCGCCGGTAGCGGAGGAAGCCGCCGAGCTCACCCATGGCTCGGCACCCCCTCGACGCCGGTGCCGGACTCGACCGGGGTCATCCCGTCGGCGGAGACCTCCATGTCGCGGACGCGACCGGCGCGGGCCGCCCGCTGGGCGAGCACGCGCTTGTAGTCGCGCGGGAAGACCTTGACCCAGGCGCCCTTCAGCTCCTCCCAGCGGTCGAGCACGTCGGCGGCGACCGGCGAGCCGGTCCGGTCGCGGTGCTCGGCGATGAGCGCCCACATCTCCTCGAAGTCCTCGTCGGTCGGCTCCTCGAGGTCGACGAGCTCGCTGTTGCACTTCACCGGGAAGACGCCCTCGGGGTCGAGCACCCAGGCGATGCCGCCCGACATGCCGGCCGCGAAGTTCCGCCCGGTCGGGCCGAGCACGACGACGCGGCCGCCGGTCATGTACTCGCAGCCGTGGTCGCCGACGCCCTCGACGACCGCGTGGACGCCCGAGTTGCGGACGGCGAAGCGCTCGCCCGCGAGCCCGCGGAAGAAGGCGCGGCCGCTGGTGGCACCGTAGAGGAGCGTGTTGCCGACGATCACGTTCTCCTCGGCCTTGAAGCGCGCCCCCTCCGGCGGGCGGACGGCGAGCACGCCGCCCGACATGCCCTTGCCGGCGTAGTCGTTCGCGTCGCCCCAGAGCGTGATCGTCACGCCCGGCGCGAGCCAGGCGCCGAGGCTCTGGCCGGCGGAGCCGCGCAGCGTGATGTTGATCGTGTCGTCCGGCAGCCCCTCCGCCCCGTAGCGGCGGGCGATCTCGCCCGACAGCAGGCCGCCGACCGTGCGGTTCTTGTTCTTGACCTCGAGCTCGATGTCGACGCGCTCGCCGCGCTCGAGCGCCGGGCGCGCGAGCTCGATGATCTGGTGGTCCAGGTGGTCGTCGAGGACGGGGTCCTGCGGGCGGACGCGCCGGCGCGGGATCTCCGGCGGCATGTCCGGCGCCTTGAGCAGCCCGGAGAGGTCGATGCCCTTTGCCTTCCAGTGCTCGATCGCCTCGTCGGCCTCGAGCAGGTCCGTGCGGCCGACGAGCTCCTCGAACCTCCGCACGCCGAGCTGCGCCATGTAGCGGCGGACCTCCTCGGCGATGAAGAAGAAGTAGTTGACGACGTGCTCGGGCTTGCCGGTGAAGCGCTTGCGCAGCTCGGGGTCCTGCGTGGCGATGCCCACCGGGCAGGTGTTGAGATGGCAGGCGCGCATCATGATGCAGCCGGTGGTGATGAGCGGCGCGGTGGCGAAGCCCATCTCCTCCGCCCCGAGCAGCGCCGCGATGACGACGTCGCGCCCGGTCTTCATCTGGCCGTCCGCCTGGACGGTGATGCGGTCGCGCAGCTTGTTGAGGACGAGCGTCTGCTGCGTCTCGGCGAGCCCGATCTCCCACGGCACGCCCGCCGCGTGGATCGAGCTGACCGGCGACGCGCCGGTGCCGCCGTCGTGACCGGCGATGACGACGTGGTCGGCGTTCGCCTTCGCGACGCCGGCGGCGACCGTGCCGACCCCGACCTCGGCGACGAGCTTGACGCTCACCGACGCCTGCGGGTTCGCGCAGCGCAGGTCGTAGATGAGCTGCTTGAGGTCCTCGATCGAGTAGATGTCGTGGTGCGGCGGCGGCGAGATGAGCCCGACGCCCGGCGTCGAGTGGCGGATCTTGCCGATGTACTCGTCGACCTTGTGGCCGGGGAGCTGGCCGCCCTCGCCGGGCTTCGCGCCCTGCGCCATCTTGATCTGGAGCTGGTCGGCGTTGACGAGGTAGTGGGCGGTGACGCCGAAGCGGCCGGAGGCCACCTGCTTGATCGCCGAGCGGCGGCTGTCGCCGTTGGGGTCGGGGATGTAGCGGCGCGGGTCCTCCCCGCCCTCGCCGGTGTTCGACTTGCCGCCGATGCGGTTCATCGCGATGGCGAGCGTCTCGTGCGCCTCGGTGGAGATCGAGCCGAGCGACATCGCGCCGGTCGCGAAGCGCTTGACGATCTCCTTCGCGGGCTCGACCTCCTCGAGCGGGATCGGCGCGCCCTCGGCGGGCGGCTTCAGCTTGAGCAGGCCGCGGAGCGTCGCGCGCCGCGCCGAGTCCTCGTTGACGAGCCGCGAGAACTCCTCGTAGGCGGCCTGGCCGCCCTCGCGGACGGCGTGCTGCAGGAGCGCGATGGTCTCGGGGTTCCACTGGTGGTGCTCGCCCCCGCGCCGCCAGGCGTGGTAGCCGCCGACCGGCAGGCGCGTCTTCGCGCGCGGGTAGGCGCGGCGGTGACGGCCGAGCGCCTCGGTCGCGAGCACCTCGAGCCCGACGCCGCCGATGCGCGACGTCGTGCCGGTGAAGTACTTGTCGATGAGCTCGGGCGCGAGCCCGACCGCCTCGAAGATCTGGGCGCCCGCGTAGGAGCGGACGGTCGAGATCCCCATCTTCGAGATCGTCTTGAGGATCCCCTTGCCCGCGGCCTTCACGAGGTTCTGCTCGGCCTTGTCGGCGCCCTCGACGCCGGGCAGGCGGCCCTTGTCGAAGAGGTCGTGGAGCGTCTCGAAGGCGAGGTACGGGCAGATCGCCGACGCGCCGTAGCCGATCAGCGTGCAGAAGTGGTGGACCTCACGCGGCTCGCCGGACTCGACGACGAGGCCGACCCGCAGGCGGGTGCCCTCGCGGACGAGGTGATGGTGGACGCCGGAGACGGCGAGCAGCGCCGGGATCGGGACCCGGTCGGGCCCGGCGGCGCGGTCGGAGAGGATGAGGATGGTGTCGCCCGCCTCGATCGCCTCCGAGGCCTCGCGGCAGAGGCGCTCCAGCGCGCGCTCGAGCCCCGCGGCCTTCTCCTCCACCGGCCAGGTGGCGTCGAGCGTCCGCGCGCGGAAGACCGAGTGGTCGACCTGGCGCAGCTTCTCCAGCTCGGCCGGCGTGAGCAGCGGCTGCGACATGACGAGCTGGTGCGCGTGCTCGGGCGTCTCGTCGAGCAGGTTGCCCTGCGGCCCGACCGCGGTCGAGAGGCTCATGACGATCTTCTCGCGGATCGGGTCGATCGGCGGGTTGGTGACCTGCGCGAAGAGCTGCTTGAAGTAGCTGTAGAGCGGCGGCGCCTTGTCGGAGAGGACCGCGAGCGCGAAGTCGTTGCCCATCGAGCCGAGCGGCTCCTCGGCCTTCGCCCCGCCCATCTGCGCGAGCGTGATGCGGACGTCCTCCTGCGTGTAGCCGAAGAGGAGCTGGCGCGTGTGGAGCGGGTCCGCGGCGATCTCCTTCGGCGCGACCTCGGGGAGGTCGTCGAGGTGGACGGAGTGCTTGCGGTACCACTCCCCGTAGGGGCGGCCCTCGGCGATCTCGCGCTTGATCTCCTCGTCGGGCACGATCCGCCCCTGCTCGAGATCGACGAGGAAGATCTTGCCCGGCTGGAGGCGGCCCTTGCGGATGACCTTGGCCGGCTCGGCGTCGAGCACGCCGGTCTCGGAGGCGAGCACGACGAGCCCGTCCTCGGTCACCTGCCAGCGGCCGGGACGGAGGCCGTTGCGGTCGAGCGTCGCGCCGAGCACGCGGCCGTCGGTGAAGGCGACGGCGGCCGGGCCGTCCCACGGCTCCATGAGGCAGGAGTGGTAGGCGTAGAAGTCGCGCAGCCACTCGGGCATGTCGTCGCGGCCCTCCCACGCCTCCGGGATCATCATCATGAGCGCGTGCGGCAGCGGCCGGCCGCCGAGCACGAGCAGCTCGAGGACGTTGTCGAAGATCGCCGAGTCGCTGCCCGACTCGCGGACGACCGGGAGGACCTTCTCGAGGTCGTCGCCGAACAGCTCGCTCGCGAGCGTGCTCGTGCGCGCGCGCATCCAGTTGACGTTGCCGCGCAGCGTGTTGATCTCGCCGTTGTGGGCGATGTAGCGGAACGGGTGCGCGAGCTCCCAGCTCGGGAAGGTGTTCGTCGAGAAGCGCGAGTGCACGAGCGCGAGCGCGCTCTTCATCCGCTCGTCCTGCAGGTCCGGGTAGTAGCGCGGGAGCTGCGGGCTCGTGAGCATGCCCTTGTAGACGAGCGTCCGGCTGCTGAAGCTCGGGATCGCGAGGTGCTCCTCGCCCGCCTCGCGCTCGATCACGCGCCGGATGACGTAGAGCTTGCGCTCGAAGGCGTCCTGGTCGTCGAGCGTCGAGCCGACGAAGACCTGGCGGATGACCGGCTCGACCTCGGCCGCGCTCGGACCCGGCACGGTGTGGTCGACGGGGACGTCGCGCCACCCGAGCAGCTCCTGGCCCTCGGCGACGACGGTGCGCTCGACGATCCGCTCGATCTCGCGGCGGTGGTTGTCGTCGGTCGGCAGGAAGAGGACGCCGACGGCGTAGCGACCGGGCTCGGGCAGCTCGAAGTCGACGACCGCGCGCAGGAACTCGTCGGGGAGCTGCATGAGGATGCCCGCGCCGTCGCCGGTGTCCGGCTCGGCGCCGCTCGCGCCGCGGTGCTCGAGGTGGTCGAGCACCCATAGGGCCTTGCGGATCGTGTCGTGCGTCGGCGTGCCGGAGAGATCGGCGACGGCGCCGACGCCACAGGCGTCGTGCTCGTATCGAGGGTCGTACAGGCCTGCGGCCTGAGGTCGCGTCGATCTGTGCATGAACGAGAGAGGAGGAGGGCGGCGGGTATCCCCAGGGCCGACTTCAGGGACGGCGCGACGGGGATCGGGTATCTTAGCGAGAAATCGGGTCATTGGGAACGGTCTCGGCTACCCAACCTGCGATGGGGCGAAGACCCATCGCCGAATGGGTGCCAGTACCCATGAGGCCCCGATGGCGACGGAATGGGGTCCGCGGCGCCGGCGGCGCTTGCGGTTCGGGGCGGGCGCCGCGGCGCGGACGGTCGCCGCGTGCCGCTTCCGGCGGGCGGGCGCGCAATAGGAAGCCCCCGCCTGGGCGGGGGGCTTCCCGTAGCCGGCCGATAAGCCGGATTCTGTCGTGGGCAGCCATCCATCTGCCCCGCCTGGCGGCGGGGCGGGCCCTTCGCGGGCCCTGCGGCCTACCTGGAGCTCGGCGGGCAGCGTCATCGCTCCTGCTTGGCCTTGCACCGGGTGGGGTTTGCCTGGCCGCCGTGTCACCACGACGCCGGTGCGCTCTTACCGCACCATTTCACCCTTGCCGGCGGCGGCTCACGTGTGGCCGCCGCTTAGGCGGTGTGTTTCTGTGGCACTTTCCCGCGGGTTTCCCCGGGTCGCTTTCGCGACCACCCTGCCCTGTGGTGTCCGGACTTTCCTCGAACGCCGGTTTTCTCTCCGGCGCCCGCGGCTGCCTGGCCGGCACTCCCCATGGTAGAGGGACGCGCGCGCCCTGCTCAACCGCCGCAAGCGCCCGCCCGGCGGCGGGCCGACAGGGTGGCCGGCAGCGGCACGCCGCCCTGCCCCTCCTCCGGCGCACGCCGCTCGGCGCCGAGCCCCCCTCAAGGCGAGCAGCCGGCCCGCGGCCGGCTGCTCGCGTCGTGAGAGGTGTGTCGTGCCTACTCCTCGATGACGTGGGCGTGCCACGCCTCGGCGAGCTTCGCGCCGCCCTGCTGGCTGAGCGCGGTCGCCATCGTCGCGTCCTCGAGGACGATCCGGTTGCGGCCCTCCGGCGAGGGCAGGCCGACCTGCTGGTCGACGATCCGGTCGAGCAGGCCGAGCGGGCCGCAGCCCTCAGCCCGCGGCACGGCGAAGCTGTCGTCGCCGAGCGTGGCGCCCGAGATCTCGAGGACGAGCACGCCCGACACAGCACTGCCGGAGATCGTGCCCTGCGTGATGGTCTGCGGCCGCAGCAGGATCGGGTTCGCGTCCGAGCCGATCGTGCAGTTGCCGCCGAGCAGCGGGTTGCGCAGCCGGATCTTCACCGGCAGCGTGACGATCGGCTTCCCGGGCGCCAAGGCGCCGTTGGCGTCGAAGCCCGTGACGTCACCGGCGAGCTCGACGGTCGCGGTGACCCCGAGCAGCGGGTCGAGGAGCCGGAAGAGCGGCGCGAGCGCCTCCGGCGGCTCGAAGCCGAGCAGGCCGCCCGGGACCTCGACGGGCTCGGCGGCGAGCGTCCGGCCCTCGGTCGCCGGGATGCCCCGCTCGCCGCTGCCGGCGAGGCCGAACTGGACCTCGGTCTGAGCGGTCTGGACGACCATGTCGCCGATCGCGAACTCGCCGCGCGGCGACGAGGTGGCGACGCAGCCGGTGCCGAAGACCGTCGGCCCGCTCTCGATCATCTCCGGCGCGTCGACCGGGCAGTGGCTGAACGGCGTGAACGGCTCGGCCAGCTTCGCCGCCCACGCGGAGCCGGCGGGCAGGACGACGGCGGCGGCGCAGGCGGCCACGACGGCGACGCGACGCCGCCACGGCACCGCCGCTCGGAAGCGCGAGTCACTCATACGATCCCTCCCCCTCTGGGGGCCCGCCGCGCAAGGCAGGGCCCCAGGTTCCGATGGTTACCCCTGCTTGAAGACGGCCACGGCCACTTGGGGCCACGGCATCCCGCCGGCGGGGAGCCTATCCCGGCGCTCGACGGAGCGTCAAAGGGGAGCCGGCGGCGGCCGGGACCCCGCGCGAGCCCTCACGCGAGCGTCGAGCCGCACCCGGTGCAGGTCCCCTCGGCGCGGCCCGGCTCGCGGCGCATCTCCGCGCCGCAGAGCGGGCACGCGGCCGAGCCGGCGACGGCGAGGCCCTCCCACACGCCCGCAAGCTTCGCTCCGAGCGTCAGCCCCGTCGCTCCGGTCCCCGACGGGCCTGCCGACGCGGGCGCCGTCGGGGTAGGTCGGGCGCCGTGATGACGGCGCGACGGATCGAACAGCCTTCCCTGCCGCGGCATCCGGCCCCGGCGGGCGCCGAGGGTTGCCGCGGCCGCGCTCACGAGACCCTCCGGAAGACGCCGACGACGCGCCCGAGGATCGCGACGTCGCGGCTGCGGATCGGCTCGTAGTCGTCGTTCTCGGGCTGGAGGCGGATGTGGTCCTCCTCCTTGAAGAAGCGCTTGACGGTCGCCTCGTCGCCGACGAGCGCGACGACGATGTCGCCGTCCTCCGCCGTGTCCTGCGAGCTCACGACGACGAAGTCGCCCTCGAGGATGCCCGCGTCCTTCATCGAGTCGCCGCGGACGCGGAGGATGAAGTCCCCCTCCTCCCCGCCGATGAGCGACGGGACCTCGACGTACTCCTCGATGTTCTCCTCGGCGAGCACCGGCTGGCCGGCCGCGACCTGGCCGACGAGCGGAAGGCCGCCCGGCGAGACCGCCTTCTTCGCCTTGTCGACGAGGATCTCGATCGCGCGCGGCTTGCTCGGGTCGCGGCGGAGCAGCCCGATCTTCTCGAGGTTCGCCAGGTGGGCGTGGACGGTCGAGGACGACGTCAGCCCGATGGCGCGGCCGATGTCGCGCACCGTGGGCGGGTAGCCGTGCTCCTGGGAGTAGCGCCGGATGAACTCGAAGATCTCCTGCTGGCGCTTCGTGAGGTTCAGCTCGACCATCCCGAACGCCTCCTGCGCGAATGCGGAACGAACATGTGTTCGCATGCTACCGGGGGTCCCGGACGGACTCAAGACCGAGCCTCGGCAACCGAAGATCATGACCGAGGTTGGGACTGGTCACACGCGCCAGCGTGGCTATAATCCCAGCCGCATCACGCGCCTGTGGCGGAATTGGTAGACGCGCAAGGTTGAGGGCCTTGTGGGCCGTAAGGCCCGTGGGAGTTCGAATCTCCCTGGGCGCACTGGAGAAGCCCCCGCCGCCGCGGGGGTTTCGTCGTGCTTGGTGGCGGGTTGCGGTGCTCCGCCGGCTGCGGGGTTCCGGGGCCGAGGGAGCGATGAGGGGATGGCCGGCGTGGCTCGGTGCTCGCCTGGTGCGCGCCGGTGCTCCCGGTGGTTGAGGGGATGGCCCCGGCTGACGGGAAGCGTCCTGCCCTGCCCCCACATAGCCGGGTCAACCCAGGACGCTTGGGCCGGCGGACGGGCTCCCGCGCGGAAGCGTCCTGCCCTGCACCGACATAGCCCGGTCAACCCAGGGCGCTTCGGCCGGCAGACGGGCGGCCTCCCGCGTTTGCGCGCCCGCGCGCGGGGAACCCTGCCGCCCTGGACCGCAAGCGACCGAAAGGAGCCCAGATGGCGGCGAAGCAGAAGCGCGGCGGCGGCAGCGGTAGCACGCAGCTCTCGCGCTGGGAGCCGTTCCGCGAGATCCAGGAGATGCGCGACCGGATGGAGCGGCTCATGCAGGCCTTCTGGAGCGGGATGCCGGCGCCCGACGGGGACGCCTGGTCGCCGATCGCCGACATCGAGGAGACGAAGGACGCCTGGCTCGTCAAGGCCGAGCTGCCGGGCGTGAAGCCTGGCGACATCAAGGTCGAGATCCGCGACCACACGCTCGAGATCTCGGGCGAGCGCAAGGAGGAGGAGCAGCGCGAGGGCGAGGTGCGCCGGCAGATGCGGCGGATGGGTCGCTTCGAGTACCGGGCCACCCTGCCGCCGGAGGCCGACACCGAGCACGTGGACGCCTCGCTCGACGCCGGGGTGCTGACCGTCCGGGTGCCGCGCACCGAGGCGCCCAAGCCGCGGCAGATCCCGATCAAGGCCGGCTGAGCCCGCGCGGGCGGCCCGTCGCCGGCGGCGAGTCCCGCGCCCGCAGCGGGCGTCTCCCGGACCCTGACGACGGCCCCGGATGCCGATAATAATCCGGGGCATGAGCTCGCCGCCGGGACAGACCCGCAAGGAACGTCGTGCACAGATGCGCGCCGAGCGCAAGGCGCGCGAGCAGGCCGAGGCCGAGCGCGCCCTGCGGCGGCGCCGCCTGCGCATGGGGCTCGCCGCCGTCGCGGCGGCGGTCGCCGTCGTGCTCGCGGTCGTGCTCATCGCCGGCGGCGCGGGCGACGACGGCGGGCTCGAGCCGGGCGAGGAGCCCGCGGGCGTGGCCGAGAGCCGCGCCATGCTCGACGGCATCCCGCAGGACGGGATCGTGCTCGGCGACCCCGACGCGCCGGTGACGCTCGTCGAGTTCGCCGACCTCCAGTGCCCGTTCTGCCGCCAGTACGCCGTCGGCGCACTGCCGGGGATCGTCGAGGACTACGTCCGGCCCGGCCGCGTCCGCCTCGAGCTGCGGCTGCTGCGCTTCATGGGCGTCGACTCCCAGCGCGCCGCCGCCGTCGCCGCCGCGGCCGCCGCCCAGGACCGGCTCTGGAACTTCACCGACCTCTTCTACCGCAACCAGGGCCGGGAGAACTCCGGCTACGTGACCGACGACTTCCTGCGCAAGATCGGCGAGGCCGCCGGGCTCGACGTCGACCGGGCCTTCCGGGACCGCGACGGCGTCCCCGCCGAGGAGCTCATCATGGAAGGCGAGGACCTCGCCAACGAGCACGGCATCGACTCGACCCCGTCCTTCCTCGTCGGCCCCACCGGCGGGCGGCTCGAGCGGCTCGAGGTGACCTCCCTCGACGCCGGGTCGTTCCGCGAGGCGCTCGACGAGGCGCTCGCAAACGCCCGATGACCCGCATGGAGCGCGCGATGGCCGCGCTCTCGCTCGCCGGCCTCGCCGTCGCCGGCTACCTCACCTGGGTCCACTACGCCGAGGTCGAGCCGTGGTGCACGAGCTTCTCCGACTGCGTGCGCGTGCAGAGCTCCGCGTACGCCGACCTCGCGGGCGTCCCCGTCGCCCTCATCGGGCTCGCCGGCTACGCGTCGATCCTCGGCTCGCTCTTCATCCGCGGCGAGCTCGGGCTGCTCCTCACCGCGTTCCTCACGCTCGTCGGCGTCGGCTTCTCCGCCTACCTCACCTGGGCGGAGATCTTCTGGATCGAGGCGATCTGCCAGTGGTGCGTGGTGAGCGCGGTCCTCATGACCACGCTCGCGGCGCTCGCCTTCGTCCGCCTCCTGCGCGCGCCGCCCGACGCGGGCGAGGCGCGGTAAGTTCCCGGCTCGTGGCTGGCGCGCTCGTCACCGGCGCAGGACGCGGTCTCGGGCTCGAGATCGCCCGGGTGCTCGTGCGCCGGGGCCACGTGGTCTGCGTCACCGACGTCGACGGCGACGCCGCGGCCGCCGCGGCCGAGCAGCTCGGCGAGGCCGCCCTCGCGTCGGCGCTCGACGTGCGCGACCCGGACGCCTGCCGCGCCGCCGCCCGCCAGGTCGCCGAGCGCGCCGGCTCGCTCGACGTCTGGGTGAACAACGCCGGCGTCCTCTTCCCCGGCCTGCCGTGGGAGCACGACGACGAGGTGCTGCGCACCACCCTCGACGTCAACGCGCTCGGCACGATGCACGGCACCCGCGCGGCGCTCGAGGTCATGCGCCCCGCCGGGCGGGGCCACATCGTCAACATCGTCTCGCTCGCCGGGCTCGTCGCCGCGCCGGGCGAGGTCGTCTACTCGGCCTCCAAGCACGCCGCGATCGCGTTCAGTCTCGGCACGCTCTTCGACCTGCGCCGCACCGGCGAGAAGCACATCCACATCTCCTGCGTCTGCCCCGACGGAATCTGGACGCCGATGCTCCAGGAGACCGTCCACGATCCCCACACCGTCGCCTCCTACACGGGCCGGCTGCTCCGCCCCGAGGAGGTCGCCGAGCAGGTCGGCAAGCTGCTCGACCGCCCGCGGCCGGTGCGCTCGATCCCGCGTAGCCGCGGGCTCCAGGTGCGGCTCTTCGATCTCTGGCCGCGGCTCATGCTCGCCGTCATCGGGCCGCTCGAGCGGATCGGGCGGCTGAAGCAGGCGCGCGTGGCGCGGCGCGGCGGGCGCTAGGCGGCGAAGAGCGCGCGCGCCCGCTCGAGCACCAGCTCGGGCGCCTCGTCGAGGATGAAGTGGCCGACGCCCGGGACGACCTCGATCTCCGACTCGGGCGCGTGCTCGGAGAGCCCGTCGAGCATCCGCGGCGCGATCGCGAGGTCGGCGGCGCCGTGGAGCATCAGCACCGGCACCTCGACGCGCCGGTCGCGGTAGCGGCCGGCCGCCCAGGCCGGCGCCTCGCGCGTGATGAAGGCGCGGTAGGTGAGCGACGCCGCGCGCGCCCGGGCGCGCTCGCGGAACGGGCCGAGGTAGATCTCGCGGTCCTGCGCGGTCCACGACCCGCGCGTGCCGAGGCGCGCGACCGCCTGCGGCAGCGCGCGGCGCGCGAGCGCGGGCCCGAGCAGCGGGGCGCCCGCGAGCGGCTGGTAGGCGAAGCGCCACAGCGAGAGCAGGTTGCGCGGCGACGGCGACGGGAAGGGATGGCCGCAGTTGAGGGCGAGGAAGCGCTCGAACCGCTCGGGCGCGCGCAGGCAGGCGAGGAAGCCCGCGATCCCGCCCCAGTCGTGCCCGACGAGCCCGGCCCGCTCGATGCCGAGCGCGTCGAGCAGCGCGAGCAGGTCGGAGGCGAACTGCTCCTTCTCATAGCCCGAGCGCGGCGCCTCCGACCAGCCGTAGCCGCGCAGGTCGGGGCAGATCACCCGCCGCGACGACGCAAGCCCGGTGAGCAGCGAGCGGAAGACCCACCAGTTCTGCGGCCAGCCGTGGAGGCAGACCACCGGCGGCCCCTCCCCCGCCTCGGCCACATGGAACCGGACGCCGCCGGCCGCGACGTCGCGATGGCGGACACCGGGGAGGTCGGGGAGGGGGATCAGATCTTCAGCAGGACGATGATGTTGATGACGAACGCGAGCGCGAACGCGATCGTCCAGCGGTTGAGGTTGCGCTCGACGAGCGACCCTCCGCCGAGCGGACCGGCCCCGGTCCCGACGCCGAAGGCGCCCGACAGCCCCGAGTCCTTCCCCGAGTGGAGCAGGACGAGGACGATGAGCATGACCGACAGGAAGACCTGCAGCGCCATGAGGAGGGACTCGAGCATCGCGGGCACAGGGTAGCGGCCCGGCGCGCGGCGGCGCCCGGCTACCCCAGCTCGTCGAGCCGCTTGAGGATCGCGATCGCCTCGCCGCGCAGCTCGCGGTCGATCCGCCGCCAGTCGTCCTCCGACAGCTTCCCCGTGCGGCGGTCGAGCTCGGCCTCGCGGATCTCGCGGTACTTCGCCTCCTTGGCGGCCTCGAGCTCCTCGCGGAGCTGCTGCTCGGCGCGCTCCTCCCGCTCGGCGCTGCGCAGCGGGCCGGTGACGAAAAACGCCACGACCGCGAGCAGGACGATGACGGCGAGCCCGTACTCCATCGTCACGCGCGCGCGAACTCGCGCAGCTCCCGCCCGACGCGCGCGGCGTACACGCCGCCGAGCGGCCGGCGGCCGGCCGGCCACAGCGCGATCACCGCGCCGAGCACGGCGACGAGGCCGCCGATCCAGATCCACGCCACCATCGGCGAGACGAGCGCGCGCACCGTCACCGGCGACGCGGTGTTCGCGAAGCGCTCGGCGAGCGCGGCGACGAGCAGGCCGCCGACGTCGCTGCCCAGCGAGGCGAAGCGCTCGTCGCCCTCGCGGATCGGCTCCTCGAGCGTCTGCAGGTCCGGCACCGCGGCGATCCAGAAGTCGCGCAGCAGCCCCCAGCGGACGTCGACCTCGCTCGTCGCCTCGCCGTCGAAGAAGCTCCGCAGCGGCGCCTGGGGGTCGGGGCGGCTGGCGCCGTAGTAGTTGCGCGACGGCTCGACGACGAAGCGCTCGCCGTCCTTCTCCACCTCCAGCCGCGCGCCGAGCGTGAGCGGCGCGCCCGTCCCGGAGCGGTCGTCGAGCACGCGCGCGATCGGCTCGCGGTAGGTGATCGTGTAGTCGCCCACCGTCGTCGACTGGCCCGGCACGAGCCGCGCGTCGCGCTGCTCGACGAACGCCGACGACGCCGCCACCCCGAGCAGGGCGAGCGCGATCCCGGCGTGGACGATGTAGCCGCCGTAGCGGCGGCGGTTGCGCCCGACGAGCGCGACGAGCGCGACCGGCCAGGGCTCGCCGGCCATCACCCGCCGCGCGCGCACGCCGCGCCAGTACTCCTGCGCGACGACCCCGAGCACGAACGCGACGAGGCTGAACATGACCAGCGACGGCACGCTCTCCGCCGCCGGCGTGAGCGCGAGCATGACGGCGAGCGCGACGGCCGTGAGCGCGAGCGGCGGCACGAGCGCGCGGCGGAGGCTCGCCCACGTCGCGCGCCGCCACGCGAAGACCGGCCCGATCCCGGTGAGCGCGACGAGCACGAGCGCGAGCGGCGTCGTGTAGCGGCTGAACCAGGGCGGCCCGACGCTCGCCTCCTCCCCGCCGATCGCCTCGGAGATGAGCGGGAAGAAGGTGCCCCAGAAGACGACGAAGCAGAGCCCGACGAGCACGAGGTTGTTCGCCAGGAACACCGCCTCGCGCGAGAGCAGCGAGTCGAGCCGCGCCTGCGAGCGCAGGTCGCCGAGGCGCGAGACGACGAGCGCCGCCGAGCCGGCGAGCACGGCGACGATGAACGCGAGGAACGGCCCGCCGAGGGTCGAGGCGCCGAAGGCGTGGATCGAGTCGAGGATCCCGGAGCGGACGAGGAACGTGCCGAGCAGCGACAGCACGAACGTCCCGATGATCAGCGAGACGTTCCAGACGCGGAGCATCCCGCGCTTCTCCTGGATCATCACCGAGTGGATGAACGCCGTGCCGACGAGCCACGGCATGAGCGCGGCGTTCTCGACCGGGTCCCAGGCCCAGTAGCCGCCCCAGCCGAGCTCGGTGTACGACCAGAGCGCGCCGAGCATGATCCCGAAGCCGAGGAAGCTCCAGGCCGCGAGCGAGAAGCGGCGCGTCGCCTGGATCCAGTCGGCGCCGGTGCGCCGGCTCGCGAGCGCCCCGATGGCGAAGGCGAACGGCACCGAGAAGCCGACGTACCCGAGGTAGAGCATCGGCGGGTGGATCATCATCGCCGGGTGGCGGAGGAGCGGCTGGAGCCCGTTGCCGTCCGCCGGCGGGGAGGCGAGCGTCGCGAACGGGGGCTCGGCGAAGACGACGAGGCCGAGGAAGAATGCCGCCACGACGGCGAGCACCGCCTGCGCGTACGGGACGATCTCGCGCAGCCTGCGGCGCACGAGCAGCAGCACCGTGCTCGCGTACAGCGACAGGAGGAAGACCCACAGCAGCAGCGAGCCCTCCTGGCTCGACCACATCGCCGTGAGCTTGTAGAAGGCCGGCGTCGCCTCGGACGAGTTCTGGGCGACGAGCGCGAACGAGAAGTCCGAGCGCAGGTAGGCGGCCTCGAGTACGGCGAAGGCGACGGCGAGCAGGCCGGCGAGCGCGAAGATCGCGCGCCGCCCGGAGGCGACCCAGCGCCACTCGCCGCTGCGCGCGCCCCACAGCGAGGCGGCGGCCGCATACAGCGCAGTCAGGAGCCCGGCGAAGAGGCAGGCGGAGCCGAGCCAGGCCATGGCCTCAGCCGCCGGAGCCGGCCGTCTCTCGGTCGCTCTCGAACTTCGACGGGCACTTCGTCACCAGCGAGTCCTTCTCGGCGACGAAGGTGCCGTCCTGGAGCTTGCCCGTGACGATGACCTCGCGCCCCTCGCGGAACGGGTCCGGCACGACGCCGGTGTAGCGGACGGGCAGCTTCGCCGTCCCGTCGGGGTCGCGCAGCTCGAAGGCGAGGACGTCGCCCTCGCGGCGGACGGACCCGGCGACGACGGTCCCGCCGAGGTCGTAGGTCTGGTCGTCGCCCGCGGCGAGGACCTGCGACGGGGTGCGCTGCTCGGTCGCGGCGCTGAAGCTCGTGTAGACGAGCGCGCCGGCCAGCAGGAGCGCGACGGTGAGGAGCGTGACGAGCCTGAGCTGCCGCTTGCGAGCCGGGTCCACGGCGCCCCATTGTGGCAGGGACCGCGGCCTTACGTCTGGCTGGGATGGCCGTCGCCCGGCCAGGGCGAGAGGATGAGCAGCAGCTTGGCGTCCTCGCGCGCGCGGACCTCGTGGCGCTCCTTCGGCGGGAAGTGGGCGGCGAAGCCCGGCCCGCCGAGGACGGTCTCGCCGTCCTGGACGAGCTCGATCTCCCCGTCGGCGACGATGAGCCAGGCGCGCTCGTGGACCTGGTGCTCCTGGAGGCGCTCGCCCGCCGGGAGGTTGATCGCGATCGCGCGCGCCTCGTCGTCGGAGCGGAGCACCCGCGGGCGGTGCGGCTCGACCTCGAGGGTGGGGATGTCGAAGGTGTCCATGGCTCCCCTCACTTCCGTAGCTGCAGCGTGCTGATCACGGTCTGCGCCTCCGCCAGGCGCTGCTCGCTCGCGCCCTCGGCGGCGAACACCTGGACGAGGAAGGCCTCCTCCTGTCCCCGGACCGCGGCGACGAGCACACGCACGTCGGTGCCCCGAGCGTTCGTCCCGGAAACCACCGCGCTCACCGTCGGGCGGCGGGCGATGGCGCGCCCGTCGCCGGCGCGGACCTCGGCGTCGCCGTACTGCCGGCGCAGCGCGGCGACGGCGCTGTCGAGCACCCGCTCGTACTCGGCGGCCGGCGCCGGGGAGGACACGGCGACGATGACCGTGCGGTCCGGGCTGACGAGCCGGACGGCCCCGCGCCGGCGGCCGGCGTCCCATCCCTCCGGGCGGCGGGCGATGACGCCGACGCGCGGGTCGTTGAAGACGCCCTCCGCGCGCGGCACCGGCACGACCGGCGCCGGCGGGCCCTCCTCCTCCTCGCCGGAGCCGCCGCCGGCGACGAGCGCCACGACCGCGGCGACGGCGAGGAGCGCCACCGCCACCGCGGCCGCGCCCCTGCGCGTCATGCCTTGTCGCTCGGCGGGCGGGCCGCTCACGCGGCGCGGCGGCCGGCCCCCTCGGTCGCCCGCCGCAGCGCGAGGCCGCCGGCGAGCGCGAGCGCCCCGAGCAGCGCGATCACGAGCAGCTCGGCGCCGGTGACCGGCAGCGAGCCGCCGTCGCCGCCGCCGCGAGCGGTGACGCCGGCCTCCCCGGCGCCGTCGTCGCGGCCGTCGCCGCCGTCCGCGCCGTCGTCGTCGCCCGCGTCGCCGCGGTCGCCCGGCGTATCCGGCCCGCCGAGGCCGTCGTCGTCGCCCGAGCCCTCGTCCGAGCCGTCGTCGTCCGGCGGCGTCAGCTCGGCGGGCGCGACGGCCGCGGACTCCGACGCGGCCGTGCCCGCCTTCACGAGCGCGCTGCCGCCGGCCTCGATCGCGAAGACGCCGAGCGCCTCGCGGACGCCGTACGGCACGGCGGCCTGCGCGCTCGGCTCGCCGACGCCCGCGTTGTCGTCGGCGTTGCAGACGATCGCCGCGAGCGGCGCGAGCGGCGTGAACGCGCTGTCGGGCGTCCCGTCGGCGCAGCCGGCCGCCGGCAGCGGGATCCCGGCGCCGCCGAGGTTGATGACCGACGAGCGGTTGTCCTGGACGGCGGTGCCGTCGTTGCAGGCGCGCGAGTCGGTGGCCGAGCGGGCGACGTCGGCGAGCGCGACGCCGGCGAGCCCGAGCCCCGCGACGACGCTGTCGGCGGAGGCCGTCTGGCAGGTGCCGTCGGAGGAGATGCTCGCGTTCGACTCGACCGCCGAGACCGCCAGCGCCGGCGAGCCCGGCGCGCCGATCCGCGCCGTGGCGACCGCGAAGCGGTTCGTCGAGCCGCTGCCGGTCGTGGCGGACTCCGCCGCGAGCACCTCGAGGCAGATGGTCGTCGCGTCGCAGAGCGCGTCGAGCACCCCGGTCTGGAGCGCGTCGAGCGGCCCGGCCGCGGTCTGCCCCTCCTGCGTGTCGACGCCGACCAGCTCGTTGCCGAACAGCGCGAGCACGGTCACGTGGCCGTGGTAGTCGCCGCCGGGCTGCTGCTCGCCGCGCGTCCGGCCGAGCACGATCTCCTCGCGCGCCTGGCCGGGGTCGCCGGCGCCCGTCGGATCGCCGGCGAGCGGCCGGTTGGTCGACGGCTGGAGGTCGACGACGAGCGGGCTGCCCTGCGCGTGCGGGTTCGCGCCGTGGGCGGGCGGCTGGTACGTGCCCTGCCCGGGCGTCTGGGCCGGCTGGGCCGGCGCGGCCGGGGTCATGCGCCGCGCCGGCGGCGCGAGCGCGCGCTGAAGCTGCTCCTGCACCGGCGCGAGCGCCCGCTGCACCGGCTCCAACGTCTGCCGCAAGCCACGCTCGACGTCCTCGAGCAGCCCGGCGCCCGAGGAGACGGGCAACGCCAGGAGCACCGCAATGGCCCCCACCAACGTCGCACCCGCCGTCGCGCGTCGACGGACGTGCCGTTCCATTGTCTCCGACCTCCTTGTTGGTCTGGCCGCGGCTTTTCTCCGCCCGGTCGTCCACCTCGTCCCGGCGGAGGACCCCCCTGCCCAACGCCCGGCACTCGGTCGCGGGACATCCTAGAGAAGCGAGCGGCGGCGCGCCAGAACGCGGGCGCCGCGGCGCCGGGGCGGGTGTAGGCGGGCGCGCGAGTGGGCAAACCAGCCTTAGGCGAGGGCACCCCCCTGCCCGAGCACCCGGCGCCGGCATCGCTCGGCGCCGGGTGCCGCCCTCGCCGCCCTCCTCCGCCGTCGCTCGCGACCCGGCTCCTTCCTCGGGCCCGGGGCGAGTGACCCGAGTGTCCTGCCCTGCCCCGCCATGGTCGGGTCAGGCCAGGACGCTTGGCCCCGCCCCGCGGCGAGGCAGCCCGCCGCCGTCCCAATCCGTAGGCTTTCCCGGCCCAAGTGGCCTTCGCCGTCGTCGTCTTCCTCGCCGCGCTCGCGCTGATCGCGACCGAGCGCATCCACCGTACGAAGATCGCGCTCATCGGCGCGGCGCTCGTCGTCGTCTCGCAGACGATCGACCAGGAGCGCGCGGTCGAGGCGATCGACTGGAACACGATCGGCCTGCTCGCCGGGATGATGCTCATCGTCCGGCTGACCGAGCCGACCGGCGTCTACAACTACCTCGCGATCCGCGCCGGCCAGATCGCCCGCGGCCGCCCGCTCGCCGTCGTCGTCGCGCTCACCGGGACCACCGCGCTGCTCTCGGCGTTCCTCGACAACCTCACGACCGTCCTGCTGATGGTCCCGATCACGTTCCTGCTCGCGGACACGCTCGACATCGACCCGCTCCCGCTCGTGATCATCGAGGTCATCGCGTCGAACATCGGCGGCACGGCGACGCTCATCGGCGACCCGCCGAACATCCTCATCGCCGGCGCGACCGGCCTCTCCTTCATGGACTTCGTCCTCAACCTCGCCCCGGTCGCGGCGCTCACGTACGCGGCGATCACCGCGGTCTTCTACCTCGTCTTCAGCAAGCGGCTGTGGATCGAGCCCGCCGCCCGCGAGCGCGTGCTCGCGCTCGACGCCCGCCGCTCGATCGAGGACATGGGCGAGCTCAAGCGGACGGTCCCGATCCTGCTGCTCACGATCGTCGCCTTCTTCTTCCACAAGCCACTCCACCTGGAGCCGGCGACGGTCGCGCTCACCGGCGCGGCGGTCATGCTGCTCGTCAGCCGCCAGCCGGTGGAGAAGGCGCTCGAGGGGATCGAGTGGCCGACGCTCTTCTTCTTCCTCGGCCTGTTCGTGCTCGTCGGCAGCCTCGAGGAGACCGGAGCGATCGAGGAGGTCGCCGACGCGATCGCCGAGGTCACCGGCGGCGACCGCACCGCCGAGCTCCTCGGCATCACGTGGGTCTCGGCGCTCGCCTCGGGCCTCGTCGACAACATCCCCTTCACCGCGACGATGATCCCCGTCGTCGAGCAGCTCCAGGGCGAGGCCGGCGCGGACGACGCCTACTGGTGGGCGCTCGCCCTCGGCGCCTGCTTCGGCGGCAATCTCACGCTCATCGCCGCCGCCGCCAACGTCGCCGCGGCCGGGATGGCGAGCCGCGCGGGCCGGCCGATCAGCTTCGCCCGGTTCCTCAGGCTCGGCGCGCCGATGACGCTGCTCTCCATGGTGATCGCGACGGGATATATCGCACTCCGCTATCTCTGAGGGGCGGAGAGATGCCGCGCTCGCTCAGCGAACAGCTCTTGCGGCAGGTCCCCCTGCTGCGGGCCGACCAGGACCTCGGCTCGGCGGCGCGGGCGGTCGTGTCGGCGGGCCTGCCGGCGCTGCCGGTCGTCGGCGACGACGAGCGCTACGCGGGGATCTTCGGCGAGCGCGAGCTCATCACCGCGGCCTTCCCCGGGTACCTACGTGAGCTGCACTCGGCCGCGTTCGTCAGCCACGCCGCCGAGGAGGGGATCGAGCTGCGCGACTGCGCCCACGAGCCGGTGGCCGACCACATGAACACCGAGCACGTCGACGTCGGCAGCGACGTCTCCGACGCCCGGATCGCCGAGATCTTCCTCCACCACCGCGTGCTCATCGTCCCCGTCGTCGACGACGGCCGGGTGCGGGGCGTCATCACGCGCGCGGACTTCTTCAAGGCCGTCGCCGACCGCCTCCGCGGGGGCGATCCGGGGTCGTGACGCGCCGCCGGCGCAACCGCTGGCTCCGGCTCTTCGTGACGGCTCGGCTGCTCGCGACCGCGGTCGCGATCACGCTCCTGTCGGTCCACGACGTCACCGGCCACGACGAGCTGCTCATCTGGCTCGGCGGCGGCTACGGGATCGCGAGCATCGCCGCCTACGTCGCCTGGCCGGCGCTCCAGCGGTCCCGCGTGGCGTGGGCGGCGGACGTGCTCGGCACGATCGCGCTCGTCTACGCCGCGCAGGACTGGGCGAGCCCCTTCTACCTCATGGCGCTGAGCTCGCTCGTCTTCCCCGCCACGGCCGTCACGCTCCGCCGCGCCGCGCTCATCGGCGCGGGCTTCACGCTCGTCTACCTCACCGCCTCGATCATCACCGGGATCGACCTGCCCGAGCTGCGCGAGACCAGCCGGCTCGAGAGCCTCGCCACCCACCTGCTCATGCCGGTGTTCGTCGCGCTCGCGCTCGCCTACGCCGCCGAGCTGCTCGCCGAGCGCGAGCGCTCGGCCCAGCTCGAGATCGCCGCCGAGCGGCGCCGGATCGCGCTCGAGCTCCACGACTCGGCCAAGCAGCGCGTCCACGCCGCCCACCTCGTGCTCAGCTCGCTGCGGCGCGGCCTGAGCGGGGAGGCCGCCGAGGGCGTCGAGCAGGCGATGGGCGAGCTGCGCGCCGCGACCGCCGACATGGAGACGAGCCTGCGCGAGCTGCGTACCCCGCTGGAGGGCCGCGGCCTGGAGGAGGCGGTGCGCCGGCGCGCCGAGGAGCTCGCGGCGGCGGGCGACGTGCCAATCGAGGTCCACGGGCGGACCGCCGAGCTGCCGACGTTCGTCGCCGCCCACGCCTATCGCGTCGCCGCGGAGGCGATGACGAACGCGGTCCGCCACGCGCGGGCGTCGCGGATCGTCGTCCGCCTCGACGGCGACGAGGACCGCCTGCTCGTCGAGGTGCGCGACGACGGGCGCGGGCTGCCGGCGAAGCCGCGGCCCGGCTCCCACGGGCTACGCTCGATGGCGGCGCGCGCCGAGACGCTCGGCGGCTCGCTGTCGATCGGGCCAGGGCCGGACGGCTCCGGCACGGTCGTCCGCCTCGACGTGCCGCTCGACGGGGCGCGCCTGCTCGCATGATCCGCATCCTGCTCGTCGACGACCACCCCGCCCTCCGCGCCGGCCTCCACACGGTGCTGCGCACCGAGCCCGGCCTCGTGCCGGTCGGCGCGGCCGCCACGGCGCAGGAGGCGCAGGTCGCGATCGAGCGCCACCGCCCGGACGTCGTCATCGCCGACTACCAGCTCCCCGACGAGGACGGGCTGCTGCTCTGCCGCCGGATCAAGGCGACCGAGGACCCGCCGCGCGTGCTCATCTACTCCGCCTACGCGGGCGCCGCGCTCGCGATCCCCGCGCTCGTCGCCGGCGCCGACGGGATCGCGTCGAAGACCGCCGAAGCGGGGGAGCTGTTCGAGGCGATCCGGCTCGTCGCGCGGGGCCACAGCGTGCTGCCGCCGGTCTCGCGCGAGCTGCTCGACGAGGCGACCGCCAAGCTCGCGCCGGACGAGCTGCCGATCTTCGGCCTGCTCATGGACGGGACGAGCACGCCGGACATCGCCTCCACGCTCGGGCTCGCCCCCAACGACGTCGTCGAGCGGACGCGCTCGATCATCCAGAAGCTACGGCCGCAGATCTAGCGTGAGCGAGGCCTTCTACGTCGACGCGGGCGACCACTTCGCCCCCACGGAGCTGACGCGCGGCCCCTGGGACGCCGGCAGCCAGCACGCCGGGCCGCCGGCCGCGCTCCTCGGCCGCGCGCTGGAGCGCTGCGAGCCGCGCGACGGGATGGAGGTCGCGCGCGTCACCTACGAGATCCTCGGGCCGGTCCCGATCGCGCCGCTGCGCGTCGGCGCGCGCGTCATCCGGCCCGGCCGCAGCGTCGAGCTGCTCGAGGCCGAGCTGCGCGAGGACGGCGGCCGCCCGCTCGTCCGCGCGACCGCCTGGCGGATCCGAACGACCCGCCTCGAGCTGCCCGCCGACATGCCACAGCGCGAGCACGAGCCGCCGCCCGGGCCCGAGGCCGGCGAGCCGCCGGCGTTCTTCGAGGTCGGCTACGACGTCGGCTACCACACGGCGATGGACGTCCGCGTCGTCGCCGGGGCGGGCTTCGCCGAGCCGGGTCCCGGGACGGTCTGGATGCGCCCGCGCGTGGCGATCGTCGAGGGCGAAGCGCCGAGCCCGCTCCAGCGCGTGCTCGTCGCCGCCGACTCCGGCAACGGCGTCAGCGCCGTCCTCGACCACCGCCGCTGGCTGTTCATCAACTGCGAGCTCACCGTCCACCTCCACCGCCTGCCGGCCGGCGAGTGGGTCTGCGTCGACGCCGAGACGATCGCCGAGCCGCACGGGATCGGGATGGCCGAGGCGGTGCTGTGGGACGAGCGCGGCCGCATCGGCCGCTCGGCTCAGAGCTTGCTCATCGGCGAACGCGGGTAGCGGGACGTCATCGTCCCGACCGCAAAGGAGCGCGCACCGTGATCGGCTTCATCGTCGCGGGCCTCATCATCGGCCTGCTCGCCCGCCTCATCCTTCCCGGCAAGCAGCGCATCGGGCTGCTGTGGACGCTCGCCCTCGGCCTCGCCGGGTCCGTCATCGGCGGCACGGTCGCGAACCTGCTCGACACCGGCGACGTGATGGAGCTCAACGTCCTCGGCTTCATCGTCGCCGTCGTCGCCGCCGTCGGGCTGCTCGCGATCGGCGAGCGCGTGGGCCTGGGTCGCGGCGACGCCAGCGCCCGGCACACCTGACCGGATCTTCCGCGGGCGCCGATTGGCGCCGGCACCGCCGGGTAGGCGTGCCCTTCACGCCCCCGACCGCGAGGTGAGCACGATGAGGAAGGCGGACTTCAACGCCGAGGAGTGGTCGACGATCGCCGCCGGCCCGCCGATGGCCGGCCTGCGGGTGATGGCCGCCGAGCGCGGCGGGACGCTGCGCGAGAGCTTCTCGATGGCGAAGGTCTACGCGAAGGGGCGCGAGCGCGAGGGCGAGAGCGAGCTGCTCGACGAGCTCGTCCGCTCGCACCCCGAGGTCGAGCGGATCCAGGCCCGCACCCAGGAGGAGCTCGCCCACCGGGCGATGGACCGCCTGCGCGAGGCGATCGAGCTGATCGACCGGAAGGCGCCGCCGCCGGAGGCCGACGCCTACAAGCACTTCGTCCAGGACGTCGCCGAGGAGGTCGCGCACGCCCACAAGGAGGGCGGCTTCCTCGGCATCGGCGGCACGCCGGTGAGCGAGTCCGAGCAGCGGGCGATCGACGAGATCACCCGCCTGCTCGGCTTCGGGACCGCCGCCTAGCCGTTCGGGCAGATGACGGCGCGCCCGGCGATCTCGCCGGCGCGCAGCCGCTCGACGGCCTCCGCCGCGCGCTCGAGCGGGAAGCGCTCGACCCGCGGGCGGATCGCGCCGCGGCGGGCGAGCTCGAGCACCTCCATGAGCTCGATCGCGCTCCCCCAGTAGGTCGCCGACAGCGAGCACGCGTACGGCTGGGAGAAGAAGTTGAACGGGAAGCTCCCGCCGGCGAGGCCGATGAGCGTGAGCTGCCCCTGGACGCGGGCGAGCTTCGCGCCGAGCGCGAGCGTCGCGTCGGCGCCGACCACGTCGAGCACGAGCTCGGCGCCGAGCCCGCCGGTGAGGTCGCCGATCGCCTCCTCCGCGGCCGACGACTCGACGGCCTCGTCCGCCCCCGCCTCGCGGGCGAGCTCGAGCTTCGCCGGCGCGACGTCGACGGCGACGACCCGCGCCGGGCTGATCGCCCGCAGGATCTGCACCGCCATCTGGCCGAGCCCGCCGACGCCGATGACGACCGCGGTCGACCCGGGCCGCAGGAGCGGCAGCGCGCGCTTGATCGCGTGGTAGGGCGTGAGCGCCGCGTCGGTGAGCGGCGCGGCGTCGCGCGGGTCGAGGCCCTCGAGCGGGACGAGCAGCCGCGCCGAGGGGATGAGCATGTACTCGGCCATGCCGCCGTCGCGGCCGAGCCCGCCGCCGAGCGCGCCGATCTCGGCGGCCCGCTCGCAGTAGTTCTCCTCCGAGCGGCGGCAGGCGTGGCAGCGCCCGCAGCCCCACGGTCCGTAGACGGCGACGGCGTCGCCCGGCTCGAGCCCCTCGACGCCCGGCCCGACCTGCTCGACCCAGCCGGTGTTCTCGTGGCCGAGCGTGTACGGCGGCCCGAAGGCGACCGCCCCCTCGGGCCACTCGAGCAGGTGGAGGTCGGAGTGGCAGAGGCCGGCGCCCGCCACCTTGATGAGGACCTCCCCCGGCCCCGGCTCCGGCACGGGGATCTCCTGAAGCTGCGGCGGCTGCTGCCAGCCGACGTGGCGGAACGCGGTCATCGTGGTCATGGGCCGTCCTCCTCTGGCTCGTGGGGCAGGGCCGGCGCGCCGTGCGCGGCCAGGAACGGCGCGAGGTGGCGGCCGGCGACCTTCGCGGGCGGCCACCAGAGCGCCGTCGCGCTCGCGGCCGGCGGGTCGCCGCGGCCGCCGGTGGGCTCGCCACGCAGATGCTGAGGGCGGTCGGCGCCGACGAGGATGCCGCGCAGGACCGGGCGGAACGGCGTCGGCTCCTCGATCACGCCGAAGCGGTGGAGGATCGCGCTCACGGCGGCGTCGGCCTGCTGCGCGGCGACGCCGCCCTGCTTGATCGGGAAGTCGGTCGCGTCGCCGGCGGCCCAGACGTCCGGCGCGCCCTGGACGGCACAGTGGCGGTCGACGGGCAGGAACCCGCGCGGGTCGGCCGGCACGCCCTCGATCCGCGGGCCCTCGTGGGCGGCGAGGGCGACGACGCGGTCGGCGGGGACGCTGTCCTCGGGGACGAGCTGGAGCATCCCGCCGCCGAAGCGGTACGGGTAGCCGGTGCGGAAGCCGATGTCGTACTCGTCCAGCAGCGCGCGCATGTCCGCGCTCGGCTGGGCGCCGAAGTGGCCGACCGGCTGCGACTCCGGCGTGACGATGTCGATCCGCGGCTCCACCCCGCGCCGGCGCAGGTACGTCCGCGTCATGAGCGCGAGCTCGTACAGCGGGAGCGGCCAGGCGAGGCCCGGCGGGACGGCGAAGACGACGCTCTCGGCGGCGCCCGACTCGAGGTCGGCGAGGACCTCGCGCAGCGGGCCGACGTCCTCGGGCCCGGCGAAGGTCACCGCGCCGGGGATCGCCGGCACCCGGCGGGAGCCGATCGTCAGCAGCAGCGCGTCGTAGGGCAGATCGGCGCCGCCCTCGGTGAGGACGCGCCGGCGGTCGCGGTCGACGGCGCGCAGGGCGTCGCGCCGGTACGCCGCGCCCGCGTCGGCGACGAGCGCCGCGAGGTCGTGCGACCAGGTCCTCCCGCCGCCGAACGCCTCGACGACCGAGAACGGCCGGTAGATGAAGCGCTCGTCGGGCGCGAGCAGCTCGACCGCGACGCGGCCGTAGCCGCCGGCCCGCAGCGCGAGCGCCGCCTCGAGTCCCGCCACCCCGCCGCCTACGATGAGGACCGCGGGCCGCCCGTCGTGGCCCTCGCGGTCGGGGGGCGGGGCCGGGCTCATGAGCCGTCCTCTCCCTCCCCGGCGTCGTCGCCGTGCTCGCGCGCGCCGCGCGGGGTGACGAGCATCGGGCAGCTCACCGAGCGCATGAGCGCCTGGGAGACGCTGCCGAGCAGCGCCCGCCGCAGCGGGCCGTAGCCGCGCGAGCCGACGACGAGCAGGTCGAGCGCCTCGGCCTCCTCCTCGAGCGCGGCGAGCGGGCTGCCCATGCGCGTGACGCCGTCGACCGCCACCCCGGGCCCGACGTGCTCGATCGCCTCATCCAGGCGCTCCTTCGCCGCCTCCTCGAGCAGGCCGAGCTCGGCCTCGCCGATCGAGTAGGTCGTCCCCACCGGCGGGATCGCCGGCGGCGTCACGATCGTGACGATGCGCAACTCGGCGCCGTGCTCCTTCGCGAGGGCGACGGCGGCGTCGAGCGCGAGCCGCGCCTCGGGCGAGCCGTCGTAGCCGACGCCGATCCTGCGCAGCTCGGGGACGCCGTCGGCGCCGAAGCCGCGCGGCGCGACGGCGACGGCGCAGGGCGCGCCGCGCAGCAGCGACTCCGCCGTGCCGCCGGCGAGCATCCGGCCGAGCTTGCCGCGGTGGGAGGAGCCGACGACGATGAGGTCCGCGCCGACGTCCTCGGCCACCTCCTGGAGCCCGCGCGCCGCCGACGAGCGAGTGGCGACCTGCAGGTCGAGCTCGACGCCCTCCTGGAACGGGGCGCGCTCCTTGGCCTCCTCCAGCCGCTTCTGCGCATCCTCGAGCAAGTAGCGCTGCCACTCGGCAACGCCGACGCGCGGCACGTAAGGGTCGAACTCGCAGACCTCGGTCGCGATCACGCGCGCGCCCGGGCGGGCGAACATCGCCGCGAGCGCGACGGCCTCGCGCGCCGTCTCGCTCGGCCCGTGTCCGACGACGATCGTCTTGTAGGTCAAGGCAACCTCCCGGGGGCGGCCGGGGCGGGGCCCGTGTCCTCGGCCCCGCCCCCGGCGTGTTCGTGAAGCCCGCGCGTGACGCACGGATGGGCGACGTGCTCGCACGCGAGCAGGTCCGCCGCCGTCCTGGCGACGGCGGCCAGCAGGCACCCGGCGGACCGCAGCCGCGGGCTCACGAGCCCTCCCGCCGCCGCGGTGACGTCACAGCCGGGTATCTGGCCGTCTCGTCCATGCGCCCACGCTATCCCAGCATCGAGTACCCGGGCATCCCCCGGTTCCACGCCCCCGGCGCGGCGAATCCACGGAGCGACGCGGGGCGCGGCTAGCCGGTGAGCAGCGGGACGAGGTGGCGGCGCGCCGCCTCGCGGACGTGCTCCTCGTCGTCGAGCGGGAGCACGCTGTCCTGGATGAGGACGAAGCTGAAGGTGAGGCGGACGAGCAGCTCGGCGCGCGCCTCGACGTCGACGTCGCCCAGGACGCCCGCGCGCTGGGCGGCGCGCAGCCGCTCGGCGAGGTAGGCGCGCATCATCGAGAACAGCGCGCCGCCCTCGGAGGTGAGCGCGGCGAGCACGCTCTCCGGCTCGACGCGCGCGAGCCGGCCCAGCAGCGGGTGCTCGCGGACGAGCCGCAGGCTCGTGGCGAAGCCCGCGGCGACCTGGTCCTCGATGGGCGCGTCCGGCGGGCTGGCGGCGTCGAGCGCGGCGAGGCAGCGGCGCCCCTCGCGGACGGCGAGCGCCTCGACGAGGCGCTCCTTGTCGCCGAAGCGGCGGTAGACGGTCATCCGCCCGACGCGCGCGCGGCGCGCGACCGCGTCCATCGTGAGGTGCTGGACGCCGGAGGCGGCGCTGAGCGCGAGCGCGGCGTCGAGGATCCGCTCGCTCGTCTCGTCGGCGGGCGGCTCGACGGCGGGGTCGAGGGCCCGCGCGAGCAGGTTGAGCGGCTCGGCGGTCACGCCGCCGCGGCCGAGGCCGCCCGGCCGGGCGCCCGCTCGGGGTTGGCGACCTCACCGCGCTCGATCGCCTTCCGCCGCCAGCGCAGGTACGCGGGGCCGGTGACGAGCAGCGCCTTCGGCATGAGCGGCGTCGCCGCGCGCGAGGCCGCGGCGAGCGCGCGCAGCCGGCGCTCGTCGCGGGCGCTCCACGGGATGCCGAAGCGCGCGCGGAGGACCGGCGGCAGCAGGCCGGCGGTGGTGAGCCAGAGCGTGCGCGCCGACGGCAGGCTGAGCAGGCGCCAGACGCCCTCGCGCATGAGCGGGATCGGCGGCGGCGCGGGGCGCCGGATCGCGTCGAGCACGTCCTGGACGGCCTCGTTGTCGACGAGGCGGTGCTCGACCATGTCGTCGAAGTAGTCGCGGAACTCGCCCCACGTCCCGGGCAGGTCGCGCTCGCGGACGCCGATGAGCCGGCCGCTGCGGCGCCACTCCTCCCAGAAGGTCGCGAGGTCGGCGCCCTCGAGCCTGCGCCCGAAGAGGTGGTGGGCGCGGACGATCGCGTCGGCGAGCGTCGCGTGGACCCAGGCGTAGGCCTCGGGCTCGAGCGCGTGGTAGCGCTCGCCGTCGGGCCGGACGCCCTTGATGCCCTTGTGCATGTCGCGCACGCGCCGGCCGATCTCGGCGGCGAGCTCGGGCCCGCCGTAGGCCATCGAGTACGTGTAGTCGAGCGTGCGGAAGAGCCGCCCCCACGGGTCCTGCTTGAAGCTCGAGAACTGGCTCACGCCGGCGCCGACCGTCGGGTGGCCGACCTGGAGCAGGAGCGCGTAGCCGGAGGCGACGAGCAGGCGCGCGTCGCCCGCGTAGCGCCAGACCACGCCGCCGCGTGGCGGCACGAGCTGCGGGACCTCCTCCGGCGTCGGCATCACGCGGCTCATCCCGATCTCGTCCTCCTCCCTCGGTACAGGTGGTACGCAAACCGTCACCACCGTACCAGCGGCCCCGGATCGGGCGCAAGGGGATGACGGCCCGCGGGTGCGGCGTCCGCGCTGCGGGTAGGGGGCGCCCATGGACGATCCCGTTGAGTTCTTCCGCGAGCGGTACGAGATCCGCCGGCGCTCTGAGGACGCCGCCGCCCACCAGGTCGCGCTCCACCGCGAGAGCGAGCCGCTCGGCCGCCAGGTGCTCCGGTCGATGACGAACGCCCGCGACGCCGACGCGGCGCTGCTCGAAGCCCTGCTCGACCTCGTCGAGGCGGAGGCGAAGGAGGTCGCCGTCGCGCAGCAGTGGTTCGCCGCGGCGGTCGACGCGCGCGAGGCGACGGAGAAGCTGCTGCGCGAGTTCGAGCAGCGGCATGACGCCGACGCCGGCGGGTGAGGGCGGTGCTGATCTACTCGATGAGCGTCTCGGTCGACGGGTTCATCAGCGACCGCGACGGCGGCTTCGACTGGAGCGCGCCCGACGAGGAGCTCTTCCGCTTCCACATCGAGGAGGTGCGCGGGCTCGGCGGCTTCCTGCTCGGCCGGCGCCTCTACGAGACGATGCTCGTCTGGGAGACCGACCGCTCGTTCGTCGTCAGCGACGACGATGAGGCGTTCGCCGACCTCTGGGCCGCGCTCCCGAAGGTCGTCTTCAGCCGCACGCTCGGCCGCGTCGAGGGCCACGCCCGTCTCGCCGAGCGATCGCTCGCCGAGGAGGCCGCGCGGGCAGCCGAGGCCACCGACCGGGACGTAGGCATCGGCGGCGCCGGCCTCGCCGGGCAGGCGATCGCGCTCGGGCTCGTCGACGAGCTGCGGATGTACCGCTGCCCGATCGCCGTCGGCGGCGGCACGCCGTTCCTGCCGCCGGTCGCCGACGCCGTCGCGCTCGAGCTCGTCGAGACCCGGCCGTTCGGGTCGGGGGTCGTCCTCGAGCGCTACCGGCGCGCCTAGGCGCTTGCGCGGCCGGGCGCCGCCGGGCGGAAGCGCCCCGGCACCTGCGACCAGTCGCCGTCGAGGACGCCCGCGACCACGCCGCGCGCGCACAGCGGCGCGTGGATGATCCCCTCCCGGCCGTGGCCGCCGGCGACGACGACGCCGTCGTCCACCCGCCCGAGGACGGGCAGCCCGTCGGGGGAGGCCGGCCGCAGTCCGCTGCGCGCCTCGAGGAAGGCCGCCTCGGCGAGCTTCGGGACGAGGCGGATCGCGTTCGCGGCGATCTCCGAGACCGACCCGAGCGAGGGGTAGGCCTGGAAGCCGCGGTCGAGCAGGGTCGTCCCCAGCCAGTAGCGCCCCTCGCCCCGCGGGACGATCGAGCCGCGCGGCGAGCGGACCATGAGCCCGGGGCCGGAGCCGTCGGGGGTGCGGACGAGCAGGCTCTCGCCGAGCATCGGGCGCACCGCCCCGCCGGGCCACAGCTCCGACAGCCACGCGCCCGTCGAGACGACGACGTGCTCGGCGGACCGCCGGGAGCCGTCGGAGAGCTCGACCTCATGCCGGCCGTCCGAGCCGCGCGCGACGCGCTCGACCGCGACGCCCGTCGTGATCGTGACGCCGCGCCGCTCGCAGGCGGCGGCGAGCGCCTCGACGAGGAGGCCGGTGTCGACGGCGGCCGCGTCGGCCAGGTGGACGGCCGGGTGGTCGTCCACCCGCACCCCGGGGGCGAGCCGCTCGACGTCGGCGGCGTCGACGCGCTCGCAGCGCCAGCCGAACCGCTCGGCGCCGCGCACGGCCGCCTCGACGAACTCCTCGTGCTCTGCGTCGCCGACCCGGAGCTCGCCGAGGCGCCGGAAGCCGCTCGGGCGCTCCGCGTCGCGCTCGAGCGCCTCCGCCCAGGCCGGCCAGAGCGCGATCGCCTCCGCGTTGTAGCGGCCGAGATCGCCGTCCCACTCGCACGGGTCGCTGGGCGAGAGGACGCCGGCCGCCGCGCGCACGGCCGCCCCCGAGCCGAGGCGCCCCCGCTCGACGACCTCGATCGCGACGCCCCGGGCCGAGGCCTCGTAGGCGATCGCGAGTCCGATCATGCCGCCGCCTACTATGACGAGGTCCACGCCGGCCACGGCGCCGATCATGGCACGCCGGCCGCCGCCCTCCCCAACCCCAGGACGAAGCGTCGTGTCGCAGCCCGTCTCCCGCCCCAGCAGCGCGTTCGTGCCGTCGAGCTTCGCGACGTTCCGCTTCGTCGACCGCCGCCTCGACCCCGACGGGCGCGTGAGCCTCACCTACGCGCTCGACGACCGGCTCGAGTTCACCGAGCGCTTCGAGCTGCCGGTCCCCGCGCCGCTGGGCGACGAGCAGCTCGCCGCCGCCGAGCCGCTGCTCGACCTCCTCCACCTCGTGGCCGGCGTGAGCTACTTCAAGACCGCCGTCCCGCCGGAGGTCGCGGTCGAGACGACGCCGCCGACGCCGGCGGTGGCGGAGCTGCTCGAGGCGCTCTACTCCGAGGGCCTCGGGGAGTTCGCCTACCGCAACGAGCTTCCCGGGCTACCCCGGCCGCGCTTCCCGCGGCGGGCGGCGCGGGCGGTCCCGTCCGGCGGCGAGCCGGGGGTGCCGCGGACGCTCGTGCCGATCGGCGGCGGGAAGGACTCGCTCGTCGCCGTCGAGGTGCTCCGCCGCTCCGGGCAGGACTTCGCGCTCTTCTCCGTCGGCGACCCGGAGCCGATCGCCCGCACCGCGGCGGCGACCGGGGTCGAGCGGCACGTCGCGCGGCGCACGCTCGACCCGTCGCTGCGCGAGCTCAACGAGGCGGGCGCGCTCAACGGGCACGTGCCGGTGACCGCGATCGTCTCGTGCGCCGCGCTGCTCACCGCGCGCCTCAACGGCTTCACGCGCGTCGCCATGGCGAACGAGCGCTCCGCCTCGGACGCGAACCTCCGCTGGAACGGCACGGCGATCAACCACCAGTTCAGCAAGGGACTGGCGTGCGAGCGCCTGCTGCGCGCCGCGCTCGCGGAGGTGGCCCCCGACCTCGGCTACTTCTCCGTCCTGCGGCCGGCGTCGGAGCTCGCGATCGCCCGGGCGTTCGCCCGCTACCCGCAGTACCACGACCGCTTCACGAGCTGCAACGCGGTCTTCCGCCTCGACCCCACCCGGCGGGCGGCGAACTGGTGCGGCGACTGCCCGAAGTGCCGGTTCGTGTTCCTCGCGCTCGCGCCGTTCCTCGACCCGGAGCGCCTCGTCGCGATCTTCGGGCGGGACCTGCTCGACGACGAGGGCCAGTACGAGGGCTTCGCGCTGCTCGCCGCCGTCGGCGGCCACAAGCCGTTCGAGTGCGTCGGCGAGGAGGAGGAGAGCATCGCCGCGTTCCGCCTGCTCGCCGCCGACGAGCGCTGGAAGGAGCACGCGGTCGTCCGCCGCTTCGCGAGCACCGTGCTGCCGACCCTGCCGGACTCGGCCGGCGACCCGGAGGAGGCGCTGCGCTGCTCGGCCGAGCACCACGTCCCGAGCGACCTCGTCGCGTCCGTCGATGAAGTTCTCGGATGCTGACGGCCTGCGGGTAGGCCTCTGGGGCGCCGGCCGCGAGACCGCGTCGTTCGCGGCCGCGGCGGCGCGGCACTTGCCGCGCTGCCAGCTCGCCGTCGTGGCGACCGACGCGCCCGCGACCGCGGAAGAGCGGGAGCGGATGCCCGCGGGCGCGGCCTTCGTCTGCGGCGAGCAGGCCGTCGAGGCGCTCGCCGCCTGCGACCTCGTCGTCCGCTCGCCCGGCATCTCGATCCACCGGCCCGAGCACGCGGCGCTCGTCGCCCGCGGGGTGACGGTGACGACGGCGACGAGCCTGTGGCTCGCCGAGCAGGCGGGCCGGGCGGTCGTCGGGGTGACCGGCACGAAGGGCAAGAGCACGACGGCCTCGCTCATCGCCCACCTGCTGCGCGCCGCGGGCGCGAGCGCGGAGCTCGCCGGCAACGTCGGCCGCCCGGTGCTCGAGCTGCTCGACCGCCCCGCGCCCGACTACTACGTCGTCGAGCTGTCGAGCTTCCAGATCTCCGACCTCGCCGCCGGCCCGCGGGTGGCGGTGTTCACGAACCTCTACCGCGAGCACCTCGACTGGCACGGCTCGGCGGAGCGGTACGCCGCCGACAAGCTGCGGCTCGCGCGGCTCGAGGAGGTGGAGACGGTCGCCGCCAACGCGCGCGACCCGCGGCTCGCGGGGCTGTTCGAGCTGCCCAAGCGGGTGCTCACCTTCGGGCGGGCCCCGGGCTTCGAGCCGTCGGCGGAGGGGATCGTCCGCGAGGGGGCGACGGTGATCCCGGCGGAGCGGGTGCCGCTGCTGGGGACGCACAACCTCCTCAACGTCTGCGCCGCGCTGGCGGCGCTCGAGGCGCTCGGCGTGGAGCTCCCCGACCCCGCCGCCGCGCTCGAGGGCTTCGAGCCGCTCCCCCACCGCCTCGAGCCGGTCGCCGGCACGCCGGGCCCGGCGCTGTGGGTGAACGACAGCATCTCGACGACGCCCGAGTCGACGATGGCCGCGCTCGAGGCCTTCCGCGGCCGCCCGCTCATCGTCATCGCCGGCGGCTTCGACCGCCGGCAGGACTACGGCGAGCTCGGGCGGGCGCTGGCCGAGTCCGCCCGCGTCGTCATCGGCGTCCCGGACACGGGCGGGCGGATCGTGCAGGCCGTGCGTGAGGCAGGCGCCTCGGACTGCCGCACCTACGAGGCCGCCGACCTCGCCGAGGCCGTCGCCATCGCCGCCCGCCACGCGGGCCCGGACAGCGTCGTCCTCCTCTCACCGGCGGCGCCGAGCTTCGGGGCGTACCGCGACTTCGAGGCGCGCGGGCGGCACTTCCGGGAGCTGGCGCTGGCGAGTGGGGGTTGAGTCGCTCCCCGCGCGGGAGGGGGCCCCACGGACGCGTTAGACGTGCGCGCGTCGCGAGCTGGCGCGAAGGGCCTGCCGCGCGCGACGGATCGCGGCGATAGCCCGTCGAGCTTCCCGCCGCTGGCGCTCACGCATCCGCCGCGAGCGCTCGATCACCTTCCGCTCCCTGTCGATCAGAAGCCGGAGGTGCTCGCTGCGCTGCTGATCGGTTCGGGCCGCCTCAAGTGTCGGAGCCCCGCCACTCACACCCCCTTCGTGCCGCTGCGTACCACCTTGATCGGCAAGTCCTCCGCTGGCCTCCAGTCGGTCTGCCGCGGCAGACAGCTGCAGGATGGTGCTGGGCTCCGGCCTCGGAGCCGAGAGCGGACGACGGGCCTCGAACCCGCGACCTTCGGCTTGGGAAGCCGACGCTCTACCAACTGAGCTACGTCCGCGTGCGGAGAGAAGGCTAGCGCAGGATCGGCGCGCTGCAACGTCCTTCGCGGCGCCGCCACGGGCCGGCCAAGAACCGCCCCGCTCGGGCACCTGCGGTTCTGACTCCTCGACGCCGGATCGAGCGACCGGAGTCAGAACCGCGTGACAGTCGTGCGCTTCTGACCTCGGTCACCGAAGCGGGTGTCGAGGAGTCAGAAATGCAGGCCGGCCGGCCCGCCGGCGATGCCCCGGTGGCCAGGCGCCGGACGGCCCCGGCGTCCCGCAGCCGCATGCGGCCCGCACCGCCCCGCAACGGCGGCCCGGACCGCCCCGCGGTCTACCCTTCCCCCGACCGATGAAGCGGCTGCTCGTCCTCCTGCTGGCCTGCGCGGCGCTGCTGGCGCTGCCGGGCGCCGCGATCGCCCGGTGCCCGAAGACGTCGCTCGCCGAGGTCGAGGCCGAGGTCATGTGCCCGCAGTGCGGCATCCCGCTCGAGCTCGCCACCGAGGCGCCGCAGGCCCAGGCGGAGCGCCGCTTCATCCAGGAGCAGGTCGAGGCCTGCCGCTCGAAGGAGGAGATCATCGACGCCCTCGTCGCCGAGTTCGGCCCCGCCGTGCTCGCGCTCCCCGGGGAGGAGGGCGTCAACCTCGCGGTCTACGTCGTCCCCGTCCTCGCGGTTCTGCTCGGCGCCGCCGCCATCACCGTGGCCGTCCGCCGCTGGCGCCGCGCCCGGCCGGCCGGCGTCGCGGCCGCCGAGCCCGAGCCCCTGTCGCGGGAGGACGCCGAGCGGCTCGAGGCCGACATGCGCAAGCACGGGATCTGAGCGCCGGCCATGGACTCGGGCGTCGACACCACGATCGTCGCGGCGTTCGCGGTCGGCTTCGTCTCGTTCGTCTCACCCTGCGTGCTGCCGCTCGTGCCCGGCTACCTGAGCGCGATCTCGGGCGTCTCCTTCGCCGACATCCAGGAGGGGCGCGGGCGGCGGAAGGTGCTCGTCCCCGCGGTCCTCTTCTGCCTCGCCTTCACCGTCATGTTCATGGCGCTCGGCATGACGGCGACGGGCCTCGGCAGCCTGCTGCAGGACAACCGCCGCCTTCTCCAGCAGATCGCCGGCGTCGTCATCGCGCTCATGGGCGTCCTCTTCATCGCGTCGCTCTTCGTCGGCCGCCTCAACCGCGAGTGGCGCCCCGAGCTGCTCATGCGCCGCGCCCAGACCGGCGGCCCCGTCATCGCCGGGCTCGCCTTCGCCGTCGCCTGGCTGCCGTGCACCGGCCCGACGCTCGGCGCGATCCTCACCGCCGCGAGCACCGAGGAGCACGTCGCCAAGGGCGCCGTCCTGCTCGCCTTCTACGCCCTCGGGCTGACGGTGCCTTTCCTGCTCAGCGCGGTCGCGTTCTCGTCCGTCACGGGCGTCTTCCGCTTCTTCCGCGACCACTTCGCCCCCATCACCGTCGTCTCGGGCGTCATCCTCATCGCGATGGGCCTGCTCCTGTACACGAACGAGCTCACCCGCCTCAACACGGAGGCGCAGGCGCTGCTGAACGACCTCGGGATCAACTTCTTCAGCGAGCTGTGATCGCGCTGCCGTTCGCACAGGAGGAGCCCATCCCCCGCGCGCTGCGGCGAGCCTGCGGGGACGAGCCCGGCTGGGCCTGCGAGCGCGTCTGGGAGTGGACGGGCAACGCCGACCTGGCGAAGGTCGCCGACTGGGTCATCGGCAAGCCGCTGACGATCCTCCTCATCGTCGTCGTCGCGGCGATCGTCAACCGGATCGTCCGGCGCGCGATCAAGCGCGGGCTCCGCCGCCTCACCGCCGGCGGGGTGCAGGAGCGCCTCGGCGCCGTCCGCCGCCTCACCCCGTCCGCGCTGCTGGAGACCGAGGAGCTCAGCCTCCGCGCCGCCCAGCGCGTCGAGGCGCTCGCGACCGTCCTGCGCAGCGTCGCGAGCTTCGTCATCTGGCTCATCGCCGGCTTCCTCATCCTGGACGAGCTCGGCGTCGACCTGCGGCCGCTGCTCGCGGGCGCGGGCATCGTCGGCGTCGCGCTCGGCTTCGGCTCCCAGGCGCTCGTGCGCGACTTCCTCGCCGGCATCTTCATCCTCGTCGAGGACCAGTTCGGCGTCGGCGACGTCGTCGACCTCGGCGAGGCGCGCGGCACGGTCGAGGCCGTCAGCCTCCGCACCACGCGCCTGCGGTCGGTGGACGGCACCGTCTGGCACGTCCCCAACGGGGAGATCCGCCGCGTCGGGAACATGTCGCAGCACTGGTCGCGCGCGCTGCTCGACATCGAGATCGCCTACAACGCGGACATCGAGCAGGCCAAGCGGGTCATCAAGCGCGTCGCCGACGAGGTCTGGAAGGAGCGCAAGGAGGTGCTCGAGGAGCCGGAGATCTGGGGCGTCGAGAAGCTCGGCCCCGACGGGATCGTCATCCGCCTCGGCGTGAAGACGCGGCCGTCCGAGCAGTGGGACGTCAGCCGCGAGCTGCGCCAGCGGATCAAGGTCGCCTTCGACGAGGAGGGGATCGACGTCCCCGGGAAGGCGTAGGCCCCGCCTGCTGCTCGCCGGGGCGATCGCGCTCGCCGCGTTCGCCCGCAGGGACCTCTAGGCGGGCGACGGCTCGAGCAGCGGCCGCAGCGGCTCCGGCAGACAGGCGCGGATGTCGTCGAGCTCGCCCTCCGAGACGTAGCGGCCGAGCGCCCGCACGACCCCGTCGGCGGCGATCGACGCCTCCGTCGGCCCCGCGAGGTTCGCGGCCTCGGCCATCCGCCGCAGGAACTCCTCCGGGCGGCGGTAGCGGTCCGGCGCCTTCGACGGGTTCCAGCCCTCGTAGTAGATGCCGCGCAGCAGCTCGGGGAGCTGGGCGGCGAGCTGGGCCGCCTCCGCGACCGTGAGGTGGTCGCGGAGGGTGTGGAGGAATGCGCGCAGCACGCGCAGCGCGTAGACGCGGTCCTCGGTGTCGAGCTCGCGGGCGACCTCCTTGAGCCAGACGTTCGCGGTCTCGAGGCTGCGCTGGAAGGGATCGGGCGGCATCGCGGCCACCGTACCCCCGGGCGGGCGGGGCGGAAACACGGGGAAGCACGCGACGGCACGGGGAAACCGACGATGCGCCTCCGCGCCGGCGGGGTACCGTCGGCGGTGTCGACGCAGCCAAGGAGGTCGGACCCGATGCGCTACGAGCTGGCCACGATGAGCGGGAGCTACCTGACGCTCTCCTATGAGCACGCGACGGTCGGCGACGCGATGCGCGCCGGGGTGTTCACCTGCGAGCCCGGCGACTCCCTGCGCACGGTCGCGCGGATCATGGCGACCCAGCACGTCCACTGCGTGCTCGTGAGCAGCGAGGCGCAGCCGCTGGCCGGCCTCGTGACCGGGCTCGACCTGCTCAAGGCCGCGGCGGCCGGCACGATCGACACCGCCGCCGAGGCGGCGAGCTCGCCGCTCGTCACCGCCGAGCCCGCCGAGCCGCTGCGCGCGGCTGTCACGCGCATGGCGGCGGCGAACGCGACGCACGCGATCGTCGTCCGCGACGGCCAGCCGGTCGGCGTGCTCTCGGCCGCCGACGTGGCGGGGATCATCGCCTGGGGCGAGGCCTAGCCCTTCCCCCGGTCGGCCGGGGCGGGCCCGTCCCGCCCCGGCTACATCGACTCGGGCGCCTCGACCCCGAGCAGCCCGAGCCCGGTCGCGATCACGCGCCGGGTGGCGACGCTCAGCGCGAGCCGGAACGGCTCGGCGTCGGAGCCGACGACCTTGCAGTCGCGGTAGAAGGCCGAGAAGTCCTGCGCCAGCTCGTGGACGTAGACGGTGAGGCGGTGCGGCGCGCGCCGCTCGGCGGCGACGGCGACCTCCTCCGGCCACTCGAGCAGCCGCTTCACGAGCGCGCGCTCGGAGGGGTGCTGCTCGTGCTCGGGCCAGTCGCGCGCCGGCTCGTCGGCGTCGACGCCGGCCTTGCGGAGGATGCTCGCGATCCGCGCGTGCGCGTACTGGACGTAGTAGACGGGGTTCTCGTTGCTCTGCTCGCGCGCGAGCGTGAGGTCGAGGTCGAGCGTCGTGTCGTGGCTGCGCTGGAGCAGGAAGAAGCGCGCCGCGTCGACGCCGATGTCGTCGATGAGGTCGTCGAGCGTGACGATCGCGCCCGCGCGCTTCGACATCTGGACGCGCTCGCCCTTCTCGGTGAGGTTGACGAGCTGCATGATGAGGATCTCGAAGGCGTCCTCGCTCCCGCCGAGCGCCTGCCAGGCGGCGTTCATCCGCCCGATGTAGCCGTGGTGGTCGGCGCCGAGGACGTCGATCGCGCGGTCGTAGCCGCGCTCGAGCTTGTCCTCGTGGTAGGCGATGTCGGCGGCGAAGTAGGTGTACTCGCCCGTCGAGCGCCGCAGCACGCGGTCCTTGTCGTCGCCCCAGGCGGTCGTCCGCAGCCAGACCGCGCCCTCGCTCTCATACGTCTGGTCGCGCTCGCCGAGCAGCTCGAGCGCGCGGTCGATGCGCCCCTCCTCGTGGAGGGTGTGCTCGTGGAAGTAGCGGTCGTGGCGGACGCGGAAGCGCTCCAGCGTCGCGCGCACCTGCTCGAGCATGAGCTCGACGCCCTCGCGGGCGAGCTCCTCGGCGGGCCGGTTCGCGGCGTCCGGGATGCGCGCGGCGAGGTCGGCGACGTAGTCGCCGTGGTAGCCGTCCTCCGGCGGCTCCTCCCCGCGGGCACGGGCGCGGATCGACTCGCCGAAGCGCCGGACCTGGCTGCCGGCGTCGTTGACGTAGTACTCGCGCTCGACGGTGTGGCCGGCGAACTCGAGCACCCGCGCGAGCGCGTCGCCGTAGGCGGCGTGGCGGCCCGAGGCGACGGTGATCGGCCCCGTCGGGTTCGCCGACACGAACTCCACGAGGATCCGCTCGGCCGGCTCGGCGACGCCGGAGCCGTACGCGTCGCCGGCGTCGAGGACGTGGGCGAGCGCGTCGCGCACCCAGGCGTCGGACATGAAGAGGTTGAGGAAGCCCGGACCCGCGACGTCGACGCGGGCGACCTGCCCGGCGAGCTGCTCGGTGACGAGCGCGCCGAGGCGCTCGGCGATCGCGCGCGGCGGCTCCCCGAGCGCGGGCGCGAGCAGCATCGCGGCGTTGGTGGAGTAGTCGCCGAACTCGGGCTTCGGCGGGCGCTCGAGCTTGGGCAGCTCCGACAGCGGGCCGCCGCGCAGCTCGGCGGCGGCGTCGGCGAGGGCGGTACGCAGCGCGGCGATGGGGTCGGCCATGGCGGCCAGGGAGGCTAGCGCGCCCCCTCCGAGCTCGGCCCCCGGCGGGGGTAGGGTGATGGCGTGACCCTGACGCGCCCGCCTACGCCCGCACGGCGGCGAGCAGCTCCAGGCTCCCCCACGCCGTGCGCAGGCGCCGGTGGACGGCGAGGTCGGCGAACCCCGCGCCGGCGATGAGCTCCGGCAGGCGGCCTGCCGCGTGGTCGCGCGTGCCGTCGAAGCCGTCGACGAGCTGGAGGGCGAGGAAGGCCGCCCGCATGAGCGGGCCCGACGGGCGCCCCCAGTCGGCGACGTGCAGCCGCCCGCCCGGCCGCAGCACGCGGCGCGCCTCCGCCAGCGCGGCGCGCTTGCCCTCGGGGCCGAGGTGGTGGAGGAGCAGCGACATCACGACGCGGTCAGCCGACCCGTCGGGCAGCGGCAGCCGATCCGCGAGTCCCAGGCGCCACTCCACGCGCTCCGCCCCGCGCTTGCGCCGCGCCAGGGCCTGGATGCGCTGGTCGCCGTCCACGGCGACGACGCGGGCGTAGGGGCGGGCGGCGGCGAGGGCGATCGCGAGCGTCCCGGTCCCCGCGCCGACGTCCACGACGGTGACCGCGGCGGGCAGGCCGGCGAGCACCGCCTCGGCGAGGGCCGGCCGCCAGCGGCGCTCGCGCATCGTCAGCGCGAGGATCGCGTCGTAGGCGCGCGTGAAGGCCGCCCGCCCGGCGGCGGGGACGTAGCGCTCGGCCGTCGCGCCGCCCGGTGTCGCGTCCACCCCGCTCATCAGTAGTGGTACGGCTCCCCCGCGAGGATCTTGTGGGCGCGGTAGAGCTGCTCGAGCAGGACGACGCGCGCAAGCTGGTGCGGCAGCGTCATCGGCCCGAACGACAGCCGCAGGTCGGCCCCGTCGAGGTCGAGCCCGCGAGGGCCGCCGATGACGAAGCAGAGGTCCATGCCCGACTGGCGGCGCTCCTCGAGCCAGCGGCTGAAGGCGATCGAGTCGAACGTCTTGCCGCGCGAGTCGAGCAGGACGACGTAGGCGCGGCCGGGGATGCGGCCCGCCACCTGATCGTCCTCGCGGACCTCGACGAGCTCGAGGCGCGCATGGCGGGCGAGCAGCTTCTGGTAGTGCTGGACGTCGTCGGCGAACGGGGGCCGCAGCCGGCCTACGGCGAGGACGATGGTGCGCACCCGGTGCGATACTAGCCCGGTGCCGGACGCAGACGATCAGCCACGCGAGCGCCGGATCAACCTCCACTGGGATCCGGAGACGATGGCCGGCCACTACGCGAACTTCGCGAACGTCAGCCACTCTGACTACGAGTTCACGATCACGTTCGCGCGCGTCGACCACGAGGTCGAGGACGACGAGCTCCCCGGCGTGGTGGTGACGCGCGTCAACCTCTCGCCGCGCTTCATGCGCGAGCTCATCGACGCGCTCGAGGACAACTACGCGAAGTGGGCGACGCGCGAGCGCATCAGGGAGCTGCCCGAGTTCCCTGACGAGGAGCGCTGAGCCCCGCGCCGATCCGCTCCACGATCGTGGGGTGGGTCCCGAAGAGCGCCTGCCAGAGCCGCGGCGGGTCGGGGTCGGCGACGTTGCGCAGCGCGATCCGCCGCTCGAACTCGACGAACGCCGCCGGGTCGCCGGTGAGGCGGAGCGCGTAGGCGTCGGCCGCCGCCTCCACGTCGCGCGAGAGGACGTTGCCCGCGCACGTGGCGCCGAACGCGACGAGCGTGAAGGCGAGCGTGAGCGCGGGCACCGTCCGCGCCGACGCCCGCCGCGGCTCCTCCGGCGCCCAGCGCTCGGTGAGCCGCTGGACGAGCAGCACGGCGAACGGCGCGACGATCGCCAGCCAGGCGAGCCCGCGCAGCAGGTCGCGGTGGGCGACGTGGCCGAGCTCGTGGGCGACGACCGTCCGCACCTGCTCGGGCGGGAAGCCCTCGACGAGGTTGTCGTAGAGGACGACGCGCTTGGTGTGCCCGAGCCCGCCGACGTAGGCGTTCGCGCCGGTCGTCCGCCGGCTCGCGTCGACGCGGTAGACCTCCCCCAGGTCCACGCCCGCGCGCTCGGCGAGCGCGAGCACGTCGGCCCGCAGCCGCCCCTCCGGCAGCGGCTCGAAGTCGTTGAAGAGGCGGTCGAGCGTCACCGGGGCGACGTAGAGGTAGAGCGCGGCGAGCGCCGCGACGGCGGCCGAGCCGGGCAGCCACCAGCGGCGGGGGAAGCGCCGCACGAGCACGAGCGCGCCGGCGGTGAGCGCTCCGGCGAGCAGCGCCCCGACGCCCACCGACTTGCCGACGTCGAGCAGCCACGGGCCCCAATCCTGGGTGGCGAGGCCGACGTCGGCGGCGCGCTCGTGCTGGATCGCGTCGATCGGCAGCGCGACGAGCGCGAGCCCCACCGACAGCCCCGCGCCGGCGGCGGCGCCGCCGAGGTAGGGGCGGCGGGCGGCGCGCTCCAGCGCCCGGCGGACGCGCCGCGGCGGGCGGAGCGCGACGAGCGCGAGCGCGCCGGTCGTCAGCGCCAGCTCGGCGACGGCGAGCGCCCGCTGCGGCCCGCGGAAGGACTCGGCCCGGTCGAGCTCTTGGGGGGTGAAGTAGGCTGACGCCTCGACCACCTGCGGGTCGATGAGACCGCTCCGCGGGCGCAGCAGGATCGTCGCGACCCCCGCGGCGACGATCGCCGCGCCGAGCGCGAACCCGACGCCGAAGCGATGACGACGGACCATGCCCCTGACACCCTAGAGACGCGCGCCCGGCGGGTGGCGCTCATCTCCGACGTGCACGGCAACCTGCCGGCGCTGCGGAGCGTCCTCGAGGACGTGCGCGAGCAGGGCGTCGACGAGATCTGGTGCCTCGGGGACCTCATCGGGTACGGGGCGCAACCGGACGAGTGCGTGGCGCTCGCGCGCGAGTCCTGCGACGTCTGCCTCATCGGCAACCACGACCTCGTCGTGATCGGCAAGCTCGACATCTCGGACTTCTCGCTCAACGCCGCGCTCGCGGCGAGGTGGACGGACGAGCACATCTCCGAGGAGACGCGCGCCTTCCTCGCCGGGCTCGAGCCCGCCGCGACGCTCTCGCCGCAGATCGGCCTCTGGCACGCGAGCCCGCGCGACCCGGTGTGGGAGTACGTGCTCTCGGCGGGGCTCGCCGAGGCGTGCATGGACGAGATGGGCACGCGCATCGGCGTCGTCGGCCACTCGCACGTCGCGCTCCGCTTCGGCCGCGCCGACGGCGGCCCCACGACCGGCGCGCTCGCCCCCGACGGCACGGTGCTCGACCTCAGCGAGGGCGAGTGGATCGTCAACCCCGGCAGCGTCGGCCAGCCGCGCGACGGCGACAACCGCGCCGCGTGGCTGCTGCTCGACACCGAGGCGTGGACGGCGAGCTGGCGCCGGGTGGCGTACCCGATCGACGAGGCGGCCGAGGCGATCCGCGCGGCGGGGCTCCCCACCGACCTCGCCGACCGGCTGTACTACGGGCAGTGAGACGACTCGCGACGACAACGGCGGCGCTCGTGCTCGCGCTCGTGGCGGGCTGCGGCTCGGACGAGGAGCAGGGCGAGCCGATCCCGCGCCGCAACGCCCAGGCGATGCTCGAGGTGCTCGCGATGATCGAGCGCCAGGTCGAAGCCGGCGCCTGCAACGGCGCGCTCGCGAAGGTGCGCAACGACCTGCGCCCGAAGGTCGACGAGCTCCCCGCCGACGTCGACCCCGACGTCCGCCAGGCGCTCGAGGACGGGATCGACCGCCTCGTGCCGCTCATCGAGGACCAGTGCGAGCGCGAGGAGCCGCCGGCCGGCACGACCGAGACGACCCCGCCGGAGACCGACACGCAGCCGACGGAGACGATCCCGCCGCCGACCGAGACGACCCCGCAGACGGAGACGACGCCGCCCACCGAGACGACGCCGCCGCCGACGGAGGAGGAGCCCCCGCCGGGCAAGCAGAACCCGCCGGGCCAGGGCAACGGCCCCGGCAAGGGCAACGGCCCCGGCAAGGGCAACGGTGGAGGCGGCGGGGCGGACTTCCCCGACGCGGACGCCGTCCCGCGCGGCAAGGGGAGGGACCGGTGACGACGCCGAAGCTCATCGCCGGCCGCTACCGGCTCGACCGCCGCCTCGGCGCGGGCGGGATGTCCACCGTCTACCTCGCCGAGGACACGGTGCTCGAGCGCCCGGTCGCGGTGAAGCTGCTCGCCGAGCACCTCGCCGACGACGACGCGTTCGTGCGGCGCTTCCGCCGCGAGGCGCTCGCCGCGGCCCGCCTCCAGCACCCCAACATCGTCCAGGTCTTCGACTCCGGCAAGGACCCCGACTCGGGCCGCCACTTCATCGTCATGGAGTACGTCGAGGGGCCGTCCTGCGCGGCGCTGCTGCGCGAGCACCGCCGTCTCGACGTCGACCAGGCGGTGCGGATCGTCCGCGACGCCTGCCACGGGCTCGCCTACGCCCACCGCCACGGCGTCATCCACCGCGACGTCAAGCCCGGCAACCTGCTCATCGCCGAAGCCAGCGGGATCACGAAGCTCGCCGACTTCGGCATCGCCAAGGCGGCGGAGCAGACGCGGATCACCCAGGTCGGCTCGGTGCTCGGCACCGCCGCCTACCTCTCCCCCGAGCAGGCCCACGGCGAGGAGGCCGGGCCGCGCTCGGACATCTACTCGCTCGGCGTCTGCGCCTACCAGTTCCTCACCGGCCAGCTCCCCCACCAGTACGGGTCGCTCACCGAGCTGGCGGTGAAGCAGCAGCAGGAGCGGGTCGAGCCGATCACGCACTTCCGCGACGACGTGCCGGAGGCGCTCGACCGCGCGATCCGGGTCGCGCTCGAGCCGGAGCCGACCCGCCGGTACGCGAACGCCCTCGAGTTCGCCGAGGCGGTCGTGGCGGGTGCGCGCGGGCAGGACACCGCCGCGACGCAGATGCTCGGGGCCGCCGACGACGAGGCGGCGACGCAGGCGCTCCCCGCCGGGACCGCCGCGACGCGGGTGCAGACCCGGCCGGTGCCGCCCCCGCCCGCCGCGCCGGCGCCCGCCCGGCGGCCGGCGACCCGCGGCCGCGCCGACGCCCAGCGGGCGCGCCGGAGGCGGCGGCTCGGCAACCTCGCCGTCCTGCTCGCGATCGCGCTCGCGGCCGGGATCGTCGCCTTCGCGATCGTCTCCTCCGGCTCCGGCGACGGGGTCGCCCAGGTCGACGAGCAGACGATCCAAGACCAGATCGAGGGCCTGCGCAGCCTCATCGAGGAGCACTCGCGCTAGCGACCCGGCCGCGGCGGGCCGCCCGCCTCAGCGCAGGTCGCGCCGCTCGCCGCCCTCCTCGGCGCCGGAGACGCGCCCGCGGCGGGCGGCGGCGATGCCCTCCTCGAGCTGCTCGGCATCGACCGCGCCGATGACGTGGCCGACGACCCGGCCGTCGGCGGTGATGAAGAACGTCTCGGGCAGGCCCGTCGCGCCCCACGCGCGCGCGACGCCGTCGTCGTCGTCGCGGACATGCGGGTAGGTGTTGCCGACCTCGTCGAGGAACGCGCGCGCCTCGCCGGTGAGGTCCTGCATGTTCAGCCCGAGGAAGAGCACCTCGCCCTCGTGCTCGCGCGCCTGCTCGACGAGGACGGGCGCCTCGGTGCGGCAGGGCGGGCACCAGGACGCCCAGAAGTTGAGGACGACCGGCGTGCCGCGCAGCTCGCCGAGCGAGAGGCGGCCGTCGGCGGCCGCCGGGCGCAGCCGCTCAGGCAGGCCGGTGCCGGCGAGGACCGGCAGCTCGAAGCCCGGGGCGGGCGGCGTCTCGCCCCGGCCGAGGGCGACGTCGAGGTCGTCGTCGACGCCGGAGGCCGCGAGGCCGTAGGCGAGCAGCGCGACGAAGGCGGCGACGAGCAGGAGCGCGGCGATGACGCCCGGCCGCCGCAGCGGGCTCTTGGCGCGGGGCTGCTCCGGTGCGGCGCTCATCCGGCGTCACCGTACGGCGTCTCGCCGGCGAGGGTCCGCTCGGCGTAGGCGGCGAGCTCGCCCGCGGCGATCGCGGCGCGGATGCCCTCCATGAGCTTCGCCATGAACGTGAGGTTGTGGAGGGTGAGCAGCCGCTTGCCGGTGAGCTCGTTCGCGCGGACGAGGTAGTGGAGGTAGGCGCGCGTGTGCTCGCGGCAGGCCGGGCACGGGCAGCCCTCGGCGATCGGCTCGCGGCTCTCGCGCCAGCGCGACTTCGTGAGGTCGAGCCGCCAGCGGTTGTGCGGGTCGGGGACGAGGGCGGTGCCGTGGCGGGCGAGCCGCGTCGGCGTCGCGCAGTCGAAGGTGTCGACGCCGGCGGCGACCGCCTCGAGGATGTCGTCGACGTCGCCGATGCCGAGCAAATGCCGCGGCCGCTCGTCGCCACCGAGGGCGGCGATCGACCAGCGGACGACCTCGTGCATCTGCGCCTTCTCCTGCCCGAGCGAGCCGCCGATCGCGATGCCGTCGACGTCGGCGTTCGCGACGTAGCTCGCCGACTCGCGGCGCAGGTCCTCGTAGACGCCGCCCTGGATGATCCCGTAGAAGAGCTGGCCCTCCGGCGCGTGCGCGCGCTGCCAGCGGATGCAGCGCTCGAGCCAGCGGTGGGTCCGCTCCATCGAGCGGGCCGTGTAGTCGCGGTCGACGTGGAAGGGCGTGCACTCGTCGAAGGCGAGCGCGATGTCGGAGCCGAGCTTCGCCTGGACCTCGAGCGAGGTCTCCGGGCCCATGAAGCGCTCGGAGCCGTCGAGGTAGGAGCGGAAGCGAACGCCCTCCTCCTCGATGCCGAGGATGAGCTTGAGCTCGGCGCGGTCGCGCCGGCCCTTGATCTCGTCGGCGACCGAGCCGTGGCCCATGGAGAAGACCTGGAAGCCGCCGGAGTCGGTGATGATCGGCCGCCGCCAGCCCATGAACTCGTGGAGCCCGCCCATCCGCTCGATGAGCTCCTCGCCCGGCTGGATGAAGAGGTGGAAGGTGTTGCCGAGCACCATGTCGTAGCCGAGCTCGGCGACCTCGCCGGCGAGCATCGTCTTCACGGTCGCCGTCGAGGCGAGCGGCACGAACGCGGGCGTGCGCACGTCGCCGTGGCGCGTGTGGATGACGCCCGCGCGGGCGCCGCCGTCACGGTGGGTGATGGTGAACTGCGGGAGCGACACCGGCGGGGAGCGTAGCCCCGCGGCGCGGAGCTCGCCCCCCGCCCTCGCTCCTCAGCCCTCGAGCTCGGGCCGGCTGCCGTTGCCCGAGGTGATCTCGATGCGGCGCGGCTTGCGCTCCTCCGGCTTCGGGACGCGCACGCTCAGGACGCCGCGATCGAACGAGGCCTCGATGCGGTCGGCGTCGACCCCGTCGGGGAGCGTGAACGACCGGCGGAAGGTGCCGTAGGTGCGCTCGACGCGGTGCCAGCCGCGCCCGTTCTCACGGTGCTCGTTCTTGCGCTCGCCCGAGATGGTGAGGACGCCATCCTCGACCTCGACCTTCACGTCCTCCTCGGTCAGCCCCGGGAGGTCGGCCTGCAGGAGGTAGTGGTCGTCGGCCTCGACGAGGTCCACGGCCGGGACCCAGCGGCGGGTGCCCGCCCAGTCGAGGTCCCCGAAGACGGTGCTCATGAGACGCTCGAACTCGTGCGAGAACGGCTCGGGTCGCATGAGAAGCGCCATGGACTCATCACCTCCTCTCGGAAGTCTCCCTGTGATTTGCTCGCAAGCATAAAATCTAAGTTGTCGATTGTCAACTTATGGTGCGTAAGTGATCGGTCCGGGGCGGCGACGGGCAGGGGCGCCGGGCGGCGCGGCGGCGCTCGGCCGGGGCGACGGGCAGGGGCGCCGGGACGATGGCGGCGTTCGGCCGGGGGCGGCGACGGGCAGGGGCGCCGGGCGGCGCGGCCTGGCGCGGCGGCGGGCAAGCGTCCTGCCCTGACCCGACGATGGCGGACTGAGTCAGGACGCTTGACTCGCGTGCACCTCCCCGCGCAGGCGAGCGTCCTGTCCTGACCCGGCGATGCCGGGAAAACCCAGGACGCTTCCCCTCATTGCCCCTACCGGGCGCGGCCGGGGCCAGGCCCGGCGCGGCCGGGGCCAGGCCTGGCGCGGCCGGGGCCAGGCCCGGCGCAGCCGGGACGGCCAAGCCCGCCGCGGGCCGCCACGCCGGCCGCCGGCGCGACCCGGGCGTCAGGCCAGCAGGCTCTTGCCGGTCATCTCCGCCGGCTGCTCCTGGCCGAGGAGCGCGAGCACGGTCGGGCTGACGTCGGCGAGGATGCCGCCGTCGCGCAGGCCCGCCACGTCGGCGGTGACGATGAACGGCACCGGGTTGAGCGAGTGGGCGGTGTTCGGGCTGCCGTCCGGCTCGAGCATGTTGTCGGCGTTGCCGTGGTCGGCGGTGATGACGCAGGCGCCGCCGGTCTCGTGGACGGCGCGCACGACCTCGCCGAGGCACTCGTCGACGGTCTCGACCGCCGTGATCGCGGCCGGGATCGAGCCGGTGTGGCCGACCATGTCGGGGTTGGCGAAGTTGATGATCCCGAAGCCGTAGTCCTTCTCCCGCCAGCGCTTGACGAACTCCGCGGCGGCCTGGCGGGCGCTCATCTCCGGCTTGTGGTCGTAGGTCGGGACGTCGCGCGGCGAGTCGACGAGGCAGCGGTCCTCGCCGGCGTGCGGCTCCTCCTCCCCGCCGTTGAAGAAGTACGTGACGTGCGCGTACTTCTCCGTCTCGGCGACGTGGAGCTGGGAGACGCCGCGCTCGGCGAGCACGCTCGCCAGCGTCGCCGCCGGGCGCTCCGGCGGAAACGCGACCGGGAACGTCCAGTCCTCGCGGTACTCGGTCAGCGTCGTGAGGTGGACGTCCGCCTCCTCGGCGAGCTTCTGCGTGAGCTGGCGCGCCCGGTCGGGCCGGAAGTTGAAGAAGATCACCGCGTCGCCGGGCCGGACGCGCGCCTCCTCGCCGACGAGCGTCGGCTGGATGAACTCGTCGGTCTCGTCGCGCCCGTAGGCGGCGCGCACCGCAGCCTCGCCGCTCTCGGCCGGCGGCACGTCGGCCTTGCCGTGGACGATCGCGTCGAAGGCGCGCTGGGTGCGGTCCCAGCGCTTGTCGCGGTCCATCGCCCAGTAGCGCCCCATGACCGACCCGACGCGCCCGCCGTTCGCGGCCAGCACCTTCTCGGTCTGCGCGAGGTAGCCGGCGCCGGAGGTCGGGAGCGTGTCGCGGCCGTCGGTGAAGGCGTGCAGCACGATGTCCGGCACGCCCTCGGCGCGCGCGAGCTCGATGCAGGCGTGGAGATGGTCCATGCTCGCGTGCACGCCGCCGTCGGAGACGAGGCCGAGCAGGTGGAGGCGGCCCGCCTCGCGCGCCTTCGCGCAGGCGGCGCGGAGCACCTCGTTCTGCGCGAACGAGCCGTCGGCGATCGCGTCGTCGATGCGGGTGAGGTCCTGGCGGACGATCGAGCCCGCGCCGAGGTTGAGGTGGCCGACCTCGGAGTTGCCCATCTGCCCCTCGGGCAGCCCGACGGCCCGCCCACAGGCGGTGAGCTGGGTGTGCGGGTAGGTGGCCCAGAGCTCGTCGAAGACGGGGGTGCTCGCCTGGGCGACGGCGTTGCCGGGGCCGGGCGGGGCGAGGCCCCAGCCGTCGAGCACGACGAGGCAGACGCGCGGAACGGGCGGCGCGCCGGGTCCGGCCGGGAGCGTCACGACCCCGTCGCCGCCTTGACGATCTCCGCGAAGCCCGCCGCGTCGAGGCTCGCCCCCCCGACGAGCGCGCCGTCGACGTCCTCCTGGGCGAGGATCTCGGCGGCGTTCTCGGGCTTCACGCTCCCGCCGTAGAGGACGCGCACCTGCCGGGCGGCCTCCTCCGAGCGCCCGCCGACGAGCGCGCGCACGAAGGCGATCGCCTCCTGCGCCTGCTCGGGCGTGGCGACCCGGCCGGTGCCGATCGCCCAGATCGGCTCGTACGCGATGACGACCTCGCCGAGGCGCTCGGTCGGCACCTTCTCCAGCCCCTCCTGGACCTGGTGGCGGAGCTTGCGCTGCGTGTCGCCGGCCTCCCGCTCCTCCTCGGTCTCGCCGACGCAGAGGATCGGCTGGAGCCCGGCCTCGAGCGCGGCCGGCACCTTCTCCGCGAGCGCCCGGTCGGTCTCGCCGAAGTACTGGCGCCGCTCGGAGTGGCCGAGGACGACGGCGCGCACCCCGAGCTCGGTGAGCATCGGCGCCGACACCTCGCCGGTGAAGGCGCCGCTCTCGGCCTGGTGCATGTTCTGGGCGGCGACGATGACACCGCTGTCGCCGCACGCCTCGACGGTCGCGGCGAGCGCGGTGAACGGCACGCAGAGGCCGACGTCGACGCCCTCGACGTCCTCGATGCGCGGGAGCAGGTCGGCCACGTAGGCGCGCGCCTCCGCGACCGTCTTGTGCATCTTCCAGTTGCCGGCGATGTACGGCTTACGCGTCATCGAGGGCCTCCACGCCGGGCAGGACCTTACCTTCGAGCAGCTCGAGCGACGCGCCGCCGCCGGTCGAGAGGTGATCGACCTCGTCGGCGAGGCCGAACTGCGCCACCGCCGCGGCCGAGTCGCCGCCGCCGACGACCGTCGTGCCCGGCGCGGCCGCGACCGCCTCGGCGACCGCGCGCGTGCCGGCGGCGAACGGCGAGAGCTCGAACGCGCCCATCGGGCCGTTCCAGAACACCGTGCCCGCCTGGGCGATGACGTCCGCGTAGGCCTTGCGGGTCTCGTCGCCGACGTCGAGGCCCATCCAGCCCTCGGGCATCGCGTCGGCCGGGACCTGCCGGTGGTCGGCGCCCGCCGAGAAGTCGGTGGCGACGACGATGTCGCTCGGCAGGACGAGCTCGCACTTCGACTCCCGCGCGCGCGCCAGCAGCCGCTCGGCCTCGGCGACGTCCGGCTCGTGGAGCAGCGACGTGCCGATCTCGCGTCCCTGCGCCTTGAAGAAGGCGAAGCACATCGCCCCGCCGATGAGGATCGTGTCGGCGATCTCGAGGAAGCGCTCGATGAGCCCGATCTTGTCGGTCACCTTCGCGCCGCCGAGCACGACGACGAGCGGGCGCTGCGGCGACTCGACGATGCCCTCGAGCGTCGTCACCTCGCGCTCGAGCAGGAAGCCCGCGACGGCGGGACGGAGGTGGTCGGCGACCCCGGCGGTCGAGGCGTGCGCGCGGTGGGCGGCGCCGAAGGCGTCGTTGACGTAGACGTCGCCGAGCTCGGCGAGCTTGCGCGCGAGCTCGGGGTCGTTCTTCGTCTCGCCCGGCTCCCAGCGCGTGTTCTCGAGCACGAGCACCTCGCCGGGCTTCAGCGCGGCGGCGAGGCGGCTCGCCTCCTCCCCCACCACCTCGGGGGCCTGCATCACCGGCGCGCCGATGAGCTCGCCGAGGCGCTCCGAGACCGGGCGCAGCGAGGTCTCCGGCTCGCGGTCCTTCGGCCGGCCGAGGTGCGAGCAGAGGACGAGGCGGGCGCCGCGCTCGCGCAGGTACTCGATCGTCGGCAGCGCCGCGCGGATGCGCGAGTCGTCGGTGATCCGCCCCCCGTCGAGCGGGACGTTGAAGTCGACCCGGACGAGCGCGGCCTGGCCCTCGGCGAGGGCCAGGTCGCGGACCGTCTTCTTCCGGAACGCCACCCGACTACAGGAGCCGGCCGACGAGGTCGACGCAGCGGTTCGAGTAGCCCCACTCGTTGTCGTACCAGGCGACCACCTTCACCTGCGTCCCGTTCATGACCATCGTCAGCTTCGAGTCGAAGATGGACGAGTACGGCGACCTGACGATGTCGCTGGAGACGAGGTCCTCGTCGCTGTAGCGGAGGATCCCCTTCAGCGACCCGTTGTCCGCGGCGTTGCGGAAGGCCTCGTTGACCTCCTCGGGCGTCGTCTCGCGCTCCACCTCGACGACGAGGTCGACGACCGAGCCGGTCGGGATCGGCGCGCGGACGGCGATGCCGTTGAGCTTCCCGTTGAGCTCCGGGATGACGAGGCCGATCGCCTTCGCCGCGCCGGTCGACGTCGGCACGAGGTTGAGCGCCGCCGCGCGGGCGCGCCGGAGGTCCTTGTGCGGCGCGTCGTGCAGGCGCTGGTCCTGCGTGTAGGCGTGCACGGTCGTCATCTGGCCGTGCTTGATGCCCACCGCCTCGTGGAGGACCTTGACGACCGGGGCGAGGCAGTTCGTCGTGCACGAGGCGTTGGAGATGACCTGGTGCTTGTCCTTGTCGTACTCGCCGTCGTTGACGCCGATGACGACCGTGACGTCCGGGCTCTTGGCGGGCGCGGAGATGACGACCTTCTTGGCGCCGGCCTCGAGGTGCTTCGCCGCGTTCTCGCGATCGGTGAAGAGCCCGGTCGACTCGAGCACGACGTCCGCGCCGACGTCGCTCCACGGCAGCGCGGCGGGGTCGCGCTCGGAGAAGACCGGCACCTCCTTGCCGTTGACGACGATGCTCGTGTCGGTCGCCTCGACCGTGCCCGGGAAGGGCCCGAACACCGAGTCGTACTTGAGCAGGTGGGCGAGGGTCTTGGTGTCGGTGATGTCGTTGACACCGACCCAGTCGATGTCGGCGCCGCGCTCGATCGCGGCGCGGAAGACGTTCCTGCCGATGCGGCCGAACCCGTTGATGGCGGCCTTGACGGGCATGCGTATCTCTCCTTCGCTCGCTTCGGAAGTTGAGTCGGGGCGGGATGCCGGAATCTACCCGCTTCCGCCGTCGCGGACGGTCTCACCCCGGACCCCGCGCCCGCCGGCCGCCCGTCAGATCCGATGCGGCGGCTTGTCGATGTCCCGGTGGACGACGTCGACGCGCAGGTGGTCGTGCTCGCGGTAGACGCCCGCGAGGTGCTCGGCGATGACGACCGAGCGGTGGCGCCCGCCGGTGCAGCCGACCCCGATGGTGAGGTGCGACCGCCCCTCCTGGAGGTAGGCGGGCAGGAGGTAGTCGAGCAGCGGCAGCAGCCGGCCGTAGAACTCGTCGATGCCCTCGGCGTGCTCGACGTAGTCGATGACCGGCTGGTCGAGGCCGGTGAGGTCGCGCAGCTCCGGCTCGTAGTGGGGGTTCGGCAGGAAGCGGACGTCGAAGGTGAGGTCCGGGTCGCGCGGCGTGCCGTGCTTGAAGCCGAAGCTCATGAACGTCACGTCGAGGCGGTCGGGCACCTCGCGGGCGAGCATCTTGTCGGCGACGACCCGGCGGAGCCGCGTCGCGGTGAGGTCGCTCGTGTCGATCTGGACGTCCGCGCGCTCGCGCAGCGGCTCGAGCAGCTCGCGCTCGGCCTGGATGCCGGCGCTCACCTGGCCGCCGGGCGCGAGCGGGTGGCGACGGCGCGTCTCCTTGTAGCGGTTGACGAGCACCTCCTCGCTCGCGGTGAGGAAGAGGACGCGGTGGCGCGTCCCGCGCTCCTTCAGCTCGTCGAGCGTCTTGACGACGTGCTCGAAGTACTCGCCGCCGCGGACGTCGCAGACGACCGCCGCCCGCTCGACCTTGCTCCCCTCGTGCTCGAAGAGGTCGGCGAGCGAGGAGATCATCTCCGGCGGCAGGTTGTCGACGCAGAAGTAGCCCGCGTCCTCGAACGTCGCCATCGCCTGGGACTTCCCGGCTCCCGAGAAGCCGGTGATGAGCACGAAGTCCTCGATGCGCCGGCGCGGCATCCCTCCTCCTCCCTGGAAGCTAGCCCGTCTTGTGGACATACGCGTAGATCTCCCGCGCGACCTTGCCCGGGAGCCCCGGCACGGCCTCCAGCTCCTCCCGGCTCGCCGCGAGGAAGCGCTCGGGCGTGCCGAAGTGCTGGAGCAGCAGGCGCTTGCGCGCCGGGCCGACGCCGGGGAGGTCGTCGAAGACCGAGCGGGTCATCGCCTTGTCCCGCCGCCCGCGGTGGAACTCGATCGCGAAGCGGTGGGCCTCGTCGCGGACGCGCTGGAGCAGGTGGAGCGCGGCGCTGTCGCGCGGCAGCAGGAGCGGCTCGGAGCGGCCGGGGATGAAGACCTCCTCGATCCGCTTCGCGAGCGAGATGACCGTGACGCCGCGGTCGCGGAACTCCTTCAGCGCCTGCACGCCCGCCGAGAGCTGGCCCTTGCCGCCGTCGACGACGATGAGCGACGGGGTGGCGGCGAAGCTCGGGTCGTAGGACTTCTCGTGCGGCGAGCGGTCGCGGTGGGCGACGTACTGCGCCATCCGGCGCGAGAGGACCTCGGACATGGCAGCGAAGTCGTCCTGGACGGCCTCGCGGATGGCGAAGCGGCGGTAGTCGGACTTCTTCGGCGCGCCGCCCTCGAAGACGACCATCGACGCGACCGTGTGCTCGGGGCCGAGGTTGGAGATGTCGAAGCACTCGATCCGCATCGGGATCGTCTCCATGCCGAGCGCCTGCTGGAGCCCGTCGAGCGCCTCGATCCGGCGGCTGCGGCGGTGCTCGCTGCGGAGGCGGTCCTGGTCGAGGGCGAGGCGGGCGTTGCGGTCGGCGAGCTCCCAGATGCGCCGCTTGTCGCCGCGCTCGACGTGGCGGACCTCGACGGGCCCGCCGCGCCGCTGCGCGAGCGCCTCGGCGAGCACCTCGGTGCTCTCGACCTCGGCCGGGACGACGACGAGCGGCGGGATCGCGGGGCTGGAGGCGTAGTACTGGAGGATGAACTCCTCGGCGACCTCGCCCTCGTCGCGGCGCGCCTCGTTCTCGAGGTAGAAGCTCTGGCGGTCGGCGAGCACCCCGTCGCGGACCTGGAAGACCTGGGCGTTGGCGTCGGTGCCCTCGGCGGCCACGGCGATCGCGTCGAGCGTCCCGACCGACTCGTTGGCGACGCGCTGGCGCTCGAGCAGGCTGCGGACGGCGCGGAGCTTGTTGCGCAGGCGCGCGGCGCGCTCGAACTCCTGCGTCGCGGCGGCCTCCTTCATCTCGGCCTCGAGGTCGTGCTCGATCTGGCGGTAGCGGCCGGAGAGGAAGGCGATGATCGTGTCGATGTTCTGGCGGTACTCCTCCTTGCTGACGTAGCCGACGCAGGGCGCCTGGCAGCGCTCGATGTAGTAGTCGAGGCAGGGGCTGCCGGAGGCGCGGCCCGGCTCGGGCCCGTCGCAGGTGCGGTACTGGAACACCTTGCCGAGGAGCTCGAGCGACTCGCGGGTGCGCTTCGCGCTGCTGAAGGGGCCGAAGTAGGCGCGGCCCTTGCGGTGCTTCTCGCGGGTGAAGTACACGCGCGGGAAGTCCTCGTCGAGGCTGATGCCGATGTAGGGGTAGGACTTGTCGTCGCGCAGGCGGACGTTGAAGCGCGGCCGGTAGCGCTTGATGAAGTTCTGCTCGGCGAGCAGCGCCTCCGACTCCGTCTGGGTGACGACGAACTCGATGTGGTCGATCGCCGACACCATCTCCGCGGTGCCGCGGTTGCGGTGGGCGTTGCTGAAGTGGGAGGCGACCCGCTTGCGGATCGACTTCGCCTTGCCGACGTAGATGACGCGGCGGCGGGCGTCTCGGAACAGGTAGACGCCTGGCGCGTCCGGCAGCGAGCGCCGCTGCCGCGCCAGGCGCTCCTTGCGATCGCTCGTCGCCGTCTCGGCGGGTGTCATCCCGCCGTCGAGGATAGGAAGGGCAGGCGGTCGCTCAGGCGAGCATCCGCACGACCGAGTCGCCGACGCACGCCGGCTTCTCCGAGCCCTCCACCTCGACGGTGAAGCGGGTGACGACCTGCCACCAGCCGCCGCCGACCTCCTCGACCTCGGTGATCTCGGCCCACACGCGGATGCGCGAGCCGACCGGGACCGGGGCCGGGAAGCGGATCTTGTTCCAGCCGTAGTTGATGCCGAGCTTGATGCCGGTGACCTCGATGAGGTCGTTGCGGAACCCGTCGATCATCGAGAGCGTCAGGTTCCCGTGCGCGATCGTCGTGCCGAAGGGGCTCTCCGCCTTCGCGCGCTCGACGTCGACGTGGATCCACTGGTGGTCGCCGGAGACGCGGGCGAAGGTGTCGATGTCCTCCTGGGTGACGGTCCGCCACTCGCTGGGCCCGACCTTCTGGCCGATGAGCGACTCCAGCTCCCCGATGCCGTTTGCGGTCACGAGTGCCATGGGGCGGCAACCTAGTGGATGGCGCGGCGGGGGCGGCGCATCGGCTCCTCGCCGGCGGGGCGGCGGTTGTGGCGGAGGACAACCGCCGGGCGGCGCTTCGGCACCGCCACTAGACTGCTCGCCGCCGATGCGCACGCCGCTCGAGTTCCTCTAAGCCGCCAGGCCGCACCCAGCGTCCGGCCCATCGCCGCGCGCCGTTCGCGCGCGGCCGACCCGAGGAACTCGTCATGCCCCGTCGTACCGAGCCGGGCGCGCGCCGCGCGCTCGGTCAGCACTTCCTTGCGGATCCCCGCATCGTCAACGCCGTCCTGGATGCCCTCGACGCGCCCCGTGGCGCGCTCGTCGTCGACCTCGGCGCGGGCGCCGGCGCGCTGACCGCCGCCGCGGCCGCCCGCGGCCACCGCGTCGTCGCCGTCGAGGTGGACGCCCGCTGGGCGGGCGTGTTGCGCTCACGCGCACCGGCGTGGGGCGACGTCACCGTCGTCCACGGCGACGCGCTCGCCGTCCCGCTGCCGGGCGAGCCGCACTTCGTCGTCTCGAGCGTGCCGTACGCGATCGGCACGGCGCTCGTGCGCCGGCTGCTCAGCGACGCGCACGGGCTCGTGCGGGCGTCGCTCGTCCTCCAGCTCGAGACCGCGCGGCGGCTCGCCGGCGACCCGCGCAGCGGCCGCTTCGCCTCGACCTGGGCGCCCTGGTTCACGCTCCGCGCCGGGCGGCGGATCCCCGCGGCGGCGTTCGAGCCCCCGCCGAGCGTCGACAGCGCGCTGCTGACGCTCGAGCCGCGCGCGGTGCCGCTGCTGTCGCCCGCGGCGTTCGACGCCTACGACCGCTTCCTCGGCCGCGTCTTCTCGGGCCGCGGGCGGACGGTCGCGGAGCGGCTGGGCCGAGGCGGCGCGCGAGCGGTCGCGGCGGCCGGCCTGCCCCGGACGGCGACGCCGTCGGAGGTGGCGCCGGACCGCTACGCGGCGCTGTTCCAGGCGGCGCGCGGCGGCCCGGTCAGGGCGAGCCGACGGCCCGGGGCGCCCTCCGCCCGGCGGGCAGGTCCTCGGGGCCGGGCGACTCGGTAGCGGCCAGGCGCCGGAGGGTGGCGAGCATGAGGATCGAGATCCCCGCGCCGAAGACCGCGCCGAACTGCGACTCGACGAACGCGAAGGTCTGGGTGATGAAGATCGAGATGAGCAGGGCGTTCTCGAAGCGGACGTAGGCGCCCCGCCGGTCGCCGCGCCGCAGCCGCAGGACGCCGAGCCCGACGAGCACCGCCGAGACGAGGCTCGAGCAGAGGCTCGCGACGTTGACGAACGAGAGGTCCTCGAGGCGGTCGGAGGCGAAGCCCGCGTGCGCGTGGCCGAGCTCGAGGCCGAGGGAGAGGACGAGCATCGCGGCGGCGACGAGCGTGAGCACCGCCCACGCGCCGAAGACGGCGGTGAGGATCGTGTTGAAGCGCGGGTCGGCGGTGGCGCGGCGCCAGGCGGCGCGGACGCGCTGGACCCACGGGGGGCGGGCGACGTGCGGGTCGGCGACCTCCATCTGGAGGATCGCCTGCCGGAGGGCGGTGGCGAGCGGGTCGTCGCCGGCGCGGTGGAGGCGGGCGAGCGCCTCCCGCCGCTCGCCGGCGGTGAGCGGGCGGCGCACCGAGCCGGCGACGAGCTCGAGGGCGCTCGCGAGCTGCTCCGGCGGGGTGAGCGCGCTGTGCCGCTGCCAGGCGCGGGCGAGGAGGAAGAGGCAGACGAAGATGAGGTAGATGAGCGCCGCGGCCGGCTTGTAGAAGTAGTTGTTGTCCTCGGTGATGAACTTGCCGAGCTCGTCGATGAAGAAGCCGAAGCCGACGCCGCCGATGATCGCGGCGGGGGTGCGGACGGCGCGGCCGGCGAAGGTGAGCAGGAGCGCGATGGCGACGACCATCCAGAGCCCGCCCCAGAGCAGGTGGGCGATGTGGAGCCCGCCGCCCCCAAGCTGGGGGTAGTTCGTCAGCCAGAGCTGCGTCCGGATGACGAGCACGGTCGCCACCGCGCTGACGAGGAACGCCTGGTGGAGCGCGCCGGCGTCGGCGACGCGCGGCGACGCGCGCGTCAGCGCACGCCCGGCGCGTTGGCGCAGGGCACTCATCCCGCGGCCCATCATACGGTCGGCCCGCCGGGCCTCCTGGGTGCGCGTCTGCCCCAGCAGGGGGCGGCGGTAGGCGTCTGTCGGGCCGCCCCGGCGGACCCTGTTGGCCGCCCCGCGGGTTCCGTCAGGCCGCAGCGAGCCCGACCGTCTCGGCGACGAGCTCGAGCGAGCGCAGCCGCGCGGCGACGGTGTCGGCCGCGTGGACGGTCATGAGCTCGTCGGCGCCGGTGAGGCGCTGGAAGTCGGCGAGGTAGGCCTGGACGGCGCCCGCCGTCCCGACGGCGGTGTGGGTGAGCATGTGGTCGATCTGCGCGGCGCCCTCCGGCGTGCGGAGGGCCGCCTCGGCCTCCTCGGTGCTGAGGCGCCGACCCGGCCGGCTGAAGATCGCGCGCGCCATCCCCCGCCGCCGGACCTCGAACTGGCGGCGCGCCTCCGCCTCGTCGTCGGCCGCGAGGACGTTGACGGCGGCGATGACGTAGGGGCGGTCGAGCTGCGCCGACGGCTGGAACCGCTCGCGGTAGACGGCGATCGCCTCGTGGAGCGCCGCCGGCGCGAAGTGGGAGGCGAACGCGTACGGCAGCCCGAGCGCCGCGGCGAGCTGCGCGCCGAACAGGGACGAGCCGAGGATGTAGAGCGGGACGTTCGTGCCCCGGCCGGGCGTCGCGTGGACGTGCGGGACGCGCGTCTCGCCGGTGAGGTAGCCCTGGAGCTCGAGGACGTCCTGGGGGAAGTGGTCGGCCGCGCGCGGGTCGCGGCGGAGCGCGAGCAGCGTGTGCTGGTCGGTGCCCGGCGCCCGCCCCAGCCCGAGGTCGATCCGGCCCGGGTGGAGCGTGGCGAGCGTCCCGAACTGCTCGGCGATGACGAGCGGCGCGTGGTTGGGGAGCATGACCCCGCCCGCGCCGAGCCGGATCCGGCTCGTGTGCGCGGCGACGTGGGCGATGAGCACCGCGGTCGCCGACGAGGCGATCGACTCGATGTTGTGGTGCTCGGCATACCACACGCGGAGGTAGCCCAGCTCCTCGGCGCGCTGCGCGAGCCGGACGCTGCCCTCGAGGCTGTCGCGGACCGACTCGCCCTCGTTGACGGGCGCGAGGTCGAGGACGGAGAGCGGCACCGGGACGGTCACCCGGTCGAGCCTAGCCGGTCGTTGCGCAGGCAAAGGGTTGTCTGCTGTCGATCACTCCACGAGCCTCACCTCCAGGCCGCCGAGCGCGCCCGCCTCCCCCGCCCCCGAGAGCAGGCCGAGGATCTTCGCCACGTAGGCGCGGGTCTCGGCATAGGGCGGGATGCAGCCGCAGCGCGCGACCCTCGTGGGGCCGGCGTTGTACGCGGCCAGCGCCAGCGGCACCGAGCCGAAGCGCCGGAGCAGGTCGCGGAGGTAGTGCGCCTGGGCGTCGATCGCGGCGACGGGGTCGAAGGGGTTGCGCAGCCCGTACGCGCGCGCCGTGCCGGGCATGAACTGCGCGATCCCGAGCGCACCCGCACGGGAGCGCGCGAACGGGTTGAAGTTCGACTCGGCGTAGAGCTGGGCCGCGAGCAGCGCCGCGCCGACGTTCCACCGCTGGGCGGCGCGCGCGATCGGCTCGCGGAAGGCGGCCGGGACGAAGTCCGGGACCGCGCTCCGCCCGTCGGCGGAGCGGCGCGCGTAGCCGACGGACGCCGACCCGGGAGAGCGAGAATAGCCGTAGTGCCAAGGTTCCCAGCTGTAGCGCCGGATGAAGCCGAAGCGCTTGGCGTTCCGCGCCAGCCAGCCGTAGGCGGCGGGCGGCCCGAGGTCGAGCTCGGTCCCGAGGCGGTGGAGGCTGCGGCCCGGCGGCGCGACCCACCTCGGGTTCGGGTTGCGCCGGAACAGCTCGGCCTGCTCGGCGTCGCTGCGGTAGGCGCTCGTGATGATGAGCGAGAGGCCGGCCTCCCGGCGCGCCGCGGCGGCGAGCCGGTCGAAGGCGAGCGCGACGTCCGGCCGCATCGGCTTGCCCTGCCGGTAGGCGAGCGGGCCGCGGTACCCACCGCCGGTGGCGAGCTCGGGGAGCGTGAGGGCGCCCGTGGGCGGCACGAGCTCCGCGACCGCCTCGGCCCGGACGGGGAGTGAGCGCCGGCGTCGCGGCGGATCGCCGGGGATGCGGACCGTCCCCTCCCCCGTCACCCGGACGCGGACGCGCACCGGCGCGAACGAGTCGCGCTCGGGGAAGTCGACGTCGCCCGGCTCGATCGCGACCCCGTTGCGGCGTGCGGCGGCGACCGCGGCCCGGCGCGCGAGGTCGAGGTAGGCCGCCCGGGTGAGGTGGCGCGGGTTCGGCACGCCCGGGGCGAGCTCGGCGGGCTCGAACAGCCGCGGGTAGGCCTCGCGCATCGCGGCGGCCGCCGACACGGCCGCGAGGTCCGCCGCCCGCTGGTGGCGCCCCTTTGCGCCGAGCGCCTGCCCGAACGCGCCGAGCGCGAGGACGCCGAAGGCGAGGACCGCGACGGCGGCGAGGAGCAGGAGGAGGGACTGGCCGTCCTCGGCGGCGAGGCGACGGCGTCCTGACCTCACGGCTCCAGGCACCGCTGCGCGAGCGCGTCCACCGCCGCCCCGAACGCGCCCGTCCCGCCGCGGCAGGCGAGCGCGAGCCGGGCGGCGGGCAGTGAGGCGGGGACGGCGACGTCGCTCCGCCCCGCCCAGCGGCCGCCGGGGTCGTCCTCGATGGGCGGCAGGCGGTTGACGACGACGAGCGGGCGGGCGCCCTCGCCCGCGAGCGACCGCGCGACGATCTCGGCGAGCGCCGGCTCCGAGCGCGCCGCCGCGACCACGACGACCCGGTCGGCCAGCGTGGCGAGCCGCCGCGCCTGCTCGCGCCCGCCGGCGTCGACGACGAGCGGCGCGGCGCCCCGCAGGGCGCCCGCGAGCGCCGGCGGGTCGTCGGCGCGCGCCAGGCAGAGGCGCCCGCTCGGCCGCGCCGCGACGCCGGCCCGCTCCCGCACGACCCGCGCGAGGCGGGCCGCGGCGGGGGTGGCGAGCGGAAGGGCGCCGCGGGCGTCGGCGCCCGCGACGACGGCCGAGCGGAACGGGTCGCGGCTCGCCAGGGCCGCCGCGAGCGCCCGCGCGATCGTGGTCGCGCCCGCCCCGGCGCCGGCGCCGCAGACGACGATGACCGGGCGGCGGAGCGCCGCGGCGGTCGCCGCCCCCTCGCCGGGGTCGTCCGCGGCGGCGCGCGCGGCGGGCCGGCCCGGGGACGCCTTCGGGTCGTCCGGCGCCCGTGCCGGCCCGCGCGGCGCCGGGTCCTCCGCGGGCGCGATGAGCCAGGCCACGGCACGCTCGAGCAGTCCGGTGCGGGCGCTCACCGCTCCACCACCGCCGCGCCGGCCTCGACGGCGAGCTTGCGGCCGATCGCCCGCAGCGGCGAGGGCGGCCGCATCCGGACGCGGACCTCGCCGCCGCGCACGCCGACGGTCATCCGGGCGCGCGACCAGCCCGGCACCGCGGCGCGGGCGGCGGCCTCGGCGTCGGCACCGCCGGCGTACGCGAGCGCCCCCGCCTCGGCGGCGACGCCGGCGAGCACGGCCGCGTAGCCCACGGCGAGGAGCTGGAGGGCGACGAGGCCGAAGGCGAGCACGAGCGGGAGGCCCCCGAGCAGCTCGATCGTCGCCTGGCCTGACTGCGCGCTGCGCCTCACGACGCCTCCCCCAGCGACGCCGCGGCGCCGACCTCGACCGGGCCCGCCTTCCCCGGGAAGAGGAGCGGGACGCGGACGGTGACGCGCACCGGGTCGTCGCTCGTGCGCGGGACGACGACCCTCAGCCCGCGCTCGAGATGGCGGGGGAGCGCGCTCCTCGCCGCCGTGCGCGGGTCCTTCCCGACGAGCTGGGCGCGCGCGGCGACCCGCGCCGCGTTCGCGCACGCCCACGCCGCGTGACCGGCGAGGGCGAGCTGCCACGCCGCCGCCGCGGCGAGGATGACGGCCGGCAGCACGGCCACCGTCTCCACCGATGCCTGTCCCGCCTGCCCTGCGAGTCGCATGGCGCGAGCATCGCGAGGGGCGCGTGACGGGACAGCACGCGCGTGTGACAAGTCGGCACGGACGTGTGACAAGGCCGTGCGCGTCGCCGGGCGGCGGTCCGGGTCGTCGGCGGGGCGGCCGCCCGGGCGGGGCGTCGTCGGGCGGCCGGTTTGAGCCGTTGTGCTGGATCGAGCACCTTTGAGCCGTTGTGCTGGATCGAGCACCTATGTGGTGCTCGATCCAGCACAGCTCCGGGTGGCGGCCCGCCCGGGGCGGGTTGGTCGGCGCCCCTAGTACTGCCGCGCCTGGTTGACGACCCAGAAGACCCCGAACGAGCAGAGGCCGAGGAGGGCGAGCCAGACGAGCACGCCGAGGCCGCCCGCGTCGAAGAGCCGCTCGGTCGCGGTGAAGGTGAGGAACGCGAGGCCGACCGAGCCGTAGAGGACGAGGCGGGTGCGGTCGGGGAGCGTCTCGATGTTCCAGCGGTACTCGCGCCAGAGCCGCGCGCCGACGAGCGCGATCGCGACGAAGAAGGCGAGCGACAGCGCCGTCAGCAGGACGTCGAGCCCGCCGTCGCCGCCCGGGAGCACGACGATGACGAGCGCGATGAGCGCGACGATCGCGAGGTTGCGCAGGAAGACCACGGCAACAGCCTAGCCCCGCGGGCACCCGGCCCCGGGGACAGGTGGCGCGCCGCGCGCCCGGAGACGGATGGCGCGGGCGCCCCGGCCCGCGAACCGGCCGGCGGTCCGCCCGGTCGCGGGGGGCGAGGCGGGCCGGGAGCGCGCTAGCTGATCGCCCCCGTCGCCGCGAGCACGAGCACGACCGTGCCGAGCACGACGCGGTAGGCGACGAACACGCCCGTGGAGTGGGTCGCGAGGAAGCGGAGCAGGAACGCGATCGAGGCGTACCCGGAGGCGAACGCGAGCGCGGTCGCCACGACGAGCGCCCAGGCGGTCGTCGAGTCGCCGCCCTCGAGCGCCGTCGGCAGCTCGAACAGCCCGCTCGCCACGACCGCCGGAACCGACAGCAGGAACGAGAAGCGCGCCGCCGCCGCGCGGTTGAGGCCGACGAACAGGCCCGCGGTGATCGTCGAGCCCGACCGCGACACGCCCGGGATGAGCGCGAGCGCCTGGGCGCCGCCGACGATCATCGCGTCGCGCAACGTCAGCGAGTCGACGTCGCGCTCGCGCCGCCCGACCTTCTCCGCGAGCAACAGGACGAGGCCGAGGACGACGAGCGCGGCGCCGATGAGGTAGAGGCTGCGCGCGCCCGACTCGATCTGGTCCTTGAACGCGAGCCCGAAGATCCCGATCGGGATCGTGCCGAGGAGGATGTACCAGCCCATGCGAGCCTCCTGCTCGCGGCGCGCCGCCGGGTCGCGCAGGCTCCGCAGCCACGTCCGGCCGATGTTCCAGAGGTCCGCGCGGAAGTAGAGGAGGACGGCGGCCATCGTCCCGAGCTGGACGACCGCGGTGAACGCCGCGCCCGGGTCCTCCCAGCCGAGGAACGCCGGCACCACCCGGAGGTGGCCGGTGCTGGAGATCGGCAGGAACTCGGTCAGGCCCTGGACGAGCCCGAGGACGATCGCCTCGATGGCGGACACAGCCGCGAAACCCTAGACGCCCGCGCCCTCAGCCCCGCCCGTCGCCGCCGCCGCGCGGTCCCGGCCCGGCGACCGCGCGCCCGCGCCACCGAGGCGCCGCGGGGGGTGGTAACGTGCCGCGCGCAATGCGGACCCTCGCGCTCACCATCTTCTTCACGCTCGTCCTCGCCGTCCCCGCGTTCGCCGGCGACAACGGCGAGGGCATCCTCGGCGAGACCGACGACAAGACGGTCACGCTGTTCGCGCTCGGCGTGCTCGGCTTCTTCACGCTCGTCGTCATCGTCGGGTCGGTCATCCAGCACCTGCTCGACAAGCGCAAGGAGGAGCACAAGGCCGTCAGCCGGCTCCGCCAGCGCACCGGCTGGTAAGCCGCCACGCGGCGGCCTCGCTCTTCGCGCCCACGGGCGGCGGGTGCGCAACGCGCGCGGCCCGTTCTGGGACGATGCGCGCCCATGAGCGTCACCTATGAGCGACAGGGCGCCGCCGCCGTCCTCACCATCGACCGCCCCGAGCGCCGCAACGCCGTCGACGGCCCGACGGCCGACGCGCTCGAGGCCGCCTGGGAGCGCTTCGAGGCCGACGACGAGGCGCGCGTGCTCGTCCTCTGCGGCGCCGGCGGCGAGGCGTTCTGCGCCGGCGCCGACCTCAAGGCGATCGAGACGCTCGCCCCGCGCCTGGAGTCCGCGGGCGGGCCGCTCGGCTTCACGCGCCGGATCCCGAGCAAGCCCACGATCGCGGCGATCTCCGGCTGGTGCGTGGCCGGCGGCATGGAGCTCGCGCTCTGGTGCGACCTCCGCATCGCGACCGAGGACGCCCGCCTCGGCTTCACCGAGCGCCGCTTCGGCGTGCCGCTCATCGACGGCGGCACCCAGCGCCTCCCCCGCGTCGTCGGCCTGGGGCGGGCGCTCGACCTCATCCTCAGCGGGCGGATCGTCGACGCGGGCGAGGCGCTCGCGCTCGGGCTCGTGACCGAGGTCGTCCCACCCGGCCGCCACCTCGAGCGCGCGCTCGAGATCGCCGAGGCGCTCGCGCGCTTCCCGCAGGAGACGCTGCTCGCCGACCGCCGCGCCGTCTACGAGGGGCTCGGGCGGCCGCTCGCCGAGGGGCTCGCGCTCGAGGCTCGCAACGGCCTCCCGCTGCTCGAGGTCGCCGCCCGCGGGGCGCGGCGCTTCGCCGCCGGCGAGGGCCGCGGCGGCGCCGGCGCGGGCGTCTGAGCGCGAGAACGTCCAGCAGTGGCCCCTATGGGGTCCAGCCATGGACGTTCTCGCACCCGCGCGCTCCGTCACGGCGCCGCGGGACACCGGCTTGGCACACTCTCCGGCGTGACCGAGCTGGCCATCGACGTCCGCGACCTCCACAAGTCCTACGGCGACGTGCACGCCGTCCGCGGCATCTCGTTCTCGGTCCGCCGCGGCGAGGTCTTCGGCCTGCTCGGCCCCAACGGCGCCGGCAAGACGACGACCGTCGAGATCCTCGAGGGCTTCCGCCGGCGGACGTCCGGCGAGGTCTCGGTCCTCGGCCACGACCCGGCCCGGCGCGACCCGAGCTTCCAGGCGCGCGTCGGCATCGTCCTGCAGAGCGCCGGCTTCTACCGCCACGTCACCGTCCGCGAGGCGGTCGAGCACTTCGCGAGCGCCTACCCGAAGCCGCGCGACCCGGACGAGACGATCGACCTCGTCGGCCTCACCGGGAAGCGCGACGCGCGCGTGCGCCAGCTCTCCGGCGGCCAGCAGCGCCGCCTCGACCTCGCGCTCGCGCTCATCGGCGACCCCGAGCTCGTCTTCCTCGACGAGCCGACGACCGGCTTCGACCCGGCCGCGCGCCGGACCGCCTGGGAGGTCGTCCGCACGCTGCGCGACCTCGGCAAGACCGTCCTCCTCACCACCCACTACCTCGACGAGGCGAACGCCCTCTCCGACCGCGTCGCGATCGTCAAGGACGGGCGCATCGTCGCCGAGGGCCCGCCGGCGGAGCTGCAGGGCAGCGGCCGCTACACCGTCAGCTACGACGTCGGCGGCCGGCGCGTCGTCCACGAGACCGACGACCCGACCGACCTCCTTTACCGCCTCACCTCCGACGCGATCGCGCGCGGCGAGCGGCTCGAGGGCCTGACCGTCACCCGCCCGACGCTCGAGGACGTCTACCTGGAGCTGACCGAATGAGCACCGCGGCCCTCCTCTGGCGGCAGTACCGCTTCGAGCGGCGGCTGTTCTGGCGCAACCCGAGCGCCGCCTTCTTCAACTTCCTCCTGCCGCTGCTCATGCTCGTGCTCATCGCGTCGGTGTTCGCGAGCGAGCCCGACGAGCTCGACGTCCTCATCCCGGGGATCGCGGGCATGTCGATCATGGCGACGACGTTCACCTCGCTGTCCTTCAACCTCGTCTGGCTCCGCGAGGAGGGCGTCCTGCGGCGGATCCGCAGCACGCCGCTGCCGCTGCCCGCCTACTTCGGCGGCATGCTGCTCCACGCGGTGACGAACGCGCTGCTCCAGGTCACGCTCGTCATCGTCATCGGCAACGTCTTCTACGACGTCCCCTGGCCGCGCGACTGGCTCGCGCTCGCGGTCTTCGCCGCGCTCGGGATCGCCTGCTTCGCCGCGCTCGGCGTCGCCTTCGCCCACGCGATCCCCAACGTCGACTCGGCGCCGGCGTACACGAACGCCGTCTTCCTCCCGCTCATCTTCATCTCCGGCGTCTTCTACTCCAGCGACTCGCTGCCGGCCGTCCTGCGGGCGATCGCCGAGGCGCTGCCGCTCAAGCACGTCATCGACGGGCTCGCCGGCGCGATCGTCGACGGCGCCGGGGTCGCCGACCACCTCACCGCGCTCGCGGTCATCTGCGGCTGGCTCGTCGCGGGCGCCGTGGTCGCGGTCCGCTACTTCCGCTGGGAGTGACGCCAGGCCGCGGGCGGCTCGCCCTCGACGGTCACCGGCTCGGCGGCGAGCGGCCCCGCCTCCCACTCCTCGCGCAGCAGGCCGAGGATCGCGACGTCGCGCGGCTCCCCGCGGTGGCGGTGCCAGGCGCGCAGCACGCCCTCCCGGACGAAGCCGAGCTTCTCCAGCGCCCGCAATGACCGGGGGTTGTGGGGGCTCGCGTACGCGGTGACGCGCTCCATTCCGAGCGTGCGGAAGGCGAGCGCGAGCACGAGCGCCTTCGCGTCGCGGTTGGCGCCGGTGCCCCAGTAGCGGCGGCCGAGCCAGGAGCCGATCGTCGCGCGCCGGTCGCGGACGCTGTGCTCGCTCAGCCCCGTCACGCCGATCGGGACGTCGTCCTCGCCTGCGATGACGAACTCGAGCCGCTCCCCTGACTCGCGCTGGGCGGCCAGCGACTCGATGTAGGCGAGCGGCTCGGAGACGTCGCGGTACGGGCCCCAGGAGAAGAACCGGGTCACCTCCGGGTCGGAGGCGAGCTCGAAGAGCGCCGGCGCGTCATCCGGCGTCGCGTAGCGGAGGTGGAGGCGCGGCCCGCGGACGACCATCCCGCTCACAGCCGCAAGGCCGGCCCGCACCGGCGCAGCCAGTCCTCGCGCTCGCGCCAGCCGGGGCAGCGCTCGGCGACGAGCGCCCAGAACGCCGGCGAGTGGTCGTGGTGGTCGAGGTGGGCGACCTCGTGCTCGACGACGTAGTCGAGCACCTCCGCCGGGGCGAGCAGCAGCCGCCAGTTGAAGCTCATCGCGCCGCTCGACGAGCAGCTCGCCCAGCGGGTGCGCTGGCCGCGGATCGTGAGCTTGGAGTAGCGGCGCCCGGCGCGCGCGCAGGCGGCGTCGAGCCGGCGGACGACCTCGGCGCGCGCGCGGCGGCGGTACCAGGCCTCGACGGCCGCGCGGAGGTCGCCGCCGGCGGGCAGGCGGACGACGAGGCGGTCGCCGTCGCGGGCGACGTGCGCGCGCCGCCGGCCCGGCTCGCGGCGGACGTCGAGCGCGAGCCGCTCGCCGAGGTAGGGCAGCTCGCCGCCGGGCTCGAGCCGGATGCGCGGCGCGTCGGCGGCCGCCTCGCGCTGCCGGCGGAGCGTCCGCTCGATCCAGGGCCGCTTCGCCTCGACGAACGGGACGACCTGGCGGAGCGGCACCCGCCGCGGCACCACGACCTCCACCCCGTCCGCGCCGACGACGATCCGCGCGCGGCGGGCGCGGTCAGACCTGCGGACGCGGTACGGCAGCTCGCTCATCCGGCCCGACGATACGGTCCCGGGCGGCGGCGACGTCCTCGTAGACGGCGGAGACGCCGTCGGCGAGCGCCGGCCACGAGTAGCGGCCGCGGGCCTCCTCGTAGGCGACCTGGCCCTTGCGGGCGCGCTTGCCCGGGTCGTTCACCGCGTCGGCGAGCGCGTCGGCGAGATCGTCGAGGTCGTCGGGCTCCACGAGCCAGCCGGTGCGGCCGTCGTCGACGATCTCGGCCGGGCCGTGCGCGTTCGCGGCGATGACGGGCAGGCCACAGGCCATCGCCTCGACGAGCACCTGGCCGAACTGCTCGCGCACCGACGGCAGCACGACGACGTCGGCCGCGTTGAGGCCGGCCGGCAGGTCCTCGTGGCCGTGCCAGCCGGCGAGGAAGACGTCCTCCACCCCGGTCTCGCGGACGACCTGGAGCGGGTGCTCGCCCTCCCACTCGCCCGGGTGGCCGCCGAGGAGGACGAGCGGGGCGCGGACCTCGAAGCGCTCGCGCGCCTTGGCGTAGGCCCGGATGAGCAGCGGGATCCGCTTCACCTCGGTGTAGCGGCCGACGTAGAGGAGCACCGGGCCGGGACCGGCGAACGCCTCCATGTCCTCCTCGCGGTAGCGGACGCTGCCGGGCACGCCCGACTCGTCCCAGCCGCGCGGCTCCTCGACCAGCCACTTCCGCCAGAGCGCGACCCGCTGCTCGCGGTCGAGCGGCCGGCGGTCGAAGGCCTGCGGGTCGAAGCCGTTCGGCGCCCAGACGAGGCGCTCGGGCTCGACGCCGAGCAGGCCGGGGATGCGCTTGAGCGCGTCGGGGTTGAGGACGAGCAGCCGCTCGCAGCGCTGCGCCCAGCGGCGCAGGCGCTCGGCCCACTTGTCGGCGTGGGCCCAGCCGGGCGGCGGGCCCTGCTCGATCTCGCGCAGCATGAGCAGCTCGGTGCCGTGGATGTGGCCGACGACGGGGACGTCGGGGAACGCGCGCGCCGCGGCCTCGTGCATCGGCGTGAGGTGGTGGAGGTGGAGGAGGTCCGCCGAGCCGGCGCCGGCGTCGGCGAGGAAGCGCGTCCAGGCCTCGACGAGGTGCTCGAAGGTGGCGTCGTCGACGCTCGCGAAGACGCGGTCCGGGGCGCCTGGCCGGTCCTCGTAGGAGGGATGGAAGGGCGGGTCGGCGCGGAGCGGCTCGGGGGCCCGCTGGGCGGCCGTGTAGTCGACCGGCCGCACGTCCATGCCGGCGAAGAACCGCTCGGCGTTGGTGTCCATCGCGCGGTTGCCGAGCGAGCCGGCGACGAGCGTGAGATCCCAGCCGAGATCGCCGAGCGCGCGGCCGAGATAGCGGGTGACCTGGGCGGAGCCGCCGCGCGGGAAGAACATCAGCCCCATCACGACGCGGCCGCGCCGCATGCACGTCTCACTCACGTCCCTTGAATGTAGCCGGGGGTTGGTCGAGGTGACGGCCGGCTGTCCTGACCGAAGCGTCCCGCCCTGACCGGACCATGGCGGGTCAGACCAGGATGCTTCCGCCTCAGATGATCACCGGCACCGCGCCGCCGTCGACCGACCAGGCGGCCCCGGCGACGTTCGACGCCCGCTCGGAGCACAGGAACGCGATGACGGCGGCGATCTCCTCGTCGGTGCCCATCCGCCCGAGCGGCTGGCCGGCGCGGGTGGCGGCGAGCACCTCCTCGCGGGTCGTGCCCTGCCGCCGCGCGATCTGGTCGGCGAGGCCGCCCGGCTCGGTCCACATCTCCCCCTCCACCGGGCCCGGCGCGACGGCGTTGACGAGCACGCCCTTCGCCGCCCAGGCGTCGGCGAACACGCGCGAGAGCGAGAGCTGGGCGGCCTTCGTCACCGAGTAGGCGGCGTCGAGGCGGCGGGACGGGCGCTTGCCCGACGAGGAGGTGACGTTGACGATCCGCCCGCCGCCGGCCTCGGCCATGAGCGGCGCGACCGCCCGCATGAGCCGCATCGGCCCCATGACGTGGAGCTCCCACTGCTCCTGCCACACCTCGTCGGGGATGTCGAGGCCGCGCGCCCGGCTCGCGCCGGCGTTGTTGACGAGCGCCCAGGGCGCCTCGCCGCCGAGGCGCTCGAGCAGCCGCTCGCCCGCGTCGGGCGCGGTGACGTCGAAGCCGGTGCCGCGCGACAGGCGCAGGACGCGCGCGCCCTCGGCCTCGAGCAGGTCGGCGGTCGCCTTGCCGATGCCGCGGCTCGCGCCCGTCACGATGCAGGTCTTCCCGGCAAGCCCGAGCTCCACGAGGAGGCAGTATGAAGACCCACACCGTCTACAAGACGTTCCACACGCAGCAGCGGCGCGAGTTCATCCGCATCACCGAGGATGTCCAGCAGGCCGTCGAAGAGGCCGGCATCGGCGAGGGGATGGTGCTCGTCTCGGCCATGCACATCACCGCCGGCGTGTGGGTCAACGACGACGAGCCCGGCATCCAGGCGGACGCGCTCGAGTGGCTGGACAAGCTCGCGCCGCCGAGCTGGAAGGAGCCGGCGAACGAGGTCGCCGAGGCGCTGCTGCCCGATCCCGGCGACTACCGCCACCACCGCGGCGGCGAGGACAACGGCGACGCCCACCTCAAGAACCTCCTCGTCCACCACCAGGTCATCGTCCCGGTGACCGACGGGCGGCTCGACCTCGGCCCGTGGCAGGCGATCTTCTACTGCGAGTTCGACGGCCGGCGGCCGAAGCGGCTCGTCATCAAGGTCATGGGCGAGTAGCCGCGGCGCGGCCCGCTCACCGCCCGTTGGCGGCTGGGGCCGGGGGCTGCGCCCGTTCACACCACCCGGTGCGGCAGCTCCTCGCCGGCGAGCCCGGCGAGCAGGTTGTCGACGGCGAGGTCCGCCATCGCCGTGCGCGCGCCGCGCGAGGCCGAGCCGATGTGCGGCGCGAGCACGAGGTTCGGCGCCGACAGCAGCGGATGGTCCGGCGGCAGCGGCTCGGGGTCGGTGACGTCGAGCGCCGCCCCGCCGATCTCGCCGGCCGCGAGCGCCTCGGCGAGCGCGTCGGAGTCGACCAGCGGCCCGCGCGCGGTGTTGACGAGGATCGCCGTCGGCTTCATCCGCCGCAGCTCCTCGCGGCCGATGATCCCGCGCGTCCGCTCCGTGAGCGGGGCGTGGAGCGAGACGAAGTCGCAGCGCTCCAGCCCCTCCAGGTCGCGCAGGTCGATCACCTCCATGTCGAAGCCGCGCGCCCGGCGCGCGACCGCCTGCCCGATCCGCCCCATGCCGAGGATGCCGAGCGTCGCGCCGTGCACGTCGGCGCCGAGCAGCAGCCCCGGCTCCCACGTCCGCCAGCGGCCGGCGCGGACGTAGGCGTCGGCCTCGACGACGCGGCGGGCGGCGGCGAGCAGGAGCGCGAAGGCGAGGTCGGCGGTCGCCTCGGTGAGCACGTCGGGCGTGTTGCCGACCGCGATGCCGCGGGCGGCGGCCGCCTCGAGGTCGATGTTGTCGACGCCGACCGCGTAGTTCGAGATCACCCGCAGGCGCGGGCAGGCGGCGATGAGCCCGGCGTCGATGCGGTCGGTGAGCAGGCAGAGGAGGCCGTCCGCCTCGCGCGCCCCGGCGAGCAGCTCCTCGCGGCTCGGCGGGAGCTCGCCCTGCCAGACCTCGACCTCGTGCGCGGCGGCGAGGCGGTCGAGCGCGTCGCCGGGAAGCCGCCGGGTGACGAAGCAGCGCGCCATGGGCGGCCGATTATCGCGCCGCGATCGGGGAACGCCGGGGCGTACGATGAGCGACTCGATGGCGATGCAAGCTCGACGCGAGCGCCTGGACCCCAGCGTCTTCCGCCTGCCGGTCGAGCGCATCCGCTCCGGCTGGTACTCCGACGCCTACTTCAACTTCACCAAGGAGCTGCTCGAGGCGGAGGACTACCACCCGATCGTCACGATGCAGGTCTTCCAGAAGAAGCACTCCGTCCTCGGCGGCATCGACGAGGCGATCGCGGTGCTGAAGGAATGCTCCGGGCGGCGGCGCCCCGACGGCAGCTGGGAGAACGGCTGGGACCAGCTCGAGGTGCACGCGCTCCACGAGGGCGACGAGATCGCCCCCTGGGAGACGGTCATGACGATCACCGGCGACTACTCGCTGTTCGCCCACCTCGAGACCGTCTACCTCGGCTGCCTCGCGCGGCGGACGCTCATCATGCGCAACGTCCGCGAGGTCGTCGAGGCGGCGAACGGCAAGCAGATCCTCTTCTTCCCCGCCCGCCACGACCACTGGCTCGTCCAGACCGGCGACGGCTGGGCGGCCCACGTCGCCGGGGCGATCGGCGTCTCGACCGACGCGCAGGCCTCCTGGTGGGGCGGGCGCGGCGTCGGCACCGTCCCGCACGGGCTCATCGCCGCCTACGGGGGCGACACGGTGGCGGCCGCGAAGGCGTTCGCGCGCCACTTCGCCGGGCAGATGAACGTGACGGTGCTCGTCGACTTCCAGAACGACTCGGTGCGGACGGCGCTCGAGGTCGCCGACGCGCTCGGCGACGACCTCTGGGGCGTCCGCCTCGACACCAGCGACACGCTCGTCGACCGGTCGCTCTGGCACGAGATGGGCGACTTCAAGCCCACCGGCGTGAACGTGCGGCTGGTGGAGCGCGTCCGCGAGGCGCTCGACCGCGCCGGCCACGAGCGGGTGTCGATCGTCGCCTCGGGCGGGTTCAACCCCGAGAAGATCCGCCAGTTCGAGGAGGCGGGCGCGCCGGTCGACGCCTACGGGGTCGGATCGTCGCTCGTCCGCGGCGAGAACGACTTCACCGCCGACGTCGTCCTCCTCGACGGCAAGCCGTGCGCGAAGGTCGGCCGCCGCTACCGCCCGAACCCGCGCCTGGAGCGCGTCACGTAGCGAGAACGTCCAGCACTGTGCCCTATAGGGGCCACTGCTGGACGTTCTTCGTGAGGCGCAGCGAGAACGTCCAGCGCTGGACCCCATAGGGGCCATTCCTGGACGTTCTCGTTCAGCGCGAGAGCGCCTCGACGAGCTCGTCCTTCGTCATGTCGGCGCGGCCGGGGATGTCGGCCGCCTTCGCGCGCTCGTACAGCTCGGCCTTCGACAGCCGGGCGAGGTCGCCGTCGCCGCGCTTGGCGGCGCCGCGGCGCTTGGGGGCGCCCTTGCCCCGGCCGTTCCCGGCGCCGTCGCCCTCGCTCCGGCCGTCGCCGCCGCCGTCGCCGCCCGCGAGGCTCGCCCGCAGCGCCGCCATGAGATCGGGCGCGGCGGTCGGGGCCTCCGGGCGCTTCGCCTCGACGGTCCCGCCCTGGCGGCGCTCCTCGATGATCGCCCAGAGCGCGTCGCGGTAGGTGTCGGCGTACTTCTCCGGCTCGAAGTGGCCGGCGAGGCGCTCGATGAGGTCGCGCGCGAGCTCGAGCTCGGCCCGCTCGAGCTTCGGCGCCGACTCGGGCAGCACGTCGCCGAGCGGGCGCACCTCGTCGGCGAAGTGCATCCGCTCGAGGATGAGCGCGCCGTCGCGGACGCGCCGGCAGGCGAGGTGCTGGCGCTCGCGCATGACGAACTTCGCGATCGCGGCGCGCCCGTCGCCGGCCATCGCCTTCGCCAGCAGCGCGTAGACCTTCTCCCCGCCCTTGTCGGGCCCGAGGTAGTAGGTGCGGTCGAAGAAGACCGGGTCGATCTCCTCGTAGGGGACGAAGTCCTGGATGTCGATCGTCTTGTAGGTGTCGGCCTGGGCGCGCTCGAAGTCCTCGTCGCGGAGGATCACGTACTCGCCGTCCCAGTCGTACGCCTTCGCGACCTCGCTGTCGTCGACCGGCTTGTCCTCGGCCTTGCAGTACTTCGCGTAGCCGATCGGCGAGCCGTCCTTCACGTGGACGAGGCTGAAGTGGAGCCGGTGCTCGGAGACGGCGCTGTACATCCGCACCGGGACGTTGACGAGGCCGAACGAGATCGCGCCCGACCAGATGGAACGTGGCATGCCGGGCCCCTACCCGGCGGCGCGCTCCTCCTCACCCGCGGCGAGCATCCGGTGGTCGGGGCCGAACATCGGCACCGGCAGGCAGGTCTCCAGCAGCCGGGAGGCCGCGCGGCGGCCGATGTGCTCGGCGAGCTGGTCGGGCTCCTCCACGTCGGCGGTGACGATGATCGACCGCCGCGCCTCGTAGCGGCGGTTGATGACGCTGTAGAACTGCTCGAGCACCCACTCGGCCTGGGAGGCGACGGCGATGTCGTCGAGCACGAGCAGGTCGACCGCCTCGAGCTGGTCGAGCAGCTCGATCCACGTCTCCGTCGAGTCCGGCCGGAAGGTCGCGCTGATCCGCCGCAGCAGCCGCGGCGCGTCGTAGATCGCGACGGTGCGGTGGCGGCGCATCGCCTCCTGGGCGACGAGCATCGCGAGCGTCGTCTTCCCGGTGCCGGTGCTGCCGTAGAAGAGCAGCCCCCGCCCCTCGTCGAGCCGGCGCTCGATCGCGTCGCAGAAGCGCCGGATCTCCCGCACGATGATCGGCTCCATCTCCGTCACCGGGTGGCGGTCGAAGGCGACGTGCTGGTAGCGCTCGGGGATCGTGCGCGCGAGGCTGCGGCTGCGCGCGGCGGCGATCCGCGCCGGCCGGCAGGGGCACGGGCGCGCCTCGTCGCTGTCCTCGTCGAGGACCCAGCCGGACCCGTCGCAGAGCCCGTGCGGGCACGAGTCCGGCGACGGGGATCTCAGGTGCGGGTTGAGCCCGTGGACGAGGTCGGCCATGCCCCGGCAGTCAAGCACGGCGCGCCGACGGCGTGGCGCGGGTTTTCGTCCGTGTTTGCGGGGTAGGGACCGCGACACCATGACACCGGCACGCCACCGCGCCTACAAGCGGGCCCTCCGCGCCATCGACGAGCTCGGCCCCGGCATCCTCCAACCGGCGGAGGCCGAGCTGCTCCGCGACATCGCCGAGGGGCTGCTGCTCGTCCGCGACCACGAGACCGAGGAGTCCGAGCGGCTGCTCGAGGAGGCGTCGGTCACGCTGTCGGTGCTGTTCGGCTCCGAGCGCCTCAGCGCCGCCCAGTCCGAGCGGCTGTGGGCGATGCTCGCCGCCTGCGGTCCGCAGCCGCTGAGCCCCCGCGCGCGGCGGCATCCGTCGCTGCTGGCGACTTGAGCGCGGCCTACGCCGCGCCGACCTCCTCCTCCGCCTGCGCCCGCAGGTTGCGGCCGGTGTGGGGGTCGAAGAGGTGGAGCTTCGTCGCGTCGATCCACAGCTCCGCCTCCTGCTCCTCCTGGACCTCGCTGGCGGCGTCGAGGCGCGCGACGAGCTGCTCGCGCCCGCCCTCGCTCAGCTCGGTCACGCCGGCGTCCTCGGCGAGCTCGGCGAGCTCCTCGGACTCGATCCCCTCGGTGTCGACGGAGAAGTAGGCGTACATCTCCGACCCCATCGACTCCAGCAGCTGGACGCGCGTGCGGAAGGTGGCGCCCCGCGCCCCGTCGGCGACGAGCGCGGCGTCCTGGAAGTGCTCGGGGCGGATGCCGGCGATGACCTCGCCCGCGTCCTCGAAGCCCTCCGGCGCGGGCAGCTCGGCCATCGGCAGGTGGACGGTGCCGCCCTCGACGTGCGCGGGGAGGAAGTCCATCGCCGGGGAGCCGATGAAGCCCGCGACGAAGAGGTTGACCGGATTGGCGTACAGCTCCCGCGGCGTGCCGACCTGCTGGAGCACGCCGGCGCGCATGACCGCCACGCGGTCCCCCAGCGTCATCGCCTCGACCTGGTCGTGGGTGACGTAGACGGTCGTCGTCCCGAGCCGCTGCTGGATGCGCGACACCTCGGTGCGCATCTGCACGCGCAGCTTGGCGTCGAGGTTGGAGAGCGGCTCGTCCATGAGGAACGCGGCGGGCTCGCGGACGATCGCCCGCCCCATCGCGACGCGCTGGCGCTGGCCGCCCGAGAGGTTCGCCGGCTTGCGGTCGAGGTGCTCGGTGAGGTCGAGGATCTCGGCCGCCTCGCGCACCTTGCGGTCGATCTCGTCCTTGGGGACGCCCCGCAGCTTGAGCGCGAAGCCCATGTTGTCGCGCACCGACATGTGCGGGTAGAGCGCGTAGTTCTGGAAGACCATCGCGATGTCGCGGTCCTTCGGCGCGCGCTGGTTGACGACCTCGCCGCCGATGAGGAGCTCGCCCTCCGTGATGTCCTCCAGGCCGGCGATCATCCGCAGCGCGGTCGACTTCCCGCAGCCGGACGGCCCGACGAGGATCATGAACTCGCCGTCGGCGATGTCGAGCGTGAGGTCCTTCACCGCCTCGGTCCCGTCGGGGTAGCGCTTCGTGACGTGGCGGAACTCGATCTCGGCCATGGCGCAGCCTCCTATCCCTTCACCGCGCCGGAGGTCAGGCCCGCGACGATCCGGCGCTGGAAGACGAGCACGAACAGGACGATCGGGATCGTCACCAGCACGGCCGCGGCGGCGATGCTGCCCGTCGGGGCGGTGAACTGGGACTCGCCCGTGAAGAACGCGAGCGCCGCGGGGACGGTCCGCGAGGCGTCCGACGACGTCAGCGAGATCGCGAAGACGAAGTCGTTCCAGGCGAAGATGAAGACGAGGATCGCGGCGGTGAAGACGCCCGGCGCCGCCAGCGGGAGGATGACCTTCGTGAACGCCTGGAACGGCGTCGCCCCGTCGACCTGGGCCGCCTGCTCGAGCTCCCACGGGATCTCGCGGAAGAACGCGACGAGCACGTAGATCGCCAGCGGCAGGGCGAACGTCAGGTAGGGGATGATGAGCCCCGGATAGGTGTCGTAGAGCCCGAGCGTCCGCCACATGTCGAAGAGCGGGCCGACGACCGAGATCGGCGGGAACATCGCGATCGCGAGCGCGCCGGCGAGGATCGCGAACTTCCCCGGGAAGTCGAGCCGCGCGATCGCGTAGGCCGTGAACGAGGCGAGCGTGACGGCGATGAGCGTCGCGATGAGCGCGATGAGCACCGAGTTGATGAGCGGGCGCAGGAACGGGCTGTCGAAGCCGCCGGTGAAGAGCGACTCGTAGTTGTCGAAGGTGAGCTCCTCCGGGACGAGGCGCCCGTCGCCCACCGTCGCCGGCGTCTTCAGCGACAGCGAGACGAGCCAGAGCACGGGGAGCATCGCGAAGGCGAAGATCGCGACGAGCCCGACCGACCAGAGCGCGTACTCGCGGCTGCCGCGCTCCATCAGCGCGAGCCTCCCGGCGTCCGGGGCACCGTCGCGCCGAAGCCCTTGACGAACACGACGGCGATCGCGAGCACGAGCAGGAAGATCAGCACCGAGACGGCCGATCCCAGCCCGAGGTTGAGCCGCGCGATGAGCTGGTTGTAGCCGACGATCGAGATCGACTCGGTGTCCAGCGCACCGCGGGTCATGACGAAGATCGTGTCGAAGACGCGGAAGGCGTCGAGGGTGCGGAACAGCAGCGCGACGAGCAGCGCCGGCTTGAGCAGCGGCAGCGTGATGCGGAAGAAGCGCTGGACGGCGTTGGCGCCGTCGACCTTCGCCGCCTCGTAGAGCCCCTCGTCGATCGTCGCCAGGCCGGCGAGCAGCAGCAGCGCCATGAACGGCGTCGTCTTCCAGATCTCGGCGAGGATGATCACCGCGAACGAGCTGAAGCGGTCGCCGAACCAGGCCTTGTCGTCGGCGATGAGCGGGAGGCTGTTGACGAACCCGGTGTCGGGGTCGAAGGCGTAGAACCAGGCGAACGCGGCGACGACGGTGACGATCCCGTAGGGGATGAGCACCGACGTGCGGATGAGCCCGCGGCCGAAGAGCGCGCGGTGCATCGCCAGCGCGATGAGCATGCCGAGGACGAGCTCGACCGCGACGGTGACGACGGCGATGAAGGCGGTGTTGAAGACGCTCTGCCACCACACGCCGGAGGTGAGGACGGTCACGTAGTTGTCGAGCCCGGCGAAGCCGCCCTCGTCGGGGAAGCGCAGGTCGAGGTCCTGGAGCGAGAGGACGACCGCGTACCCGATCGGGTAGGCGGTCACGAGCAGCATCGCGATGACCGCCGGCGCGCAGAGCAGCAGCCCGAGCCGCCGCTCGGCGCGGGTCTTGTCGGTCGCCGGGGCGCCGCCACGCGGGGCCGCCGCCTGCGGAGGCGCGGCGGTGCTCACAGCAGCCCCTCCCGGTTGACGGCGTCCTCGACGTTCTCGCGCAGCTCGTCGTACGTCGCCCCGGGGTCGCCCGGGTCGATGCCGGACGTCGGGTGGACGGTGCGCTGGATCGCGAGCGAGATGTCCTGGTAGGCGGGCGACTGGGCCGGCCGCGGCGCGGCGTCGGCGATCGACTCGCGGATGAGGTCGGCGAAGCCCGGGTAGATCTCGCGGATCTCGGGCTCGTCGAAGAGGTCGGAGCGGACCGGCGGGAGGCCCTCGAGCTTGGCGACCTCGAGCTGGTTGTCGGCCTGGACGAGGCACTCGGCGGCCTCGAAGGCGAGCTCCTTGTTGTCGGAGAAGGCGGAGACGCCGAGGTTGATGCCGCCGATCGGCGGGGCGCTCTCCTCCCCCGCGACGACCTGCGGGAGCTTCGCCGCGCCCATGTTCTCGAAGACGTCGGGCGCGTTCGACTCCGCGGAGGGGTAGACGAACGGGTAGTTGATCATGAACGCCGAGGAGCCGTCCTCGAAGCCCAGACGCGCGGTGTCCTCGGTCGAGGTGCTGATGTTCGCCGCCACCACCGGCGAGTTGGACAGCCGCCCCATGAGCGCGAGCGCCCGCTCGGCCGGCTCGCGCTCGAGCTCGACCGCGTCCGTCCCGGAGAGGATCGAGGTGCCGGCGGACTCGATCATCATGTTCGTCCAGACGACGAGCCCCTCGTAGCGGTTGGCCTGCACCTGGATGCGCCCCTCCGCCGGGCCGAGCTCCTCGGCGATGTCGAGCATCTCGTCCCAGGTCTCGGGCGGCTCCTCGACGCGGTCGGTCCGGTACCAGAGGAGCTGGGTGTTCGACCACAGCGGGATCGCGTAGAGGTCGCCCTCGAAGCGGGCGGTCTCGAGCACGCTGTCGAAGACGTTCTCGGTGACCTGCTCCTCGATCCCGGCGGGGACCGGCGCGAGCCAGCCGGCGTTCGCGAACTCGCCGGTCCAGATGACGTCCATCCCGATGAGGTCGACGCTGTCGTCCTCGGCGCCGAGGCGGCGGACGAGCTGCTCGCGCTGCTGGCTGGCGTCGGTCGGCAGCAGCTCGACGGAGATCGAGTAGCGGCCGCCCGACTTCTCGGAGCAGCGCTTCGTGATGGCGTCGATCGCCCCGCCGGGCTGGAAGGGGACGAACCAGGTCAGCTCACGCGACCCGGAGCCCGCTTCCTCTCCCCCGCACCCGGCCGCGACGCACGCGGCGGCGACGGCGGCGACGAGCCACCTCCTCATGCCGCCGCAGTACCCGCGTGACGATCGGCACGAAACTGCCGCCCCGCACACGAGAACGTCCAGCAATGGCCTTATGGGGTGCAGTGTTGGACGTTCTCGCGTTCCCGCGCACGAGAACGTCCAGCAATGGCCCCTATGGGGTGCAGTGTTGGACGTCCTCGCGTTCCCGCGCACGAGAACGTCCAGCAATGGCCCCTATGGGGTGCAGTGTTGGACGTCCTCGCGTTCCCGCGCACGAGAACGTCCAGCAATGGCCCCTATGGGGTGCAGTGTTGGACGTCCTCGCGTCCCCGCGCACGAGAACGTCCAGCAATGGCCCCTATGGGGTACGGTGCTGGACGTTCTCGCGCAGGCGCGGGGGGACGTATGGGCAGCTCGGCTCTGAGGCGAGCGGGTCGCCGGTGACCGCCCAGGCGCGGGCGCGGCTGCCGCCGCAGACGTCGCGGTACTCGCAGGCGCCGCACTTGCCCTTCAGCGCGCCCGGGTCACGCAGCGAGCGGAACAAGGGGGAGTCGCGGTAGATCTCGACGGCGCTGCGCTCGCGCACGTTGCCGGCCGACAGCGGCAGGAAGCCGGACGGCATGACCTCGCCGACGTGGGAGATGAACATGAACCCGCGCCCGTCGTTGACGCCCTTCGCCGGCCGGCCGAGCCCGTCGGCGAAGCGGTAGCCGGCGCCGGCGCGGACGGCGGCGTCATGCTCGCCGGTCCGCTCGGCGACGACGCGGCGGTAGTGCGGCGAGGCGGTGACCTTGAGGTCGAACGGCACCTGCTGCGAGAGCTCGTGCAGGCGGTGGAGCATCCGCTCCTGCCGCTCGGGCGAGAGCATCCGCAGCCGCCGCCCGCGCGCGACGGGCACGAGGAAGAACACCGACCACTGGACGATGCCGAGCCGCTCCAGCAGCGGGGGCAGCCGCTCGATCTCGGCCTCGTTGAGCTCGCACACGGTCGTGTTGATCTGGAGCGCGAGCCCGGCCCCGGCCGCGGCGGCGATCCCCTTGAGCGTCCGCTCGTACGAGCCGCGGAAGCCGCGGAAGCGGTCGTGGACCTCGGGGTCGGCCGCGTCGAGGCTGAAGGCGACGCGGCGGATGCCCGCCTCGCGGGCGCGCTCCATCCGCTCGGGCGTCGGCAACGCCGTCGCCGTCGGGGTGAGCGAGACGCGCAGCCCGCGCTCGTCCGCGTGGCGGGCGATCTCGAAGAGGTCGCGGCGCATGAGCGGGTCGCCGCCGGTGAGCACGAGGATCGGCCGCGTCCCGAAGCCGGCGAGGTCGTCGACGAGCGCGAGCGCCTCGTCGGTGTCGAGCTCGCGCGGGTCGCGCCTCGGCTGGGCGTCGGCGCGGCAGTGGAGGCACGCGTAGGCACAGGCGCGGGTGACCTCCCAGGCGATCGTGAACGGCGCGCGGTCGAAGTCGAGCTGCGCCAGGCGGAGGTCGCGCTCGGCGCGCGCCGCCGCGGCCGCCTCGGACCGCGTCACGCCGCCGCCACCTCCTCCTCGGTGAGGTAGCACGCCGGGTCGGGCGCGGTGATGTCGCCGTACGCGCTCTCGGCGCGGGCGCGCAGGCCGCCGTTACAGATCGGCTCCCATGCGCAGGTGCGGCAGCGGCCGCGGATCTCGCGCGGGCGCCGCCGGTAGGGCCGCAGCAGCTCGTTCTCGTCGCTCCAGATCTCGGCGAAGCGCTGCCTGCGCACGTCGCCCACCGTCCGGTGCCAGGAGAACTGGTCGGGGTGGACCTTCCCCTCCGGGTCGATGCAGGCGATCGCGATCCCCGACTGGTTGCCGCCATTCCAGCGCAGCAGCCGCTCGACGTCGGCGGCGCGCTCGGGGTCGCGCTCGCGCAGCCGCCGCAGCAGGAGCACGTGGTCGACCGGGTTGTCGACGGTCAGCACCTCCATCCCGACGCCGCGGCGGTGGAGGTCCTCGACGCGGTCGAAGATCTCCTCGACGGCCGCGCGCGAGGCGGCGGGCGTGAGGTCGTGGCGCCGGATGCGCCCGCCGCGGCCCGCGTAGGCGAGGTGGTAGACGCAGAGCCGGTCCACGCGCTCGCGCTCGGCGAGCTCGAAGACGGCGCCGAGCTGGTCGCGGTTGAGGGCGTGGAGGGTGAAGCGGACGCCCGCGCGCATCCCCGCGCCCTTCACCGCGCGGATGCCCTCGACGGCCGCGTCGAAGGCGCCGCGCTTGCCGCGGAGCTTGTCGTGGAGCGCGCCGACGCCGTCGAGGCTGATGCCGACGTAGCTGAAGCCGGCGTCGGCGATCTCCCGCGCCGCCGAGCGGTCGATCCGCGTGCCGTTCGTCGACAGCACCGTCCGCAGCCCCAGCTCGCGCGCCGCCCGCGCGAGCTCGAGCACGTCCGGCCGCAGCAGCGGCTCGCCGCCGGAGAGGAGGACGGTCGGGACGCCGAACGCGCGCAGGTCCTCGAGCAGGCGCAGGCCCTCGTCCGTCGTCAGCTCGCCCGGGTAGTCGCGGTCGTGGGAGTCGGAGTAGCAGTGGGCGCAGTGGAGGTTGCAGCGCCGCGTGACGTTCCAGACGACGACCGGCTTCTTCTCCCGGGCGTAGTGGAGGAGGTGCGCGGGCCCGCCGCTGGAGCGCCCGTACCGGAGCGCGTCCCCGGAGCTGACCTGCCCGCAGAGGAGGCGCGTGACACTCAGCACCGCCGCCCTCCGCTACGCGGCGCGGCGCAGGACCACGTCGAGCTCGAGCGCGACGCGGTCGGAGACGACCGCGCCGCCGGCCTCGAGGGCGCGGCTCCAGCGCAGGCCGAAGTCGCTGCGGCGCACGACGCCGGTGAGGCGCAGGGCGATGGCGTCCCGGTTGGGGAGGTGCCCCGGGGTCACCCCGAGCCGCACCGGTCGCGTGACGCCGCAGATGGTGAGGTCGCCGACGAGGCAGAGGCCGTCCCGGTCCCGGTCCAGGCGCGCGCCACGCAGCTCGATGCGGGGATGGCGCTGCGCGTCGAAGCAGTCGGGCCCGACGAGGCGGTTGTCGCGGATCGGCTCGCCGGTGTCGACGCTCGCGACCTCGACGCTGCCGCCGCCGCGGGCCGAGCCGTCCTCGGCGACGTCGAGGCGGCCGTGGAAGCGCGTGAAGCGCCCGCGCACGGTCGCGACGGCGAGGTGGCGGACGGCGAAGCCGACGCGGGTCTGCTCCTCGTCGACGGTCCAGGTGCCCGGCGTGAGGGCGAGGGCGGAGTCGGCGGCGATGGCGTTCATGTCGGGACGGATCTCCAGCGCGGTCAGGGGACGAGCCCGCGGCGGCGCGCGATCGCCACGGCCTCGAGCTGCGAGTGGGCGCCGAGCCGGCGGTGGGTGTCGCGGATGTGGTTGCGGACCGTCGCCTCGGAGATGCCGAGCTCGACGGCGATCTGCTTGGCGACCTTGCCGGCCGCGAGCAGGCGGAGGACCTCGTGCTGGCGCGGGCTCAGCGGCCCCCGGTGGTCGCCGGCGCCGCCGGCCTCGGGGATGAGGAGGTGGACGGTGACCGGCCGGCGGCGGCCGAAGACGACGGTGGCGAGGCGCGCGCGGACGCGCCCGCCGCGCGCGGAGGGTACGAGCACCGTGTGACCGGGGAGCTCGCCGCCGCGGCGGGCACGTCGCGCGTGCGGGCAGCGGCTGTGGCAGACGACATCGCCATTGGTGTCCACCGCGCGAAGCGCCTGCCAGCACGGCAGCCCCACGGCCTCCTCTGCCGAGAGGCCGGTGAGCCGCTCAGCCGCTCGGTTCCAGGCCACGACGCGGGCGTCGTGGTCGAAGGCGAACGCGGCCTCGCCACTCGCGATCGCCAACCCCGTCCTGGAGACCATGCGGGGATGGTCGCGGGCCCCCTGGGGCCCGCACATCCGGGTTCTGCCCGTGCCCTCGGCGGCTCCCGCCGGGGTGGCTCAGCGCGCCGAGGAGCGGACCGACGCCGCCATGCCCGGGTGCTCGCCCTCGGCGAACTCCTCGACGAGCTTCGCGCAGAACGCCGGGAGGTCGTCGGGGCGGCGGCTCGTGACGAGCCCCTCGTCGACGACGCACTCCTCGTCCACCCAGCGGGCGCCGGCGTTGCGGATGTCGGTTTGCAGGCTCGGCCAGGACGTGACCGTCCGGCCGCGCAGCACGTCGGCCTCGACGAGCGTCCACGGCGCGTGGCAGATCGCCGCGACCGGCTTGCGCTGCTCGAAGAAGCCCCGCACGAACGCGACAGCCTCCGGGACCGTGCGCAGGTGGTCCGGGTTCGCCACGCCGCCCGGCAGCACGAGCGCGTCGTAGTCGCCCGGGCTCGCCTCGTCCACCGTGCGGTCGACGGGGAAGGTGTCGCCCTTGTCGAGGTGGTGGAAGGCCTGGATCTCGCCCGGCTCGGTCGAGACGAGCTCCGGCGTGCCGCCGGCGCGCTCGACCGCCTTCCAGGGCTCGACGAGCTCGACCTGCTCGACGCCCTCCGGGGCGACGAGGAACGCCACCCGCTTGCCCTGCAGCTCACCGCTCATGCCTTGCTCACTGCTCCCTCGTGTCGGGGTGACCGGTCGCCCTGCCCTCGTCGCCGGCGCCGCCGGCGCTGTGCCGCGAGCCCTCGCGGATCTCGTCGCGCCCGCGGGCGTCCTCGACGATCTGCTCCGGAGGCCCTTCCTCCGGGAGCTGGTCGGACTCGCGCCCGCGCTCGGCCTCCGGGCGGCGCTCCATGTCGCCGCGCGCCTGCTCCTCCACCCGCTCGCGGGCGCCCTGGAGGTCGCTCCTCCCCCCGCCCGCGTGCCCCTCGGCCCGCCCCTGGCGGCGGAGGCTGCGCTGCTCGGCGAGGTCGCCGAGCGCCTTGCGGGCGCGCCCGGTGATCTTCTCCATGAGGCTCATGTCGCTCCCCTCGTCATGCCGATCCGACCCCTCGCCTGCCCGGCCGTCACTGGCGGAAACCTCGGACCGGGGCGCCTCAGGAGAGGTCGAGCCCGGGCGGGACCTTCGCCTCGTCGACGAGCGCGTAGATGTCCTGCGCGCGGCGGGGGTTGAGGAAGACGTGGCGCTGGCCGACGCTCGGCTTCTCGAGCAGCAGCCCCGCCTCGACGAGGCGCTCGCCGACCTCGAGCGCGAGCCGGCGCTCGTTGCCCTCGAAGCCGCGCGCGACGTGGATGAACTCGCTGTGGTAGCCGCCCCACTTGCCCTTGCCGGCGAGCGTCTGGAGGATGCGCCGGGCGATCCGCCGCGCCGGGACCGGGTCGTCGTGCGGGCGGCTGACGCCCGGGCGCGCCCCGATCTGCGCGACGACCGCGTCGCCGAGCGTCTCCAGCGACGCCGGGTCGACCGGGTTGCCGTCGAGCCGCGCGACCGCCTCGGCGACGCGCAGCGGGTGCCAGGCGCCGACCGGCGCCCGCGGCTCCGGCACCCCAGCGAGCAGGTGGCCGGGCAGGACGTACGCCCTCGCGCGCAGCCGGTCGACGGGGTCGAGCAGCTCCTCCAGCCGGACGGCGGCGAGCTCGGGGTCGCGCTCCTCGCCGGGCGCGCAGAGCACGAGCCAGCGGTCCTCGAACGCCGTCGCCGCGACGACCGGCTCGGGCGCGGGGCTCGTCCCCGCCACGAGCGCGCCGACGACGCCGGAGACGAGCCGCCAGGCGCGCTCGCCCGCGACCGCGGGGTCGGCGCGCAGCGCCTCCTCGACCGGCGCGACCGCGCGCAGCTCGCCGCCGGCGTCGGCGAAGCCCACCGCGACCGGCAGCCCGTAGCCGGAGCGCGGGAGCTCCAGCTCGGCCTCGTCGCGCTCCAGCCGCTCGGCGAGCAGCCGCCGCAGGTGGGCGTGGACGGCGAGCGGGGCGCCGGCGCCCCCGTGCTCGGCGAGGGCCGCGTCGAGCTCGTCGCGCGGCGCCGCCACCGCTCAGCGGCCGAGCGCCGGCTCGCGGTGCTCGCGGCCGAGCGCCGCGAGCACCTCGCGCGCCGCGCGCTCGCCCGACTCGAGGGCGCCGTCCATGTAGCCGTTCCAGGTCACCGCGGTCTCGGCGCCGGCCCAGTGGATCGGGCCGATCGGCTCCCGCAGCGCGCGCCCGTACGCGGTCCAGCCGCCGGTCGTGAACGAGCAGCCGTAGCAGCCGCGCGTCCACTCCTCCTCGGCCCAGCTCTTCTCGATCCAGCGCTCGGGCTGCGCGGCGCGCGGGCCGAAGATGCGGGCGAAGCCCGACAGCACCCGCTCGCGCCGCTCGCGCTCCGGCAGGCGGCCGAGCTCGCGCGCCTGCCGCCCCTCGAGGAAGCCGAGCAGGATGCCCGGCGAGCCGTCGGGCGGCGAGTTGTCGTAGGTGAGCTTCGTCGGCCCGGTGTCGCTCAGCGCGTGGCCGGAGAGGCCGCTCTTGCGCCAGAACGGCTCGTCGTAGACCGCCATGCACTTGATGACCGCGCCCTGCGGCATCCGCTGGGTCATCCCGTCCCGGTACCCCGGCAGCGGCGGGTCGTAGGTGATGCGGGCGGTGAGCACCGGCGGGATCGCGACGATCGCGCGCGCCGCGCGGACCGTGCCGCCGTCGTGCTCGACCTCGACGCCGGCGGGCGAGTGGCGGATGCGCCGCACGGGCGCCCCGAGCACGATCCGGTCGCCGAGCGCCTCGGCGAGCTTGAGCGAGACCTCCTGGGCGCCGTGGACGAAGCGGTCCTGCTGGGCGCCGCCCTCGGTGTCGAGCAGGATGTCGAAGCTGCCCGCCGAGCGGATGTAGAAGAGGACGTGCAGCAGCGAGACGTCCTCGGGCTCGACGGCCCAGACCGCCTCGATCGCGAGCCGCAGCAGCTCGCGCGCGGCGGGCGTGGCCACGTTGCGGCGCATCCAGGTGGCGAAGGTCTGCCCGTCCCAGCGCTCGGCCTTCGGCGCCTCCCAAGGCGCCTCCGGCGGCACCTGCCGCGCCATCCGGTCGATCCGCGCCTGCGCCTGCGCGATGTCGGCGAGCACGTGGCGCCCGAGCTTGGGGATCGTGCCCGTGTAGCGGCGGAGCTCGCCGCGCCACTCGATGACGTTCTCCCCGGCCGTGTGGGTCGGGAAGGTCTCGATGCCGAGCTCGCGCACGAGCGCGGCGAGGCGGTTCTGGGTCGGGCCGATCCACTGGCCGCCCACGTCGACGTACTTCCCGTCGCCGATCTCCTCGCGCAGCGTCCGGCCTCCGACGCGGTCGCGCGCCTCCAGCACGACGCACGACGCCCCTGCCCGTGTCAGCTCCCGGGCGGCCGCCAGCCCCGCGAGTCCCGCCCCGACGATCGCCACATCCACGTCGTCGCTTGCCTGCCGCATCATGTCGCGCACCCTAGCCGGAAGCGGTTTCATGTTCCCGGCTCGCAGGTACGAGGAAGCCGGCGGATGATGACTGCGTCAACCTCGTCAGGGACGGAACAGGACGACGAGACCGTCGGGGCCGTCGAGCTCGACCTCGGCGCGGACGTCGTGGACGCAGCGATCCGCCTTCCGGCACGGAGCTCCGGCGTCGCCGTCGCGCGGCAGTTCGTCGTCGGGATGGGGAACGCCCTCCACCTCGACGTCCACGCCTGCGAGGACCTCAAGCTCGCGACGACGGAGGCCTGCACGAACGCCGTCGTCCACGCCTACCCGAACGGCTCGGCGGGCCCGATGGAGGTCGCCGTCCGCCCCGGCGAGGGCGACGACCTCGTCGTCGTCGTGCGCGACGCCGGCATGGGGCTGCCGGACGGCGACCCGCTGAACGGCGACCGCCACGGCTACGGCCTCTCGCTCATCGAGGCGGTGAGCGACGAGCTCGCGCTCGGCCGCTGCGACGGCGGCGGGACGAAGGTGACGATGCGCTTCCGGCACGCCCGCGAGACGCCGGAGCAGCCGATCGACGCGATCCACTCCCCCGTCCTGCGGCGGGTCATCGCGATGATGGCCGCGGACGCCGGCTTCTCCATGGACCGCCTCTCCGACGCCGTGCTCGTGGCGGAGACGCTCGCGGCCCACACGCCCGTCTTCTCCGCCGACAGCGTCGTCCACGTGGTCGTCGAGGACCGCCGCGACGCGGTCGCGCTGCGCGTCGGGCCGCTCGTGGCGGGCGGCGCCGCCGACCTGCTCGACGCCAGCCGCGTGCCCGCCTACGGCCGGGTGCTCGAGCACCTGGCGGACGCGATCGACACGACCTCCGACGAGCGGGGCGAGTACCTCCACGTGGAGCTCCGCCGGCGCGGCTGATGTGCGGGGCCGCCGGGGACGGTTAGGCTTCGCCTCGAGGGTGACCTTGCTGAGCGTCGACATCGAGAAGACCAACGGCAGGGCCCGGATCGCGCTCAGCGGCGAGCTGGACATCTCGAGCGCCGGCCGCGTCGAGGAGGAGCTGGCCGCGCTCCAGGCCGAGTCGCCGCAGCTGCTCGTGCTCGACCTGCGCAAGCTCGACTTCATGGACTCGACGGGGCTGCGGCTCATCGTCCGCGCCGACGAGGCCGCCCGCGCCCGCGGCACCCGCTTCGTCATCGTCCGCGGCCCGGAGGCCGTCCAGCGGGTGTTCGAGATCGTCGGGCTCGACTCGCGGCTCGAGATGGCCGACGCGCCGCCCGAGACCGCCTGACCCGAGAACGTCCAGCAATGGACACCAGGGGGTCCAACCCTGGACGTTCTCGTGGCGCTCAGCCGACCGCCAGGTCGAACCAGACGGTCGTCCGCTCGCCGCGCTCGACGCCCCAGCGCTCGGCCAGCCGCTCGACGAGGTAGAGGCCCCAGCCGCCGGTCGCGTCGGGCCTCGCCTCGCGCACCCGCGCCTCGAAGCCCTCGCCGGCGTCGGTGACCTCGACGTGGACGCGGTCGTCCTCGCTGCGCACGCGCAGGCCGATCCAGTCCTCGGCGCCGCGCGAGCCGTGGCGGAGGGCGTTCGTCACGACCTCGCTCACGAGCAGCCGCAGCTCCTCGAGCTTGCGCTCGCCGACGTCGAGGGCGAGCCGGTCGAGCGCCTGGCGAGCCGAGCGGATCGCCTGCGGCGAGGACGGCAGGAGCACGTCGAGCGACCCGCGCTCGCCCGGGACGGGGACCGCGCTCGCGGGGCGGGTCGGGCCCTCCGGCACGCGCAGCACGACGACGGCGAGGTCGTCGCGGACCTCGCCGGCCACCGCGGCCGCCGCCTCGACGCGGCGGGCGACCTCCGCCGCGGGCAGCCCGGCGGCCTCGCCGGCGACGGCGACGAGCCCCTCGAGCCCGAAGAGGCCGGAGGACGTGCGCGCCTCGGTCACGCCGTCGGTGTAGAGGACGATCGCGTCCCCGGGGGCGAGCTCGACCGTCGTCTCGTTGAGGTCGGGGTCGGCGACGACGCCGAGCAGCGTCCCGGCGGCCGGCGCGACCTCCACCCCGCCCTCGCGGCGGACGATGAGCGGCGGCGGGTGGCCGCCGCAGGCGAGCGTGAGCACCGCGCCGTGGGCGCCGACGTCGACGCTCGCGTAGGCGACGGTGGCGAACTGCCGGTCGGTGCGCTGGCGGAGCATCGCCTCGTTGAGCTGCTCGAGCACGCGCCCGGGGCGGCGCTCGCGCATCGCCGCGGCGCGGAGCGTGTAGCGCGCGAGCGCGGTCGTCGCCGCCGCGCCGGCGCCCTTGCCGCAGACGTCGCCGATGACGACGGCCCAGCGCGCGTCGCCGGTGTCGAAGAGGTCGTAGAAGTCGCCCCCGACCTCGATCCCCTCGCCCGCCGGGCGGTAGCGGGCGGCGACGTCGAGGCCGGCGATCTCGGGCAGGTGCGGCGGCAGCAGGCTCTGCTGGAGCGTGCGGGCGGTCTCGGCGAGCTCGCCGTACAGCCGCGCGTTCTCCATCGCCGTCGCCGCCCGCCGCCCGACCTCCTCGGCGAGCGCGAGGTCGTGCTCGTCGAAGCCGCGGGCGCTCTCGGCGTTGACGAAGGAGATCGCGCCGAGCACCCGCCGCCAGGCCGGCAGCGGCACGATGAGCGCCGAGCGGATCCCCGCGGCCCGCAGCCAGGCGAGGCCCTTGCCGTTGAGCTCCCCGCCGTCGTCGCGCAGCAGCTTCGGCTCGCCGGTGCGGATGGCCTCGGCGACGGGGTGGTCGCCGTCGCGCGCGGGCGCGTGCGGGGCCATCGCCTGGCGGACCTGCTCGGCGTGCGCGGCGTCGCCGTGGGCGACGGCGACGCGCCGCAGCGTCCCGTCGTCGCCGACGACGTCGACCGCGCACCAGTCGGCGAACGACGGCACCGCGACCTCGGCGACGCTGTTCAGCGTCGTCGCGTAGTCGAGCGAGGCGCCGAGCAGGCGGCTCGCCTCGGCGAGGAAGCGCTGGGCGATCTCCGCGCGCTTCTGCTCGGTGATGTCCTCGACGACGTTGACGGCGCGCACGACCCCGCCGTCGCGGTCGCGGACGGCCGTCGACTTCACGATCGCCCAGCGGTCCTCCCGGGCCGTGCGCGAGCGGAAGCGGATGACGACCGGGTCCGGGCGCTCGCCGGCGAGCGTCCGCCAGCCCGGGAGGGCCTCGGCGTCGAGCGGCCGGCCGTGCTCGTCGAAGACCTCGAAGCGCTCGATCACCTGCTCGGACGGCACGGCGAGGAGCTCGTCGGTCGTCGCGAAGCCGAGCATCCGCGCCGCCGCCTCGTTGGCGTAGACGAGGCGGCCGTCGCGGTCCTGGACGGTGACCGCGTCGGCGAGGTTGCCGAGCGTGGCGCTCAGCTCGTCGCGCGAGCGGCGGACCTCGGCTTCGCCGGCGCGGACCGCCTCGTGCGCCCGCAGCGCCTCGATGTACTTCGCCATCTGGGTGCCGAACGTCGACATGATCTCGATGAGCTCGCGGTCCGGGACCCGCGGCTCGGCGGTGTAGGCCTCGATGACGCCGAGGACCTCGTCGCCGGCGAGCGTCGGGAAGGCGAAGCCCGTCCGCAGCCCGGAGGCGACCGCCGCCTCGGCGCGCGTGTAGCGCGCGAGGTCGGCGACGTCGTCGATCCAGGCCGGGACCCCCCGCTCCCACACCTCGCCCGGCAGCCCCTTCCCGCAGGGGAACTCGCGCTGGGCGACGAGCGCCTCGAAGGCGGTCACGTCGCGGCCGGGCGCGTGCCAGGTCGCCACGCAGCGCAGCACCCCGGCCGCGCGGTCGCGCTCCCACAGCAGCGCGACGTCCCAGGCCAGCGCCCGGCCGATCGCGCGCAGCATCCGCGGCGCGGCCTCCTCGAGCGGCGCGCCCTCCGCGCCGATGCGCGCCACCTCCTGCTGGGCGGCGAGCCAGCGCGCCGTCCGCTCGCGGCCCTCGCGCATCCCGGCGAAGCGGTAGGCGACGAACGAGGCGAGCGCGCCGAGGCCCACGCTCACCGCCCGCTGCGCGCCGTCCTCTCCGGGCGAGAACGCGGCGACGACGAGCGCCATCGCGAGCGCGATGACGGCGACCCAGGCGGTCGTGCGGCGGTCGGAGCGGAAGGCCGTCAGCAGCGGCGCGACCATGACGCCGGCGAGGAAGACCACGTCGTCGACGAGCCTGTCGAGCACGCAGAAGGCCGCCGCGCACGCGAGCGCGAAAGCCGGCCATGCCAATCCCCGGTGACGTGGTGCGACCCCGACTCCCACGGTCCCCCGCTCCCCGCCTAGAGCGCGCCCAACCCTCGTCTCGTCACGACGGCCCGCCTAGCTGTCCCGGTCGGCGGAGGCGCCGCGCCGCTCGGCGCTCGCCACGGTGCGCACGCGCGCGAGCGCGCGCCGCAGCAGGCGCGAGACATGCATCTGGCTGACCCCGATCCGCTCGGCGATCTCGGACTGCGTGAGGTCCTCGGCGAAGCGGAGGTGGACGATGAGGCGCTCGCGCTCGGGCAGCACGTCGAGCGCGGGCAGGACGGTGGCGGCGTCCTCGACGAGCTCGTAGCCGGTGTCGCGCTCGCCCATCGCCTCGGCGTAGGTCTCGCGCTCGCCGTCGTCGCCGGGGCGCGGGGCGTCGAGCGAGACGGTCGCGTAGGCGGTGGCGGCCTCCATCGCGTCGAGCACGTCCTCGACGCCGAGGCCGAGCTCCTCGGCGAGCTCGCTCGGCGAGGGGGAGCGGCCGAGCTGCGAGCCGAGCTTGTCCATCGCCGCCTTGACCTCCATGACCCGCTCCTGCATGCCGCGCGGGACGTGCGCGGCCCAGCCGGTGTCGCGGAAGTGGCGCTTGATCTCGCCGAGGATCGTCGGCACGGCGTAGCGCATGAACGGCGAGCCGCGGTCGACGTCGAAGCGGTCGATCGCCTTGACGAGGCCGAGCGCGCCGACCTGGACGAGGTCGTCGAGCTGCTCGGAGCCGCGCTGGTAACGGCGGGCGATGTGGCGGACGACCGGCAGCATCCGCTCGACGAGCTCGTCGCGCGCCGCGACGTCGCCGTGGCGGTGGTAGCGGCGCAGCAGCTCCAGGTCCCCCCGGGCCCTTGCGCCAAGGGCGTGCGACACCCCCACGTCGTTGCGCTGAGAAGAGACCGATGTGGTCTCCGTCATGGGCCCTCCGCGATCGGGTACTCGGGTTCTACCCGTCCCGCGCTCGTGGCAATCTGGGCGCTCGGGCGAGCGTCTCGCGATCGCGCGCGCTGAACTCGACCTTCTCGGCCGCAGCCTGCTCGCGCATGCGATCCATGCTCCGCGCGGCCCGCGCGCGGCGGCGCATCTGGCCGAGGCCGAGCGCCGCGAGGACGAGCACCACGATCGGGATCGCGAAGATCGGGGCGCCCCAGACGACGATCGTGCCGAAGAGCAACCCGAGCACGAGCGCGACGACGGCGATGGTGAGCGGAGTCACCCTCCTCGTCTACCCCTGTGCCGGGGGCCGAAACCGGAGGCCGACGGGCCCCCCGGCGCCGCGGCCGCGCACGGCGGCCGCGCCTGCGGGCCCCGACCGGCGGCCGCCCGGAACCGGCAGTGCTCGCTTGACCGTCGTATGGACGGAAGACCGAGCGTTGCCGCAGCCGGGCAGCGACCGAGCCCGCGGAGGGGCTATCGCCCCGGAAGCCGCTCACTCGCGGGCGGCCAAGCCGCTCGGCCGCGGGCGGCCCCGCCGCTCGGCCGCGGGCGGCCCCGCCGGGAGCGAGGCACCGCCGGGACGCCGTCGCGCCGCCGCCTACCCGAACACCGACCCGCTCAGCCAGTCCGCCAGGAAGAAGGCGGCGAACAGCGGGACGAGCGCCCACATGAGCGGGTGGACCTCGCGGGCGCGCCCGCGGACGAGCATCGCGACGACGTAGCCGAAGACGCCGAGGCCGATGCCGGCCGCGATCGAGAACGTGAGCGGGATGCCGGCGATGACGAGGAACGCCGGGAGCGCGCTCTCCGGCTCGGACCAGTCGATGCCGGTGACGATCCGCATCATGAGGTAGCCGACCATGACGAGCGCCGGGGCGACCGCCGGGTGGATCGTCGCCTCGCCGTAGGTCACGCCCTGGCCGACGAGCGCCATGACCGGCACGAAGAGGATCGCCAGCCCGAACAGGACGGCGGTCACGACCGAGGCGAGGCCGGTCCGCGCGCCCTCGGCGACGCCCGCGCCGCTCTCGACGTAGGTCGTCACGCTCGAGACGCCCATGACGCCGCCGCCGGCCGCCGCGGCCGAGTCGACGAGCAGGAGGCGGCGGATGTTCGGCAGCTCGCCGCGCTCGTCGGTGAGCCCGGCCGCGCTCCCGACCGCGACCGAGGTCCCGATGGTGTCGAAGAAGTCGGTGACGAAGAGGGCGAAGATGACCGGGATGAGCACGAGGCTGAGCGCCTCCTCGATGTGGTCCCAGGAGAGCGCGTCGCCGATCGTCGAGAAGCTGTCGGAGCCGGGCACGTCGGCGACGCCGTCGGGGCCGTCGAGCACGCCGAAGGCCAGGCCGAGCACGAGCGTCGTCGCGATGCCGGCGAGAATCGAGCCGCGCATGCCGCGGACCGCGAGCGCGCCCGCGACGATGATCCCCGCGAGCGCGACGAGCGGCGGCCCGGCGCTGAGGTCGGCGAGCTCGATGCCGGTCGCGGGGCTGCTGACGACGATGCCGCCCTCGCGGAGGCCGACGAGCGTGATGAAGAGCCCGATGCCGACGCCGATCGCGAGCTTGAGCGAGAGCGGGATCGCGCGCATGACCGCCTCGCGCAGGCCGGCGATCACGAGCACGAGGGCGAGCAGGCCCTCGATGACGATGCACGCCATCCCGACCTCCCACGAGTAGCCGCGGCCGAGGACGATGTCGAAGGCGACGACGGCGTTCAGGCCGAGGCCGGAGGCGAGGGCGAGCGGGACGTTGGCGAGCACGCCCATCGCGAGCGTCGCGACGCAAGCGGCGATCGCGGTCGCCGTCGCGACGGCCTCGAACGGCATCCCGGCGGCGGAGAGGATCGCCGGGTTGACGAAGAGGATGTAGCACATCGTGAGGAACGTCCCGACGCCACCGACGACCTCGGTGCGCACGGACGAGCCCCGCTCGCGGATCCTGAATCGCCGCTCCAGCACGGACACGGCGCGGCAGGGTAGCGGGAACGCCTTCCGGAAGAACGGGACGGCCCGGGCTCGCCGCAGCGGCTGCTGGCGGGCCTGCCCGACGAGGGGTGATCCCCGTCGCCGCGATCGCGTAGGCTCCGACCGATGCGAGCGGTCACGTTCCAGGCGCCGGGAGAGGTGCGCGTCGAGGAGCGTCCCGAGCCGGAGATCCGCGCGCCGCACGAGGCGATCGTGCGCGTCGAGGCGACCGGCATCTGCGGCTCGGACCTCCACATCTACCACGGGCGGGTGAAGATCGAGCCGGGCTTCACGCTCGGGCACGAGTTCGTCGGCACGGTCGTCGCCGCGGGCGACGCGGTCACGACCGTCGCCGAGGGCGACCGGGTCCTCGGCTGCTACTGCACCGCCTGCGGCACCTGCTTCTTCTGCCGGCGCGGCGAGTACCACAAGTGCGACGAGGGGAAGGTCTTCGGCCACGGCGCGCTGCTCGGCGACCTCCAGGGCGCCCAGGCCGGGCAGGTGCTCGTCCCGCACGCGAACCTCACGCTCCGCCGCGTCCCCGAGGGGATGCCCGACGACGTCGCGCTGTTCGCCGGCGACGTCATGGGCACCGGCTACCACGCGGTCGCCGACGCGGGCGTCACGCCCGGCGACGTCGTCGCCGTGCTCGGGCTGGGGCCCGTCGGGCTCTGCGCCGTCCAGGCGGCGCGGGCGGCGGGCGCGGCGCGCGTCGTCGCCGTCGACTCGGTCGAGGACCGCCTCCAGATGGCCGAGCGCTTCGGCGCGACGCCGGTCCACCTCAGCGAGCAGGACCCGCGGGCGGTCGTGAAGGAGCTGACCGGCGGGCGCGGCGTCGACGTCGCGATCGACGCCGTCGGCCATCCCGACGCCCTCGAGCTCGCCATCCGCCTCGCCCGCAAGGCGGGGACGGTGTCGGCGACCGGCGTCTACGCCGAGCGCGCCGAGGTCCACATGGGGCTCGTCTGGATCAAGGCGCTCCGGCTCGTCAGCGGCCACGCGAACGTCATCGCCCACGTCGACCCGGTGCTCAGCCTGCTCGCCGCCGGCGTGCTCGACCCCAGCCCGCTCGTCACCCACCACCTGCCGCTCGACGACGCGCCCGAGGCCTACGCCGCCTACGATCGCCGCGAGGCGCTGAAGATCGTGCTGTCGCCCTAGCGCGCCCGACCGAGGAGGAGCCATGGCGACCGAGACCGCGAGCAAGCTGTCAGCCCCGGCGCGCGCGTTCGTCGAGCGCGCGGGCAAGCTCTACATCGGCGGCGAGTGGGTCGAGGCCGCCGACGGGCGGACCTTCGACACCCACGACCCGGCGACCGGCGAGGTCATCACCTCGGTCGCCTACGCCGGCGCCGAGGACGTCGACCGCGCCGTCCGCGCCGCGGCGGCGGCGATGGAGGGCAAGTGGGCGACGCTGCCGGCCCACCAGCGCGGCCTGCTCATGCACCGCCTCGCCGACCTGCTGGAGCAGCACGGCGACGAGCTCGCCGAGCTCGAGGCGCTCGACAACGGCAAGCCGGTCGGCTACGCGAAGCTCGTCGACGTCCGCCAGGCGGTCGCCCACCTCCAGTACTACGCCGGCTGGCCGACGAAGATCGAGGGCGAGACGATCCCGGTCTCCTGGCCGAAGGCGTTCGTCTACACGCGCAAGGAGCCGGTCGGGGTCTGCGGCCAGATCATCCCCTGGAACTTCCCGCTGCTCATGGCCGCGTGGAAGATCGCGCCGGCGCTCGCGGCGGGCTGCACGGTCGTCCTCAAGCCCGCCGAGCAGACGCCGCTCACCGCCCTGCGGCTCGCCGAGCTGATCGAGGAGGCGGGCTTCCCGCCGGGCGTCGTCAACGTCGTCACCGGCGACGGCGCGACCGGCGCGGCGCTCGTCGAGCACCTCGGCGTCGCCAAGATCGCCTTCACCGGCTCGACCGAGGTGGGCCGCAAGATCGGCGAGACCTGCGGGCGGATGCTCAAGCGCGTGACGCTCGAGCTCGGCGGCAAGTCGCCGAACATCATCTGCCCGGACGCCGACCTCGAGAAGGCGATCCCCGGCTCCTTCCAGGGCATCTACTTCAACACCGGCCAGGCCTGCAACGCGGGCTCACGGCTGTTCGTCCACAAGGACCAGTTCGACGACGTCGTCTCCGGCCTCGCCGAGCTCGCGCAGCAGGCGAAGGTCGGCCCCGGCCTGGAGGAGGGCACGCAGTTCGGCCCCGTCGTCTCGCGCGAGCAGCACGAGCGCGTGCTCGGCTACATCGAGTCCGGGCGCGAGGAGGGCGCCGAGGTCGTCGTCGGCGGCGGCCCGCCGGAGGGGCTCGAGGGCGGCTGGTTCGTCGCCCCGACGCTCTTCACCGGCGTGCGCGACGACATGCGGATCGCGCGCGAGGAGATCTTCGGCCCGGTGCTCGTCGCGATGCCCTACGACGACCTCGACGAGGTCGTCCGGCGCGCGAACGACACCGAGTACGGGCTCGCCGCCGGGGTGTGGACGCGCGACGTCGCGACCGCCCACACGCTCGCGGCGAAGCTTCAGGCCGGCTCGGTCTACGTCAACGTCTGGGGGCCGGCGGACCCGGCGGCGCCGTTCGGCGGCTTCAAGGCGTCCGGCATCGGACGCGAGATGGGTCACGCCAACCTCGACGCCTACCTCGAGCTGAAGACCGTCTGGACGAGCCTGAAGTAGCTAGGGGCGCGGCTCGCGGCCCCGCTCGCGCTCGGGCGTGATCTCGCGCTCGGGCGTGATCTCGCGCTCGGGCTCGGCGCGCTCCTGCGCGAGGCGCTCGCGCTCGGCGCGCTCGCCGCGGACGCGCTCGGCGAGGCCGCCCTCGTCCTCGCGGACGAGCTCCTCGTCGGCGAGGCCCTGGCGGTGGATCTCGGCGCGCTCGTCGTGGCTCTCGGCCTGCGCGCGGCGGGCGCGCGCCTCGCGCTCGAGGCGCTCGGACTCCCGCTCGAGGCGGTCGGCCCGCTGCTGCTCCTGCTCGGCGGCCGAGCGGTGGAGGTCGTGCGCGGCCTCGCGCCGGCGGCCGAGGTCCTGCTCCTGGCGGCGCTCGGCGGCCGCTTGCCGCATGCGCGGCAGCAGCATCGCGGCGAGCGCGACGACGATGACGACGGCGGCGACGATGACGACGATGACGGCGGCGGTGGACATGCGGTGGCTCCTTCCTGGTGGCGCCCCGGCAAGCTCCTGCCCGCACCGCGCGCCGCCAAACGCGCCATCGCCGCGGCGCTAGGCGTCCGAGAGCGGGCGCGGCCCGGCCTGCTCGCCCTCCGGCAGCCGGCCGTCGCGGCCGACGTAGCCGCCCTTGCCGCCGACGCAGACGTAGACGGCGTCCTCGTCGCCGACGTTGCGGAGCTGGCGGACGCACGCGGCGTCGACGCGCGCGATCCCGCCCGGGCCGAGGACGTGGCGCGACCCGTCCCCGAAGACGAACTCGAGCGTGCCGCGGTGGACGAAGTAGACCTCCTCCTGCTCGTCGTGGTAGTGGCGGTGGGTCTCGATGCCCGCCGGCAGCACGACGGCGTTGATGCCGAAGGCCGTCACGCCCAGCGCGGCGCGGATCTTGCGGAAGCCCGGCCCCTCGCCGAGCGCGTCCAGGCTCGCGACGGCGTAGCCGTCGCCCTCCACGACCCCGGTCAGCTCTGCCTCCATCGGCTTCCTCCTGTCTCGACTGCGATGTGCGCACCATAGGCTGTGCACGTGGAGATCCGCCCGATGACCGAGGCCGACGTCGAGGCGGCGTTCACCGCGAGCCAGGCGGCCTTCGAGCTGCGCAACGAGCGCTGGCCGCCGACGACCGAGCCCTCGGAGGTGCGCTGGCGGCGCGGCCTGGAGCGGATGCGCCACGTGCTCGGGACCGACCCCGAGGGCGCCTGGGTCGCCGACGACGGCACGGGGCCGCGCGGCGTCGCCATGGCGATCGTGCGCGAGGGCGTCTGGGGGCTGTCGCTGCTCGCCGTCGCGCCGGGGCTGCAGTCGAGCGGCGTCGGCGCGCAGCTGCTGCGCCGGGCGCTCGCCACGGCCGAGGGCACGCGCGGGCAGATCATCCTCTCCTCGCTCGACCCGCGCGCGCTGCGCAGCTACGCGGCCGCCGGCTTCGAGCTGCGGCCGGCGATGCAGGCCTTCGGCGTCGTCCCCCGCTCGGCGATCCCCGCCGGGCTCGGCGTCCGCGAGGGCGGCCCCGCCGACTTCGAGCTCGCGGCGGCGATCGACCGCGAGCAGCGCGGCGCCTCCCACGGCCCCGACCACGAGATGCTGCTGCGCTCCGGCTACTCGATGCTCGTCCTCCCCGACCGCGGCTACGTCTTCGAGCGCGACGGCTCGCCGGCGCTGCTCGCCGCGCGCGACGACGACGCGGCCCGCGCGCTGCTGTGGGCGGCGCTCGCCCAGGCGCCGCCGGGGCACGAGTGCGGCGTCATGTTCCTCACCCAGGCGCAGAACTGGGCGCTGCCGGTGATCAACGCGGCGCGCCTGTCGCTCGAGCCGTGCGGGCCGACGTTCGTGCGCGGCGATCCGGGGCCGATGAGCCCGTACCTGCCGAACCCGGCGTATCTCTGAGACGCGGTCGCCCCGGCCCGCCGGGCGCCCGCCCGCCCTGCGCCGACAAGCGTCCTGCCCTCGCCAGGCCATAGCAGGTCAGGGCAGGACACTGGACTAGGACCCCGCCGCCCCGCGCGGCAAGCGTCCTGCCCTGACCGGGCTATGGCGGGTGAAGGCAGGACGCTTGGCGTGAAGGGGCGGCTAGGACCCCGCCGCCTGGGCCTCCACCGGCTCGCGCCGCCGCGCGAGCGCCGACGGCCACCACACCCTTGGCCCGGCGTCGAGGACGAGCGCGGGGACGAGCACGGAGCGGACGAGCAGCGTGTCGAGCAGGACGCCGAAGGCGATCGTGAACCCGATCTCGGTGAGGGCGTAGAGCGGCAGGACGACGAGCACGCAGAAGGTGCCGGCCAGCACGATCCCGGCCGAGGTGATGACCGCGCCGGTGACCGCGAGGCCGCGGCGCATCCCCTCCGCGGTGCCGTGGCGGCGCGCCTCCTCGCGCACGCGCGCCATGAGGAAGATGTTGTAGTCGATGCCCAGCGCGACGAGGAAGACGAACGCGAACAGCGGCAGCGACGGCTCGATGCCGGGGTAGCCGAGCACCTGCTCGAACAGCACCGCCCCGACGCCGAGCGCCGACGCGAACGAGACGATGACCGTCGCGATGAGCAGCAGCGGCGCGACGAGCGCCCGCAGCAGCCCGCAGAGGATCGCGAGGACGACGAGCAGGATGAGCGGGAGGATGAGCGCGGTGTCGCGCTGCACCGACTGGCGGACGTCGTACTCCTCCGCCGACGGTCCGCCGACGAGCGCGCCCTCGCCGCCCGCCTCGTGGACGACCTCGCGCAGCTTCGGGATGAGGCCGAACGCCGCCTGGCTGTAGGGGTCGGCGGAGAGCACGACGTCGAAGCGGGCGCCCGGCGGGCCCGTCTCGACCTCCCCGAGCGCCGCGACCCCGTCGGCCCGCTCGAGCGCCGCGCGGACGTCCTCGACGCGCTCGCGGTCGCGGACGAGCACGGTCGTCGGCGCCGTCGCCCCGGCGGGGAGGGCGCCGGCGAGCAGCTCCTGCCCCTCCACCGACTCGACGCCGCCGCGGAAGCCGTTGCCGCTCGTGAGGTCGTCGTTCATCTGCGTCAGGCCGAGGCACATGACCGCGAGCACGACGAGCGCCCCCACCCAGACGCGCCGCGGGCCGGCGCCGATCCGCTCGCCCAGTCGCCGCCAGAAGCCGTGCGTCTCGCCGGTGCCCTCGTCGCCGACGTGCGGGATGAACGGCCAGAACGCCCGCCGGCCGCAGAGCGCGAGCAGCGCGGGCAGGAGCGTGAGCATCGACAGCAACGCGAGCAGGATCCCGAGCGCGCCGATCGGCCCGAGCGCCGAGGTGGAGTTGAGCTCGGCGAGCGTGAGGCAGAGCAGCCCGGCGATGACGGTGAGGCCGGAGGCGACGATCGCCGGCCCGGCGCGGCGGACCGCGCGGCGGATCGCGTCGTGGGGGTCGGCGTGGTGGCGCAGCTCCTCGCGGTAGCGGGCGACGAGCAGGAGCGCGTAGTCGGTGCCCGCGCCGAAGACGAGCACCGTCATGATCGCCGCCGACTGGCCGTCGACGGTGACGCCGAGCTCGGTGAGCCCGTAGCCCATCGCGCGCGCCGCCGTCTCGGCGAAGACGACCGCGAAGAACGGGATCGCCCAGAAGATCGGGCTGCGGTAGATGAGGATGAGCAGGACGAAGACGAGCGACGCGGCGGCGATGAGCAGCTCGGTGTCGATCCCGTCGAAGACGTCGATCGCGTCGGTGGCGAAGCCCGCCGGTCCGGTGACCTTCACCGTCAGCCCGTCCGGCGGGCCGGCGACGGCCGCGCGGACGTGCTCGGTCGCCTCGACGAGGATGTCGGCGTCGCCCTCGGCGGCGATCGGGACGGCGAACAGCGCGGTCGTGCCGTCCGGGGAGACGACGACCTCGGTCGCCGGGCGCAGGCCGGGCGCGTCGCCGCGCGCGGCGGCGGCGCGGTCGGTGTCGATCGCTCGCCGGTCGGCGGCGGTGAGGCCCCCCTCGCGCTGGTAGACGACGACCGCGGGCGTGAGCTCGCCCGAGGGGAACTCCTCGGCCGCCTCGAGCACCCGCACCGACTCGGCGTCCCCGGGCAGGAACGAGACCTGGTCGTTCTCGGTCGCCTCCTCGAGCTTGCCGGCGAAGGGGCCGACCGCCGCGGCGACGAGCAGCCAGGCCACGAGCACGGCGAACTTCGCCTTCCGCCCCGTGGCGAAGGTCAGCAGGGCTGTCATGCGATCCGGTCCATGCGGCTGGCGAGGTGGGCGCGGAGCCTACCGATGCCCGCATCGAGGACGTCCAGAACCAGCCCCTATAGGGGCCACTGCTGGACGTTCTCACCTCAGCGGCGGGCGAGGTGGGCGAAGGCGAGCGCCATCGCGAGGTTCGCCGCGCCGGCGACGGCGAGCGCGGCGCGGGCGAGCGGGGCGTCGCGGAAGCCCGGTCCCGTCGACCAGACGACGTCGGTCGCGATCTCGGTGCCGCGCAACCAGGCGAGCGCCCACCAGTCCCGCGGGCGGTCGCGCGTCGCCGCGAGCGCGTGCGCGGCCGCGAAGGTGAGCCAGATCGGCCCGCAGCGGCGGAAGAGCGCGACGGCGTCCTCCGACGGCTGCGCGTGCCCGAGCACGCGCAGCGTCCGCTCCGGCGCGAGCAGCGCGCCCGAGCCGAGCGCGAGGTCGAAGGCGACCATCGCGCGGTTGTGCGCGCGGATCGCCTCGCCGAGCTCGCGGGCGCGGCGCGCCCGCCGCCGTGTCCTGCGCAGCAGCCCCATCGGCCTAGGGCGCGATCGTAAGCTCTCCGTCGGCGTAGCGGCGCCGCAGCTCCCGCTTGGAGAACTTGCCGACCGACGTCTTCGGCACCTCGTCGATGAACGCGACGGCGTCGGGGATCCACCACTTCGCGACCCGCCCGTGGAGGAAGGCGCGGATGTCGTCGGCGCCGAGCTCCGCCCCGTCCTCGCGGACGACGCAGGCGAGCGGCCGCTCGCCCCACTTCTCGTCCGGGATGCCGATGACCGCCGCCTCCTTCACCTGCGGGTGGGCCATGATCTCGTTCTCCAGCTCGACCGAGCTGATCCACTCGCCGCCGGACTTCACGAGGTCCTTCGTCCGGTCGACGAGGCGGATGTAGCCGTGGCGGTCGATCGTCGCCACGTCGCCGGTGCGCAGCCAGCCGTCGGACGTGAAGCGCTCCTCGCCGCTTTCGTCCTCGTGGTAGGCGGCGGCGATCCACGGCCCGGAGACCTGGAGCTCGCCGCGCGCCTCGCCGTCCCACGGCAGCTCCTCGCCGCTCTCGGGGTCGGCGATGCGGGCCGCAACGAGCGGCGCCGGCAGCCCGATCGACGTCCGCACCTCGGCGAGCTCCTCCTCGGGCAGGTGCGCGAGCGTGCTGCGGATGCGCCCGACCGTCCCGAGCGGGCTCGTCTCGGTCATCCCCCACGCCTGCGTGATCGGGAGGCCGATCTTCTCCCGGTAGGCCTCCGAGAGCGCCTTCGGCACCGCCGAGCCGCCGGAGATGATCCGCTTCAGGCTCGAGAAGTCGCGGCCGTCGATCTCCTCGAGCACGCCCATCCAGATCGTCGGTACGCCGGCGGCGAGCGTCACCCGCTCGCCCTCGATGAGCGAGGCGATCGCGGCCGGGGAGAGGTCGGCGCCGGGCATCGCGAGGTTCGCGCCGGCCATGACCGCGGCGTGCGGGAGGCCCCAGGCGTTGACGTGGAACATCGGCACGACCGGCAGGACGGTGTCGGCCTCCGAGACCGCCAGCGTGTCGGCCAGCATCGTCCCCAGCGCGTGGAGGACCATCGAGCGGTGGGAGTAGACGACCCCCTTGGGGTTGCCGGTCGTGCCGCTCGTGTAGCACATGGCCGCGGCGCGCTGCTCGTCTGCGACGGAGAAGCCGATCGGCTCCGCCCTCCCGACGAGCTCCTCGTAGTCGACGACGCGCGGGTCGTCGGGCACTTCGTCGCCGGCGCCGTCGTCCATGACGACGACGTGGCGGACGGTCTCGAGCTGGTCGACGAGCGGCCAGAAGAGGCGCAGCAGCGAGCGGTCGACGAAGACGACCTCGTCCGCGGCGTGGTTGACGACGTAGGCGACCTGCTCGGGGAAGAGGCGGATGTTGACGGTGTGGAGGATCCGGCCCGTGCAGGGCGCGGCGAAGTAGAGCTCGAGGTGGCGGGCGCTGTTCCAGGCGAACGTGCCGACGCGCCCGTCGGCGGAGACGCCGAGCTCGTCGAGGGCGCCGGCGAGGCGGCGGGTGCGCTCGGCCCACTCCCCGTACGTCGTCCGCTCCACCCCGGCCGGCGTCGCCGTCGCGACGTGCTTGTCGGCGAAGAGCCGCTCCGCCCGGTCGAAGACCTGCGGCAACGTGAGCGGCGAGGACGACATGAGTCCCTGCATCGAGCCCTCCTCCCTCGATCGTCTGCGGGGCGAAGCCTAGCCCCGGCGCGGCGCCCGCATGGCGATTGCCGGGCCGAAGACGAGACGGGGCGGGCGCGGCGCCGCGCCGCACCCGCCCCGGGCAGTCTCGGAAGCGCGTCGAGCCGTCAGGCCAGCCGCTGCTCGAGCGCCTCCATCTGGGCGCGGAGCTCGGCCGGGAGCCGATCGCCGAAGGTGGCGAGGTGCTCCTTCATCTGCGGGATCTGCGCCTTGAGCTGCTCCGGGTCGACCTCGAGGAGCTGCTTCAGCGCGTCCTGCGAGATGTCGAGCCCCTCGACGTTGAGCTCGCCGTCGGCGGGCACGAGCCCAAGCGGCGACTCGACCGCCTCGGCCTCGCCGTCGCAGCGGCGGAACACCCACTCGAGCACGCGGCTGTTCTCGCCGAAGCCCGGCCAGAGGAAGTTGCCCTCCTCGTCCTTGCGGAACCAGTTGACGAAGAAGATCCGCGGCAGCTTCGCGCCCTCGCGGCGGCCGATCTTCAGCCAGTGGGCGAAGTAGTCGGCCATGTTGTAGCCGCAGAACGGCAGCATCGCGAACGGGTCGAAGCGGAGCGTGCCGACCTGGCCGGCCGCCGCCGCGGTCGTCTCCGACGCCATCGTCGCGCCGAGGAAGACGCCGTGCTCCCAGTCGCGCGCCTCGGTGACGAGCGGTACGACGGTCGAGCGCCGGCCGCCGAAGAGGAACGCGTCGATCGGCACGCCGGCCGGGTCGTCCCACTCGGGCGCGATCGACGGGCACTGCGACGCCGGCGTCGTGAAGCGGGCGTTCGGATGGGCCGCCGGGGTGCCGGAGTCCGGCGTCCAGTCGTTGCCGCGCCAGTCGATGAGATGGGCGGGCGGCTCGTCGGTCATGCCCTCCCACCAGACGTCGCCGTCGTCGGTCTTGGCGCAGTTGGTGAAGATCGTGTTCTCGCGGATCGTGCCCATGGCGTTCGGGTTCGTCTTCTCCCCCGTGCCGGGCGCGACGCCGAAGAAGCCGGCCTCCGGGTTGATCGCGTAGAGGCGGCCGTCCTCGCCGAACTTCATCCACGCGATGTCGTCGCCGACGGTCTCGACCTTCCAGCCGGGCAGCGTCGGGATGAGCATCGCGAGGTTCGTCTTGCCGCACGCCGACGGGAACGCGCCCGCGACGTACTTGACCTTCCCCTTCGGCGAGGTGAGCTTGAGGATGAGCATGTGCTCGGCCATCCAGCCCTCGTCACGGGCCATGACCGAGGCGATGCGCAGCGCGAAGCACTTCTTCCCCAGCAGCGCGTTGCCGCCGTAGCCGGAGCCGTAGGACCAGATCTCGCGCGTCTCGGGGAAGTGGACGATGTACTTGTGGTCGTTGTTGCACGGCCACGGCACGTCCTCGACGCCCTCGCCGAGCGGCATGCCGACCGAGTGGACGCACGGGACGAACTCGCCGTCCTCGCCGAGCACGTCGAGGGCGCCCTTGCCCATGCGGGTCATGATCCGCATGCTCACCGCGACGTAGGCCGAGTCGGTGAGCTGGACGCCGATGTGCGCGATGTCCGAGCCGAGCGGCCCCATCGAGAAGGGGACGACGTACATCGTGCGGCCCTTCATGCAGCCGCGGAAGAGGTCGCGGAGCGTCGCGCGCATCTCCTCCGGGTCGCGCCAGTTGTTCGTGGGGCCGGCTTCCTCCTCCGTGGGCGAGCAGATGAACGTGCGGTCCTCCACGCGCGCGACGTCGCCGGGGTCGGACAGCGCGAGGTAGGAGTTCGGGCGCTTCGCCTCGTCGAGGCGCTGGAAGGTCCCGGCATCGACGAGCTGCTGGGCGAGCGTGTCGTACTCCTCGGCCGAGCCGTCACACCAGTGGATCCGGTCTGGCTGCGTCAGCGCGGCGATCTCGTCCACCCAGGCGAGGAGCGCCTTGTGTTTCGTCGGTGCGGTCGTCTCAAGCACGGTTCCGGTTCATCTCCTCGTGTTGCGGCGATTGGGCCGCAGGTTGCGGCTAGAAGGCCGCATCGTAACCCGCCGCAGGAAACGAGGATTGACACCCCTTCGCGTGGGAAACAGCGCGCGCGATGGAGATTCGCCACGACGAGCGCCGGCGGCGCCCGCCCGGGCGGCCCGGTGCGGGCCGGCCGCGCGCCGGAGAGGAGGGGAAGCGCTGATGGCCACGCACGCGGTCGCACTCCACCTCGTCGCCGAGAACGAGCGCTGCGAGCAGGCGCTCGAGGACCTGCGCGCCGAGCTCGGCGAGGATGCCGTCGAGGAGCCCGACGAGCTCACCGGCCTGTTCTCCGTCGAGGTCGAGGCGGAGACGCTCGACGAGGCCCTCCTCGAGGTCCAGAACGCCATCGCGGCGATCGGCGCCGACGACTGCTTCGAGCTCGGCGAGCCGGGCGGGCCGCTCCCCGGCGCGTGACATAGGTCACACGCGCGTGACGAGAATTCGCCACGCTGCGAGTGAGATCGGTCACAGACCGGACACGGGGCTTACGGATCGTCAGGTTCCTGCCGATACTGGGTTTCAGGCGGCGCCCCGCAGGGAAAGAGCCGAATTCGGGCCTTCCGGGCCCCGGTTCGTCGCCCCTGGGAAGGGAATCCGCCGCCGAGGCGGTACATCGGGTGTGAACGCAACTCGGGGCGCGTCTTTGCGTTTCGTTTAGCCGCGTGCTGCAAGCTGTCCGGTGTAACCGCGACGGCGGCCGGACGTACGTATCTGGCACCGCCCGGTTGCTTGCCCGCGCAAATAATCCGCTACAATCCCCACTGAATGGATAGGAATTTCGACGACGTGATGGAAGACGTGCAGGTGGACGACCTGGTCATGGACCCGGTCCAGCAGCTCCTGCGTGAGTCGCGTCGGTGGCCCCTGCTCACTCCCGAGGAGGAGGTCGAGCTCGCGAAGCGGATCGAGAAGGGCGATCTCCAGGCCAAGGAGCGGATGATCAACTCGAACCTCCGCCTCGTGGTCTCCCAGGCGCGTCGCTACGAGGGCCAGGGCCTGCCCCTCGGCGACCTCGTCCAGGAGGGCATGCTCGGGCTTATCCGGGCGGTCGAGAAGTTCGACTGGCGCAAGGGCTTCCGCTTCTCGACGTACGCGACGCTCTGGATCCGCCAGGCGATCCAGCGGGGCATCGAGAACACCGGCCGGGTCATCCGCCTGCCCGTCTCGGTCTCCCAGCGGACCCGCAAGGTCCAGAAGGCCGAGCGCGAGCTCGCCGTCAAGCTCGGGCGCGACCCCTCGATCATGGAGGTGGCCGCGGCCGCCGGCCTGACGGTCGAGGAGGTCGAGGACCTGCGCGAGGTCGACCAGGCGCCGACGAGCCTCGACCGGCCCGTCGGCGAGGACGGCGAGGCGAGCCTCGGCGACCTGCTGGCCGCCGAGGAGGAGTCGCCGGACGAGACGGTCGCGGAGGCGCTGCGCAACCGCGCCGTCCAGGAGGCGATCGCCCAGCTGCCCGAGATCGAGCGGCGCGTGATCGAGCTGCGCTACGGCACCGGCGACGAGGCCCCGCACAGCCTCCGCCAGGCCGGCAGCAAGCTCGGCGTCTCCGGCGAGCGCGTCCGCGCGCTCGAGGAGCGTGCGCTTCGCCGTCTCGGCGAGCGCGCCGAGCTCGCCGCGCTGCGCGACGCCGCGTAGGCCGGCCCGCCAACTCGACAAGCTTCGGCTTGAGCAAGCCCCGTCCCGGCCTCCGGGACGGGGCTTCTTCGTGCGCTCAGCCGTGGTGGTCGATCTCGAACCAGACGCGGGTGCGGCGCCCGCCGTCGACGCCCCAGCGGTCGGCGAGGCGGCTGACGAGGTAGAGGCCCCAGCCGGCGGGCACGGGCTCGCCCTCGCGCGGGGGCGGCGGCGGCTCGAACCCGCCGCCATCGTCGTAGACCTCGACGCGCACGCGGCCGTCGTCGAGGTCGGCGGAGAGCTCGATCGCGTCGCCTGAGCCGTGGAGGACGGCGTTGGAGACGAGCTCGGAGACGAGCAGCGCGACGCGCGCCCGCACCGGCCCGTGGAGCTCGAGCGTGTCGACGATCTCCTGCCGGGCGGCGCGCACGGCGTGCGGCTCGGCGACGAGGTGGCGTCTCAGCGCGCGGCTGTACCGCTGATCGGTCACCTGGCGGCTGTACCGCTGATCGGTCACCTGGCACAACCTATAGAGGTAGGGCGATCCCGGTCGGGGTACCGCGCAGGCGGGGGGCTTCAGTCCTCGGCCGAGCGGTCGCGCCGCAGCTCGGCGCCGCCCGGGGGCTCGGCCCCCTCGTCCGCGAGGGCGCCGGCGTCGATGCGGACCGCGAAGCGCCCGTCCTCGATCTCCCCGACGCGGTCGGCGGGGACGTAGGTCTCGATGCCAGCGGGCGTCAGCACCTTGAGCCCGTCGAAGATGTCGGCGTCGGGATCGCCGACGACCTCGGACACCTCGCCCGCGACGCGACCGGAGGCGTCGACGACCTCCCAGCCGTCCTCGACCAGCAACCACGAGACGCTCATCGCGCGGCCCAGTACCCGGGCGGCGCGTCCCTACACGCGCGTCAGGGCACGGTGGCCTGCGGCGACGCCCGCGCCGTAGACGAGGTGGTACGAGAGGTCGAGGGCGAGCGCCTTCGCCGGGTAGCGCCACGGCGGCTCGTAGAAGCCGAGCGGGACGAGCTGGAGGTAGGAGAGCGCCCACACGGCGGCGCCGAAGGGCAGGCCGGCGGCGACCCTGCCGCGCCCGTCCCGGCGCGCGAGCCCGAAGACCACACCCCACCCGGCCCCGTAGGCCCAGTGGGTGGCGTGCGTGAGCAGCGGGATCCGCTCGGGCGGCGGCCGCCGGCCGGCGACGCGCTCGATCGCGCGCGCCGCGACCTGGGCGGGCACCGAGGCCCGCTCCCAGGGGTCCTGGCCGGCCTGCGGCTCCCCGTCGCCCGCGTCGTTCAGGCGCGCGGCGAGCTCCTGCCAGGCCGTCATCGCGGCGGTGCCGGCGAGCCCCGCGCCCAGGCCGCGGGCGAGCGCGCCGCGGATGCTCGCCGTCCGGGACATGCCCGCGGACTATCCGCGGCGACGGCCGCGCAAACGCTCAGGTGACCGGGGCGACCGGACCGCAGTCCTCGACGTCGGCGACGAGCTTCTGCACCGTCGCCGGGCTGAGCACGCCCTCCTCGATGAGCTTGCCCGCGAGCTCGTGGAGCTCGGCGAGCGCCTCGCGCGCGTGCGCGTCGCTTGCGAGGTCCTCGGAGAACAGGAGGCTGTCGGCGGCCTCGCGGATGACGTCGAGCTGCTCGGCGGGGAGCGAGAGGGTGTCGAGGGTGCGCACGACGCGTCCGTAGGCCTGTGCTCGTTCTGCGGTCACAAGGCCCATGGTACGTCGCCCGTCAGCGGAGCGCGCGGGCGACGACGCGGAGGTCAGCGGTAAGACGGCGGCGCTCCTCGCGGCGGGCGGCCTCGTCGGGCGCGCGCGGGATCGCCGAGGGGTGGATGGTCCCGAGCGCGGGGACGCCGAGGCGCGAGTCGACGATGACGCCCCGGTCGCGCGTCACGCGGAAGCCGCTGCCGAGCAGCGCCCGCGCCGCGGTCGCGCCGAGCGCGACGACGAGCTCCGGGCGGACGGCGGCGAGCTCGGCCTCCAGCCACGGCCGGCAGGCGGCCGTCTCCGCCGCGCTCGGCCGCTGGTGGATGCGGCGCTTCCCGCGCCCCTCGAACTTGAAGCGCTTGACGACGTTCGTGACGTAGACGTCGCGGCGGGCGATCTCCGCCGCGGCGAGCGCGCGGTCGAGCTCCCGCCCCGCCGGCCCGGCGAACGGCCGCCCCTCGCGGTCCTCGCGGTCGCCCGGCTGCTCGCCGACGAGCACGACCCGCGCCCGCGGGCCGCCCTCCCCGAAGACAGTCTGCGTCGCGCCCTCCCAGAGCGGGCAGGCCCGGCAGCCGGCGGCCGCGTCGCGCAGCGCCCGCAGCGACGCCCGCGCCGGGACGAGTGGGGCGGCGGTGTCCATCGCCTCCGCGACTGCCCGCTCGCCGGTGGGCCCATGCGCGCGATGCGCGCGCTAGGCGGAGCCCAGCTCGCCGGCGATCGCGGCGAGCTCGGCGACGCCGCGCTCGATCGCCGTCTCGGCGACGTTCGCGTAGCCGATGAGCACGCCGGGCGGCCCGGGCGCGGCGACCCGCATCGGGGCAAGCGGCGCGAGCGCGATGCCGCGCTCGAGCGCGCGCTCGACGAGCGCCGCCTCGTCCGTCCCCTCCGGCAGCAGCACGAGCGCGTGCAGGCCGGCGGCGATGCCGGTGACCCGCGCGGCCGGGAGCAGGCGGGCGAGCGCGCCGACGAGCGCGTCGCGGCGGCGCCGGTAGGAGCGGCGGGTGCGGCGCAGGTGGCGGTCGAGCTCGCCGCGCTCGATGAAGTCGGCGAGCGCGAGCTGGTCGAGGACGGGCGAGCCGAGGTCGGCGCGGAGCTTCTCCTCCCCCACCGGACCCGCGAGCGCGGAGGGCAGCACCGCCCAGCCGAGACGCAGCGACGGGGCGAGCGTCTTGCTCGGCGAGCCGAGGTAGGCGACCCGCTCGGGCGCGAGCCCCTGGAGCGCGCCGACGGGCTCGCGGTCGTAGCGGTGCTCGGCGTCGTAGTCGTCCTCGATCACGAGCGCGCCTGTCTCCTCCGCCCAGCGCAGCAGCGCGGCGCGCCGCTCGGGCGCGAGCACGACGCCCGTCGGCTGCTGGTGGGCGGGCGTGACGAGCACCGCGTCCGGCGCGGCCGCGGCGAGCCGGTCTGTGTCGATCCCGCCCTCGTCGACGGGCACCGCCACCGGCTCCAGCCCGGCGTGGGCGAGCGCGTCGCGGTGGATGTGGAAGCCGGGGTCCTCGACGGCGATCCGCCGCGCGCCGCGGCGGCGCAGCGCCCCGGCGACGAGGACGAGCGCCTGCGTCATACCGGTGGCGACGACGATCCGCTCGGGGTCGGCGAGCGCGCCGCGGGAGCGGCCGAGGTAGGCGGCGAGCGTCTCGCGCAGCGCGCGCTCGCCGCGCGGGTCCTGCCAGCCGAGCGCGGCGTCGGGCGCCTCGCGCAGCACGCGCCGCAGCGAGGCGAGCCACTCCCGGCGGGGGAAGGCGGCGAGGTCGGTGAGGCCGGGCCGGAAGTCGATCCGCACGCGCGGGCCGGTCGGCGCGGGCGTCGCGCGCGGCTCGGCCTGGCGGGCGGCCGCGGCGACGCGCGTGCGCGCCCCCTGGCCGGCGACGAGCCAGCCCTCGGCGACGAGCTGGGCGTAGGCCTCGACGACGACGCCGCGCGAGACGCCGAGGTCGGCGGCGAGCGCACGCGTGGACGGCAGCGCGGTGCCGGGCCGCAGCCGCCCCGCGCGGATCGCCTCGCGAAGCTGCTCCTCGAGCTGGAGGCGCAGCGGCCGCCCGTCCCGCTCGAGGCGGACGAGCAGGTCTGGCGCGAACCGGTCCGCCGCGGCCATGGCGGGGTGGACCTTACCCGCGCCCGGCGGCCTGAGACACTGCGGGCCGTCATGCGCACGCTGCTGCTCGCCCTCGCCGCGATCCACCTCGCCATCGCCGGCTGGATGACGTTCGCCCCGGCGTCGTTCACCACCGACGTCGCCGGCTACCCGCCTCAGGAGCCGCACTTCCTCGGCGACCTCGCGACCTGGACGGCCGCGCTCGGCATCGCGCTCGCGATCGCCGCCTGGCGGCCGGCGTGGCGGATGCCGGTGCTGGGGCTCGCGGCGATCCAGTACGCCCTCCACACCGTCAACCACCTCTGGGACGTCGGCGAGACCGACCCCGCCGCGGCCGGCCCGGTCAACGCGGCGCTGCTCGCGGTCGGGACGGCGCTCTTCGCCTGGCTCGCGACCCGCCCCGAGGCGCGGCCCTGACCCGCGCGCCGGGCGCGACCGGCGGCCGAGCCCGGCGCTGTCAGCGAAGCGTGACGGTCCCGTCGGCGCGGACGATCGCGTTCGCGTCCGTCCTCCCGCGGCGCTGGAGCGCCTCCGGGTCGGGTGTGGCGAGCTGCATCGGGATCCAGCCCCGGAGCGTCGCGACCTCGCCGACGGTGCCGTGCTCGGCGTCCTGCTCGGAGACGGCGAAGATGACCGCGCACGCCTCGGCGCCCTCGTGCTCGATGGTCGTCACGAGCGCCTCCTGCGAGCGGTGCTCGATGAACGCGTGCTTGCCCATGATCGCCGCGCGCTCGGCGTTGAAGCGGCTGGCGCAGCTCGTGAGCGCCGCGTCCGCGCTCGCGCTCGCCGAGCCGCCCCCGCCGCACCCGGCGAGCAGCGCGGCCCCTGCCAGCGCGGCCAGTGCGAGCCTGCCTCCCATCGCCGCGCGCAGGCTAGCGCGCGGCCGCGCGCCGGGCGACGGTTCACGTCGTGTGGCCGGGGGTCAGGTGGCTGGGGGGTCAGGTGGCGGCGGTGCTCGGTTCTCCGTCTCATCGACGGTCAACCGAGCGTTGCCGGTCCGGGGCGCCGGCGAGGCCGGACGGCGGTGCTCGATCTTCCGTGACATGGACGGTCGATCCAGCGCTGCCGGTCAACTGCTGCTCCTCGGCCTCGCGGCGCGCCTGCTCCAGTCGCGCCGCGACGCGTATGGGTGGCGCGACGCCCGGCCCCGCCCTAGCGCCGCAGCCCGGCGAGGCGGAGGTGGCGCGTGAGCCGGCCGGGGCGCTGCGCGACCGAGCGCGCGGCGACGGCGACGAAGCGGACCTTCCCGCCGCGGACGCCGTAGACGATGCGCGCCCCGCCGCCGGCGTCGCGGACGCGCAGGCCCTTGCCGGCCGCGCGCGTCCCGGCGAGGCGGGAGGCGCGCGCCCCGGGGCCGATCCCGCCGGCCCGATGGCCCCGCGCGGTGCTCGCGACCATCGCGACGCGGCCGTCGGCGCCGAGCACGGCGGTCACCTCGCCCCCGCCGCGGCCCTTTGCGCACCACGTCCAGCGCCGGTTGCCGCGCCGCAGGGGCTGGCCGGCCCGGCGCAGCAGCTCCTCGGCGGTGAGGCCGAGGCGGACGCGGCCGAGCCCGCGCGCGCTCAGGGTGCCGCGCGCCGCGCGGCACGCATACGCGGGGGCGATGCCCTCGGCGCGCTCCCACATCTGCAGGTACGCCTCCGCCCCGCGCGCCATGTCCTCGACGATCTCGTCCCCGGCGATCATCCGCAGGTCCTCGACCCAGTCGGGGTAGAGGCCGTAGTGGGCGACCCCGTCCTCGTTGATGTCGAAGACCCGCCGGCCGCTGCGCTGGCGGTCGAGCGTCACGCCGCCGTCGAAGGACGTGAACGGGTAGCGGACCGGGTTCACGCCCCGGTGGTTGCGCGGCCCGCCCTGGGCGCCGAAGCCGTTCATGTCGGCGCCGTAGCCGAAGCCGAAGTAGTGGCGCTTGCTCCGCTGCGGCTTCAGCCGCCGCCACTCCTGGACGAAGCTCCGTGAGCTGCCCGCGTACGGGGTGATGAAGCCGCCGAGCGCGTAGATGCGCGGGTAGGCGTCCGGCGTGCTCCAGGAGTGGCTGGAGACGACGCCCGAGTAGCCCGCCGCCTCGAGCAGCGCGAGCACGCCGTTGCGGGCCGCGACGCTGAGGTGGTCCGGGTCGATGATCATCCGCTTCTCGATCATCCGCCGCACGAGGTGCTCGCCGAGCGGCGTGAGCCCGCGGGCGTTGCACTGCGGGCCCTCGGTGTAGACCGGGAGCAGCCCGGGCGGCAGCAGCGCCAGGAGCCCGTTGCCGATGAGGCTGTCGCGGGCGATGCCCGGCAGCGAGAACGGCGTGCGGTCGTGGACGTGCTCGTGGATCGTCCCGTCGGCGTGGACGTGGCCCGAGCACGGCTGCAGCTGCCAGAACTTGCCGGTCTCGAGCTTGTTGCCGGCGTTCACGACGACGCCGGTGATGCCCGCGTCCCCGGCGACGCCGCCGAAGGCGTTGTCGAACTTGTTGATGAGCTCCATGTCGCGGATGCCGAGCGCGTGGAACTCCTCGAGCTGGCGGTCGACGTCGTCGACGCCGCACTGGGGCACGTCGTTGTAGACGTTGCAGTTGAAGAGCTGGGAGACCTCGATCCCCAGCACGACCGCGAGCTTGCCCTCGTTGATGACCCGGCGGGCCTCGAACGGGCTCGTGACGATCCGGAACCAGCCCTTCCCCGGGCCGCCCCACTGCGCGTCGATGTAGTTCTCGAGCTGGCGGATGCGCCGGATCTGGAGCCGGACGCTGTCCATCTCGTTGCAGGAGTTCTGCTTGAACGGGTAGAGCTTGCAGAGCGCGGCGTTCTCGACCATGAGGTTCACGAAGATCCTCAGGCCGCCGCGCCAGGCGCGCTCGAGCCACTTGTAGTACGACTGCTCGTGGGTGAGCGAGGCGTGGTGGGGCCAGTCCTTGAAGGTCGGCCACCCCACCGGGTCGTGCATCCGCAGCGGGTTGCCGTAGGAGATGAAGTTCTCGAGGATCGCCGCGGCGCCGTTGGCGATCGCGTGGTCGACGCAGTCGACGAGCGCGTGCTCGACGCCCCAGCGGTGCCACGGCCGCCCGCAGTGCGCGCGCCCGCCGAGGAACTCGAAGGCCATCATGTGCATGTGCGCGTCCACCAGCCCGCGCACCTCCGCGTACGGGGTCTTGCCGCGCAGCGGCTCGCCCGTCGCGTTGACCTCGACCTCCGGGAACTCCGCGCAGCCGTCGGCGCGCTCGAACGTGAACTGGCCCGCGGCGCCGGGCTCGCCCGCGGCGAGGCGGAGCCGGCCGTCGGGGCCGGCCGCGAGCGCGCGCTTGCGCTCGGGCAGGTCGAGGCGGAAGGCGCCCGGCGCGCCGTCGACGCGCCAGTCGGCGTCCCAGCTCGCCTGTCGCTGGGAGACGACGCCCTGGTCGGTGCCGGCGAGGAAGTCACGCCGCTTGCCGTAGAGGAGGTAGCGGCCGAGCTCGGTCGCCTGGAGGCGGAACGGCGCGGCCTCCTCTGGCGTCGGCGCCGCGGCGCGGTAGCCGTCGCGCTCGTCGACGACGTAGCGGCCGAGCGCCTGCGAGCGCAGCACCCAGCAGCCGCCCGCGAGCGCGTACCGGTCCTCCGGCTGCTCACCCTGCTCCTGCGCCGGGGCGGCGGGCGCCCACGCGCCGAACGCGGCGGCGAGCGCGCACGCCGTCGCGGCGATCCTCCCTCTGCCCGTCATTGGCGCGATTGAACCACGCGCCGCGGCGGGGCCGCGCAGGTTTGGCCGCCGTCAGCCCTCGGGCGTCGCCCCGGCCTCGCGCCGGGCGAGCTCCATCTGCGCGAGCGCCTGCTCGTGCCCGGTGAACGGGGCGAGCGCTGCGTAGACGAGCTCCGGCAGGATCCGCGGCAGCTCGCGCGTGCGGCCGGCGGCGACCTCGTCGAAGACGATGCCCGCGAGCCCGCCGACGACGACCGTCGCCGTCGTGGCCGGCAGCTCGTCGCCGTGCGGGGCGGTGCGGCGCCCCTCCTCGAAGAAGGGCGAGAAGCGCTCGATGACCTCGAGGTAGCGCCCCGGCCCGTCGCGGCCGGACGCGATGACCTCGACGACGGCGACGCGCGCGAGGTCGGGGTACTCCGACAGCCAGTGGAGCAGCTCGCGCAGGCCCTCCCGGACGCGGTCCTCCCACCGGCCCGGCCGGGCGAAGCGCGCCTCGAGGTGCCCGACCAGCAGCGCGAGCACCGCCTCGTAGGCCTCGGCGAAGCACGCCGCCTTGCCCGGCCAGAACTCGTAGAAGGTCGGGCGCGAGACGTTCGCGCGGCCGATGACGTCGGCGACCGTCGTCGCCGCGTACCCCTTCTCGGCGACGGCCGCGAGCACGGCGCGCAGCATCCGCCCGCGCTGGGAGCGCTCGACGACGTCGCGCGGGAGGCCGTGCCGGCCGCTGGGAAGGCGCTCGAGGATCGGGTCGTCGAGCATCAGCTCGCCAGCTCCTCGCGCAGCGCGCGCGTCTCGCGCATCGCCTCCTCGTGACCGAGGTAGGGCGCGAGCGTCGTGTAGAGCAGGTCGGGGAGGAGCGCGGGCAGCCGCTCGGTCCGCCCGGCGACGATCTCGACGCGGACGAGCGCGAGCCCGCCGCCGACGACCGCCCGCCCGATGCGCGGCGGCAGGTCGCGTGCCGCGTACTCCTGGCCCTCGTCGGCGAAGGCGGCGACCATCCGCACGAGCTGCTGGTAGCGCTCGAGCGCGCCCGACCCGGCGGCGAGGCCCTCGATGAGCGCCATGCGGGCATGGGCGGGACGCTCGGCGCCGAAGGCGAGCATCGCCTCGATCGCGGCGCGCACCCGCGCCGGCCACGGCCCGGGCCGGCGGTAGGCGGCGAGCGCGTCGGCGATGAACTCGGCGGCGATCGCGTCGTAGGCGGCGAGGAAGCAGTCCTCCTTGTCGCGGAAGAGCGCGTAGAACGTCGCGCGCGAGACGCCCGCGCGGCGGACGACGTCGGCGACGGTGGTGGCGAGGTAGCCCTTCTCGGCGCAGGCGTAGGCCATCGCGTCGATGATCCGCTCACGCTGCGAGCGGGCGGGGAGTGTGCCTGCGCGCCCCACGGGCACAGCCTAGACGGCCCGCCCGCCGGTCCCGGGCGCGCGCGGCGCTAGGCTGCCGCGCCGTGCGCGTGCTCGTGACAGGCGCGGAGGGGTTCATCGGCCGCGCGCTCTGCGAGCGCTGGCACGCCGCCGGCGCGGAGGTGCGCGGCGTCGACCTCGCCGACGGCGACATCGCCGAGCCGGGCCCCTGGCAGGCCGCCGCCGAGGGCTGCGACGTCGTCGTCCACACCGCCGCGCTCGTCGGGATGCCGCGCGACGAGTCCCGCTTCTGGGCGGTGAACGTGCGCGGCACGCGGCTCGCGCTCGAGGCGGCCCGCGACGCGGGCGCCCGCCGCTTCGTCCACGTCTCCTCGGTCGTGACGTTCGGGCTCGACTTCCCCGACGGCGTCGACGAGCGGTACCCGGTCGCCTGCACCGGCGCCGCCTACACCGACACGAAGGTCGCGGCCGAGCAGGTCGTGCTCATGGCGCACGCCGCGGGCGAGGTCGAGGCGACGATCGTCCGGCCCGGCGACGTCTACGGCCCCGGCTCGCGCCCGTGGACGCGACTGCCGGTCGAGCTCATGCGCCGGCGGCGGTTCGTGCTGCCGGCGATGGGCCGCGGGATCCACTCCCCCGTCTACGTCGACGACCTCGTCGAGGGGATCGTGCGCGCGGCGGACGCCGACGCGGCCGCCGGGCGCGTCATCACGCTGAGCGGCGGCGTCGGCGTGGAGACGCGCGAGTTCTTCGGCCACTACGCGCGGATGCTCGGCCGCCGCGGCGTGCCGTGCGTGCCGACCGCCGTCGCGCTCGCCGGGGCGCACGCGCTCAACCTCGCCGCCCGGCTGCGCGGGGCCGACAACGAGGTGACGCCCCACGCCGTCCGCTACCTCGCCCTCCGGCGCGGGACGTACGGGATCGGGACGGCGCGGGCGCTGCTCGACTGGCAGCCGCGCGTGTCGCTCGCCGAGGGGATGGCGCGCTGCGAGGCGTGGCTGCGCGCCGAGGGGCTCGTCTAGCGCGCCCCGCCGGGCGGCCGCCGGCCGCCCCTTACCATGCGGGGATGGCGACCCTGGCCGCGTCGGACCAGACCCGCGGGCGGCTCCTGCTCGCCCAGCTCGCCGGGCCGCTGCGCCGCTACATCGCCACCGAGGCCGGCGGCGCCGGGCTCGCGCTCGGCGCGGCGCTCGTGGCGCTCGTGTGGGCGAACTCGCCCGCCTCGGACGCCTACGTCTCGCTCTGGGACACCGAGCTCGCGCTGCGCCTCGGCGACGAGGAGCTCGCGATGACGCTCCGCGAGTGGGTGAACGACGGCCTGATGGCGCTCTTCTTCTTCGTCGTCGGGCTCGAGGTCCGGCGCGAGCTGACGATGGGCGAGCTGCGCGGCCGGGAGCGGATCGTCGTCCCGCTCGCCGCGGCCGCCGGCGGGATGATCGTACCGGCGCTGCTCTACCTGGCGATCGCGCCCGCCGACGCCCACCACGGCTGGGGCATCGTGATCGGCACCGACACGGCCTTCCTGCTCGGCGCGCTCGCGATCGTCGGCCCCTCCTGCCCGACGCAGCTCCGCGTCTTCCTGCTGTCGCTCACGGTGTTCGACGACGTCGTCGCGATCGCGATCATCGGGGTCGTCTACACGGACGGCCTCGACCCGGTCGCGCTCGCGGTGGCGGGCGCCTGCCTCGCCGGGATCGCGTGCATCGCGCGGCTGGGGGCGTGGCGGACCGCGCTGTACGCGGGGCTCATCGTCGCGCTCTGGCTGGCGACGCTCGAGTCCGGGCTGCACGCGACGATCGCCGGGATGACGGCGGGGCTGCTCGTCGCCTCCCGCCCGCCGGGGCGGGAGGAGGTCGAGCACGCGAGCAGGCTGTTCGCCGCCTTCCGCCAGTCGCCGCTGCCGGAGACGGGGCGCTCCGCCGCCCGCGGCATCCAGCGCGCGGTGTCGGTGAACGAGCGCCTCCAGGCCCTGCTCCACCCGTGGGCGAGCTACGTCATCGTGCCGCTGTTCGCGCTCGCCAACGCGGGCGTCGACCTCCGCGGCGGGCTGCTCGGCGAGGCGCTCCGCTCGCCGCTGACGTGGGCGATCGTCGTCGGGCTGGTGGCGGGGAAGCTCGCCGGGATCGGCGCGGGCGCGCTCGGCTCGGTGCGCCTCGGCGCCGGCTCGCTGCCGCGCGGCGTCGGCGAGGGGCAGGTGCTCGGCGGCGCGGCGCTGTCGGGCATCGGCTTCACCGTCTCGCTGCTCATCGTCCACCTCGCCTTCGACGAGGCGCGCCGCGGCGACGAGGCGACCGTCGGCGTCCTCCTCGCCGCGCCCATGGCGGCGCTGCTGGGCTGGGTCGTCTTCCGGCTGGCGGCGGTGTTGCGCGGCGAGCGGACGGCGGGGCTGCCGCGCGTGCTCGACCCGCCCGTCGACCCGGCGCGCGACCACGTCCGGGGCCCCGCCGATGCGCCGCTCGAGCTCGTCGAGTACGCGGACTTCGCCTGCCCGTTCTGCGCCCGCGCGACCGGCGTGCTCGACGACCTGCGCCGCCGCTTCGGCGACGAGCTCCGCTACGTCTTCCGCCACCTCCCGCTCGCCGACGTCCACCCGCGCGCCGAGGCCGCCGCGATCGCGGCGGAGGCGGCGGGGGCGCAGGGGCGCTTCTGGGAGATGCACGACCTCCTCTTCGCCCGCCAGGACGAGCTCGAGGACGCCGACTTCGTCGCCCACGCGGCCGAGCTGGGCCTCGACGTCGAGCGCTTCCTCGCCGACCTCGCCGACGAGCGGCTCGCCCGCCGCGTCCAGGAAGACGTGGAGAGCGCCGAGGCGAGCGGCGCGCACGCGACGCCGACGTTCTTCGTCGGCGGGCTCCGCCACCTCGGGCCGTGGGATGCGGAGACGCTCGCCGCCGCGCTGGAGGCGAGCCGCGGGCGGGCGGCCGCGACCGACCCGGTGTCGTGACGGAGCGGGCGGCGGCGACGCGCTCGCGGCCGGCGGCCGGGCCTGAGCGCGCGCCGGGGAAGGCGCGCGGGTGGGGCGGTCGGAAAGGAACCGGCCGCTTGCGGGCGCCGTCGCGGCGGGCGTAGCGTCGCCCTGACCGGCGACCTCACGACCCGAAGGAGGCCTCATGTCCAGGACAGAGGTCGAGCGGGAGATGACCGAGATGCTCGGGCTCGTCCCGTCGTTCTTCGCCCCCGTCCCCGACTACCTGGTGGAGAGCGAGTGGGAGAGCTTCAAGAACCTCCAGCTCTCGGACCAGACGGCGATCCCGAACAAGTACAAGGAGCTCATCGGGCTCGGCGTGTCGGGCGCGACCCGCTGCCGCTATTGCGCGTACTTCCACCGCGAGGCGGCGAAGCTCTTCGGCGCCACGGAGGAGGAGATCGTCGAGGCGTCGCTCATCGCGAAGAACACGATGGCGTGGAGCACCTACCTCAACGCCATGCAGTTCGACTACGACGAGTTCGTCGAGGAGTTCGACCGCATCGCCGCGCACGTGCGGTCGCAGATGGAGACGGTCACCTCGTCGGAGATGAGCTCGTCGGAGACGCTCACGCAGTGACGTGGCGGTCCGGGCGGGCGCCCCGGACGGGCGCCCGCTCAGCCCGCGCGGGCGCGCTCGAGCGCGCGGTCGAAGTCGTCGAGCACGCGCCGCAGCGTCTCGCGCGCCTCGCGCGTCGCCCCCGCCGCGTCGGTCTCCATGAGGCTGAGCGACATGCGGGCGCCGGCGAGCACCGCCGACAGCTCGTGCGCGGTGAGCGTGGCCGAGTACACGCCCGTCCGGACCTGCTCGACCTTCATGGACCGACGGTAGCGCGCTCGGACGCGGCGAGCACGGCGACGATCCGCTCCCGGAGCTGCTCGTAGGAGGCGTCGAACGCCGCGACCCCTTCGCGCTCCAGCTCCTGCGCGAGGGCGGCGAGGTCGGCGCCGTCGGCCGCGGCGGCGTCGAGCACCCTCCGGGCGCGCTCGGCGTCGCCCATCGGGGGCCCGACCGTGCCGTGGTCGGCGAACGCGCGCAGCGTGCGCTCGGGCATGGTGTTGATGACGCCCGGCGCGATCAGCCGCTCGACGTAGCGGACGTCGGAGTAGGCGGGGTCCTTCGTGGCGGTGCTCGCCCACAGCAGGCGCTGCGCCTCGGCGCCCGCCGCCCGCAGCTGCTCCCAGCGCTCGCCGGCGAAGCGGGCGCGCTGGAGCTCGTAGGCGAGCTCGGCGTTGGCGATCGCCACCTCGCCGCGCGCGGGCGATGAGGGCGGCAGGACGGCGTCGGCCTTCGCGTCGACGCGCGAGACGAAGAAGGACGCCACCGACGCGATCCCGGCGAGCGGCCGCCCGGCCGCCAGCCGCCGCTCGAGCCCGCGGAGGTAGGCCTCGATGATCGCGTCGTAGCGCTCGAGCGAGAAGAGCAGCGTGACGTTGACGGTGACGCCGCATGCGACGAGCTCCTCGGTGGCGCCGACGCCCGCCGCCGTCGCGGGGACCTTGATGAGGACGTTCGGCCGCGACAGCCGCCGCCACAGGTCGAGCGCCTGCTCGACCATCCCGGCGGCGTTGTCGGCGAGGTCGGGCGTCGTCTGGAAGGAGACGAAGCCGTCCCGGCCGCCGCTTGCGGTGTGGACGGGCGCAAGCAGCGCCGCCGCGCGGCGAACGTCCCCGAGCGCGACGGCGAAGAAGAGCTCGCGCGTCCCCGTCGCGCCCGCGGCGGCGTGGCGGCGGAGCTCGGGGGCGTAGCCGTCGTCCTCGGCGAGCGCGCGGGCGAAGATCGTCGGGTTCGAGGTGGCGCCGGTGACGCCGTCCTCGCGGACGAGCGCGGCGAAGCGGCCGCTGTCGAGGAGGCGGCGCGAGAGCGTGTCGAGCCAGATCGAGACGCCCGCCTGGCGGAGGGCGTAGATGCGGGGGTGCACGGCGTTCCTTTCGGTCAGCTCGCCGCCGTCGCGGGGACGAGGGCGTCGAGCGGGGTGCCGGGGTCGGCGAGCGCGGCGCGGTCGACGACCGCCCGCGAGCGGATGAGCGCCTGGACGTGCTGGTTGACATCCCAGACGTTGACGTTCATGCCCGCGACGACGCGGTCGTCGCGCAGCCAGAAGGCGACGAACTCGCGGCGCTCGAGGTCGCCGCGGACGACCAGCTCGTCGTCCGCGCCGGCGAGGCCCGAGTACTCCATCCCGACGTCGTACTGGTCGGAGTAGAAGTACGGGATGCGGTCGTAGACGACGGGCCGGCCGAGCATCGCCTGTGCCGCGGCGGGCCCCTGGTGGAGCGCGTTCGCCCAGTGCTCGACCCGGAGGTGGCGGCCGTAGAAGGGGTGCCACGCGCTCGCGACGTCCCCGGCGGCGTAGACGGCCGGGGCCGTCGTGCCGAGCCGCTCGTCGCAGACGACGCCGTCCTCGACGGCGAGCCCGGCGGCCTCCGCCAGCTCGGTGCGCGGCGCGACGCCGATGCCGACGACGGCGAGGTCGCAGGGCAGGAGACGGCCGTCGGTGGTGCGGACGGCGCTGACGCGCCCGTCGCCCTCGAAGGCCCCGACGCCGGTCTGCGGGAGGTACTCGACGCCGTGCTCGCGGTGGAGGTCGCGGTAGACGGCCCCGATCCGCTCGCCGAGGACGTGCTCGAGCGGCACCTTCGCCCGGTCGATGACGGTCACCTCGGCGCCGAGCGTCCGCGCCGACGCGGCGACCTCCGAGCCGATCCACCCGGCGCCCACGACGACGACGCGGGCGCCGGGACGGAGCTGCTCGCGAAGCGCGTCCGCGTCGGCGAGCGTCCGCAGCCGGCGGACGCCGTCGAGGTCGGCGCCCGGGACCGGCAGGCGGCGCGGCTCCGCCCCGGTCGCGAGCAGGAGGCGGTCGTAGGCGAGCTCGCGCCCGCCGGCAAGCGTGACGCGGAAGCGGCCGGGGTCGATCGCGGTCGCGGCCGTGCCGGTGACGAGCTCGATGTCGCGCTCGTCGTAGAAGGACGCATCGTGGACGAAGGCGGTCTCGCGCGCGGCCTCGCCGCGGAGGACCTCCTTGCTCAGCGGCGGGCGCTCGTAGGGTCGCTCGGGCTCGGCGGCGATCATGACGATCTGCCCGTCGAAGCCCTCCTCGCGCAGCGTCTCGGCCGCCTTCGCCCCGGCGAGGCCGGCGCCGACGATCACGTGGGTCTGCTGGTGCGGGCTCATGCCTCGCTCCTCTTCGTCAGGGTCAGGAACTCCTCGCGCGTGCGCGGGTCGTCGCGGACGAGGCCGCGCAGCGCGGAGGTCACGGTCTTGGCGCCGAACTTCTGCACGCCGCGCAGCGACATGCAGAGGTGCTCGGCCTCGAGCAGGACGCCGACGCCCTTCGGCTCCAGCTCCGCCTCCAGCCAGTCGGCGATCTGGACGGTCAGCCGCTCCTGGACCTGGAGGCCGCGCGCGAAGTACTCGACGACGCGGGCGAACTTCGACAGGCCGAGGATCCGCTCGCCCGGGAGGTAGGCGATATGGGCGACGCCGTGGAACGGAAGCAGGTGGTGCTCGCAGAGCGAGTGGAACGGGATCGCGCGGACGACGACGAGCTCGTCGTAGCCCTCGGCGGGAAAGGTCGTGGCGCGGAACGGCGCGGGGGTGAGGAGCTCGGCGTAGGCGGTCGCCATGCGGCGCGGGGTGTCGCGGACGCCGGGGGCGTCGAGGTCGGCGCCGAGGGCACGGAGGAGGTCGGTCGCGGCGCCCTCGGCGGCGTCGAGGTCGATCGCGGGCTGCGGCTGCTCGTCGGGCGTGACGAGGTGCACGGGCCGGGCGTCGGCGGTCTCGCTCATGTCCTGTTGGCGTCGGCCGGGCGCGGGGTTCTTACGCCGACGTATGAGCTGGGCGGCTCGCGACGCAAACAGGGCACCATGCGACCGATCCGACTCACGGCATCCGACCGGGCCGAGGAGCCCGTCGTCGCCTGGCGGGCTCGGCGCCTGCGGCAGGCCGGCTTCAGCGAGGAGCTCGCCGAGGCCGTCGCCCACGACTGCGGCTACGACGTGCACGCGCTGCTCGAGCTCGTCGACCGCGGCTGCCCGGCGCCGCTCGCCGTGCGCATCCTCGCCCCGCTCGACGGGCCGCGGCCGTGCTGACCCCCTCCCCCAGCGCCCGCGGAGCCGCTACCGTCGGCGGGAGGATGCCGCGCGTGCCCGCCGCCACCGAGGGCTCTCGCCTCGACGCCGAGTCGCAGGCGTGGCTGGACCGGCTCGATCCCGCCAGCCCGGAGCGCCACGCGGCGATCGGGTCGCTGCACGGGCTGCTGCTCAAGGCGGCGCGGTTCGAGATCACGCGGCGGAGCGCGACCCACCCCCACCTGCGCGGCGACGACCTCGACGACCTCGCCCACCAGAGCGCCGACGACGCGCTCGTCGCGGTGCTGGCGAAGCTCGGGGAGTTCCGCGGCGACAGCCGGTTCACGACGTGGGCGTACAAGTTCGCGCTGTACGAGGCGGCGGTGAAGGTGCGCCGGCGCGCGTGGCAGGGGCGCGAGGTGCCGCTGGAGCCGGAGGGCTGGGGCGGGTTCGCGTCAGGCGAGGCGTCGCCGGGCGGCCGGGCGGAGACGGGCGAGCTGATGGCGGCGCTGCGCGAGGCGATCGCGGGCGAGCTCACCCCCCACCAGCGCGAGGTGCTGCTGGCGGTCGCGGTGAACGACGTCCCGATCGACGTGCTCGCCGAGCGGCTGAACACCACGCGCGGGGCGCTCTACAAGACGATCCACGACGCCCGCCGCAAGCTCCGCGCGGCGCTCGCCGCGCGCGGGCTGGAGCCCGGCGGGGCCGACGAGGCGAGACGATGACCGCAGCGCGAGACCCCCAGCACGACCGCCTCCTGGCACGGCTGCTCGGCCCGGCCGAGCCGGAGCTCACGTGCGAGCAGTGCTTCGACCTGCTCGACCGCTACGTCGACCTCGAGGTCGCCGGCAAGCCGGCCGACGAGCTGGTGCCGGGCATGCGCGCGCACCTGGAGGGGTGCCCGGCGTGCCAGGAGGACCACGAGAGCCTGCGCGACTTCGTCATGCGTGAGGGGAAGGCGGAGGCGCGCTAGGGGGCCCCGCGCCGGCGCGCCCCGCAGCGCCGGCGCGGGTGCGTCCCCTGACCGACGCGCCTCCCCTCGCCGCGGCGCGCGCGATCCCGCGGGTAGCAACCGGACATGCAGGTCATCTCCACGGACAGTCCCGCCGACGATCTCGCCGCCTTCCTGACCTCGTTCACCGAGGGGCTCGCCTTCGGCGACGACGACCTGGCCGCCGTCGTCGCCCGTCACTACCCGGAGGGCTTCGAGCAGTACAGCGACGGGAGGCGCTTCGACCGGGACGACCTCGCCGCCCACGCCGCTCCGCTGCGGAAGAACCTCGTGAGCTGGCGCGTCGACGTGCAGGAAGCGCTCGTCTCGGGCCGCCGCCTTGCGGCCCGCTACACGATGCACAGCACGATGCGGAAGGGCCGCGAGCTGGAGATCGAGGTCTACATGTTCGGCGAGCTCGACGGCGAAGGGCGCTTTCGGCGGATCGACCAGCTCACGCGCACGGTGGCGGAGCAGAACACACCGGCCGGCGCGTAACGGCGGCCGCTCCGCAGCGCCGATAAGAGCGTGCCTCACCGTCCGGCGGAGTCCGTTACCCGCCCTATGTTGAGGCCCTCATGCTGCTCGGCTACCTGGATGAGTCGTACGAGCGTGGTCAGACGTACTGGTTGTGTGTCGGCCTCATTCCTGCAGAGAACGTCGCCCACCTGGTGCAGGAGGTCGAGGCGGTAGCGCATGCGCTCGAAGCGTTTGGCTTGGAGAGAGACGTTGAACTCCACGGCAGGGAGCTCTTCCACGCTATGAAGAGGTTCTCTGCTCTCAAGGGGCCTGACGGGATCCAGCCCCGAGTTGCTGTCTTCCGAGGCGTCTTCCGCGCTCTCGTGCGCGCCCGGGCCCGGATCCTGCTCCGCGGTGTCGAGTGGAACGACGGTGAGGAAGAGCGAGCGCTGGACCGGCATCGAATGGCAGCGATCCAGCATCTCATCCCCACACTTCAAGAGACACTCGAAGCGCTGGACGAGCACTGCGTGTTGATCGCAGACGAAGAAGAGACCACGCGGCAGGACGTCCTGCGCGCAGTCCGCAAGCACAAGTCAAAGGTCGCTGCAGACGGTCGGGAGCAGCGGATCCTCGACAACGTCCTCTTCGTCGAGAGCCGCGACAGCCGGGGCGTACAGGCGCTCGACCTCGTCGCCTTCTTCTACCGGCGATTCGGGAGCGGCGCCGACAAGACCAAGCCGCAGGTGCGTCGGGAGATGGAGAAATGGTGGGAGATCCTCAGGCCAGCGGTACTCGCTCCCGCCAAGCACGCGAGTCCATGATCCCCAAACGCACGTCGAGCCGCTTGCGCGGCTCGATGGCTGGGCGATGCGTCTCTCTGGACGCAATCGCGTTATTACCGTAGCAAGGCATCGGCACGCCGGCAACGACCTTGAGACCGGTCGTGGGCCTCGCATGGGCGCTGTGAGTGGAGACGGTGGGAATCGAACCCACGTCCGCGGGCGCGTGAAGGGCAGCGTCTACGAGCGTAGCCGGCGCTCTCGGTCTCGCCCCTCGTTCGCCGCGCCGGCGGGGTTCCGAGGGGCCAGCCCTGTTTGTGTGTCCCCTCCGCTACCAGGGCGCTTGCGGTGGGCGAGCCCGTTCTCTGATGCCGGCGATCCGCCCCACGGGCCGAAGGCGGGCCGACAGCTCGCTAGCTAGGTCTGATCAAGCAGCGAGCGCGAACTCGTGAGAATCCGCACTTATTGGTTTTCCCGGGTGTTTAACGAGGCCGCCCGGGACCTCGACTCGCAACTGCCCCCACGGAACGTCCACGTCGAAGCCTGTCGTCCCCGTGTGAGCACCCCCGATTCTAGTCCGCCGGGCGACGGCCGCCCGCGCTTTCTCGACGAACGTCCATCGCTGCACCCCATAGGGGCCACTGCTGGACGTTCTCGCCCCGCCCCGGACGTTCGCCGACGCCGGTGCCACACTGACGGCATGAGCTGGCCGCCGACGACGCCGCCATCGACGCCCGGGCCCGTCGAGCGGTACCCGCCCTACCCGCAGGAGTGGGCGCCGCAGCCCGCGCCGCCGCCCGAGCCCGCGCCCGACCGCAACACCTGGCTCAAGCGCCTGTTCGGCCCGCTCGCCGCCGCCGCGCTCGTCCTCGCGAAGTTCGGGGCCAAGCTCAAGGGCGCCCTCCTCCTGCTGCCGAAGCTCAAGATCTTCACCACCTCGGCGTCGATGCTCGTCTCCGTCGCCGCCTACGCCCTCATATGGGGCTGGCGGTTCGCGGTCGGCTTCGTGCTGCTGCTCCTCGTCCACGAGATGGGCCACGTCCTCCAGCTCCGCCGCGAGGGGATCAAGGCGAGCGCCCCGATGTTCATCCCCTTCCTCGGCGCGCTCGTCGCCATGAAGGAGCTCCCGCGCGACGCCGCCGCCGAGGCGCGCGTCGGCCTCGCCGGGCCGGTGCTCGGCGCGCTCGGCTGCCTCGTCCCGGTCGCGATCTGGCAGGCGACCGGGAGCGAGCTCTTCCAGGCGCTCGCCTTCGTCGGCTTCTTCCTCAACCTCTTCAACCTCCTCCCCGTCCTCCCGCTCGACGGGGGCCGCGCGATGGCCGCGCTCACGCCGGCGATGTGGCTCGTCGGCTATGCCGGGCTCGTCGTCCTCACGTTCCTGTGGCCGAACCCGGTGATGCTGCTCGTGCTCGTCTTCGGCGGCCTGGAGACCTGGCGGCGCTGGAAGGCGCGCCGCACGCCAGAGGCGCAGCGCTTCCACGAGGTGCCGCGCCGGACGCGCCTCGCCGTCGCCGCCGTCTACCTCGGCCTCGCGGCGCTGCTCGCGCTCGGCATGGACGCGACCTTCCTCGAGCGCGACCTCGACGACGTCTGAGCCGCCGGGGCGGGCGGGGGTCAGGCGGCGACTACCACTCCCCCCGCAGCGCGCGCTCGATCTCGCGCTTCTGCTCCTTGCGCTTGAGGTCCTCGCGCTTGTCGCGGACGTCCTTGCCGCGCGCGAGCGCGAGCTCGACCTTCGCGTGCGGGCCCTTGAAGTACACCCGCGTCGGGACGAGCGTCAGCCCCTTCTCCTGCGTCTTGCCGATGAGGCGCTCGATCTCGCGCTTGTGCATGAGCAGCTTGCGCGGGCGCTCGGGCTCGTGGTTGTCACGCGCCGCCGGCCCATAGGGGGCGATGTGCATGTTGTGGAGCCAGACCTCGCCGTCGCGGACGGTCGCGTAGGCGTCCTTGAGCTGGACCCGCCCCTCGCGCAGCGACTTCACCTCGCTGCCGCGCAGCACGATCCCGCACTCGAACTTCTCGAGCAGGTGGTAGCGGTAGGTCGCCTGCCGGTTCGTCGCGACGTCGCCGGGCGCCGCCTTGCGCTTGCCCTTCTTCGCCATGCGGCGACGGAGGCTAGCCGGTGCCGTTCAGGCGACGTGGCGCTGCGGGATCGGCCGGCGCGACTCGGCCACCTTGCGGACGCGCTCGAGCGCCCGCCGCAGCAGCCGCGAGACGTGCATCTGGGAGATGCCGATCCGCTCGGCGATCTGCGTCTGCGTGAGGTCCTCGACGAAGCGCAGGCGGAGGATCTCGCGCTCGCGGGCGGGCAGCACCCGGATCGCCGGCAGCACGCTCGCGAACTCGACGACCCGCCCGTAGGCGTCGTCCTCGGCGCCGAGCGCGTCGCCGCGCGTCGCGCCCTCGTCGTCCTCGGTTCCGGCCGGGGCGTCGAGCGAGACGGCGGTCGAGGCGGTGGCGGCGTCGAGCGTCTCCAGCACGTCCTCGACCGACACGTCGAGATGGTCGGCGAGCTCCTGCGCGCTCGGGGAGCGGCCGAGCGCGCCGGAGAGCTCCTCGATCGCCGAGCGCACCTCCATGACGCGCTCCTGCATCCCGCGCGGGACGTGCGCCGCCCAGCCGGTGTCGCGGCAGTAGCGCTTGATCTCGCCGAGGATCGTCGGGACGGCGAAGCGCATGAAGGGCAGCCCGCGCTTGGGCTCGAAGCGGTCGATCGCCTTCACGAGGCCGATCGAACCGGCCTGGACGAGGTCGTCCAGCGGCTCGGAGCCGCGCGCGTAGCGGCCCGCCAGCCGCCGCACGACCGGGAGCATCCGCTCGGCCAGCTCGTCCCGTGCGGCGAGGTCGCCGTCCTCGTGGTAGCGCCTCAGGAGCGCCTGTTCGTGAAGTTCCCGCCTGCCCACTTGTCAGTGGGCTTACCCACATTCCCCGGGGAAAAACCACATGCCTGCGCGGGTGAGGAACGGACCCCACGGCCCGGCGCGCCCGCTCGCGGCCGCCCGCGCCAGCCTCAGCGCCGCCGCCGCGACCGCGGTCGCTGCTTGCGCGCGGGAGAGCGCCGCGACTGGGACCGCTCCCTCCGCGCCGGAGCCTCGGGCTCCTCGGCGGGCGCCAGGTCCACCCGCCCGCGCGGGGGATCGACGCGCTCCACGCGCACCCTGATCGGGTCGCCGAGGCGCAGCACGCTCCCCGGTCGCGAGCCCACGAGCGCGGTCTCCTCCTCGTTGAGCGACCACCACTCGCCGCGCAAGCGCCGCACCGGCAGGAAGCCCTCGAAGCCGTCCTCGCCGAAGCGGACGAACGCCCCGGCGCCGACCACGCCGACGACCTCTCCCTCGAACTCCACGTCCTCCCAGCCGGCCTCGAACAGCCGCCGCTCGAGCAGGAAGCAGCGGCAGATGTCGTCGGCGTCGTACTCGACCTTCATCGCGTCGCGCTCGCGGTCCGAGCACCACGCCGCCGCGTCGGCGAGGTCGCCGGGGTGCGGGGCGGCGTCGTCGATCCCCAGCCCGGCGAGCAGCGCCCGGTGGGCGACGATGTCGGGGTAGCGGCGGATCGGCGAGGTGAAGTGGCAGTAGCGCGGGCTCGCCAGCCCCGAGTGGCCGATGTTGCGCGGCGAGTACACCGCCTGCTTGAGCGAGCGGAGCACGAGCGAGGTGAGCGCCTCGCGGCCGCGCCCGCTGCGGCGCACCCAGCGGCTCACCGAGTAGCTGATCTCCGCGGCGAGGTCGGCCGCCTGCTGCGGGCTCATGTGCCGCGGGAGCGGCGGCGTGGGGACGTCGAGGCTCGCGAGCTTGTCGGCGAGCGCGACGATCGCCTGCGGGTCCGGCCGCTCGTGGACGCGGTAGAGCGTCGGCAGGCGGCGCCGGCTGAGGAAGGTCGCCACCTGCTCGTTGGCGAGGATCATGAGCTCCTCGACGAGGTGGTCGGCCTCGGTCTGCTCGTCGTGGACGATCCCGCAGACGTTGCCCTGCTCGTCGAAGAGGAACGACGGCTCCAGCGACTCGATCCGCAGCGTCCGCCGCCGCTCGCGCCGCTCGCGCAGCGCGGCCGCGACGGCGCGCGCCGCCTCGAGCGGCTCCGCCCACGGCTCCTCGGCGCGCTCGGCGCCCTCGAAGATGCGGTCGACCTGCGTGTAGGTGAGGCGCGCGTCGCTGCGGACGATCGAGCGGTGGAACGCGACCGAGGCGACGTCGGTGCCGTCCATCTCCATCTCCACCGTCACGGCGAGCCGGTCCTGCCCCGGGCGGAGGCTGCAGGCGTCGCTGGACAGCACCTCGGGCAGCATCGGCTCGACCGCGCCGGGGACGTAGACGCTGTTCGCGCGGCGGAAGGCCTCGCGCTCGAGCGCCGACCCCGGCCGCACGTAGGCCGTCACGTCGGCGATGTGGACCCAGACGCGGATGCGGTCGCCCTCGCGCCGCGCCGAGATCGCGTCGTCGTGGTCCTTCGCGTCGGTCGGGTCGATCGTGAACGTCGGCAGGTCCGTGAGGTCGACGCGTTCGCCCTCCCACGGCGGCCGCCGCGCCACCTCGGCCGCCTCCCGCTCGACCCGGCGCGGGAAGGCGCGGTGGTAGCCGTTGTCGTACAGCAGCCCCTCGAGCACGTCGCGGGCGACGTCGGGCCGGCCGATCCGCCGCAGCACGCGCGGCCCGCGCTTGCTCGGGCCGACGAGCACGAGCTCGCCGACCGCGCCGGCGCGCCCGTCGAGCGTGATCCGCCGGCCGCGGCGATCGAACAGCGGCTGCGCGACCAGGAAGCGGCCGCGCTTCTCGAGCACGGCCACGACCGGCTCGTCGAGCCGGCGGCTCATCGCAGCTTGCCGCGCAGCGTCTCGAGCGCGACCGCCATCGCCTCGTCGCGGCGGGTGCGGGGCAGGTCGCGGGCGCGCACCTGGGGCCGGATGCCGCTGTCGGTCAGGTTGTCGCCCTTGGGGAGGAAGTACTGGCCGACGGTGAGGTCGAGCGCGCCGCCGTTGTCGAGCGGCTCGACCTCCTGGAAGACGCCCTTGCCGAACGTCGGGGTGCCGACGACCGTCGCGCGGCGGTGGTCGCGCAGCGCGCCGGCGACGATCTCGGCCGCGCTCGCGGTGCCGCGGTTGACGAGCACGACCATCGGCACGTCCTCGTCGATCGCGTCGCCGCGCGCCTCGAAGACCCGCCGCGGCCGGCTGCGCCCGTCGGTGCTGACGATGACGCCCTCGTCGATGAAGACGCTCGCGACCAGCACACCCTCCTGGAGCAGCCCTCCGCCGTTGTCGCGCAGGTCGAGGACGATCCCCTTCGCGCCGCGGCGCAACAGCCGCTCCACCTCCTCGCGGACCTGCGCGTGGGCGCCGCTGCTGAAGCTCGACAGCGCCACGACGCCCACCGGCTCGCCGCCGACGCGCCGCAGCCGGGCGTCGGTGAGCGGGACGGCGATCCGCTCGCGCCGTACCGTCAGCGTCCGCTGCCGGCCCGTGTCGGGCCGCAGGACGGTGAGGCGGACGGTCGTGCCCGCCTCCCCCTTGATGCGGGCGGTCGCGACGTCCACCGGGACGCCGCGCAGCGGCCGCCCGTCGACGCGGACGATGACGTCGTCGGGGCGGATGCCGGCGCGCTCGGCGGGGCTGTCGTCGAACACCGACACGACGAGCAGCCCCTCGTCGCTCTCGTCGACGGTCATCCCGACGCCCTCGAACTCGCCGTCGAGCGACTCCTGCAGCGCCGCCGTCTCCTCGGGGGTGAAGTAGTGGGAATAGCGGTCGCCGAGCGATTCGACGATGCCCTTGAGCGACGCCTCCTCCAGGTCGTCGAGGTCGACCTCCCGGTAGAAGTTCTGCTCGATCGTCTCGATCAGCTCGGCGCGCGTCGCCTCGTAGTCGTCGACGAAGACCTCGCGCAGCGGCTCGGGCAGCCGCTCGGGATGGCCGCCGAGCCACAGCCCGGCCAGCAGCGCGAGCAGCGCGCAGAGGAGCGTGAGAGAGATGGTGCGTGCCGCGCGCATCGAGGCGAAACCGAAGGGTAGCCGGGTGCCCGCCCGCGCCTGACGCGCTCAGACCCGCAGGAAGCGGCGGAGCGTGACGCCGCTGCCGATCGCCGACACGGCGACGCAGGAGAAGAGCAGGACGATCACGAGCAGCGGGAAGGAGATCGTGTCCGGGGCCGCCAGCAGCGCGAAGCGGTCCTCGAGCGGGTCGACGAACGTCTCCTTCGCCATCCACAGCAGCAGCACCGCGAGCAGGCCGCCGAGGAAGCCGACGATGACGCCCTCGAAGACGAACGGCCAGCGGATGAACCAGTTCGTCGCGCCGACGAGCCGCATGACCTCGATCTCGCGCCGCCGGGCGAAGATCGACAGCCGGATGGTGTTCGCGATGAGGGCGACCGAGGCGAGCACGAGCAGCGCCGCGATGCCGGCGGTGAGCGCCTTCACCAGCCCGGTCGCCTGGAGGATCTTCTCCGTGTCGTCCTCGCGGTTGCGGACCTCGTCGACGGCCGGGTGCCGGCGCCGCTCGATGTCGGCGACGATCTGGCTCACCCCGTCGGGGTCCTGCGGCGTGATCCGGAAGGAGTCCGGCAGCGGGTTGCGGCCGAGCAGCTCGTACGCCTCGGGGTTGCGCTTGCGCTCGCGCGCGAGCGCCTGCTCCTTCGAGATGAACTGGACGCGCTCCACGTTCGGGATCTGCTCGAGCATCGTCCGCAGCGAGCGCGGGTCCTCGCCGTCCTTGACGAAGACGTCGACGACGATGCGGTTGCGGACCTCGTTCGCCGTCCCGGTCGTCGCCTGGACGATCGGGATGAAGACGCCGAGCACGAGCGCGGTGAGCAGGATGGTGAGCATCGCGGCCAGGCTCGGGGCCGCGTTGCGCGACAGCGCGCGGAGCGCCTCCTTGAGGAAGAAGCCGAACCGCATGAGCCGCTAGTTGGGGTGTCCCTCGGGTCCGATCCCCATCTCGCCGCGCAACCGTACGGCGAACTCGGTCGTGGACTCGTCCGGGCGGTAGAGGCCCGAGACCTGGTCGCGGATCACCCGCCCCTCCTGGAGCTCGACGACGCGCCGGCGCATCTTGTCGACCATCTCGCGGTCGTGCGTGGCGACGATGACCGTCGAGCCGGTGCGGTTGATCCGGTAGATGAGCTGCATGATCCCGATCGAGGTCTCGGGGTCGAGGTTGCCGGTCGGCTCGTCGCAGAGCAGCAGCGGCGGGTGGTTGACGAAGGCGCGCGCGATCGAGACGCGCTGCTGCTCGCCGCCGGAGAGCTCGTCCGGGTAGTTGTGGAGCTTCGTCGAGAGCCCGACGAGGCGGAGGATGTCGGGCACCTTGCGCCGGATCGACTGCCGGCTCTCGCCGATGACCTCGAGCGAGTAGGCGACGTTCTGGTAGACGGTCCGGTTCGGGAGGAGCTTGAAGTCCTGGAAGACGACGCCGATGTTGCGGCGCAGGAACGGGACCTTCTTGCGCGGGATGGCGGCGAGGTCGCGGCCGGCGATGCGGATGCGCCCCTCGGTCGGCTCGATCTCCTTGAGCAGCAGGCGCATGAAGGTCGACTTGCCGCAGCCGGTCTCGCCGACGAGGAAGACGAACTCGCCGCGGTTGACGCGCAGCGAGACGCGGTCGAGCGCGACCGCGCCACCCGGGTAGACCTTCGTGACGTTGTCGAACTCGACGACCGGGACGTCGGGCTTGGCGCCCCGGTCACGCCGCGCGCGCGCCGGGGACGAGTGGGTGCGCGTCGCCATGCGGGACTCGTTGTAGCAGGGTCGCCCGCGCGCTCGCGGGCGCTGCAATGCAGCCTGCAGCGCCGAGAACGTCCAGGACTGGCCCCTATAGGGGCTGCTCCTGGACGTTCTTCGGCGCCGGGTACGAAGAACGTCCACCAGTGGTCCCTATAGGGGCCACCCATGGACGTTCTCGCTACGGGCGGACGCGGTAGCGCAGGTAGAGCGACCCCTCGTCGTCGGCGTAGGCCCAGGCGAGGTCGAGCTCGGCGGGCTGATCGAGCGGCGCGCCGGCGACCGCGGTGAGCGCGTCCGCGCCGCCGACGAGCTTCGGGGCGAGCGTGAGGAAGAGCTCGTCGACCAGCCCCTCGGCGAGCAGGTCGGCGTTCAGCGTCGGCCCGCCCTCGCAGAGGATCGAGCGGATGCCGTGCTCCTCGCGCAGGCGCCGCAGCAGCGGGGCGAGGCGGAGCCGGCCGCCGGCGGCCTCCCCGCGCAGGTAGGTGACGTCCGCCGCGGCGCCTGGCACCTCCCCCACGGCGGCGGTCAGGACGATGACGCGCTGGCCCTCGGCGGCGAGCAGCGGCAGGTCCGCCGTGAGCGAGAGGCTCGCGCTGACGACGATCGCGACGGGGTCGGAGGCGAGCCCGGCGCGCCGCCGCTCGGCGCGGCGCTCGTGGTCGCGGATGAGGCGGCCGTAGCGCTCGGCGCGGACCGTGCCGGCGCCGGCCATCACGGCGTCGGTGCGGGTGCGCAGCGCCCGGAACAGCGCACGGTCGGCCTCCCCTCCGATGCCGCCGGAGCGGCCGTCGATGACGACCTTCCCGTCGGCCGTGGAGGCCATGTTGAGGGCCAGGTAGGGCCGCTCAGGCGGCGCGTGCGCGCCGAAGTCGAGCTCGCGCGCGATCGCCCCCGGCGTCGTCCGGCCGCCCGGCGGGAGGATGCGCGTCAGCTCGACGGTCACGGCGGGCGAAGCCTAGAGCGTCCACCAGTCCCTGCACCGCGGCCACGAGCCTCACTGAGGTCATCCAGACCTTCACTGCGCGACCACGGTACGCCCGATCGGCCGCGCCCGCCAGGGGGAACCGCCCGCAGTTGGCGCGGGCGAATCACGCGGCGGCCGCTCAGCCGCCGATCGCGACCATGCGCTCGATCGGCACCCGCGCCCGCTCGGCGATCTCCCGCGGGACGCGGACCACGTACTCGTCGCCTTCCGAGCGCAGCGCGTCGCGGACCTTCGGCAGCGTGATGAGCTTCATGTACGCGCAGACCGCCGCCCGGTTGGCGGGGATGAAGCGCTTGCTCGGGTTCTCGGCCTCGAGCGGGTGGAGCATCCCCGTCTCGGTCGCGACGATGAACGTGCTCGCCTCCGACTCGCGCGCGAACTTCAGCATCCCGCCCGTCGAGAGCATGTGGGTGTGCTCGGGGTCGACGTCGCCGGAGGCGACGTACTCCATGACCTGCGTCGTGCAGCCGCACTCCGGGTGGATGAGGAACTCCGCGTCGGGGTTCTCGTCGCGGACGCGCGTGATGTCGGCCGGGCGGATACCCGCGTGCACGTGGCACTCGCCGTCCCACACGTGCATCGGCTTGCCGGTCTCGCGCTCGACGTAGGCGCCGAGCCACATGTCCGGGCCGAAGAGGATCTCGACGTCCTCGCCGTGCTCGCGGCGGACGTGCTCGACCACCTGCACCGCGTTCGAGGAGGTGCAGCAGTAGTCGGTCTCGGCCTTCACCTCCGCCGAGGTGTTCACGTACATGACGACGATCGCGCCGGGGTGCTCGGCCTTCCAGGCGCGAAGCTGCTCGGCGTCGATCGTGTCGGCGAGCGAGCAGCCGGCCTGCATGTCCGGCAGCAGGACGGTCTTCTCCGGCGAGAGGATCGAGGCCGTCTCGGCCATGAAGTGGACGCCGCAGAAGACGATCGTGTCGGCCCCCGACGCCGCCGCCTGCCGCGAGAGCCCGAGCGAGTCGCCGACGTAGTCGGCGATCTCCTGGACCTCGGGGCGCTGGTAGTTGTGCGCGAGGATGACGGCGTTGCGCGCCGTCGCGAGCTCGCGGATCTCCTGCTGGAGCGCCTTGATCTCCTCCGGCGAGAGGTGCTGCTCCTCGACCGGGGGCGGCGGGACGACGGGGAGGGCCTTCATGAGGGAGAGTCTAGAGACGGCCGTCTGCGGGCCGCGGGCTCAGAGCGGCTCGAGCAGCAGGCTGAGGTCGAGCGCGGGCGCGGAGTGGGTGAGCGCCCCGACGCTGATGTAGTCGACGCCGGTCTCGGCGATCGCGCGCACGTTGGCGAGCGTCACCCCGCCGGAGGCCTCGAGCGTCGCGCGCCCCTTCGCGCGGGCGACCGCGTCGCGCAGCTCCTCCGGCCCCATGTTGTCGAGCAGGATGTGCTGCGCGCCGGCCGCGAGCGCCTCCTCGAGCTCGTCGAGCGTCGCGCACTCCACCTCGACCTTCATCCCCTCCGGCGCGGCGGCGAGCGCGCGGCGCGTCGCCTCCCCCACGCCGCCGGCGAGCGCCGAGTGGTTCTCCTTGACGAGGATCGCGTCGTAGAGGCCGAAGCGGTGGCTCGTCCCGCCCGCGGCGACGACCGCCGCCTTCTCGAGCGCGCGCAGCCCCGGCGTCGTCTTGCGCGTGTCGAGGATCTTCACGCCCGTGCCCTCGACCGCGCGGACGAAGCGGGCGGTGAGCGTCGCCACGCCCGACAGCCGGCCGAGGAAGTTGAGCGCGACGCGCTCGCCGGTGAGGATCGCCCGCGCCGGGCCGGCGACCTCGGCGACGAGCCGCTGGGGGTCGCCCCACTCGCCGTCCGCGACGTGCGCGGTCCAGCGCAGGGCGGGGTCGACGCGCTCGAACACCTTGCCGGCGACGTCGAGCCCGGCGACGGCGCCCTCGGCCTTCTGCACGATCCGCGCCCGCGCGACGGCGTCGGCCGGCACGGTCGCCTCGGTCGTGCGGTCGCCGTCGCCGACGTCCTCGGCGAGCGCGCGGTCGATGACTTCGAGCATGGCGCCCGACGATACGCGACGCTAGCCGCTCGCGGCCGCCTGCTCGGCCTGGCCCGCGCGGCGGAGCAGCTCGGCGCGGACGAACCCGTCGAGGTCGCCGTCGAGCACGCGCTGGACGTCGCCGACCTCGTGGCCGGTGCGGTGGTCCTTGGCCATCGTGTACGGGTGGAGGACGTAGGAGCGGATCTGCGAGCCCCAGCCGACGTCGAGCGCCTCGCCCTTCTCCTTGGCGATCTCCTCCTGCCGGCGGCGCTCCTCGAGCTCGAGCAGCTTCGCCCGCAGCATCTTCATCGCCGTCTCCTTGTTCGCCGACTGCGAGCGCTCGTTCTGGCACTGGACGACGATCCCGCTCGGCCGGTGGGTGATCCGCACCGCCGAGTCGGTCTTGTTGACGTGCTGGCCGCCCGCGCCCGAGGCCCGGTAGGTGTCGATCTGCAGGTCGTCGGGGTCGATCTCGACCTCGACCGCGTCCTCCACCAGCGGCGCGACCTCGACGCCGGCGAAGGCGGTGTGGCGGCGCGCCTGGGAGTCGAACGGCGAGATGCGCACGAGCCGGTGGACGCCCTTCTCGGCGGAGTAGAGGCCGTAGGCGTTGTCGCCGCGGGCGAGGAACGTCGCCGACTTGATGCCGGCCTCCTCCCCCGGGCTCACCTCCTTGAGCTCGATGTCGAAGCCGCGGCGCTCGCCCCAGCGCATCTCCATCCGCAGGAGCATCTCGGCCCAGTCCTGGGAGTCGGTGCCGCCCGCCCCGGCGTTGATCGTCACGACGGCGTCGCCGGCGTCGTACTTGCCGGTGAACAGGCGCTGCTCCTCGAGCTCGGCCAGGCGCGCCCGGATGCTCTCGCGCTGCTCCTCGAGCTCCTCGGCGAGCGAGGGGTCCTCCTCGGCCATCTCCTCGAGCGCCTCGAGGTCGTCGATGTCGGCCTCCAGCGACCGGAACGTCTCCAGCCGCCGCGACAGGCGCGCGTGCTCGGCCGAGATCTGCGCGGCGCGCTCGGCGTCGTCCCAGAAGCCGGGCGCCTGCATCTCCTGCTCGAGCGCGGCGAGGCGCTCGCTCAGCTTGCCGGGGTCAAAGGGAGTCCGCGAGCAGCTTGAGCTGGTCGCGGAGGGACTCCAGCACGCTCATACGTGGGCCCCGTGGCACTTCTTGTACTTCTTGCCCGACCCGCACCAGCACGGGTCGTTGCGGCCGATCCGCTCGCGCTCGTCGAGCACGCGCGTCTCGACGGGCTTCGGCGCCTCGGCCGCGGGCTCGCCGTCGGCGGCGGCGCCGGCGGCCGCCTCGGCGATCGCCGTCGCGCCCGCGGGGGCGTGGCCGCCCGAGTAGCGGAGCCGGCCGGTCGAGGTCGACGAGGCCTGGGACACCGGCCACGCCTGCTGCGGCTCGGCCTCGCCCTCCACCTCGACCTCGACGTTGAAGATGTAGCGCGCGAACTCCTCCCAGATCCCGTTGATGAGCTGGGTGAACATCTCGAAGCCCTCGTTCTTGTAGGCGACGAGGGGGTCGATCTGGGCGAACCCGCGGAGGTGGATGCCCTCCCGCAGGTAGTCCATGTCGTGGAGGTGCTCGCGCCAGCGCTCGTCGATGATCTGGAGCAGGATGAAGCGCTCGAGCTCGCGCATGAGCTCCGGGCCGAGCTCCTCCTCCCGCTCCTCGTAGGCCTTGACGACGTCCTCGCGCAGCTCCTGGACGAGCTCGTCGCGGTCGACCGCGTTGCGGTCGAGGTCCTCGTCGGGGTCGATCGCGACCGGGTACATCTGCTCGAGCTGGGTGAAGAGCCCGTCGATGTCCCAGTCCTCGGCGTAGTCGCCGGAGAGGTACTGCCCGGCGATGCGCTCGATCGCGTCGGCGATCTGCTCCTTCGCCGTCTCCGACATGTCCTCGCCCTCGAGGATCCGGTTGCGGATCGCGTAGATGACCTCGCGCTGCTGGTTCATCACGTCGTCGTACTCGAGGACGCGCTTGCGGATGAGGAAGTTCTGCTGCTCGACCTTCTTCTGGGCGTTCTCGATCTGCTTCGAGAGCATCTTCGCCTCGATCGGCTCCTCCTCGCCCTGCGCGTCGACGGGGCCGAGCCGGTCGAGGATCTTGTAGATGCGGTCGCCCGCGAACAGCCGCACGAGCTGGTCCTCGGCCGAGAGGTAGAAGCGCGACTCGCCCGGGTCGCCCTGGCGGCCGGCGCGGCCGCGGAGCTGGTTGTCGATGCGGCGCGACTCGTGGCGCTCGGTGCCGAGGATGAACAGGCCGCCCGCCTCGATGACCTTCTGGCGGTCCTCCTCGACCTGCCGCTCCATCTCCGGGAAGACCTCGTCCCAGGCGGCCTCGTACTCCTCGCTGCCCGGCTCGAGCCCGCGCTTGACGAGCTCCTGGTGGGTGAGGTGCTCGGCGTTGCCGCCGAGCTTGATGTCGACGCCGCGGCCGGCCATGTTCGTCGCGATCGTGACCTGGCCGGGGCGACCCGCCTCGGCGATGATCTCGGCCTCGCGCGCGGCGTGCTCGGGCTTGGCGTTGAGGACGGTGTGCTTGATGCCGCGCTGCTTCAGCCGCTCCGACAGCAGCTCGGAGACCTCGACGGAGATCGTGCCGACGAGCACCGGCTGGCCCTTCTCGTGGCGCTCCTCGATCTCCTTGATGACCGCCCGCCACTTGCCTTCCTTGGTCTTGTAGATGCGGTCGTCGTGGTCCTTGCGGATCATCGGACGGTTCGTCGGGATCTCGACGACGTCCATGTCGTAGATCTTCTTGAACTCGGTCGCCTCGGTGAGGGCGGTGCCGGTCATGCCGGCGAGCTTCTCGTAGCGGCGGAAGTAGTTCTGGTAGGTGATCGTGGCGACGGTCTGGTTCTCCTCCTGGATCGGGAGGCCCTCCTTCGCCTCGATCGCCTGGTGGAGGCCCTCCGACCAGCGCCGGCCCTCGAGGATGCGGCCGGTGAACTCGTCGATGATCTTCACCTCGCCGTCGATGACCGCGTAGTCGACGTCGCGCTTGTAGAGCGACTCGGCCTTCAGCGCCTGGATGAGGTGGTTGACGAGGTGGCCGTTCTCCGGGCGGAAGAGGTTGTCGATGCCGAGGAACTTCTCCGCCTTCTCGACGCCGCGCTCGGTGATCGCGACCGTCTTGTGCTTCTCGTCCGGCTCGTAGTCGAAGTCGGGGACGTAGTCCTTCGACTTCGCCTCCAGCCCCTCCGGCTTCTTGCCCGGCTCGAGCAGCGGGGCGAGCTTGGCGAACTTGTAGTAGAGGTCGGCGGCCTGCTCGGGCTGGCCCGAGATGATGAGCGGCGTGCGCGCCTCGTCGATGAGGATGTTGTCGACCTCGTCGACGATCGCGTAGTGGTGGCCGCGCTGGTAGCGCTCCTCGACCGAGCGGGCGAGGTTGTCGCGCAGGTAGTCGAAGCCGAACTCCGAGTTCGTGCCGTAGGTGACGTCGGCGGCGTAGGCGTCGTGCTTGGCCTGCCCGTACTCGCCCGACTGGAGGATGCCGACCGAGACGCCGAGCAGCTCGTAGACCGGCCGCATCCAGTTCGCGTCGCGGCGGGCGAGGTAGTCGTTGACGGTGACGACGTGGACGCTGTCGCCCTTCAGCGTGTTGAGGACGACCGGCAGCGTCGCGGTGAGCGTCTTGCCCTCGCCGGTCTTCATCTCGGCGATGTCGCCGTTGTGGAGGACCATGCCGCCGATGAGCTGGACGTCGAAGTGGCGCATGCCGAGCGTCCGCTTGCTCGCCTCGCGCACGAGCGCGAAGCACTCCGGCAGCAGGTCGTCGAGCGACTCGCCGTTGCGGGCCCGCTCGCGGAGCTTGTCCATCTCCTCGCGGAGCTCGTGGTCCTCGAGGAGCTCGTACTCGGGCTCGAGGTCGTTGATGCGGCCGACCCGCTTCTGGAAGGCCTTGAACTTCTTCTGCTCGCCGACGCGCAGCGCCCGCTCGAGGATCCGCATGGAGGCGAGCGTAGCAATGGCACAGGGCGGCCCATGCCAGCGGCGATGAGGGGCCGGCGGGGCGCGCTGCGCGCTCGGCGACGGCGCCCCGCGGCCGCCGCGTTCCGCCGGCCCGCCCGGGCCGGCGGTCAGGCTCGCCGCGCCGCTACGGCGCGACGGCGCGCGCGTGGGCGCGCGCGATCTCACGCCGTCTGCGCCGCTTCTCGCGGTGGCGCTTGACCTGGCGGGACAGCTCCTCCTCCACCAGGTTGATCGCGTGCAACATGCTCTCGGCGCTGTCGCGCGCCCGGAGCGTCGCGCCCTTCAGGTAGAGGGTCGCCTCGGCGACCTGCGACTCGCGGATCGAGGGGTTGCGCTCCTCGGACAGCTCGAGCTCGAGCCGGGCGAGCGGGGACACCTGCCGCGAGATCTTGGCGAACCGCTTCTCCGCTCGCTCGCGGAGCTCGTCGCTGACGACCACGTTGCGCCCCTTGATCTCGATGCGCATCGGCCTCTCCTTTGTTCGCCGTCGCGTGTGAGGTCATGGTAGAGGCCGACCTGGCCGTGTCATCCGCCCTCTCGACGCTCGTCCGAGGGGGGAATCACCGGCCCGGGGTGCGGGCGTAGGCGACGGCGGCGACCTGCCGCGTCCCCGCGCGCCGCAGCGCCGCCGCGCAGGCGGCGAGCGTCGCGCCGGTCGTGACGACGTCGTCGACGAGCAGCGCCCGCGCCGGCGGCGGCTCGCCGGCGCGCACCGCGATCGCGCCCGCGACGCCCGCGGCGCGCTCCGCCCTCCCGCGACCGACCTGGGTGCCGGCCGGGCCGAAGCGGCTGAGCCCGTCCCACACGGCGAGGCCGGTCCGGCGCGCCAGCTCGCCGGCGAGCAGCGCCGCCTGGTTGAAGGCGCGCCGGCGCAGGCGCCGGGGATGGAGCGGGACCGGGACGAGCGCGCCCGCCAGCAGGCCCGGCGGCGCGTTCGCGGCGATCTGCGCCGCCATCGCAGCGGCCGCCCCGCGCACGCCGCGGAACTTCAGCGCCCGCACGAGCTCGCGCGCCGGCCCCTCGTAGGCGACCGGCGCCCAGGCCTCGAGCCCGGCCAGCTCCCACATCGCGGGCCCGAGCCAGCGCAGCTGCGCCCGGCAGTCGGGGCAGAGCGGCTCGACGCGCCCCGCCCACGCCCCGCAGGCCGCGCACAGCGGCGGGGCGAGCGGGGCGACGAGCAGCGAGCGCAGCGGCGACACGCCCGCGAGCGTGGCGGGCGCCGGGTGACGGGAGGACGCGCGACTGAGACGACTTCGCACGCCACTGCGACAATCGCTGTCGTGAGCGGCGATCCCACCACCACCTGGTCCTTCGAGCCGGGGATCCTGATCGCCATCGCGTGCTACGTCGGCATCTACGTCTGGCGCTACCGCCATGCACGGCGCGAGAGCCGCGGGCGCGGGGTGGGCCCCCAGCACCTCGTCTTCTTCGGCGTCGCGATCCTCGCGCTGCTCGCCGGGCTCATCACGCCGCTGGCGGCGCTCGGCGAGGAGCGGCTCTTCTCGATGCACATGTTCCAGCACGTCCTGCTGGCCGACATCGCGCCGCTCTTCCTCCTGCTCTCGCTCTCGCGCGTGATGATGCGCCCGGCGACGCGGCGGCTGGTGGCGATCGAGCGCAAGCTCGGCCGCCTCGCCCACCCGGCGACTTTCTTCGTCGCCTGGCTCGCGCTCATCTACGTCTGGCACTACCCGCCGCTGTACGAGGCGGCGATCGAGAACGACGTCGTCCACGCCCTCGAGCACGCGGTGTTCTTCGCCGCCGGCCTGCTGTTCTGGTGGCCGCTCATCCAGCCGGTGCCGATGCGCCACCGCCTCACCAGGCTGCAGCCCTTCGCCTACCTCGTGCTCGGCAAGGTCCTGCTCGGCCTCTTCGGCGTCTACCTGACCTGGACCGACCACGTGCTCTACCCGTACTACGAGACGGTGCCGCGCACCTGGGGCCTCAGCCCGATCGCCGACCAGAACGTCGGCGGGGCGATCATGATGGCCGAGCAGTCGATCGTCCTCGCCTGCGCGTTCGTCGTCCTGTTCGCGCGCATGCTCACCCAGTCCGAGCAGGAGCAGGAGCGGCGCGAGCGCCTGGAGGAGCTCCGGGCGACGTGAGCCCGCGCGCCCGCCCCGGGCGCGCCGTCCTGCTGGCCGGCGCCGTGCTGGTGGCCGTCGTCGCGATCCTCGCCGCGAGCGGCGACCGCGACGGGGCGCCCGCGCCGCTCGTGCCGCCGCGCGTCGAGGTGGACGAGGACTTCGACGTCGCCGGCTTCGAGCCGATCGGCTTCGGCACGACCGACGAGGAGGAGCTGCTCGACCGCGGCCGGCGCGGCTACGAGCACGTCCTCTACGAGAAGAGCCCGGGCGGGGTCGAGGCGACCGCGGCGCGGGTGCATCGCTTCGCCGGCCTCATCGAGGCGGCCGCCGAGCGCCACGGGGTGTCGGCGGAGACGCTCGGCGCGCTCGTCTTCCTCGAGAGCGCCGGGCGGCCGGAGGTCATGGCGGGCGACGACCCGCGCAACGCGACCGGCCTCGCCCAGATCCTCCCGGGCACGGCCGTCGACCTGCTCGGGATGCGGGTCGACCTCGGGCGCAGCCGCGCCCTCACGCGCGCGATCGCCCGCGCATACCGGCGCGCGCGGCGGGCGAGGACGGCGGCGGGGCGGGCGCTGTTCGAGCGGCGGATCGAGCGCCTGCGCCGGCAGCGGCGGCGGGTGGACGAGCGCTTCGACCCCGCCGCCTCGCTCGACGCCGCCGCGCGCTACCTCGCGCTCGCGCAGCGGCGCTTCGGGCGCGAGGACCTCGCGATCGCCTCGTACCACATGGGGATCGGCAACCTCGAGCAGGTCATCGCCGCCTACGTCGCGCCACGCCGGCCGGCGCGGACGACGCGCGAGACCGTGCGCCGCCACGACATCTCCTACGTCCGGCTCTTCTACGACTCCTCCCCCACGCGCAACCCCCGCACGTACCGCCTGCTCGCGAGCTTCGGCGACGACTCGCGGACCTATCCCTTCCGGCTCGAGGCCGCGCGCGAGATCCGCCGCCTCGCCGCCCAGGACGTCGAGGAGCTGCGCCGGCGGGCCGAGCTGCACGAGGCGAAGGCGAGCGCCGAGGAGGTGCTGCGGCCCGAGGACGAGAACGAGCCGTACGAGGATCCCGAGGCGCTGCGCGACGCCTACGAGGACGGCGAGCTCGTGCCGCTCCCGATCGGGCCGCGCCGGCTCGGCTACCGGATCGACCGCCGCATGGGCGAGCTCGCCCGCCGGCTCGGCGAGGAGCGGGCGCTCTACCGCGGGCTGCGCAAGGAGGCGCTCGCCGTGCTCCTCTACGTCGCCAAGGAGGTGCGGCGGATCGCCGGCGGCCGCGGCGCGCTGCGCGTGACGAGCACCGTCCGCGACCGCGAGTACCAGCAGGAGCTGCTCGCCCGCAACGACCAGGCGACCGCGGGCTTCTCGCTCCACACGACCGGCTACGCCTTCGACATCGAGCGCCGCTACGACTCGCGCGCCCAGGCCCGGGCGCTCGAATACGTGCTCGAGCGGCTGCGCGCGCTCAACGTCATCGACTGGGTGTACGAGCCCGCGGCGATCCACGTCACCGTCGGGCCGGACGGCGAGCGCTACCTGCCGCTCTACGATGCGCTCGTGGAGGCACCGTGAGCGCGCTGCTGGAACGTCTGGGGATCGAGGCGCCCGTCGTCCAGGCGGGGATGGCCGGCGGCATCGCCGGGCCCGCGCTCGCCGCCGCCGTCTCCGAGGCGGGCGGGCTCGGGACGCTCGGGACCTCGGAGCCGGACGTGCTCGCCGCGGAGCTGGAGGAGGCGCGGCGGCTCACCGGGCGGCCGGTCGCCGTGAACCTGCTGCTGCCCTTCACGCGCCGGGCGCACCTCCCGGTCGCCGCCCGCGCCGACGCCGTCGTGACCTTCTGGGGCAGGCCGCGTCGCCCTGTGCCGGGCGTCTGGCTCCACCAGTGCGGCTCGGTCGCCGAGGCGCGCGCGGCGTACGAGGCGGGCGCCGACGGCGTCATCGCCCAGGGCGTCGAGGCCGGCGGCCACGTCCGCGGCACGATCCCGGCGCTCGAGCTGCTCGAGCGGGTGCGTGCCGCGCTCCCCGCCGGCTTCACCGTGCTGGTGGCCGGCGGGATCGCCGAGCGCGACGACGTCCGCGCGGCGCTCGACGCCGGGGCGGACGCGGTCGTCTGCGGGACGCGCTTCGTCGCCAGCGAGGAGAGCGGGGCGCGCGACGGCTACCGCGCCCGGCTGGTCGAGGCGCGCGAGACGGTGCTGACCGAGCTCTTCGGGCTCGGCTGGACGGCGCCCCACCGCGTGCTCTGGAACGCCGCCGCCGAGCGCTGGCTGCGCCGCGACCGCCGCGGCCCCGCCTGGGTGCGGGCGCTCAACCGCGCGACGGGGCCGCTGCGGCGGGCGCCCGAGGCCGCGCAGGCCCGCCTCGTGCGCCTGCAGCGCCCGAACGTCCCGCTGCTCGGCCCCGCCCCGCCGAGCTCCCGCTTCCCCGAGACGCTCGTCGACGCCGGCGCGCTGTACGCCGGCGAGAGCGTCGCCCGCATCGACGCCGTCCGCCCGGCCGGCGACCTCGTCCGCTCCCTCACCCCGTAGCGAGAACGTCCCGGAATAGACCCTATAGGGGCCACCCATGGACGTTCTCGCTACCGCAGGCGCTTCTCGAACCAGTGCGAGGAGTAGGGGTTGCCGTTGTAGTCGGGGATCTCCTCGTAGCCGGCGCTGCGGTAGAGGCCCTGCGCCTCGGTCATCCCCGCCCAGGTGTCCAGCCGCAGCCGCTCGTGGCCGAGCTCGCGGGCGACCTCCTCGACGGCGGCGAGCAGGCGGCGGGCGTAGCCGCGGCCGCGGTGGGCCGGCTCGACCCACATCCGCTTGAGCTCGCCGACGCCGGGGCCGATCGTCTTCAGCCCCGCACACCCGGCCGGCTCGCCGTCGGCGTAGAGGATGAGGAACGCGCCGCCCGGCGGCGAGAAGTCCTCGGGCGTCGCCGACGGCGCCTTCGCCGGGTCATAGTCGGGGCGGCGGCGGAGGCGATCGGCGTGGCTCGCGGCCAGGAGTGCCCGTCCCGCCGGGCTGTCGGCGGCCTCGCGGCGGATCTCGACCCGGGCGCTCAGCGGCCCGCGGCGCCTTCCAGCGCCGCGAGCGGCCGCAGGCGGTCCGCGATGCCCGCCTGGCCGGCGATCGCCCCGATGAGGATCGACCCGGCCGGGACCTCCGTGCCGGGGAAGACGACGGTGTCGCGCAGCTGGGCGCCGTCGCCGATCACGGCGCCGTCGCCGATGACGACCCGCCCCATGAGCTTCACCCCGTCGCCGATCCGGCAGCCCTCGCCGATCCAGGCCTTCGCGCCCTCGAGCAGCTCGACCCCCTCGGCGGGCGGCGCGGCGGTCACCGGCAGGTCGAGCCTGCCCTCGAGCAGGTCGAACGTCCCCTGGCGCAGCTCGTCGAGCGAGCCGACGTCGTTCCAGTAGGCCTCGGTCTCGTAGATGTAGAACGGCACGTCGTTGTCGAGCAGCGCCGGGAAGACGTCGTTCGCCCAGTCGACGAACGGCCGGTCGGGGAAGTAGTCGAAGATCTCCGGGCTGAAGCAGTAGATCCCGCAGTTGCCGAGGTTCGACAGCGCCTCGGCCGGGTCGGGCTTCTCCTGGAAGCCGGTGATGCGCCCCTCGCGGTCGTGGAGCACGACCCCGTACTCGCGCGTGTCGGCGACCCGCTTGACCGTCAGCGTCGCGATGCCGCCGGTCTCGCGGTGGCGGGCGACGAGCGCGTTGAGGTCGACGTCGGTGAGCGCGTCGCCCGAGACGACGACGATGAGGTCGTCGCCGAAGAAGTCGGCCACGTTGCGGACGCCGCCGGCCGTGCCGAGCAGCTCCTCCTCGTAGCGGTAGCTGAGCCGGTCGCCGAAGTAGTCGCGGATCGTGTCGGGGTGGTAGTGGAGGTTGGCGATCAGCCGGTCGAAGCCCTGACGCTCGAGCATGCCGACGATGTGCGCCATCACCGGCCGGTCGAGGACCGGGACCATCGGCTTCGGGATCTCGAACGTGATCGGCTTGAGGCGGGTGCCGAGCCCCGCCGCGAGGACCATGGCCTTCATCGGCGCGCCACGGTATCAACGCCCGCGCTCACGTCCCCGTCTCCCACGCCGTGAGGTAGCGCCGCTGCTCCTCGGTGAGCTCGTCGATCTCGACCCCGAGCGAGGCGAGCTTGAGACGGGCGACCTCGCGGTCGATCGCGTCGGGGACCGGGTGGACGCGCGGCTCCAGCTCGCCGCCGTGGCGGACGAGGTGCTCGGCGACGAGCGCCTGGTTGGCGAACGACATGTCCATGACCGCCGACGGGTGCCCCTCGCCCGCGGCGAGGTTGACGACGCGCCCCTTCGCGAGCAGGTGGAGCCGCCGCCCGCCGACGTCGTAGCGGTCGACGAGCGGGAGCACCTCCTGCGGCTCGCCCGCGAGCTCGCGCAGCGCCGCCAGGTCGATCTCGACGTCGAAGTGGCCGGCGTTGGCGAGCACCGCCCCGTCCTTCATCCGCTCGAAGTGGGCGCGGGTCAGCACGTTGCGCGTGCCGGTGACGGTGATGAAGACGTCGCCGCGCTCGGCGGCCGCCAGCGCGGGCATGACCTCGAACCCCTCCATCCGCGCCTCGAGCGCGCGCAGCGGGTCGACCTCGCAGACGACGACCGACGCGCCCGCCCCACGCGCGCGGGCGGCGACGCCGCGCCCCGTCCAGCCGTAGCCGAGGACGACGACCGTCCGCCCGGCGAGCAGGAGGTTCGTCGCGCGGAGGATGCCGTCGATCGTCGACTGCCCCGTCCCCCAGCGGTCGTTGAAGGCGCGCTCGGTCTGGGCGCCGTTGACGTCGATGACCGGGCAGGTGAGCCGCCCGTCGGCCTCGAGCGCGCGGACGCGCAGGAGCCCCGTGTTCGTCTCCTCGGTCGCGCCGCGCAGCGAGACGCCGGCGGCGAGCGCCGCGCTCAGCAGGTCGGCGCCGTCGTCGAGCGTGATGTCGGGCTCGTCGGCGACGAGCGTCTTCACGTGACCGGCGTAGGTGGCGGCGTCCTCGCCGCGAGCGGCGAGCACGGTCGCGCCGCCGGCGACGAGCGCGGCGGCGACGTCGTCCTGCGTGCTCAGCGGGTTGGCGGCGCAGAGCGCGACCTCGGCCCCGCCCGCCGCCAGCGTCCGCATGAGCACGGCCGTCTCGGCGGTGACGTGGAGGCAGGCGGCGACCTTCACGCCCTCGAGCGGGCGCTCGCGCTCGAACCGCTCCCGGATCGAGCGGAGGACGGGCATCTGCCCGCCCGCCCACTCGATCCGGGCCTCGCCCGCGGGAGCGAGCGAGGGGTCGGCGACGTGGCTCGAGGCCACGCCCGGCCTAGTAGCGGTAGTGGTCCGGCTTGTACGGGCCCTCGACCGGCACCCCGATGTAGGCCGCCTGCTCCGGCGTGAGCTTCGTGAGCTTCGCGCCGAGCGCGTCGAGGTGCAGGCGCGCGACCTTCTCGTCGAGGTGCTTCGGCAGCACGTAGACCTTGTTCTCGTACTGCTCGTGCTTGTTGAAGAGCTCGATCTGGGCGATCGTCTGGTTGGTGAACGAGTTCGACATCACGAAGCTCGGGTGGCCGGTCGCGTTGCCGAGGTTGAGCAGGCGCCCCTCGGACAGCACGATCACCGAGTGACCGTCGGGGAAGCGCCACTCGTCCACCTGCGGCTTGATGTTGATCTTCTTGATCCCCGGCCACGCGGCGAGCCCGGCCATGTCGATCTCGTTGTCGAAGTGGCCGATGTTGCCGACGATCGCCTGGTGCTTCATCCGGGACATGTGCTCGGCGGTGATGATGTCCCGGTTGCCGGTGGCGGTGATGAAGATGTCGGCCGTCTCCACGACGTCCTCGAGGACGACGACCTGGTAGCCCTCCATCGCCGCCTGGAGCGCGCAGATCGGGTCGATCTCGGTGATGAGCACGCGCGCGCCCTGGCCGCGCAGCGCCGCCGCGCAGCCCTTGCCGACGTCGCCGTAGCCGCAGACGACCGCGGTCTTGCCGGCGATCATGACGTCGGTCGCCCGGTTGATGCCGTCGACGAGCGAGTGCCGGCAGCCGTAGAGGTTGTCGAACTTCGACTTCGTCACCGAGTCGTTGACGTTGATCGCCGGGAAGAGCAGCGTGCCCTTCTCCTGCATCTCGTAGAGCCGGTGGACGCCGGTCGTCGTCTCCTCGGTGACGCCGCGGATGCCGGCGGCGATCTTCGTCCAGCGCTGCGGGTCCTCCTCGAGGGAGCGCTTCAGCAGGCGCAGGACCTCACGGAAGTCCTCGGAGTCGGCGGTCTCGGGGTCGGGCACGGCGCCCGCCTTCTCGAACTCGACGCCCTTGTGGACGAGCAGCGTCGCGTCGCCGCCATCGTCGAGGATCATGTTCGGGCCGCCGCCGTCGGGCCAGCGCAGCGCCTGCTCGGTGCACCACCAGTACTCCTCGATCGTCTCGCCCTTCCAGGCGAAGACCGGGATGCCCTTCGCGGCGAGCGCCGCGGCGGCGTGATCCTGCGTCGAGAAGATGTTGCACGACGCCCAGCGGACCTCGGCACCCAGCGCGATCAGCGTCTCGATGAGGACCGCGGTCTGGACGGTCATGTGGAGCGAGCCCGTGATCCGGGCGCCCTTGAGCGGCTGCTGGTCCGCGTACTCGCGCCGGGTCGCCATGAGGCCGGGCATCTCGTGCTCGGCGAGCTCGATCTCCTTGCGGCCGAACTCCGCGAGGGAGAGGTCGGCAACCTTGAAGTCCTGGGCGGTCTGGGTCGTCATGCAGCCTCCGTTGAGGTTCGTGCCGCGGCGAGCAGGGCCTGGTGCTTCTCCTGCTCCCACCGCAGCCATTCGCTGGCCGGGACATGGGCCGGACGGGCCGGCTCGGCCTCGAACCACGCCTCCACCGCGGTGCGCAGCTCGTCGTCGCGGCGCAGGCGTAGCGCGAAGCCGATCTCGCCGAGGCCGACGTCGTACTCGTCCAGCAGCTCGCGCAGCGTGCGCAGGCGCTGGAGCTCGGCCGGGCCGTAGATGCGGTAGCCGTTCTCCGAGCGCTGCGGCTCGATGAGCCCCATCCGCTCGATGTAGCGGAGCATCCGCGGCGACCAGCCGGTCGTCTCGGCGGCCTCGTTGATGGTGAGCCCGTCCATCGACGCCGCCGAGCTTAACACGACCGTGTCAAGGTTCGCGCGGGTGCCGCTCCCCGGAACCGTCCTGGGTTGACCCGGCATCGGCGGGTCAAGGCAGGACGCTCGCCCGGCGCGGACGGCGCCGTGCCCACCCCGCCCGCGCGGACGCGGGCGCCGTCTACAGCGTCCGCTTGAACTGCTCGAGCGCCTCGACCGGCGTGGGATCGACGCCCTCGAGGCCGGCGAGCAGGACCGAGACGAGGTCGCCGAGCAGGACGAGCGACATGACCCGCTCGAACGGCGTGGAGCCGCGGCTGCTCACCCGCTCGACGGCGAGGCCCGCCTCGGCGGCGACCTCGGCCGTCCGCTCGATCCGGCGGCGGATGCGCTCGTGCTGGCCCTCGTCCTCGAGCAGGACGAGCGTCACGTCGCCGCCGGCGGCGAAGGCGCAGAGCTCGTTGTGGTTGGCCTCCGGCAGCGTGGACCAGAACGCGTGGCGCTTGGCGTTCTCGTTGAGCTGCGTCTTCCAGCGCCGCGCGACCGGGGCGGTCGGGCCGCCGCCGTAGACGATCGGGACGCGCCCCCGCAGCGCCTCGGCGAGCCGGCGCGGCTCCTCCTCGCCTGCGGCGAGGCCGGAGAGCGGGCCGGCCGCGCCCTCGATCTCGGCGCGCAGCGACGGCGCCGCCCCGCAGCTCGCCGCGCACTCGAGCGCGCCGATGACCATGTAGGCGACGGCGGCGCGCGGCGGGATCCCGCCCGGCACGCCGATGACCGGCACGCCCTCCTCGCGCGCGCGGCGGGCGAGCTCGCCGCCGGTCGTGAGCGCGACGCGCGGCGCGCCCGCCTCGCCGGCGGCCTGGTAGCAGGCGAGGGTCTCCTCGGTGTTGCCGGAGTAGCTGGAGCAGAGCACGAGCGTGTCGGCGCCCGCCCAGGGCTCCAGCGCGTAGTCGCGGACGGTCCGCAGCGGCCGCCGCGCGCGGTCGCCGAGCACGGCGCGCGCGAGGTCGCCGCCGATCGCCGACCCGCCGACGCCGCAGACGGCGAGCCCGCCGGGCGCGTCGGCGCGCGGCACCGCGGCCGACTCCACGCGCCAGAGCGCGTCGCCGAGCTGATGCGGCAGCTCACGGACGATGCCGAGCATCTCCTCGACGCTCATCCGACCCGCTCCCCCGGCTCGACGCGCGCGCCCGCGCCGACCGTCGCGCCCGCGGCGACGACCGCCCCGGCGCCGATGACCGCGCCGGCCTCCACGCGCGCCCCGTCTTCGATGCGGACGTCGCGGGCGACGATGCAGCGCTCGAGCGCGCAGCGCTCGCCGACCGTCACGCCGTCGTGGAGGACGGCGTGGTCGACGACCGTCCCCGCGCCGACGACGCAGCGCTCGCCGACGACCGCCTTCGGGCCGATCCGCGCCCCCTCGACGACGCTGCCCTCGCCGACGAGCGAGCCGCCGCCGTCGCGCTCGGGCAGGTCGCTCGCGATCCGGCCCCCCAGCAGGTCCCAGGTCGCCTCGAGGTAGCGCTCCGGCGTGCCGATGTCCATCCAGTAGCCCTCGGCGTGGAAGCCGTAGAGGCCGTTCATGCAGAGGCTGGGGAAGACGTCGTGCTCCATCGAGGCGGCGGCGCCGGAGGGGATCCGCTCGGCGACCTCGCGCTCCAGCAGATAGCAGCCGGCGTTGACGCGATTCGTCGGCGCGGGGCCCGGCCGCTTCTCCAGGAAGGCCTCGACCTGGCCGTCCGGCGCGGTCGGGACGACGCCGTAGCTGGAGGTGTCCTCGACCGCGGTGAGGGCGATCGTCGCGAGCGCCCCGGTCTCGGCGTGGCGCTCGCGCTGCGCGGTGAGGTCGAAGTCGCAGAGCACGTCCCCGTTGAGCATGTAGAGGCGCTCGTCGAGCAGCCCCTCGTCGTAGGCGAGGCGGAGCGGCCCGCCGGTGCCGAGCGGCTCGCGCTCGCGGACGTAGCGGAGGCGGATGCCGCGCCAGTCGTCGCCGAGCGCCTCCTCGACGGCGTCGGAGAGGAAGCCGCAGGAGAGCAGCACGTCGTCGACGCCGTGGCGGCCGAGCCAGTCGAGCATGAAGCCGAGGAAGGGCCGCCCGGCGAGCGGCAGCACCGGCTTGGGGACGTCGGCGGTGAGCGGCCGGAGCCGCGTCCCCTCACCTCCGGCGAGCACGAGCGCCTGCATACGCGACGGCGCCCGGGGCGCCCCTACCGGCCGACGCCCTCGTAGGTGAAGCCGGCGGCCTCGAGGGCGTCGCGGTCGAGGAAGTTACGGCCGTCGACGACGAGCGGGTTGGCCATCCGGGCCTTCACCTCGCCGGCCCAGTCCAGCTCGGCGAACTCCGGCCACTCGGTCACGAGCACCGCGCCGTCGGCGCCGTCGAGGGCGTCGAGCGCGCTCTCGGCGAGCTCGGTGCCGACGAGCACGTCCTTCGCGCGCGGCATCGCGACCGGGTCGTAGGCCTGCACGTGCGCCCCCTCGGCGTGGAGGCGCGCGGCGAGCACGATGCTCGTCGCCTCCCGGATGTCGTCCGTGTGCGGCTTGAACGAGATCCCCAGCAGGGCGATCTTGCGGCCGACGAGCGAGCCGAGGTGCTTCTTGAGCTTGCCGATCGTGCGGCGCTTCTGGAGCTCGTTGACCTCGATCACCGCGTTGAGGAGCTGGAAGTGGTAGCCGCTGTTGCCCGCGAGCTGCTTGAGCGCGCTCACGTCCTTGGGGAAGCAGGAGCCGCCGTAGCCGATGCCGGCGCGCAGGAACTGCGGGCCGATGCGCTGGTCGAGGCCCATGCCGCGGGCGACCTCGGTGACGTCGGCGCCCATCTCCTCGCAGACGTTGGCGATCTCGTTGATGAAGGAGATCTTCGTCGCCAGGAAGGCGTTGGAGGCGAGCTTGATCATCTCCGCGCTGGCGACGTCGGTACGGACGATCTCCGCGCCGAGCGGCTCGTACAGGGCCGCGACGCGGTCGCCGAAGCGCTCGGAGCCGTCGTTGGCGCCGACGACGACGCGGTCGGGGTTCATGAAGTCGTGGACCGCGCTGCCCTCCTTGAGGAACTCCGGGTTGGAGACGTAGCCGAGGTCGGCGCGGCGGCGCATGATCGAGCGACCGGTGCCGACCGGCACCGTGCTCTTCATGACGATCGCGTGGTCGCGCGAGTCCCCGAGCTCGCGGACGACGGTCTCGACGCGCGACAGGTCGGCGTCGCCGGAGTAGGTCGGCGGCGTGTCGACGCAGCAGAAGAGGAGCTGGGCGTGGTCGAGCACCTCGCGGACGTCGGTGGTGAAGCGGAGGCGCTCGCGGTTGCGCTCGAGCAGCTCGATGAGGCCGGGCTCGTAGATCGGCACGTCGCCGCGCGAGAGCGCCTCGACCTTCTCGGCGACGATGTCGCGGGCGACGACCGGATGGCCGAGCTCGGCGAAGCAGGCGGCCGTGACCAGGCCGACCCAGCCGACGCCGATGACCCCGATGGGCTCCTTCTCAGACATGACGGCGGCGGAGCCTAGCGCCTCAGCCGCCGCCGAGCCGCGCCGCCGAGCGGGCGATGCCGAGCATCTGCTCCTCGGTCAGCGACAGCAGCAGCGTGTTGGAGATCCAGTACACGGCTTCCTTCGTCCGCCAGGCGACGAGCCGGAGCCGGTCGCCGTCGTAGTGCAGCTCATAGGTACGTCCCCCGATCTTCCGCTTCTCGGACGGGTCCTCGAGGATCGGCGGGTTCTTCCACGCCGTCCCCTGCAGGCCGTAGTACTGCCCGAGCTCGCCGGTGTGGATGACCATGCGGTAGCTGTTGTAGACCTTGCCGTCGGGGGCGCGGATGCCGTAGACGCGCGGCTCGGTGCCGGCGAACGCCGACCCGAGGACGCGCTTGCGCGGGTAGAAGATCGGGATCCGCGCGCCGAGGGCGACCGCCTTGAGCGCCTGGTCCTTGCCGAGCTGCGCCGCGTCCTCGAGCCCGTCGCTCCCGGCGGGGCGGCGCTTGCGCTTCGCCCCGCGGACGCGCTTGGCCTTGCCGCGCGGGCCGCGCGTGGCGCGCACGCCGAGGAACTCGTCGGTGACGCGCTTCATCTGCTCGGAGCTCGCGGTGACGTAGCTCGCGCCGATGTTGCCCTGGAAGTGGACCTCGCGGATCGGGTGGCGGGCGGCGGAGACGGCGAGCTGGAGCAGGCGCAGCACCTCGCGGTTGGAGCGGATGTCGGACTCGACGTACTCGCTGAAGATCTTCAGCAGCCGGTCGCGGTCCTCGATGAGGTCGCTGACGCTGACCTGCTGCTTGGCCTGGCGGAGGAACTCCTGCTGGCGGGCCGCGCGGACGAGGTCGGTGTCCTCGTGCCGGTAGCGGACGTAGTCGAGCGCGCTCTGGCCGCAGAGCTTCTGGTAGCCCTGCTTGACGTCGATCGTCGCGTAGTCGGGGCCCGGGCCGGAGTTGTCGTTGAAGTAGCGGCGGTCGATGTCGACGTAGACGCAGCCGATCTCGTTGACGACCTCGCGGAAGCCGCGGAAGTCCACGTTGATGACGTGGTTGATCCGCAGGCCCGTGAGCTCCTTGACGGTCTTGAGCGTCAGCTTCGGGCCGCCGATCGCGAACGCCGCGTTGAGCTTGTCGGGCCCGTGGCCGGGGATGTTGACCTTGAGGTCGCGCGGCAGCGACAGCAGCGCCGTCGCCCCCTTCGACGGATCGAGGCGGACGAGGATGATCGTGTCCGAGCGGGCGCCGCCGGTGACGCCGTTGCGGACGTCGGCGGACGTGTCGGCCCGCTTGTCGGAGCCGATGAGCATGAGCGTCTGCGGCTTGCCGCTGCCGGCCTCCGCGAGCTCGCCGCCGAGGTTGAGCGTCCCGCCGGCGCGGAAGGCGTCGCCGACGCGATCGACCTCGCGGAAGGCGGCGACGGCCGTCGCCGACGCGGCGGCGGTGATGATGATGAGCGCGCCGATCAGCATCCGGCTGAGGACGCGCGGCCCCTTGTACTCCTCGGGCTCAGGCGGCACGGAGGTGCTCCCGCTCCAGTCGCTTGGGGACGAGGCGGACGAAGTCCACGAGCGCCTGACGGTAGCGCGCGAGGGAGGAGATCGAGACCCATTCCTCGGGGCCGTGGTGGCCGGCCCCGACGGGCCCGAACTCGACCGCGGGCACGCCCGCGTCGAGGAAGCTGATCGCGTCCGAGGCGCCGTCGCGACCGACCGAGATCTGCTCGGCCGGGGCGTCGACCGTGCCGCGGATCGCCTCGGCGAGCGTGCGCACGAACGGGTTGTCGCGCTCGACGATCGCCGGGTCGCGGTGGAAGATGACCTGGACCTCGCAGTCCGGCAGCTCGCGGACGGCCTCGAGGATCGCCTCGGGGTCCTGGCCGGGCAGGTAGCGGATGTCGACGTCGATGGTGCAGCGGTCGGGCACCTTGTTCATCGCGTCCCCGCCGATGACGCGCGCGAGGTTGATCGACGGGCGGTCGAAGAGCTCCGAGGACTCGCGCGCGAAGGGCAGCGACTCGATGCGGCGGAAGATCTCGCCGGCCTTGAGGATCGCGTTGTCGCCCTCCCACGGCGTCGAGCCGTGCGCGGCGCGCCCGTTGACGTCGATCCGCAGCGCGAGCACGCCCTTCGCCTGGATGCCGATGCGCATGTCCGTCGGCTCGCCGGTGATCGCGAAGTCGCCGACGTAACCCTGCTCGACGAGGAAGTCCGAGCCGCGCTGCCCCGGGACGTCCGACTCCTCGTCGGCGACGCAGAGGAAGTGAACGCGGACGTCGGTCTGCTCGGAGAGCTCGAGGGTGGCGACCATCATCGCCGCGAGCCCGCCCTTCATGTCGTAGGCGCCGCGGCCGTAGAGGCGGTCGCCGTCGACGCGCGGCGAGAACTGCTCGGGGCGCCCCGGGACGACGTCGAGGTGGCCGTGGAAGACGACCGTCGGGCACCCCTCCGGCCCGCCCGTCGTGACAGCCAGCACCGGGCGCCCGTTGTGGGTGGCGCCTGCGACGTCGAGGTCGCGCGCCTCGATCCAGCCCTTGACGAACCCCGCGCAGCTCCGGATGCCGTCCTCCGTCGAGGTGTCGTAGGTGATGAGGCGCTCGAGCAGGGCGCGCTCGTGCGTCGGCATCCGGCAGAGGATACCGGCGGCCCCCACGGCCTCGCGGGGGCCGCCGTGCCTGTCCTCAGCCCTCGTAGTCGGGCACCGGGCCGTCCAGGCCCAGGTCGCCGGCGGCCTGATCCAGCGCCTCGGCGGCCGCCTCGGCGTCGCCGCCGAAGCCGGCCTCGATCTTCGCGCGGACCTCGTCGGAGATCCCCTGCAGGCCCCACGAGAACGCCAGGCCCTCGGCCGCGGCCACCTCGTCGTCGGCCCCCTCGACGAGGTACTTCTTCACCGCCAGGGCGAAGATGCGGTTGAGGGCGCCACGTACGTCCTCGCGCGCTCGCGCGAGCGCCTCCGCGTCACCCGCCTTCGCGGCGTCCTGAGCCTCCACGAGCGCCGCGATCACGGCCTCGTGGACCTCGCCCTCGAGGCCGAAGTCGGCCGCGCGCTTCTGCGCGGTCGAGGCCAGCCCGTTGCCCTCGGCCTCGTAGAAGGCCCACGCCTCGTCGACGTTGTGGGGCGCGCCCTCCTCGGGGTCGGTCTCGCCTGCCTCGACCTTCTCGGCCGCGGCATCGAGCTCCCCGAGCACCTTGAGCGCCAGCGCCGCCGAGATGCCCTTGTCGATCCACTGGCGCCGCTGGGCGGGATCGAGGTCGGCCGCCTCGCCCTCGCCGGCGATCGCGTCCTCGACGCGCGCGGCGATCTCGGTGCCCTCGGCGAACCCGGCGAGCGTCCGGGCGCTGCCGTCGCTCTTGCGGGAGTGACGGCCCTCGGACCAGATCTCGCCGACCTGCTCGAAGTCGGCGTCGCCGCCCTCGCCGGCGGGCTCCAGCAGGGCCTTGATGTCGGCGATGTCGCGCCCGATCGCGGCGTGCTGGGCCACGTCCGAGACGGCGGTGTAGGTGCCGGCCCGCTCGCCCGCCGCCGTCGCCTGCACTCCGTCGTCGTCATCCCCGCCGCAGCCGGCGACGACGAGGAGGGCGGCGACGGCCCCTGCCATCAACGCGTGCTTCAACCGTGTCTCCTTCGTGATTAGGGATTCCTAATTAGGGTCGCCTAATCTACGCGCCGTCGAAAACTGACGCCCACGTCATCTTCGTGGTAGCGTCGTGGCCATGGAACGTGTGTGTGTGATCGGGGCGGGATCGTCGGGCATCGCGTCGTGCCAGGTCCTGAAGGCCCGGGGGATCCCGTTCGACTGCTACGAGGTCGGCTCGGAGGTCGGCGGCAACTGGCGCTACCAGAACGACAACGGGATGTCGTCGGCGTACTGGTCGCTCCACATCAACACCTCGCGCGACCTCATGGCCTACCGGTCCTTCCCGATGCCGGAGGACTATCCCGACTTCCCCCACCACACGCAGATCGCCGCCTACTTCGACGCCTACGTCGACCACTTCGGCTTCCGCGAGGACATCCAGTTCCGCACCGAGGTCACCGACGTCCGCCCGCGCCCTGACGGCGGCTGGGACGTGACCGTCCGGCGCCGCGACTCGGGCGAGGTCGAGACGCACCCCTACGCGGCCGTGCTCGTCGCCAACGGCCACCACTGGGACCCGCGCTGGCCGGACTTCCCGGGCGAGTTCGACGGCCCGGTCATCCACTCCCACGACTACAAGACGCCCGAGGGCTACGAGGGCAAGAACGTGCTCGTCGTCGGCTTCGGCAACTCGGCCGTCGACATCGCCTGCGAGACCTCGCGCGTCTCGAAGATGACCTACCTCTCGGTCCGGCGCGGGGCGCACGTCATCCCGAAGTACCTCAAGGGCCGCCCGGTCGACGAGCTCAACACGCCGTTGACCAGCCGCCTCCCGTTCTGGCTGCAGCGGACGCTCTACGCCCGGATGCTCAAGAAGGTCAACGGGAAGATGTCCGACTACGGCCTGCCGGAGCCGGACCACAAGCTCGGCGAGGCGCACCCGACGATCTCGGCCGAGCTGCTCAACCGGATCGTCCACGGGCGGGTCAGGCCGAAGCCGAACATCGAGCGGCTGGAGGGCGACCGCGTCCGCTTCGCCGACGGGACGGTCGAGCAGATCGACCGGATCGTCTACTGCACCGGCTACAACATCACCTTCCCGTTCCTCGACGACGACATCGTCCGCGTCGAGGACAACCACGTCCGGCTCTACAAGCGCGTCGTCCCGCCGGGCATCGACGGCCTCTTCTTCATCGGCCTGCTCCAGCCGCTCGGCGCGATCATGCCGCTCGCCGAGGCGCAGTCGGAGTGGGTCGCCGACCTCTTCGAGGGCAAGGCGAAGCTCCCGTCCGAGGAGCAGATGCACAAGGAGATCGCCCGCGACGAGAAGCGGCTGCGCAAGCGCTACGTGGCGTCTGCGCGCCACACCATCCAGGTCGACTTCTGGGACTACATGCGCTCGGTGCAGAAGGAGCGCAAGCGCAAGCGCGGGCGCGACGTCTCGCTGCGGGCGCTCGCCGGGCGGCGCGAGGCGCCCGCGCCCGTCGCCGCCTGACCGTCCGGCGCCGCTTCGGGCGGCCCCGCGGGCCCGCCGCGACGGCGGGCCCGCGGCGTGCCGGGCGCCGTCCTCAGGTCAAGCTCCGCCGCCGCCTGCCGACTCCCCGGGTGTGGAGCCCTGGGTCGTCACCGGCGCGGCCGTGACGGTCGCGCTCCTGCTGGCCGTGCGGCTGCTCGACCGCGAGCGGCGGCTACGGGCAGCGCTCGAGCGGGCGGCGCTGATCGACCCGCTCACCGGCCTGCTGGCCGAGGCGGGGCTGAAGCAGCGGCTCGCCGAGGAGGTCGAGCGGGCGCGCCGCCACGGCCGCTCGGTCGCGCTCGTCCTCGCCGACGTCGACGGCCTGCGCGACGTCAACGCCATGCTCGGCGCCAAGGCCGGCGACGTCGCGCTCGAGCAGGTCGGCGGCATCCTCCGCGACGCCGGCCGCCGCCTCGACGCGGTCGCGCGCCTGCGCGGCGGCGAATTCGCGCTCGTGCTGCCCGACACCGACGAGCGCGGGGCGCTCGCCGTCGCCGAGCGGCTGCGGGTGGAGATCCAGGAGGCGTTCGCCGACGGCTTCGCCCGCGTCACGCTCAGCCTCGGCGTCGCCGCCTTCCCCAAGGACGCCCGCGACGGCGGCTCGCTCCTGCGCGCCGCGGCCACCGCTCTCGCGCTCGCGAAGGCGCTCGGGCGCAACCGCGCGGTCGTCTACGACGCCGAGACGGCAGGGCGCCTCGCGCAGCTCACCGCCGGGTAGGCTCCGCGCCGTGAGCGCGCTTGCCCCCGCGCCCGAGGTGGAGGAGCTGCGCGCGCGGGTGCGCGCGTTCGTCGACGAGCGCGTCATCCCCGCCGAGCCGGCGCTCGACCGCCACGACGAGGAGGCCGCGGCGCTCATGCGCGAGCTCCAGGCCGAGGCGAAGCGCGAGGGCCTGTGGGCGCTCGGGCTGCCGCGCGAGATCGGGGGCGGCGGCCTCGGCTTCCTCCCCTACTGCCACGTCAACGAGGAGATCGGCCGCTCCGAGCACGCGATGCTCGCGCTCGGCACCCACTCCGCCCAGGACGCGACGATGCTCCACCTCTTCGGCACGCCCGAGCAGAAGGAGCGCTGGCTGCGCCCGCTGGTGGAGGGCGAGATCTACCCCTCGATCGGGATGACCGAGCCGGACGCGCCCGGCTCCGACCCGACCCAGGTGAAGACGACCGCCGTCCTCGACGGCGACGAGTGGGTCATCAACGGGCGCAAGTGGTTCATCACCGGCGCGAACGTCGCCGCCTTCACGACCGTCTTCTGCGTCACCGACCCGGACGCCCCGCCACACCGCCGCTGCTCGCTCATCATCGTCCCCACCGACACGCCGGGCTACGTCATCGAGCGCGTCATCCCGGTGCTCGGCGAGGTCGGCGGCGCCCACTGCGAGATCCGCCTCGAGGACGTCCGCGTCCCCGCGGAGAACCTGCTCGGCGAGCGCGGGCGGGCGTTCGAGATCGCCCAGGCGCGGCTGGGCCCCGGGCGGATCTACCACTGCATGCGCTGGCTGGGCCAGGCCCAGCGCGCGTTCGACCTCATGTGCGAGCGGGCGCTCGAGCGGCAGGTCGCCGGCGGGCGGCTGGCGGACATGCAGCTCATCCAGGGCTTCATCGCCGACTCCGCCGCCGAGATCCACGCCGCCCGCCTCATGACGCTCGACGCCGCGGCGAAGATCGACGCCGGCGAGGACGCGCGCGTGGAGATCTCGCTCATCAAGTTCTTCGGCGCGAAGGTCCTCCACGACGTCATCGACCGGGCGATCCAGGTCCACGGCGCGCTCGGGGTGTCGGGCGACACGCCGCTGGAGGGGATGTACCGGCGCGCCCGCCTCGCCCGCCTCTACGACGGGCCGGACGAGATCCACCGCGTCAGCGCGGCGCGGCGGATCCTCCGCCGCTACGAGCGGCGGACGACGACGTAGCGGTCGCCGCGCCGGGCGATCACGAGCTCGCAGTCGCGGGCGACGCGGTCGCCCGCGTCGGCGCGGACGACGTCCCGGCCCGCCCCGCAGCGGATGACGTCGGCGATCCCGTCGGCCGCGACGATGTTGTCGTCTCCGCCGCCGCCGTCGATCTCGTCCTTGCCGAGGCCGCCGTCGATGCGGTCGGCCCCGGCGCTGCCGGTGATGTGGTCGTTGCCCGAGCCGCCGCTGATCCCCGCGCCGCCGCCGCGGATGACGTCTACGCCGGGGCCGCCGTCGATCGAGCCGGAGCCCAGGATGACGTCGTTCTCGAGCGAGCCGTTGAGGACGTTGACGCCCGTGTCGTCGGCGATGCGGTCGCCGCCGAGGCCGCCCTCGGCGACGTCGGCGCCCGCGCCGCCCTCGAGGACGTCCGCCCCGGGGCCGGCGACGAGCAGGTCGTCGCCGTCCTCGCCGCGGAGGACGTCGTTGCCGCTCCCGCCGTCGAGCAGGTCGAGCCCGCCGGCGCCGAGCAGGCACTGGTCGCCGCCGACGCCGGCGAGCAGGTCGTTGCCGGCGCCGCCGGTGAGCGAGCCGAGCGCGCACGCGCCGTGGCCGTCGCCGCTCTGCGCCTCGATCCCGCCCTTCCCCCACGGGGGCAGCGGGCCGTGGCGGCGATCGATCTCCTCGGGGGCGTGCTTGCCGAAGTCGCCGGCGCGCCGGATGACGCGCTCGCAGTCTCGCGCGACCTCGTCCCCGCCGTCGGCGCGTACGACGTCGGCGCCCGGGCCGCAGCGGACGAAGTCGGCGATCCCGTCGATCGAGACGATCGAGTCGCCGCCCGGGCCGCCGGAGATGCGGTCCTGGCCGAGCCCGCCGTCGATGCGGTCCGCGCCGTCGTCGCCCTCGAGCGAGTCGTCGCCCGACCCGCCGGCGATGCCGTCGTCGCCGGCGCGCCCCTCGATGCGGTCGTTGCCCGAGCCGCCGCTGAGCGAGTCCGCCACCTGCCCGCCGCCGTGCAGTCCCCGCCCGGCGTGCCGTCGATGAGCCGCTGCTGGGCGTGGGCGACGGCCGCGAGCGCGGCGAGCACGAGGACGGCGACGGTGGCGGCACGGAGGCGCATGTCCAGGCAACCCCCGGCGGGCCGAGGAGATGCGGTGCCCCGCGCCGCCGTGGCGGGCAGCGCTCGGTTCTCCGTCGTATGCACGGGCGATCCAGCGCTGCCCCGCCGGGTTCGGCCGGCCCGCCACCCCGTTGACACGAAGGTATGAACCGTGATTCACTCCTTCGCGGGATGGCGTACCGCCCGACCCCGAGGACCGAGGCGCGCAAGGCCGCCGTGCGCGAGCGGATCGTCGAGGCCGCCATCGCCCAGCTCGAGGACGGCGGGTACGCGTCGGCGACCGTCTCGGCCGTCGCGCGCCGCGCGGGCGTCGCCACCGGCAGCGTCTACCGCCACTTCCCGTCGAAGTCCGAGCTGCTCGCCGAGGTCTTCCGCCGCGCCACCCAGCGCGAGGTCGACGTCCTCACCGCGATCGCCGCCGACGAGGGCCGGCCGGTCGTCGAGCGCCTCGCCGCCTGCGTCGAGGCGTTCGCCCGCCGCGCGCTCGCCGCCCCCACGCGCGCCTACGCGCTCATCGCCGAGCCCGCCGACCCGGCCGTCGACGCCGAGCGCCTCGTCTACCGGCGCGGCTACCGCGACGTCTTCAAGAAGCTGCTCGACGAGGGGGTCGAGCGCGGGGAGCTCGCCCCGCACGACACCGAGCTCGCCGCCGCGGCGCTCGTCGGCGCGATCGCCGAGTCGCTCGTCGGCCCCCTGTCCGTGTCCCAGAACGGGCGCGCGCCGCGCCACGAGGCGCTCATCGCCGGCCTCGTGGAGCTCGCGGTCCGCGCGCTGCCCGCAGAACGGGCCCTCGCGGCCTGAGGAGGAGAGCCATGGCCACGACCGACCACATCGCCGGCCGCACGCACGAGGTCTTCAACCAGCCCCCGCCGCTGGAGCCGGTCAACCTGTTCGAGATCGACCTCGCCCTCCAGGAGGCGCTCGAGCGGGAGAACGGCGGCTGGGGCGTCGACCGCGCCCGCGACCTCGGCGCCACCGCGGGCACCCCCGAGGCGCGCGAGCACTCCTTCCGGGCGGAGCGCAACCAGCCGCGCCTGCTCACCCACGACCGCTACGGCCACCGCATCGACCGGGTCGACCTCGACCCGTCCTGGCACTGGCTGCTGCGCGTCGCGATCGAGCGGGAGATCCACTCGCTGCCCTGGCGCGAGGAGCGGCCGGGCGCGCACGTCGTGCGGGCGGCGCTCATGTACCTGTGGAGCCAGGTCAACGCCGGCGTCATGTGCCCGGTGTCGATGACGTACTCCGTGGTCCCCGCGCTGCGCGCCGGCGCCCCGGAGATCGCCGCCGAGTGGGAGCCGCGGCTCACCAAGCCCGACTACGACGAGGGCGCGATCGCCGGGATGGCGATGACCGAGAAGCAGGGCGGCTCGGACGTGCGCGCGAACACCACCCAGGCGCGCCCGCTCGGCGACGGCACCTACGAGCTCACCGGCCACAAGTGGTTCTGCTCGTACCCGCCGTGCGACGTCTTCCTCGTGCTCGCCCAGGCGCCGGGCGGGCTGTCGTGCTTCTTCGTCGAGCGCGGCCCGGGCATGGAGTTCCAGCGGCTCAAGGACAAGCTCGGCACGCGCTCGCTGCCCTCGTCCGAGGTCGAGTTCCGCGCGCTCCCGGCGCGGCTCGTCGGCGAGGAGGGCAAGGGCGTCAAGGCGATCATCCGGATGGTCAACCACACGCGCCTCGACTGCCTCATCGGCTCGGCGGCGGGGATGCGTCGCGGCGTCACCGACGCCGTCCACCACGCCCGGCACCGCTCGGCGTTCGGGAAGCTGCTCGCCGAGCAGCCGGCGATGCAGAACGTGCTCGCCGACCTCGCGATCGAGGCGGAGGCCGCGACGGCCGCCGCGCTGCGCGTCGCCCGCGCCTACGACGAGGACGACGCGCCCTTCCGCCGCGTCGCGACGGCGGTCATGAAGTACTGGGTCTGCAAGCGCGCGCCCGCCCACGCGGCCGAGGCGCTCGAGTGCATCGGCGGCAACGGCGCCGTCGAGGACTCCGGCATGCCGCTGCTCTACCGCGACGCGCCGATCAACTCGATCTGGGAGGGCTCGGGCAACGTCGCCGCCCTCGACGTGCTGCGCGCGATCGCGAAGGAGCCGGAGGGGCTGCCGGCGTTCTTCGCCGAGTGCGAGCTCGCCCGCGGCGGCGACCGGCGGCTCGACCAGCACCTCGACTCGCTCGAGCCGCTCGTCGAGTCGCTCGGCCGGACCGACCCGGAGTTCGTCGCGCGGCGATTCGTCGAGGAGCTCGCGGTCGCCTTCCAGGCGAGCCTGCTCGTCCGCCACGCGCCGCCGGCGGTCGCCGACGCGTTCTGCGCCGGGCGGCTCGGCGACGGCGGGCGCGTCTACGGCACGCTCCCGGCGGGCGTCGACGCGAAGGCGATCGTCGACCGCGCGCTCGCCGCATGAGCGAGCCGCCCGTCCTCTACGAGGTCGACGGGCGCATCGCCCGGCTCACGCTCAACCGGCCCGAGCGCGGCAACGGCCTGACCCGCGGCCTCATCGAGGAGCTGGGGGCGTGCGTCGAGCGCGCCGACCTCGACCCCGCCGTCCACGTCCTGCTGCTCTCAGGCAACGGCACCGGGTTCTGCGGCGGCTACGACCTCGTCGAGAGCGCCGAGGAGGGCGGCCACGGCTCGCGCCAGGCGCCGCCCGGCTCGCCGCTCGACCCCGCGGTCGTGGCCGCCAACCACGACCCCTCGCGGGTCTGGGACCCGATGGTCGACTACGCGATGATGAGCCGCAACGTCCGCGCGTTCATGTCGCTGCTGGAGTGCGGCAAGCCGGTCGTCTGCAAGGTCCACGGCTTCTGCGTCGCGGGCGGCACCGACCTCGCGCTCTGCTCGGACCTGCTCGTGATCGCCGAGGACGCGAAGATCGGCTACCCGCCGGCGCGCGTCTGGGGCTCGCCGACGACGGCGCTGTGGGCGCACCGGATCGGCGCCCAGCGGGCGAAGCGGCTACTGTTCACCGGCGACTCGCTGTCGGGGCGGGAGGCGGTCGAGTGGGGGCTCGCGATCGAGTGCGCGCCGGCGGAGGAGCTCGATGAGCGCTGCGAGGCGCTCGTCCGGCGGATCGCGCGGATGCCGCTCAACCAGCTCCGGATGATGAAGCTGCTCGTCAACGAGAGCCTCCACCATCAGGGCCTCCACGCCTCCCAGGTGCTCGGGACGATCTTCGACGGCATCGCCCGCCACACCGAGGAGGGCTACGCGTTCCAGCGCCGGGCGATGGAGGCGGGCTTCCGGCAGGCCGTCCGCGAGCGCGACGAGCCGTTCGGCGACCTCGGGCGCTCGACGTTCAAGGGGTGAGGGGTGGGCAAGCTCGACGGCAGCTGCCTCTGCGGCTCGGTGACCTACCGCTGCGACGCCGAGCCGCTGGTGACGGCGATCTGCCACTGCACGGACTGCCAGAAGCAGACCGGGACGTCGTTCTCGATCGTCGTGGCCGTGCCGCGCGAGGCGTTCGAGGTCTCCGGCGACACCCTCGCGACCTTCCAGACGATCGGCACGGACACGAAGCTCCCGGTCGACCGGCGGTTCTGCTCGGCGTGCGGCTCCCCGATCGCCAGCCTGCCCGAGGCGATGCCCGGGATCGCCCTCATCAAGGCCGGCACGCTGGAGGACCGGTCGTGGCTGCGGCCGGAGATCGAGGCCTGGTGCAGCTCCGCCCAGCCCTGGATCGAGCTCGACGAGGAGCGGCGCGGCTGCTTCCCGCGCGGCGTCCCGACGGGCTGAACGAGCCTTTTCAGGGCGGCGGCGGGCGTCCGGGTATCCTGCCGTGCCCGTGCCGCTGACCGACCGATCCGACCGGCTCGCCGACGCCGCCGCCCGCGCCCGGGCGGCGCTCGACGTGCTGCCGCTGCGGCGCGGATCCGTCGCGCGCGTCCGCGTGCTCGCCGCGCTGCTGACGGCGTTCGACCTCGCCGACGCCGGCCGGGCCCGCCACGACGTCGCCGCCTACCTGCGCGACCGCCACCGCGAGCTCGGCGAGCGGACGCTCGACGCGATCGTCTCGCTCGCCTTCGCGCCCGGGCGCTAGACCGGCCCGTTCAGGCCCCTCGCCCCACCCGGGTTCCCCGGCGTGTTCTCGATCGGACGTTGGCGGGCTCCCCCGCGGGGTATGAGGCGCGCCAAGCGAGAGGAGGAGAGATGCCAGAGGGGAGTGGCACGATGACGCCCGAGCTGACGCGCCGGCTCGTGGCGGAGGCGATCGGGACCGGGATCCTCGTCCTGTTCGGCGCCGGCGCGGTGGTGGCGGCGGTGACCCTCAACGAGGGGGTCATCGAGTACGCCGGGCTCGGCATGATCGCCATCGCGTTCGGCCTCGCGATCGCCATCGCGGTCTACGCCTACGGCAACACGTCGGGGGCGCACATCAACCCGGCGGTGACGATCGGGCTGGCGTCGGCGGGGAGGTTCCCCTGGCGCGAGGTGCCCCACTACGTCGGCGCCCAGCTCGTCGGCGCGACCGTCGCGGCCCTGCTCATCTGGGCGATGCTCGGCGACATCGCCGAGGACGCCGGGATGGGCCAGACGAGCATCGCCGACGGGGTGAACTACCTCCAGGCGATCATCGCCGAGGCGCTCGCGACGTTCCTGCTGCTCACCGCGGTCATGGCGCTCGCGGTCGACCGCCGCGCGCCCGGCGGCTGGGCCGGCCTCATGATCGGCCTCGCCGTCACCACGGGCATCCTGCTCATCGGCGCCTTCACCGACGGCTCCCTCAACCCGGCCCGCACGTTCGGCCCGCTGCTCGTCGGCTCGATCGCCGGCAGCGAGACGTTCTGGGGCGACCTCGCCGCCTACATCATCGGCCCGATCATCGGAGGCGTGGCGGCGACGCTCGCCTACGACTTCGTCGCACGGCCGAGCGAGGCCGAGCGGGCCGTGCCGCAGGGCACCGCGGGCGACATCGAGGGTGCCGACGTCCCGCGCGAGGGCGAGGGCGTGGAGCCCCTCGGGGAGCCGGGCGCCGTCGGGCGCCCGGCCCCGCGGAGCCGTCCGTGACGCCGCTCCCCCACCGATCTGCGGCGGCTAGCCGCGACCCCACCCCTGTCCCCGGACCAGAAGGAGTGCCCTGATGCCCGACAACCGAGGCGTCGCCTACATGGGCCCCGGCAAGGTCGAGGTCCAGACCATCGACTACCCGACGTTCGAGCTCAAGGACGGGCCGGGCGTCAACCCGGCGAACGTGGGGCGCAAGCTGCCGCACGCCGCGATCCTCCGGTGCGTCGCGACGAACATCTGCGGCTCGGACCAGCACATGGTCCGCGGCCGCACGACCGCGCCGGAGGGCCTCATCCTCGGCCACGAGATCACCGGGGAGGTGGTGGAGGTCGGACCGGGGGTCGAGTTCATCAAGGAGGGCGACCTCTGCTCGGTGCCGTTCAACATCGCCTGCGGCCGCTGCCGGATGTGCAAGACCGGCAACACCGGCGTCTGCCTGAACGTCAACCCCGACCGGCCCGGCTCGGCGTACGGCTACGTCGACATGGGCGGCTGGGTCGGCGGCCAGGCGAACTACGTCCTGGTCCCCTACGCCGACTGGAACCTCCTGAAGTTCCCCGACAAGGACCAGGCGATGGAGAAGATCCTCGACCTGACGATGCTGTCGGACATCTTCCCGACGGGCTACCACGGCTGCGTGTCCGCGGGCGTGACGTCGGGCTCGACGGTCTACGTCGCCGGCGCCGGCCCGGTCGGCCTGGCGGCGGCCTACTCCGCCCACCTGCTCGGGGCGGCGGTCGTCATCGTCGGCGACCTCAACACCCAGCGGCTCGAGCAGGCGCGCAGCTTCGGCTGCGAGACGGTCGACATCTCGAAGGGCGACCCGAAGGACCAGATCGAGCAGATCCTCGGCGTGCCCGAGGTGGACGCGGCGGTCGACGCGGTCGGGTTCGAGGCGCGCGGCCACGGGCCGGACGCCGAGCGCGAGCAGCCGGCGACCGTGCTCAACACGATCATGGACGTCACGCGGGTGGCTGGCAAGCTCGGCATCCCGGGGCTGTACGTGACGGCCGACCCGGGCGCGGCCGACGACGCCGCCAAGCAGGGCTCGCTGTCGATCCAGATCGGGCTCGGCTGGTCGAAGTCGCACAGCTTCGTCACCGGCCAGTGCCCGGTCATGAGGTACCACCACGGCCTCATGCAGATGATCCTCAACGACAAGGCGCACATCGCCGACGCGGTGAACGCCACGGTCATCACGCTGGACCAGGCCTCGGAGGGCTACCGCGACTTCGACAAGGGCGCGGCGAAGAAGTTCGTCTTCGACCCCAACGGCTACCTCGGCGTCGCGAAGTAGCGACCGGGAACCACGCGAGAACGTCCCGCACTACACCCCATAGCGGGCAGTGCGGGACGTTCATCGCGCGCCGCAGGAAGAACGTCCCTCACTACACCCCATAGGGTGCAGTGTGGGACGTTGTTCTCTCTCACGCGGGGGCGAGGGCGAGAAGCGCCTCAGGCTCCGTGTAGACGAGGCGCGCGTCGATGCGCCGGACCTCCCAGCCCGCGGCGCGCCAGCACGCCTCCTTGCGCGCGTCCTCGCCCGCGTCGAGGTGGAAGGGCGCACCGTCGATCTCGACGATGATCCGCTCGCGCGCCCAGCTCAGGTCCGCCTCTTCACCGGCGATGCGGACGTTCAGCCGCGGCAGCGGTCGGCCGGCCTCGCGGACCACCTCGAGCGCGCGGACCTCGGCACCGCTGCGGGCCCGCTCCAGTGGCAACCCTGAGTAGCGCGCGAGGGCGGCCATGACGTGGCGGCTGCCCCGCCTACGCGGATGGCGACCGACGCAGTCGGCAATCTCCCCGAGCGTCGTCACGCCGAGCCGCACGGCCTCGCGCACCGCGCGGGCCAATGCCTTGCGGCTGATCCGCTGGGCGGCGAGGTCGGTGATCGTCCGCGCCGCCGTCGTGATCGGGATGCCGCGCAACTCGGTGCACGTGCCGTCGAGCGTCGCGCTGCGATGGACCCAAAGGCCTCCGTGCCGTCGCGGGCCACCGCTGCCAGGCCGTGTGACCGTCTCGAACGGCCGAGGCCTCGACCAGAACCCCCACGCCGCCGCGGCGCTGAAGTGGCTGAGGACGGTGCCGGGGGCGGTCAGCGTCGCGCCCATCCACCTCCCCCAGTCGTCGTGCTCGAGCACAGGAGGGATCGCGAAGACGGCCTCCTCGACGATGACGAGCCGGCCCGTCTTGACGCGATGCTCGATCGCGCGCCGGCTCAGCCCGAGCGCCTCCAGCTGGGCGCGCGAGATGCGGTTGAACTGCCTCCCCGCGAGCTCTGCAACAAGAACGTCCCGCACTGCCCCCTATAAGGGGCAATGCGGGACGTTCTCGCCCCCGGGGGTGCCGCGTGCGCTACGACCCGGCGCCCGCGACCTCGAGGAAGCGCTCGTAGCGCTTGATGTCGCGCTCGTAGCGGGCGCGCTCCTCGGAGCCCTCGGGGGCGCGCTCGTGGGCCGAGCGCGCCTCCTTCAGGCGGGTCTCCAGGTCGGCGCGGTCGAGGGCGGCCGGGTCGATGGCGTCCTCGACGAGGACGAGCGCCCGGTTGTCGACCACCTGGAGGTAGCCCTCGCCCTGGGCGAAGCGGATGATCTCGCTCTCGCTCTTGTAGAGGCGCAGCTCGGCCGGCTCCAGGATCGCCATGAGCGGCGCGTGGTTGGCCAGCACGCCGATCGAGCCCGTGGTCGTGCGGGTCGAGAGCATCTCGACCTCGCCCTCCCAGACCGCGCCCTCCGGCGTGAGGACCTCGACGGGGAACGTGGAGCGGGCCACGACCTACCTACTCGCCGCCGCGGGCGTCCGCGACGACCTCGTCGATGGTGCCCTTCATGAGGAAGGCACGCTCCGGGATGTCGTCGTGCTTGCCCTCGACGATCTCCTTGAACGAGCGGACCGTCTCCGACACCGGGACGTACTTGCCCGGCGTGCCGGTGAACTGCTCGGCGACGAAGAACGGCTGCGACAGGAAGCGCTCGATCTTGCGCGCCCGCTGGACGATGAGCTTGTCCTCGTCGGAGAGCTCGTCGATGCCGAGGATCGCGATGATGTCCTGGAGCTCCTTGTAGCGCTGGAGGATCTCCTTGACCTGCGTCGCGACCTCGTAGTGCTCCTGGCCGACGATGTCGGGCTTGAGGATCGTCGAGGTCGAGTCGAGCGGGTCGACCGCCGGGTAGATGCCCTTCTCGGCGATCGACCGCGAGAGCACGGTCGTCGCGTTGAGGTGGGCGAACACCGACGCCGGCGCCGGGTCGGTGAGGTCGTCGGCGGGGACGTAGATCGCCTGCACCGACGTGACCGAGCCGCGGCGGGTCGAGGTGATGCGCTCCTGGAGCTGGCCCATCTCGGTCTCGAGCGTCGGCTGGTAGCCCACCTGCGACGGCATGCGGCCCAGCAGCGCCGAGACCTCGGAGCCGGCCTGGACGAAGCGGAAGATGTTGTCGATGAACAGCAGCACGTCCTGTCCGCCCTGCTCGCGGAAGTACTCCGCCATCGTCAGGCCGGTCAGGGCGACGCGCATGCGCGCGCCCGGCGGCTCGTTCATCTGGCCGAAGACGAGCATCGTCTTGTCGATGACGCCCGACTCGGTCATCTCGAGCCAGAGGTCGTTGCCCTCGCGCGAGCGCTCACCCACGCCGCAGAAGGCCGACAGGCCGCCGTGCTCCTGGGCGATGTTGTGGATGAGCTCCTGGATGAGGACGGTCTTGCCGACGCCGGCGCCGCCGAAGAGGCCGACCTTGCCGCCCTTCGCGTACGGCGCGAGCAGGTCGATGACCTTGATGCCGGTCTCGAAGATCTCGTTCGTCGGCGTGAGCTCCTCGACGCTCGGCGCCGGGCGGTGGATCGGCCAGCGCTCCTCGGCCTCGACCGGCGGGCCCTCGTCGATCGGCTCGCCGAGCAGGTTGAAGATGCGGCCGAGCGTCGCCTGGCCGACCGGCACGGTGATCGGGCCGCCGGTGTCGCGGACCTGAGCGCCGCGGGCGAGCCCGTCCGTCGAGTCCATGGCGACGGCGCGGACGCGGTCGTCGCCGAGGTGCTGCTGGACCTCGCAGACGAGCGTCCGCTTCTGGCCGTCGAGCTCGATCTCGGTCTCGATCGCGTTGTAGATCTCGGGCAGCTTCTCCGGGAAGACCGCCTCGATCACGACGCCCGTGATCGCCTCGATCGTCCCGACGTTCTGCTTCGTGGCGGTGCCTGCTTCCACTGGGATTTCTCCTTTGCGGGGCGGGTCCTAGCGGAGCCCCTCGGCCCCGGCGACGACTTCCATGATTTCCTGGGTGATCTCGGCCTGGCGCTGGCGGTTGGCCTCGAGCGTGAGGTCCTCGATGATCTCCGCCGCGTTGTCGGACGCGTTGCGCATGGCGGTCATGCGCGCGCCGAGCTCCGACGCCGTCGACTCCAGCAGCGCCCGGTAGATCGAGATCTCGACGTAGTCGGGCACGAGCCGCTGGAGGATCTCCTCCGGCTCGGGCTCGTAGATCCACAGCGCGCGGCGGTGCTGGGACTGGCCCTCGTGCTCGGGCGTGCCCTCCTCGACCTCGCCGGTGAGCGCCTCGATCTGCTGGATCGGCAGGAGCGTCTCGTGGCGGACCTCCTGCGTCAGCGGCGAGATGTAGCCGTTGTAGTAGATCTCGACCTTGTCGACCTTGCCGTCGACGTAGGCCGCGGTCAGGTCCTGGGCGATGGTGCGCGCGTCGGAGAAGGCGGGCCGCTCGGTGAAGCCGGTGTAGCCGCCGGCGATCTCGAGCCCGCGGAACTGCAGCGACGAGACGCCGCGGCGGCCGGACGCGTACCAGACCGGCGTCTTGCCCTCGCCCTCCAGCTCGGCGCGCCGGCGCATGCCCGCGCGGATGATCTGCGAGTTGAAGGCGCCAGCCAGGCCGCGGTCGGCGGTGACGAGCAGGATGCCGACGTTCTCGACGTTCTCCCGCTCCTCGAGGATCGGGAAGTTCGGCATCGTCTGCGCGGCCGCGACGACCTGGCCGGTCATCTTCCGCAGCGCGGTGGCATACGGCCGCAGCGCGGCGATGCGCTGCTCGGCGCGACGGAGCCGCGCGGCGGCGACCATCTCCATCGCGCGCGTGATCTTCTGGATGTTGCGGACCGACTGGATGCGGCCCCGGATGTCGCGCTGGCTGGCCACTAGGAGGCCGCGACCTCCTCGGCCACCTCAGCCGGCTCCTCGCCGGCCGCGGCGCGGCCCTCCTTGGTGCGCGCCGGCGCCTGGCGCTCGGCCTCCGAGCGGATGCGGTCGGACTCGCCCTCCTCGAGCGGGTTGCCCTCCTCGTCGAAGTCGGGCCCGAAGTCGTCGATCGCCTCCGCGATCGCCTTGCCGAGCTCCTCCTCGATCGCGTCGTCCCACTCGCCGGCGGCGATCTTGCCCATGAGCTCCTGCTTCTCCGCGTGGAGGCGCTGGAGCATGAACTCGTGGAAGTCGCGGATCCGGTCGGTCTTGATCCGGTCGAGGTAGCCGCCGGTGCCCGAGTAGACGGCCGCGACCTGGTCCTCGATCGCCCACGGCTGGCGCTCGCCCTGGTTGAGCGTCTCGACGAGGCGCTCGCCGCGCGCGAGCGTCCGCTGCGTGTCCGGGTCGAGGTCGGAGCCGAACTGCGCGAACGCCTCGAGCTCGCGGTACTGGGACAGCTCCAGGCGCAGGCGGCCGGCGACCTTCTTCATCGGCTTCGTCTGCGCCGACCCGCCGACGCGCGACACCGAGATGCCGACGTTGATGGCCGGGCGGACGCCCGAGTAGAAGAGCTTCGGCTCGAGGAAGATCTGGCCGTCGGTGATCGAGATGACGTTCGTCGGGATGTAGGCCGAGACGTCGCCGGCCTGCGTCTCGATGATCGGCAGCGCCGTCAGCGAGCCGCCGCCGAGGTCGTCGCTGAGCTTGACGGCGCGCTCGAGCAGGCGCGAGTGGAGGTAGAAGATGTCGCCCGGGTACGCCTCACGTCCCGGCGGGCGGCGCAGCAGCAGCGACATCTGTCGGTACGCGTACGCCTGCTTGGTGAGGTCGTCGTAGACGCAGAGCGCGTGCTTGCCGTCGTAGAGGAAGTACTCGCCCATCGCGCAGCCGGCGTACGGCGCGATGAACTTGATCGGCGCGGCCTCGTCGGCGGGCGCGGCGACGATGATCGTGTTGTCGAGCGCGCCGTGCTCGCGCAGCGTCTCGGCGACCTGGACGACGGTCGACATCCGCTGGCCGACCGCGACGTAGACGCAGTAGAGGTCCTTGTCCTTGTTGTTGATGATCGTGTCGAGCGCGATCGCCGTCTTGCCGGTCTGGCGGTCGCCGATGATGAGCTCGCGCTGGCCACGCCCGATCGGGATCATCGAGTCGATCGCCTTGATGCCGGTGAGCATCGGCTCCGACACCGGCTGGCGCGAGACGACGCCCGGCGCCTTGAACTCGAGCGGGCGCGTCTTGGAGGTGTTGATGTCGCCCTTGCCGTCGAGCGGGTTGCCGAGCGGGTCGACGATGCGGCCGAGCAGCTCCTCGCCGACGGGGATCTCGAGCAGGCGGCCGGTCCGCTTGACGCGGTCGCCCTCCTCGATCTTCTCCCACGGGCCGAAGAGCACGACGCCGACGTTGTCGGCCTCGAGGTTGAGGGCGAGGCCGGTCACGTCGTGCGGGAGCTCGAGCATCTCGAACGACATGCAGTTGTCGAGCCCGTGCACACGGGCGATGCCGTCGCCGATGGACAGGACCGTCCCGACCTCGGAGAGGTCGGCGCCGCCATCCTCGACGCCCTCGATGCGGCTCTTGAGGATGCTCGTGATCTCGTCGGGCTTGATCTGCATTGGTGAAACTCCTTACGCCGCTCGCGCGACCTGCTTGCGAAGTCTTTCGAGTCTGTTCCTGACGCTGGCGTCCAGCACGCGGTCGCCAACCTGGAGCACGATCCCCCCGAGCACGTCGGGGTCCACGTGGCTGCGGAGCTCGACCTTGCGGCCGGTCTGCTCCTCGATCTTGCGGCCGATGTCGGCGATCAGGGACGGGTCGAGCTGGACCGCGCTCGTCACCGAGACCGGCAGCAGCTTGTTCTCCTCCCGCCAGAGCGCGTCGAAGGCCCGCCGGATGCGGAAGATGACGGGCAGGCGGTGCTCCTCGGCGAGGATCTCGAGGAAGCGCACGAAGCGCTCGTCGGCGCCCTCGATGACGCGGGAGACGCCGTCGCGCTTCTCCTCGGAGGAGAAGTACGGCGAGAAGAAGAAGAGCTGCAGGTCACGGTTGCGCTCGAGCTCGTCCGCGAACTGGCCGAGCTCGTCGCGCACGCGGTCGAGGACGCCGTGCTCCTTGGCGACCTCGAACAGCGACCGCGCGTAGACCCGGGCGATCTCTTCCATCAGGCGCCGTTCTTCCCCCCGCCGGCGAGCGCCGAGAAGTCGACCTCGTTGAGCGCCTCCTCGATGAGCCGCTTGTGGTCGTCGGCGTCGAGCGCCTTGCGGGTGACCTTCTCGGTGGCGAGGAGCGTGAGCGACGCGACCTCCTTGCGGATCTCCGCGAGCGCCCGCTGCGTCTCCTGCTCGATCTCGCGCCGCGTGCGCTCGAGCAGCTCCTCGCGCTCCTTGCGCGCCAGGTTCTTCGACTCCTCCTCGTGGCGCTCCGCCGCCTGGCGGGCCCGCGCCACGATGTCCTCCGCCTGCTCACGCGCCTCCTTGAGCCGCTCGCGGTACTCGGCGAGCAGCTCGTCGGCCTCGCGACGGGTCCGCTCGGCCGCCTCGATCGACTCGGTGATCGCCCGCGCCCGCTTGTCGAGCGCGTCCTGGATCACCGGGAAGGCGAGCTTGCGGAGGATGAGGAGCGTGACGACGAAGGCGAGGACGGTCCAGATCATCAGCCCGACGTCGGGCGTGACCAGGAAGTTCCCGCCGTCCTCCTCGCCGGCTCCCTCGCTGGCGGCGATGACGAACGTGTTCAGCTCGGCCAGCATCGACCCGACCTAGAGGAAGAAGGCGATGAGACCGAAGATGAAGGCGTAGAAGACGATGGCCTCGGTGAGCGCGAAGCCGAGCCACTGGATGCTCGTGATCTCCTCGCGCATCTCCGGCTGGCGGGTGACCGACTCGATCACCTTGCCGAAGATGTAGCCCACGCCGATGCCCGGGCCGATCGTGCCCAGGCCCGCGCCGACGCCGAGCGCGATCGCCTTGCCCGCGTCGGTGATGGCCTCACCGCCGGCCTCGGCCTGCGCGATGACGTTGAACACTTCCAGATCCACTGGGTTTGCCTCCTTAGTGGTGGTCGGCGGTCGCACCGCCGATGTAGATGGACGCCAGGGTGGCGAAGATGAAGGCCTGCAGGGTGGCGATCAGGACCACCTCGAACAGGAAGAAGACCACGGCCACGGGGAACGTGAAGACCCCGAGCGCGGCCAGCCCGAGCAGGACCACGAGGCCGCCCCCCATGAAGAGGATGAGCAGGTGGCCTGCGAGCAGGTTGGCGAAGAGTCGCACGGAGAGCGAGATCAGGCGCACGAAGTGCGAGATGACCTCGATGAGGAAGATCGGCGCCGCGGCCGGGCCGCTGACGCCGGCCGGGATCCAGCTCCTCAGGTACGGGAAGAAGCCCTTCGCCCGGATCCCCTCGACGTGGTACGCGAACCAGACGATGAGCGTCAGCACGAGGGGCACCGAGATGTTGGCCGTCGCCGCGTAGAGGGCGAGCGCCGGGACCTCGACCCCGAAGATCTCCACCGGGTGCGCGGTGTTCGTCGGCAGCGGGACGTAGCCGATGAGGTTCGAGATCCAGATGAAGAAGAAGAGCGTCGCGATGAACGGGAACCACTTGGCCGCGTAGCGCGCGTCCATGTTGTTGCCCGCGATGCTGCGCGTGAGGCCGTAGCCCATCTCGAGGGCCGCCTGGACGCGGTCCGGCCGCAGCTGCATCCTGCGGGAGAGCCAGGTCATCCCGCCGATCGTCAGCGCGGCGGCGATCCAGAGGTAGAGGACCGCCTTGTTGATGGAGAGGTCGATGCCGCCGATCTCGATCGAGACCCACGGCTCGAGGCGGAACTCCTCCTGCGGCTGGAAGGCCTCGTTCTCGCCGGCGCTGCCGAAGATGGCGAGCAGGATGAGCGCGAGGCCGACGAGGACGAGGAGCCCGATCGCGACCATGAGGCCGACGCCGATCTTGCGCTCCTTGCGCGCCGGGGCGCTCTGCGCGGTGGCCTCGGCGGCGCTCACCGGCGACCCTCCTCCGACGGCGCGTCCTCGAACGAGCGGACGATCATCGACGTGGTGAACCAGAGCGTGAAGGTGGCGATGAAGAGCAGCGCGCCGGAGAGGCCGGCCTCGTCGCTGGTGGCGAGGCCGACGCCGAAGATGATCCCGGCGGCGAGCCAGCCGCGGACGATCATGCCGCCGGCCATGAGGCCGACGGTGGTCTTGGCGTCGGCGGCGGCCTGAGCGCGCCGCGTGATGACGACCTGGACGAGCCGCTGCGCCGTCCACGCGCCGGCGCCGATCGCCCAGCCGACGAGCGTGATGCCCGTCGCCAGGAACAGCGGCAGCGCGGCCGCCAGCACGGCGACGTCGATGAGGCGGGCGGCGCGGAGGCCCATCTGGTCAGAGGTCCTTAAAGCGTGTGTAGACAAGGGCGAATCCGGTGAAGAGTCCGGCGAACAGGCCGGCGATCAGGAACGGGACAGGCCAGCCGACGAGCAACCCGATCCCGACGCCCGCGCCGCCGCCAAGCGCCATCGTCACGACGAGCGTGAGGCCGGCGCCCGCAGCATCGCGCGGGGGCTGGTCGTTCATGGTGGTCGTTCGGCATGGTGAGGGTTCCCCTTTCTCGTCGCGGAGCCGGGCGGCGGCGGTGCCCTACGCTCGCTCAGGGGCCGCCGGACTGTATAGCAGCGGGGGACTTTGTAACAACTTTGTGACAGTTGCCGCAGTCAGGCCGGGGACGGCGGCGGCGCGCCAACGGGCGGCCGGCGGCGCCGGCGCTCCCGAGGCCTAGGCGGCGAAACGCCGGCCGGCCGTCACCGGGACGGCAGGAGCGAGCGCTCCTCGTCGAGCACCGCGGCCTCCTCGAGCGCGGCCTCCAGGCGGCCCTCCTCATCGGCGCGCGTGACCCAGAGCGCCGCGGCGAGGTAGCGCTCGCGGTCGTCGGCCCAGCCGCCGAGGATCGCGCGAGCGCGCCGGCGGGTCTCCGCGGCGAGGGCGCGGATGGCCCCGGCGGGGCCCTGCCCGACGCCCTGGGCGGCGAGCGCGCCGAGCTCGGCGACCCACCAGCCGTGAGGCCCGCGCGAGAGGACGACCTCGAGCGGGGAGACGTCCGCGAAGAGCGCGGGCGTCGCGCGTGGATCGGCGCTTGGGGCGTGGGCGGCCAACGGCGCCAACCCTGCCACCCGCACCGGATGCCACGCAGCCCGCCTCAGCCGTCCGGGCCTGGCATGACCTCGCGGACGTCGATCCACTCGTACAGCGGCTCGCCGCCGGGACCCGGCTCGGACGAGACGTACGCGGCGAGCTCGAGCGCGCGCTCGCGCGAGGCGACGTCGACCATGAGCCAGCCGGCCACGAGGTCGTCGGTCGGGTCGCCGGCGGTCACCGGCCCGACACCGGGCCCGCCGTAGCGCACCCACGTCCGCTCGGGCGTGAGCGCCTGGCCGTCGACGTACTCGCCGCTCGCCCGCAGCATCGCGGCGACGTGCCGGAGGAAGGCGAGGTGCGCCTCGACGTCCTGGGGCGCCCACTCGGCCATCGGCGGGTAGGGATGGTGCGGCTCCGGGCCGCCCCGGTAGTGCTTGGTCAGCAGGTACCTCGGCATGGTGGCCTCCGGGGGGTCGTGGGCGCCAGCGCGAGCCCTCGCCCCACGACTCACCCGGGCCCGCCGCGAGCGCGGGGCAGGAACCTGCCACCCGCGCGGGAGATCCGCCCGCCGGTCAGGGTGCGTGCGATGCCCCGGAAGGTCGGCGCGACCGTCCGCCGCGAGATGGAGCTCCCCGACGGGATCCTCGGATCAGGGCGGCTCCGGTCGCGCGCCGGCGGGGACGGCCCGGCGCGGACACGGACCCTACGCCCCGATCGAGAACATCTGCTCGAGGTCGTGGCGCGAGTACGCCTTGAAGGCGACCATCGTGTAGGTGCGCACGACGCCGGGCAGCGTGGCGAGGCGGCCGGTGACGACCTCCGCGAGCTCCTCCTGGCGCGCGACGCGGACGATCGCGACGTAGTCCCACTCGCCGGTGACCGAGTAGGCCTCCGCGACGCCCTCGACGTCGGCGAGGACGTCGCCGAGCGCCGCGACGTGCTCGCGCCCGGCCTGGATGAGGACGATGGCGTTCGTCATGCCGCCAGCTTAGGCCTCCGGGAGCAGCCCGGCCTTCGCGAGGCGGTCCCACTCGTCGATCCGGCAGCCGTTCGTGCGCGAGAAGCGGCGGTCGACCTCCTCGCCGTCGAGCGTGCCGGTGATGTGCGCGGTCTGCGGCCCGCCGTAGAGGAGGATGCACGCCTGCCGCGGGTCGGGCGGCTCGGTGAGCAGCTCGCGCTCGGCGCCGACGGCGTCGCAGAGCCCGGCGGCGTCGCGCCCGGCCAGCCACCCCTCGGCGGCCGGCTCGTCGCCGCAGCGCAGCGAGGCGGTGGCGCGCTTCCCGCGCCCGTCGTCGTAGCGGATCTCGAGCGCGGTCGCCGGCGGCCGCTCGGCGCCCTCGCCGTCCCCGTCGCCGCCGCCGCAGCCCGCGAGCGCGACGGCGACGAGGGCGAGGAGTGCAGGAAGAACGCGCACGTTGCGCATCCTCGCGCATCGGCGCTCTTGGCACGCGTCCGCTCGACCTGCAAGACTGTCCGCCGCACATGACCACGCCGAACCGCTGCCGCCGCCCGCGGCGGTCAGCGGCCGGGGGACCCAGGTTGTTGGGGGCGAGTCGCCGCCAGGCGTAGCGCGATCCCTTCCGCGCGAGCCCGTCAGCTAACCCCGGAGGCCGAGAAAGGGAGGTCACCTCCGAGATGGACACAGCCCCGCGCGGGCGCCGGCGTACGATCACCGCGTTCGTAGCGGCCCTCTGCTGCGGGCTGGCCGCGGCCCCGGTCGCGCACGCGGCCTTCGGCGACCGGACGCTCAAGCGGGGCTCGCGCGGCCACGACGTGCGCGTCCTCCAGTCGTGGCTCACCCATCTCGGCGTGCGCACGGCCGTCGACGGCATCTTCGGCGCGGGCACCGAGCGCCGCCTCAAGACGTTCGAGCGCCGGCAGCGCTGGAGGGTCGACGGCAAGCTCACCCCCCGAGACGCGCGCAAGATGCGCGAGCTCATGGCGCAGCGCTTCGGCGCGAACGATCTGCGCACCACGGAGCCGGCCGCCGGCCGGCAGGTCTTCCTCGGCGCGCGGCGGAAGCCCTCCCTCGAGGTGGCCGTCTTCCAGCCCGGGCCGGTGACGGTCGAGGTCGTCCGCGCCGACAGCGGCGAGGTCGTCGACGTCGTCACGAGCGAGGCTCCCGCCGCCGGGCCGCACACCGTCGCCTGGGACGGCTTCGTCGGCAAGAAGCCGGCGCCCGAGGCCGTCTACTACCTCCGCCTCGCCGGCGAGTCGCTCGCGCGCGCCGCGGCCGCCGAGGGCGAGCGCTTCTCCTTCCGCCACCACAAGTTCCCGGTGCGCGGCAAGCACTCCTACGGCGACGACAACGCCCGCTTCGGCTCTGCGCGCGACGGCCACGCGCACCAGGGCCAGGACGTCTTCGCCGAGTGCGGGACGAACGTCGTCGCCGCGCAGGGCGGCAAGGTCATCTACTCCGGCTACCACTCGGCGGCCGGCAACTACATCGTCATCCGCGGCGCCGGGAGCGGCGAGGACTACGTCTACATGCACCTCGAGCGCCCGAGCCGCTTCAAGACCGGCGCCACCGTCTCGACGGGCCGCTCGATCGGCACCGTCGGCGACACCGGCAACGCGCGCGGCTGCCACCTCCACTTCGAGCTGTGGAGCGCACCCGGCTGGTACGAGGGCGGCGAGCCCTACGACCCCTACCGCCGGCTGCGCGCCTGGGACCGCTGCTGCTGAGCCCGGCGCTCAGCTCCGCTCCGCCTTGCTTGCGCGCAGCGCGAGCACGTCGAGCTCGCCGCGCTCGATGAGGCGCTCGAGCGCCGCGACGACCTCCGGGTCGAACTGCGTGCCGGCGTTGGCGCGCAGCTCCTCGAGCGCGGCGGACACCGACGTGCCGCCGCGGTAGGGCCGGTCGGAGGTCATCGCCTCGAACGAGTCGGCGACGAAGAGGATCCGCGACTCGAGCGGGATCTCCTCGCCCGCGAGCCCGTCGGGGTAGCCGCTCCCGTCGAGGCGCTCGTGGTGGGCGCGCACCCACGCCGCCTCCTCCGCGAGGCCCGCGTGGCGGAGGATCGTCGCGCCGGCGGCGGCGTGGAGCTTGACGAGCTCGTACTCCTCCGGCGCGAGGTCCCCATTCTTGTAGAGGAGCTCGCTCGGCACGGCGACCTTGCCGATGTCGTGGAGCAGCCCGGCGCGGCGCAGCCGCGTGATCCGCTGCTGGTCGAGGCCGAGCTCCTGCGCGATCGCGACCGCGTAGGCGGCGACGTTCTCGGAGTGGTCGCGCGTGTGGAGGGTCTCGCCGTCGAGCGCGGAGACGAGCGCGGTGAGGTGGGCGAACATGCCGGTCGCGTCGTCCTCGACCGCCCTCTCGGTCGCCTCGCTCGCGAGCGCGCAGATGTTCTTGCCGTTGCGCTTCGCGCAGTAGAGCGCGGCGTCCGCCTTCCGCTCGAGGTCCTCGCGCGTCATCGCGTCGAGCGGGCAGGAGGCGACGCCGCCGCTCACCGTCACCCGCCGGTCCGGGAGGACGTCGGTGCGCGCGATCGTCGTCCGCACGCGCTCGGCGACGAGCAGCGCGTCGAGCTGCTGCGTCTGCGGGAGCAGGAGCGCGAACTCCTCGCCGCCGATGCGGGCGAACGTGTCGGTCTCGCGGATGACGTCGGTGACGATCGCGGCGATGCGGCGCAGCACGTCGTCGCCGGCGGCGTGGCCGAGCGTGTCGTTGATCTGCTTGAAGTCGTCGACGTCGAAGATGACGAGCGAGGCGTGCGAGCCGTAGCGCCGCGCCCGCCGGACCTCCTTCTCGAGCGCCTCGAAGAAGTAGCGGCGGTTGTAGACGCCGGTGAGCGGGTCGCGGACCGCCTGCTCGAGCTTCTCGCGGTAGTCGCGCGCGTTCTGGATCGCGATCGCGAGCTGGTCGGCGAGCACCCGCAGGAGGCTCAGCTCCGACGCGACGAACGGCTGCGACTCGGGCCGCACCACCCACGTGACGCCGATGTCCTGGCCGCGCGCGGCGAGCGGCAGGCCGGCGATGTCGCGCCCGCCGCGTCTCAGCGACGCGAGCTCGCCGCCGCGGGGCGGCTCGACGCCGTCGATCCAGATGCCCTCGCGGTTCCACTCCCCCGCGCAGGCGAGCAGCCGGCCGGCGGGATCGAAGAGGGCCGAGCTCCTCGAGCGCGCGGCGAGGTGGAGCACCTCGAGCCCGCGCTCGATGATCGGCTGCTCCTCGAGCGTCTCGGTCATCGTCGTGGCCAGGCCGGTGACCGCCTCGAGGTCCTCGTTGCGGCGCATCATCTGCTCGCGCAGGTCGCGCTCGCGCGACATCGCGAGGCGGTTGTCCACCATGAGCTGGGCCTGGCGGGCGAAGGCGAGCAGGACGATGACGATCGAGCCGGAGCCGAAGTAGGCGAGCGTCCAGCTCTTCTCCGCGCCGGCGAGCCAGACGATGCCGGCGAGCAGCGGGAAGGCGAGCACCGCGCCGAGCGGCGCGAGCACGCGCGCGTAGATCCAGCGGGCGTCGCCGGGGTCGATCGACGGCTCGGCGGGACTGCCGTCCTCGAGCACGGCGGCGTAGGCGACGCCGATCGCCCCCGTCGCCCAGAGCATCGCCACCACCGCGTAGGGCATTGCGAGCGCGCCGGCGGCGTCGAGCGCGACGAGCGCGTCGCCGGTGGCGATGGCGACGGAGGAGGTGAGCAGCGCAAGCGTCATCCGCCGCCGCGCGCCGCCGGAGGCGGACGTCGCCAGCGAGAGGGCGACGATCGCGATGGCGTCGAGCAGGAAGACCGAGGTGAGGATGACGTCGCCGGTGGCGAAGCCGGGGACGACGATGAAGTAGACGCTCGCGCCGAAGGCGACGAGGCCGAGCAGGAGCGGGTCGACGGCGCGCTCCGGGGGCGCGGCGCGGAGCGCGTCGCGCGCGAGCAGGGCGCCGCCGACGACGAGCGCGACGGACATCGACGTGCCGAAGTGGAACACCAGCTGCAGCGGCAGCCCGGCGAAGCTCGCGCCCGCGCCGAGGCCCGCGGCGCTGGCGGCGATCGCGACCGCGAGCGTGAACGCCAGCCAGGCGCCGCGCCGCGCGCGCGCCCGGCGGCACGCCCCGGCGCCGCGGACCATCGCGAAGAGCATCGCGCCGGACGCGAGCGCGAACGCGATCCCGTCGGCGTTCGCCCCGATGACGGGCAGGAGCAGCGGGCCCGCCGCGAAGACGACGAACACCGTGGAGATATCCGGTCCGCCGGCGGGCGGATTCCAGGGCTGGTCCTTGCGCCTCCTCCCGACGCGCGCCATGCCCTGCCTATCGGACGTCCGGCCGCCGACTTTGAACCCTGGTCAATCCTGACCAGCCACCTGCCGAATGAACGCGGCGAGCGATGACGGAATACCTGCACAGGTGCGATTTCTGCGGGTGGAGCCGCCGCGCGAGCTCGGCGGCGATGACCTCGCCGCGCTGCGAGGCCTGCGGCTGCGGGCTGACGTCGATGCGCGTCAGCGACATCCCGCCGCCGCCGCACTCCGACGTCGACGAGCTCGCGCGGCTGCTGCCGCCGCTGCGGCCGGAGGTCGTCCGCGGGCTGCGCCTCTTCGTCGTGACGCTGCTGACGGCGGCGGCCGCGCGCTGGGGGCTCGCCGAGGGCGGCCCGGCGATCGCCGTCGTCGCGTTCGGCATCGCGGGGCTGTTCGCGGTGCCGTTCGCCGTGCCCGCCCGCTACGGTGGCGGCGATGTGGGCACAGCACACGACGACGCTGGCGCCGCGCCCGCGCGGGTTCCACCTCATCACGCGTGAGGTCGTCGAGGCGGTCCCCGAGATCGCGCGGCTGCGGGTCGGCCTCCTCCACGTCTTCATCACGCACACGTCGGCGTCGCTGACGCTGAACGAGAACGCGAGCCCCGACGTCCGCCGCGACTTCGGCTCCTGGTTCGACGACGCGGTCCCCGAGGACGCGCCGTTCTGGACGCACACGCTCGAGGGCCCCGACGACATGCCGGCGCACATCAAGGCATCGCTGCTCGGCAGCTCCGTCACCGTGCCGATCCGCGACGGCCGTCTCGCGCTCGGCACCTGGCAGGGGATCTACCTCTGCGAGCACCGCGACCACGGGGGGCCGCGGACGCTCGTCCTCACCGCCTGGGGCGAGGGCGTCTAGGCGGCCGCGGCCACGCTCGCGACCGCTGGCCGGCCTGCGGCGCTCCCCTGCGCGTGGCAGGGCGCCAGTCGGGCTCGGTGCCCTTGCCTCCGTCCGGCGCCGATGCGAACATGTGTTCGCATGCGGTGGGACAACCTGCGCATCGACCGGGAGGAGGAGCGGGCGCTGCCGGGCTACCGGGACGCCGTCGTGCGCACGTTCGACGCGCCCGAGGGGATGGACATCCGGTTCTGGGAGGTCCGCGCCCGCTCGGCGCTCAACCGCGTGCCCGAGCGCTCGCGCGTGCCGTTCCGCTGGACGGTGAATCCGTACCGGGGATGCACCCATGCCTGCACCTACTGCCTCCGGCCGGGCACCCCGGTGCTCATGGCCGACGGGCGGACGAAGCCGATCGCCGAGCTGCGCGTCGGCGACGAGATCTACGGCACCCGGCGTGAGGGCGACCATCGCCGGCTCGCGCGCACGCGCGTCCTCGCGCACTGGCGGACCTCCAAGCCCGCCTACCGGGTCACGCTGGCCGACGGCACCGAGCTCGTCGCAAGCGGCGACCATCGCTTCCTCACGAGCCACGGCTGGAGGCACGTCGCAAGCCACGAGCGGGGCCCCGACCGGGCGCACCTGACCTTGAACGACCAGCTCCTCGGCACGGGCAAGTTCGCCCGCCCGCCGCTCGACTCGGCCGACTACCGGCGCGGGTACCTCTGCGGGCTCATCCGCGGGGACGGGCACGCCGGGACGCACCTCGCCTTCCGGCGCAACGGGCGAGAGGCCCGCGACCACGAGCTCCGCCTCGCCCTGGCCGACCTCGAGGCGCTCCGCCGGGCGCGGGACTACCTCGGCGCCTTCGCCGTCGAGACGGACGAGCTCCGGCTCACCGCCGCCGGAGCGGGCCCGCGCGCGATCACCGCCATCCGCACGCAGGCGCGCGACCGGGCCGAGCGGATCCGCGAGCTCGTCGAATGGCCCCTCCACCCTACGCCTGACTGGTGCAAGGGCTTCCTCGCCGGGCTCTTCGACGCCGAGGGCCACTACGGCCGCGACGGCGTCCTCCGCATCGCGAGCGCCGACCCGGTCGTCCTCGGCTGGGCGTCCTCGTGCCTGCGCACGCTCGGCTTCGACGCGGTCCGGGAGGACCGGGACCGCGGCGACCGCCCGCCGCTCACGACCATCCGCGTCCGCGGCGGCCTGCGCGAGCACCTCCGCTTCTTCCAGACCGTCGACCCGGCGATCACGCGCAAGCGCTCGCTCGAGGGGCGCGCGCTGAAGGCCGGCGGCGCCCGCCTCCAGGTCGCGTCGATCGAGCGGCTGCCCGTCGAGCTGCCGATGTACGACATCACCACCGGCACCGGCGACTTCATCGCCGACGGCGTGGTCAGCCACAACTGCTTCGCCCGCCCCACGCACCGCTACCTCGACCTCGATCCCGGCCGCGACTTCGAGCGCGAGATCGTCGTCAAGGTCAACGTCCCCGAGGTGCTGCGGGCCGAGCTCGCGCGGCCGTCGTGGCGGCGCGAGCACGTCGCGCTCGGGACGAACACCGACCCGTACCAGTGGGTCGAGAGCCGCTACCGGCTCATGCCGGGGATCTGGGAGGCGTTCCGCGACTTCGAGACGCCCTGCTCGATCCTCACGAAGTCGCCGCTGCTGCTGCGCGACCTGCCGCTGCTGCAGCAGGTCGCCGAGCGCGTCCCGGTGACCGCGAGCTTCTCGGTGCCGACCGTCGACGAGAAGGCGTGGCGGCAGACCGAGCCGCACACCCCCAACCCGCGGGCGCGGCTGGAGGCGGTGGCGGAGCTCAACCGCGCCGGCATCCCCTGCGGGATCCTCATCGCCCCGCTCATGCCCGGCATCAACGACGCGCCCGAGCAGGTCGAGGAGATCCTCGAGCTCGCCGCCGAGGCGGGCGCGGTGAGCGTCGGCGGGATCACGCTCCACCTGCGCGGCGAGGTGCGCGACGTCTTCTTCGACTGGCTGCGCTCGCAGCGGCCCGACCTCGTCCCCCGCTACGAGCAGCTCTACGGCCGCGGTGCCTACGCCCCGCCCGCGGTGCGCCACCGGCACGACGCGCTCATCCGCGGCAATGCGGGCCGGCGCGCGCTCCCCGAAGACGCCTTCGCTGAGGTGGACGGCCGCGCTCCGCCGCGCCGCCGGGCGCGGGACCGTCCGCCGCCCGCGCGGCCGGGCGACCGCGCGCGCACGCGGCGTACGCCCCCGCCGTCCTTCCAGCCGACGCTGTTCTGAGCGGCCGCGGCGCGGGTGCGCGGCCGGTGCGGCGTGCGGCGGCGCGCGTCGGCGACCCCGACCGTTTTGGCCCACAGCGCGGCGCCGGTGGTCCCGGCGCCCGCGGCGGGCCCGCGCTACGGCGCCGCGCGCGCCTCGGCGCCGGCCGACACGGGGGTCAGCCGTCGCGTCCGCGCCGCCACCTTGCGGAGGATCGGGCGCTCCATGAAATGCCAGCTCGTCGCGGCGACGGCGACGGCGAGCGGCAGCGTCACCGCGACCGCCGGGAAGAAGCTCTCCGGCAGCAGGCCGAGCCGCTTGACGAACAGGATGATCGGCACGTGCCAGAGGTAGAAGCCGTAGGAGATCTCGCCGGCGTAGACGAACGGCCGCAGCCGCGTCCAGCCGACCGCCGGGCCGATGCCGAAGGCGGACGCCGCGATCATCGCCGTGAAGCCCATCGCCGCCGGGAGGTCGCGGAGGAGCCCGATGCCGGCGTTGCCGGAGGGCTCGAGCTCGCTCGCGTGCCACCAGCCGTCGGCGACGACGAGCGCGAGGCCGCCGAGCATGAGCCCCGTGCTCACCGCCGCGCCGAGGCGCGGCGTCCCGCCGCGATGGACCGCGTGCCACTCCTGCCCGAGCGCGAGCAGCATCCCGAGCGCGAAGTACGGGAGGTAGCCGGGCAGCAGGTAGGAGACGACGCGGCCGTGCTCGCCGTAGTGGACGAACGCGTTCCAGGCGATCCCGAGCGGGACGATCGCGGCGAGCGCGATCGCGATCCGGCGAGCGCGCCCGAGCCGGTAGGCGAGGATGCCGAGCAGCGGCAGCAGGGAGTAGAAGGCGACCTCGAGCGCGAGCGTCCACAGCACCGGGTTGAAGCGGAGCTGCGTCTCCTCCGAGTAGTTCTGCGCGAACAGCGCGAACAGCCCGAGGTCCTCGGCGCCGATCGGGCGGAAGCCCTCGACCTTCGACCCCCACAGCAGCAGCACGGCGCCCGCGAGCGCCACGTAGTAGGCGGGCGCGATCCGCGCGACGCGCCGCAGGCCGTAGCCGGCGACGTCGGCCCGCGCGTCCTGCCGCACCGCAGCGCGGGCGAAGTCGCGGAACAGCAGGAAGCCCGAGAGCACGAAGAAGAAGACCACGCTCAGGCGCAGCTCGAAGACGAGGAAGTCCCAGAAGTCGTCCCGCGGCGGGCGCGTCGGGCTCGTGTAGATCCAGATGTGGACGAGGAAGACGCAGAGGGACGCGACACCGCGCATCCCGTCGAGCCCCGCCGCACGTCTGGTGCGCTCGATCGGGCTCATCAAACGCGGGGCAGGTTACCCCGCGCCGGTTAAAGCCAACCTCAAGGCCCCTCGCGCGGGACCGCCTCGAACTCGCCGGTCTCGACCTCGCGCTCGATCTGCTCCTCGATCTCGCGCTCGCTCGGCGGCGGCTCGCCGCGCTCGGCGGCCTGGCGGCGGAGCTGGAGCTCGCGCAGGCGCTTGAGCTTGAGGATCTCGAGCACGTAGATGAGGTAGAGGCTCGCCGCGAGCGCCACGAGCCCGAAGGCGACGAGCACGAGCGTCCAGCCCAGCCGCAGGTCGCCCCCGTCCTCGGAGTAGGGGACGAAGCGCAGCGCGAGCGCGAGCGCCGCGAGCGTGAGCGTCCAGGCGTAGAGGTAGAGGACGGTCCGCCGCTGGGAGAAGCCGATGTTCGCGAAGCGGTGGTGGAAGTGCCAGCGGTCGGCCGAGTAGACCGGCCGGCGGTACTTCAGCCGCTTGAGCACGACGAAGCTGAAGTCGAGGATCGGCACCGCGAGGATGACGAGCGGGAAGACGACGGCGATGACGGCCGCCGTCTTCAGCACCCCCTGGATCGCGACCGCCGCGAGCAGGAAGCCGAGCAGGTTCGCGCCCGCGTCGCCCATGAAGATCGACGCCGGGTGGAAGTTGTGCCAGAGGAAGCCGACCGCGGCGCCGGCGGTGAGCGCGGCGAGGATGCCGGCGTCGACGCGGTCGAGCGAGAGGGCGATGATCGCGAACGTCGCCGCGCCGATCGTGCAGACGCCCGCCGCGAGGCCGTCCATCCCGTCGGTGAAGTTCACGATGTTCATCACCGCCACGATCCCGACGGCGGTGAGCGCGCCGCCGAGGCCCGCGCCGAGATGGATCGGCCCGAGGAACGGGATCGTCACGTTCTCCACGCGCACGTCCGCGAGCACGAGCACGAGCGCCGCGACGAGCTGCCCGAGCAGCTTCACGCCCGGCGAGAGGTCGACCGCGTCGTCGACGAGCCCGACGACGGTGATGAGCACCGCCCCGCCGAGGATCGCGGTCGTCTGCTCCCCGCCGGGCATGAACAGCAGCCCGGCGACGAGGACGCCGGCGAGGATCGCCAGCCCGCCCATGAACGGCGTCGCCCGCTCGTGGGAGCTGCGCTCCTTCGGCACGTCGACCGCGCCCACGCGCCGCGCGATCCGCGCGGCGAGCGGCGTGAGCGTGACCGACACGACGCCGGCCACGAGGAACGCCCAGAGCGCGTCGATCTCGCTCATCGCCCGCCAGAGCGTAGCCAGGCGACCTGCGCGTTCCCGGCGCGGCGTTCAGCCGCCGCGCCGGCGGTCCTCGAGCTCGATGAGCGGCGCCGCCATCGCCTGGAGCGTCGTGTGCTCGATGCCGAAGCGCTCGTGCAGCAGCTCCTCCAGCCGCTCGCGCGTCGCGTCGACGTCGGCGTGGGGGTCGCAGACGACGTGCGCGGCGAGCGCCGGGAAGCCCGACGTGACCGTCCAGACGTGGAGGTCGTGGACCTCGCGCACCCCCGCCACCCGGGCCATCGCCTCCCCCACCTCCTCGACGTCGATCCCGCGCGGCGCGGCCTCCATGAGGATGTCGACGGGCTCGCGGACGAGCCGCCAGGAGCCGGCGAGGATGAGCAGGCCGATGAGGATGCCGACGATCGGGTCGGCCTCCCGCCAGCCGGTCGTGAGCACGAGCACGCCGGCGACGATGACGCCGAGCGAGCCGAGCGCGTCCGCGGCCGAGTGGCGGAGCACCCCCTCGAGGTTGAGGTCCTCGCGGTCGCCGGTGGCGAGCACGACCGTCGCGACCGCGTTGCCGAGGAAGCCGAAGGCGCCGACGGCGAGCACGCCCACCCCCTCGACGTCGGGCGGGTCGGCGAGCCGGCCGGCCGCCTCGATCGTGACGAGCAGCCCGACGACGACGAGCGCGATGCCGTTCGCGAGCGCGGCGAGGATCTCGGTGCGCGCGAAGCCGAACGTCCGCCGCCCCGAGGGCGGGCGCGCGGCGACGGCCGCGGCGAGCAGGCCGAGGCCGATCGCGCCCAGGTCGGAGAGGACGTGGCCGGCGTCGGCGAGCAGCGCGACCGAGTCGAAGACGATCGCGCCGACGACGCCCGCGACGAGCAGGGCGACGTTGATGACGAGCGCGACGACCATCCGCCGGCGGTTCGCGGCCCGCCCGTGCGCGTGCCCGTGATGGTGGTGATGCGCGTGCATCCGGCCCCCGGAAGTCAATCAGCCGGGACCGGGGGCGACCGCCTCACCGCGCCCCGGGCTCGGCCGGCTCGATGAGCTGATGCGCCGGGGTGAAGAAGCGCCGCTGCGCGAGCGAGACCGCGATGACCGACGAGAGCGCGACGCTGCCGAGCAGCGACCACAGGAGGATGAGCTGGAGGCGGACGGCGTCGACCGGGTCGGCGCCGGCGACGAGCATCCCGACCATCGTGCCGGGGAAGAAGACGACGCCGGTCGTCTTCGTCGAGTCGACGAGCGGGATCATCCCCGAGCGGAGGCTGCGGGTGACGATCCCCGCCGCAGCCTGGCGGGCGGTCGCCCCGAGCGCGAGCGTCGCCTCGATCTGCCGGCGCGAGGCGGCGACCTCGTCGGCGAGCCGGTCGAGCGCGACCGCCGCCGCGGTCATCGCGTTGCCGATGACCATGCCGCCGACGGGCACGAGGAAGCGCGGCTCGGCCTCGAAGACGCCGAGCGCGAGCACGAGCCCGAGCGTGATCGCCGCCGCGGCGCCGAGCGCGAGCAGCAGCGGCCCGAAGGCGCGCGGCACCGCGCGCGCCCGGCTGCGCGCCGTGAACGCCCCGAAGAGCACCATCCCGGCGAGCAGCGCGGCGACGAGCCAGAGGTCGTCGGCCTCGAAGATCGCCTGGATGACGTAGCCGACGGCGGTGAGCTGGAGGAACGAGCGCAGCACCGCGAGGCCGATGTCGCGCTCCAGCTCCGCGCGCCGCCACAGCGACACGGCGGCGGCGATCGCGACGAGCGCGAGCGTCGCGGCGACCTCGCCGAGCGTGACCTGCGCGCTCACCCGCGCACCCTCCCCTCCTCGACGACGACGATCCGGCTCGCGAGCCGCTCCGCCTGGTCGCGGTCGTGGGTGACGAGCACGACCGCCGCGACCGTCTCGGCCAGCTCGGCGAGCGTCCGCTCGACCCCCGTGCGAGCCTCGTCGTCGAGCGCCGAGGTCGGCTCGTCGAGCAGCAGCGCCTCCGGCTCGAGCGCGAGCGCGCGGGCGAGCATGACCCGTTGCTGCTCGCCGACCGAGAGCTCGTCCGCGTCGCGCTCGGCGTAGGCGGGGTCGAGGCCGGCGCGCGCGAGCGCCCGCTCCACGTCGGCCGCGCGGTGGACGAGCCGCGGGCCGTAGGCGACGTTGTCCGCCACCGTCCCCGGCAGCGGCGCCGGGAGCTGCGGCACCAGGCACGCGCGGCGGCGCAGCTCGAGCACGTCGAGCTCGCGCAGGTCGGTGCCGTGGAAGCGGACGACGCCCTCGTCGGGGTCGGCGAGGCGGTTGAGCAGGCGCAGCAGCGTCGACTTGCCGCTGCCGGAGGGGCCGAGGATCGCCGTCGTCCCCGGCCCGATCCGCAGCGACACGTCGTGCAGCACGCGCCGCCCGCCGCGCGAGGCGGTCACGTGCTCGAGCTCGAAGACCGCCGCGTCCGCCAAGGGCGAGCGCGCGCCGGTCAGACGGTCGCCGGCGAGAGCTGCGAGTAGAGCGGGAAGCGCTCGGCGAGCGCGCGCGTGCGCTCGCGCAGCTGCGCCTTCGCCGCCTCGTCGAAGGGGCCGGTGAGCGCCTCGGCGATGATCTGGCCGACCTCGCGGAACTCGGCCTCGCCGAAGCCGCGCGTGGCGAGCGCCGGCGTGCCGATCCGCAGGCCGCTGGAGACCGCCGGCGGGCGCGGGTCGAACGGGACGGCGTTGCGGTTGACCGTGATCCCGATCTCGTGGAGGCGGTCCTCCGCCTGCTTGCCGTCGAGCTCGGAGTCGCGCAGGTCGACGAGCACGAGGTGGACGTCGGTCCCGCCGGTGAGGACCTTGATGCCGGCCGGCATGAGCTCCTCGGCGAGGATCGCCGCGCCGGCGCGCGTCCGCCGCTGGCGCTCGCGGAACAGCTCCGACTGGGCGATCTTCAGCGCGACCGCCTTCGCCGCGATGACGTGCATGAGCGGGCCGCCCTGCTGGCCGGGGAAGACCGCCGAGTCGATCTTCTTCGCGTGCTCGGCCTTGCAGAGGATCATGCCGCTGCGCGGGCCGCCGAGCGTCTTGTGGATCGTCGTCGAGACGACGTCGGCGTAGGGGATCGGGCTCGGGTGCTCCCCGGCCGCGACGAGCCCGGCGAAGTGGGCCATGTCGACGAACAGGTAGGCGCCGACCTCGTCGGCGATCTCGCGGAAGCGGGCGAAGTCGAGCTGCCGCGGGTAGGCGGACCAGCCGGCGAGGATCATCTTCGGCCGGTGCTCCTTGGCGAGGCGCTCGACCTCGTCGTAGTCGATGAGCGAGTCCTCCTCGCGGACGCCGTAGGCGACGACGTCGTAGAAGCGGCCGGAGAAGTTGATCCGCATGCCATGGGTGAGGTGGCCGCCGTGGTCGAGCTTCATGCCGAGCACAGTGTCCCCCGGCTCGCAGAGCGCGTGGTAGACGGCCGCGTTCGCCTGCGCGCCCGCGTGCGGCTGGACGTTCGCGTGCTCGGCCCCGAACAGCGCCTTCGCGCGCTCGATCGCGAGCGTCTCGGCGACGTCGACGTGCTCGCAGCCGCCGTAGTAGCGCTTGCCGGGGTAGCCCTCGGCGTACTTGTTCGTGAGCACCGAGCCCTGGCAGTCGAGGACCGCCTGGGGCACGAAGTTCTCGGAGGCGATCATCTCGAGGGTCGACTGCTGGCGCCGGAGCTCGTCGTCGAGCACCTGCGCGATCTCGGGGTCGACCTCGGAGACGGGCTGGGTGAAGTAGTCGGGGCTGAGCTCGGTCACGGACGCACGGTAGCAGCGGGGGCCGCCGGCGCAACGACTCGCCGCCGGATAGGGTGCGCCTGCCGCCGAGACAGGGGGACAGACGTGACGATCAGCAGAGGCCTGCTCGCCGCGGTCGCCGGGCTCCTCGTCCTCGCCACGACCGCGAGCGCCGCGACGTTCGCCGGGCAGCGCCGGTACGAGCTCGACGCGCTGGTGAAGGTCGGCCGCGGGGACTCCTTCCTCCCGGTGGGAGCCGTCCTCGTCCTCGACCGCTCGCGGCAGGTCCGCCGGCTCCACGTGACCTTCGCCTGCCTCCGGACCCGCCGGCCGCGCCGGCGCGAGATCCTCGTCGCCGAGCTGCCGCTCGGGCGCGACGGGCTGCCCGATCGGCCGATCGTGCCGACCCGCCTCGGCCGGCGCACCTTGCGGGTCGACGCGACGCTCCCGTTCATGCTCCCCCACGACGGCGAGCCGCTCGGCCACGTCCGCGTCCGCCTCGACGTCCTGCTCTATCCGCGGCGCTCGCGCAGCGGCGACTACGGCCGGGGCCGGCTGCGGGTCATCCACCGGCGCGGGCGCGGCCGCTGCGACTCCGGCACGCTCCGCCTGCGCGTCGACCGCCCGCGGCGGGACCCGGACCCACGGCGGGCCGCCGGCCCGGAGCGGAGCGCCGCCACCGGCGTTGGATCCGGCGCGTTGTCCGGATAGGGGGATCCACCCATGACGATCCGCGGAGGAGCGGGGGCCGCCGCCGCGGCGTTGCTCGTCGCCGACCGGCCGGGGCCGCAGCGCTCCCGGGACGTCGCCGGGTAGCGCGCTAGAACCCGAGCACGCCGCGGAGCAGGCCGACGGCCGAGCGCGGGTCGACCCCGTGCTCGGCCTCGTACTCGCGCGCGAGCTCCTCGTCGGCGAGCGCGAGCACGAGCTCCTCGCGCGAGGAGCCGAAGCGGCACGCCGCCCGGTCGAGCGAGACGAGCACGGCGTCCTGGACGAGCCCGCCGAGGCCGCCCGCCTCGGGCAGCTCGCGCGGCTCGCACGGGTCGGCGATGACGACCGGCTCGGGCTTGCTCACCTCCTGCGCCGCCCAGGTCCCGAGCGGCACCGCGAGCGCGAGCACGACCGAGCCGGCGAGCAGCGCGCGCCGCCGCTCCCCGCCGAGGCCGAGCCCCGGCGCGAGCGCGAGCGCGGCGAGCAGCGCGAAGGCGGCGGTGGCGACGAACGCGATCCGGAAGCCGTCGCCGACCGCCTGGGTGACGACGTCGTCGATCCGCTCGCGCAGGCGGGCGAACTCGGCCTCCTCCTCGGGGCCGGCGAGGTCGTCGGCGGCCGCGTCGAGCGCGCGCTGGAGCTGGCCGCGCGCGTCGCTGGTGTCGACGTCGGCGACGAGCGCGGGCGCGAGCTCGACCTTGTCGAGCGGGTCGAGGCGGGCGTCGAGGACGAGCGCGGTCCCCCGCTCGCGCGCGTCGCGGACGGCGTCGTCGAGCTGGGCGGCGATGACCGGCGCGAGCAGCGCCAGCGCGAGCGCGATGCCGGCGTGGCGGAGCGTGAGCACCCAGGCCGCGTCGCGCGCCGTCCGCTCCGGCAGCAGCGCCCCGCCGAGGGCGGGCAGCGCGAGCCCCATTCCCGCGCCGGCGAGGAGCTGCGGCGCGACCGTCCACCACGCCGACGCCGTCCCGACCGCGGCGAGCGCCGCCACCCCGCCGGCGACGAGCAGGCAGCCGACGGCGGCGCGCACCGTCGGGTCGCCCTCGACCCGCAGCGTCGCGAGCGCGGCGAGCGGGAGGATCGAGACGGTGGCCGCGCCGGCGAGCGGCTCGAAGCCCCAGCCGGCGACGAGGATGAGGACGAGCAGGAAGAGCACCGCGGTGAGCGCCGCCGAGACGAGCGCGAGCGCCGCCTCCGCGCGCCGGCGCGGCGCGTCGGCGAGCCGCGGCGGCGCCGGCTCGGGATGAGCGAGGTGAGCGGCGGGGACGGTCGCCGCCGCGAGCGCGCCGGCGAGCGCGAGCGGCACCTGGGCGAGGAAGATCGCCCGCCAGTCGAGCGCCTGGGTGAGCGCGCCGCCGAGCGCCGGGCCGGCGGCGGCGCCGACGATCGCCGCGAGCGCCCACAGCCGCCCGCCGCCGCCCCGCCGGCCGCCGGCGTCGAGCAGGACGAACGCCGCGACCAGCGCGGCCGCGCCGCCGAGCGCCTGGGCGCCGCGCAGGACGAGCATGAGCGGCAGCGTCGAGGAAAGCCCCGCCCCGAGCGAGGCGAGCGCGAACAGCACGAGCCCGGCGGCGCCAAGCCGGCGGGCGCCGATCCGCCGGCGGAGCCACTCGGCCGCCGGCAGCGCGACGGCGAGCACGGCCGTGTAGACGCCGATCACCGCGGCGACGCCCTCGACGGTGGTGTCGAGCTCGCCGAGCAGCTCCGGCAGGGCGAGGACGACGATCGAGCCGTCGGCGAGCGCGAGCCCGGCGCCGATCGCGAGCAGGATCGTCCCGGCCCTGTGGCTCACCCGGCCACCTCCCGCAGCCGCGCGGCGATCTTCGCGGCCGGCACGGCGCCCTCGCGGAGGATCGCGTGGTCGCCCCTCGCCTCGAAGGCGGTGAGGTCGACGACCGTCGACGGCGTCCCCGGCAGCTCGCCCGCGTCGAGCACGACGTCGGCGCCCGCGCGGATCGCGGGGTCGACGTCCGCGAGGCGGCGCGCGTCCGCGCCGCCGCTGGGGTTCGCGCTCGTCTGCAGCACCGGCCGGCGGACCGTAGCGAGCGGGGCGAGCGGCCCGTCGAGGTCCGGGACGCGCAGGCCGAGCCGCTCCGGCGCGGGGCCGCAGGCGAGCGGCCAGCGCCGGCGCGGGTTCGGCAGCAGGAGCGTCACGCCGCCCGGCAGCAGGGCCTCGCACGCCGCGCGGGCACGCGGGCCGAGCTCGGGGAGCGCGGCGAGCGCGTCGGCGAGCGAGAAGAACATGACGGCCGACGGCCGCTCGGCCGGCCGGCCCTTGAGCGCGTAGATGCGCCGCACGCCCTCCTCGGACTCGGGGTCGGTCGCGAGGCCGTAGACGGTGTCGGCCGGGAAGACGGCGACGCCGCCGGCGGCGATGCAGCGCTCGAAGGCCTCGACGTCCTCGCCGGTCACGGCGCCACCCCCACGGTCACCCGCTCGCGCCCGGCGAGGTCGCGCAGCGTCTCCGCCTCGCGCAGCAGCGTGCGGACGGCCTCCGCCTGCGCCGGGGCGTGCTCGAGCGCGAGCCGCAGCCCGCCCGGGGCCCGCGCGACGAGCTCGCGGATCGCGTCGAGGCCGTCGGCGCCCGCGACGAGCGCCTCGCGCGGCTCCCAGCGGGTGATCTCCGGCTGCAGCGCCGGCCACTCGTCCTCGCGCACGTACGGGAGGTTGGCGACGACGAGGTCGGCGCCCGCCGCCTCCGGCACGAGCCCGCGCCCGACGCCGATCGGCACGTCGAGGCCGAGGCGCTCGGCGTTCGCCCGCGCGACCGCCACGGCGGCCTCGGAGGCGTCGGAGGCGGTGACGCGCAGGTCCGGGCGCTCGTGCTTGATCGCGAGCGCGACGGCGCCCGAGCCGGTGCCGACGTCGTGGACGTGCGCGCCCTCCGGCAGCGCGAGTGCGACCTCGACGAGCAGCTCGGTCTCCGGGCGCGGGACGAGCACGCGGCCGTCGACGGCGAGGTCGATGTGGCGGAAGCCCTTCGTGCCGAGGATGTAGGCGACGGGCTCGCGCCGCAGCCGGCGGCGGACGTGCTCGCCCATCCGGCGCGCCGCCGGCGGGGTGATGGGGCGCTGCGGGTCGGCGACGAGCGCGCCGCGCGAGACGCCGAGCGCGTCGGCGAGCAGCAGCTCGGCGTCGAGGCGGGGCGTGTCGCAGCCCGCGGCGCGGAGCGCCTCCTCGGCGGCGGCGAGCGCGTCCCGCACGCTGCCGACGGCGATCCTCACCGCGCGGCCGGCTGCGCCTGCGCCTCGGCCTGGGCCTCGAGCTTGCGCCGCTTCTCGTCGGCCTCGAGCGCCTTCGTGAACTCCTCGAGCTCCCCGTCGAGGATCGCCGGCAGGTTGTTGCGGGTGAGGTTGACGCGGTGGTCGGTGACCCGGTCCTGCGGGAAGTTGTAGGTGCGGATCTTCTCCGCGCGCTCGCCGGTCCCGACCTGCGCGCGCCGCTCGGCCGCGAGCTCCGCCTGCCGCTGGGCGAGCTCGCGCTCGTACAGGCGGGCGCGGAGCACGCGCAGGGCGCGCTCCTTGTTCTGGAGCTGCGACTTCTCGTCCTGCATCGAGACGACGATGCCGGTCGGCTTGTGGGTGATCCGCACCGCCGAGTCGGTCGTGTTCACCGACTGCCCGCCCGGGCCGGAGCTGCGGTAGACGTCGATCTCGAGGTCGCTGGGATCGATGTGGACCTCGACGTCCCCGACCTCGGGGAGCACCGCGACGGTCGCGGTCGAGGTGTGGATGCGCCCCTGCGACTCGGTCTGGGGCACCCGCTGGACGCGGTGGGTGCCGCCCTCGTACTTGAAGACGCTGTAGGCGCCCTCGCCCTTGACGGCGAAGGTGTAGTGGCCGTCGCCGACGTCGAGGTCCTCGGTCTTGAAGCCGCGCCGCTCGGCGTAGCGGGTGAGCATCCGGTAGAGGTCGCCGGCGAAGAGGCCCGCCTCCTCGCCGCCCGCGCCCGGGCGGATCTCGACGATGACGTCCTTCTCGTCGTTGGGATCGCGCTCGACCATCGCGAGGCGGATCTCCTCGGCGAGCTCCTCCAGCCGCGCCTCGCTCGTGCGCAGCAGCTCGCGCAGCTCGGGGTCGTCGTCGCCCTCGGCGAGCAGCTCCCGCGCCCCGGCGGCGTCGTCGGCGGCGCGGCGGTACTCGACGGCGAGCTCGTGCGCGGGCTCGAGCTGGCGGTAGGCGCGCCCGACCTCGGCGTAGCGCTCACGGTCGGCGATGACCGCCGGGTCGGAGATCTGCTCGGAGAGCTCGCGGAAGCGAGCCTCGATCTGCTCGACGAGCTTCTCGATCACATCCGGGAGCTTAGATGGCGCACGCCCGCCGTCTGCGTGTGCGCGCCGCCGGCGCCGGGGTCAGCGCGGCGCGAGGCGACGGCGGCGCCGGCTCGCCAGCAGGGCGACGCCGGCGCCGGCCGCGGCGAACGCGAGCGCGCCGCCGGCGATGAGGTTCCACAGCACCCCCGAGCCGAAGCCGGGGACAGCGACGTCGGCGAGCCGGATGCCGCCCTCCTCCGCCGGCGCGCGGCCGGCGGGCCGGGCGGGCTCGCCGAAGCCGGCGGCGTCGAGGTCGGGCACGGGCCGGCGGTGGCGGTCGCGCGAGCGCGCCCCCTTCCCCTCGTCGGCCATCCGCCAGCCCTTGGCGGCGCGCTCGGCCGCCGGCGCGACGGCCTGGAGCGCGCCGAGGAAGGTCGCGCCGGTGACGCCGCCGAGGACGCGCGCGGCGCCGTCCGGGCCGGGCTCACCGGGGACCTCGAGCGGGGCGAGCCGGCGGACCGGCGCCGAGGCGCCGGTGACGATCATCGGCGGCGGGACCGTCGTGGCGGGCGGCGCGGGCGGCGGGGCGACGATCGCGGGCGCCGGCTGCGAGCGCGCGCTGCGGTCGGGCGGGCTCGCGGGCGGCGCCGGCGGCGGGGCGCTGGAGCCCTCGTCGCCCTTCCTCGGCTCCTCCGGCTCGGCGGGCTCGTCCGGCTCCGGCGCGGCGGGACGGCCCTGGTAGTCGAGGACGACCTCGAAGCAGGCGCGCTCGGCGCCCGGGTCGCCGACGAGGACGTCGAGCGTCAGCGTGCGCTCCTCCTCGCCGAGGTCGGGCACCTCGAAGACGGCCTCGACGCCCTGCTCCTCCTCGTCGTCGCGCCCCTTCGCGATCGGGTCGTCCTCGTCGTCGGCGCCCTTGCGGCGGATCTCCCAGCGGACGCCCTCTTCGGCGTCCGGAAGCTCGAGCTCGACCCGCTCGCCGGCCACCGCGACGATGCGCTCGCGCTCCTCCGGCTCCGTGGGCTCCTCGCACGCCCAGGCCGTCGCCGGAGCGAGCACGCACGCGGCCGCCAGCACCCCCAACGCCGTACGAATCCCTGCCAATTCCCCTGCCTTCCCTGGTGGAACCCCCTGAGCAAACCGCCTCCGCGGCGGCTCGTCAAGCCCCATCCCGCGCACGAGAACGTCCAACAGTGGCCCCTATAGGGGCCGGCCATGGACGTTCTCGCGAAGCGCGCACGAAGAACGTCCAACAATGGTCCCTACAGGGGCCGGCCATGGACGTTCTCGCGAAGCGCGCACGAAGAACGTCCAACAATGGCCCCTACAGGGGCCGGCCATGGACGTTCTTCTGCAGGCCGGCCTGCAGCCAGGCGCCGAAGTCGTGGACCTCGCCGAGGTGGCGGAGCTTGTCGGGGTTGACGACCGAGCAGACGGCGGCGACCCGGTCGCCGTCCGGCACGAGCGCCAGGACGGAGACGACCCGCCCGGCGCCGTCCTCGACGACGACGCCGGGGCCGCCGTTGACCTCCGCGGGGCGCAGCGTCGTGCCGGCGACGCGCAGGCGCACCTTCGACCACGCCATGAGCGTCCGCGCGACCCGCGCCGCTCCCCGGGTCGCGCGCGCGAGCGCCGGCACCTTGCCGCCGCCGTCGCCGCGGAGCACGACGTCCTCGCTGAGCAGCGCCTCGAGCGCCGCCGTGTCGCCGTCCTCGGCGGCGGCGAAGAAGCGGCGGACGAGCTCGTCGCGCCGCTCCGGCGGGGCGGCGAAGCGAGCGTGGTCCTCGCCGAGGTGGCGGCGGGCGCGGGCGACGAGCTGGCGCGCGTTGTCCTCGCTCGTCTCGAGCACGGCCGCCACCTCGCGGTGCGAGTAGCCGAACGCCTCGCGCAGCAGGAACGCCGCGCGCTGCTGGGACGTCAGCCGCTCGAGCAGGAGCATGAAGGCGAACGAGAGCGACTCGGTCGTCTCGACGCGGTGGACGGGGTCGGCGTCCTCGCCGGTGAGCAGAGGCTCGGGCAGCCACTCGCCGACGTAGCGCTCCCGCTGCGCGCGGGCGGAGCGGAGCTCGTCGATCGCCAGGCGCGTGACGACGGTGGAGACGTAGGCGCGCGGCGAGGCGATCCGCTCGCCGCGCGCGAGCGCCTCGTGGACGCGGAGCAGGGCCTCCTGGGTGAGGTCCTCCGCGGAGGCGACGCTGCCGAGCATCCGGTAGGCGATCCCGAACGCGACGGGCCGCAGCTCCTCCAGCAGCTCCCGCTCCGCCGCCATCCTCAGGCTGCCTCCGCCGTGAGCCCCTCGCCGATGCTCGCGTAGCGGGGCGCCCAGCCGAGCTCCCGCCTCGCCTTCGCGTTCGACGCGCCCTTCACCTCGGTCATCATGACGACGACCGGCTTGCCGGCGAGCAGCCGCCCGACCCAGCGGGGCACCCGCCGCGGCGGCTTCGCGCCGAGACGCCGGGCGATCTCCGGCAGGAACTCGCGCACGCGCAGCGGCGTGTCGTCGGTGATCTGGTAGACGCTGCCCGGGCGGCCGCGCTCGATCGCCGCGACGGTCGCGGCCGCGGCGTCGGCGACGTGGATGAACGACCAGATGCCCTCGCCGTCGCCGACGATCGGGAACTGCCGCTTGCGGATCGCCTCGGCCTGCTCCCCGCCCGGGGCGAGCGAGGTGCCCGGCCCGTAGAAGCCGCCGTAGCGGAGCACGACCCCCTCGATCCCCTCCGCCTGGGTCACCGCCCGCTCGAGGTAGAGGCCGGCGACCACGATCGAGCGCAGCGGCTCGGGGATGCCCAGGTCGACCGGGTCGTCCTCGCTCAGGACCGGCGGCGCGCCGTTCGGCGCCCAGCGCCAGCCCGCGAAGCTCTGGGCGACGAAGCGCCGCGCCCCGGCCGCCCGCGCCGCGGCGAGCAGGTGGTCCGTGCCCTCGGTGCGCAGGCGGTTCGTGACCGCGAACGTCCGCTCGGGGTGGCGGATGTCGAGGCTGTCCGACAGGGCGGTGAGCTGGTGGACGACCACGTCGGGCTCGGCCTGGGCGACGGCCTGGCCGACCGCCTCGGGGTCGAGCGCGTCGGCGACGACCGGCCGCGCGCCGAGGCTGCGGAGGAGGTCGCGCTTGGCCTCGCTGCGCGTCATCCCCCATACCTCGTGCCCGGCCCCGACGAGCTGCGGGACGAGCTGGCGGCCGATGGCGCCGGTGGCGCCGGCGACGAAGATCTTCATGGCTCCTCGCTTTCCGTTCGCTGCCATCACCCCCGAGACGAGGTGCCCGGGCGGGATGTGACAGCGACCCGCGGGGGTTGGGATCCGGCGGGGGCCGCCGCGGCCCTCAGGCCGTGACCTCCATCCCGATGCGGTCCTCCTCGGACGCCTCCTCCGGCGTCTCGACGGCGAGGACCGCCTCGAGCGCGGCGATCGCGACGGCGAGCTGGGCGAGGTCGGGCTCGCGCGTGGTGAGACGCTGGAGCTGGATGCCCGGCCACATGAGCACGCGCGCCCACAGCTTCGCCCGGTTGCGGCCGAACCACTTCAGCACCTCGAACGAGAGCCCGGCGACGAGCGGGATGCCGATGACCCGCGACAGGAACAGCCAGTGCCACTCGAGCTTGCCGAGCGGCGCGAAGACGAACACCGAGACGATCATCACGATGAGCAGGAAGCTCGTCCCGCAGCGGGGGTGGAAGCGCGAGAAGCGCTGGGCGTTCTCCGGCGTGAGCGGCAGCCCCGCCTCGTAGCAGGAGATCGTCTTGTGCTCGGCGCCGTGGTACTCGAAGACGCGCTGGAGGTCGCGCATCCGCGAGATGAGCCACAGGTAGCCGAGGAAGATCGAGACGCGCAGGACCTTCTCGACGACGACGAAGACGACCGAGTTCGGCAGCTCGTCGCGGAAGAGGTTCGTGACGCCCGCCGGCAGCAGGAAGAAGAGGCCGATCGCGAGCGCGAGCGAGACGACGATCGTCCCCGCCCAGGCGCCGCCGCCGATCTCCTTCTCCCCCTCGGGCACCTGCGCGTTCGCCGAGATGCCGAGGGCCTTGAAGCCGATCTTCAGCGACTCCACGAGCGCGGCGACGCCGCGCACGACCGGCAGGCGGGCGAGGCGGTGACGCTTGCTGAAGGAGACGAGCGGCTCGGTGATGACCTCGATCTCGCCGTGCGCGGCCTCGCCGGGGTCGAGGCCGTCGCGGCCCTCGAGCTGCTCGGGGGCGGGCTTGCGCACGGCGACCGCCCAGGTGGAGACGCCGCGCATCATCACGCCCTCGAGCACCGCCTGGCCGCCGATCGGGGCGTCCTTGCGCGCCTCGAGCAGGCCGTCGGGGGCGGCGCTCGGCCCGCCGGCGGCGGGCGATTCCTGAGCCTGGGTCACGCGCCCATGCTAGACGGGCGCGTCAGCGGCGGCGGCAGGAGCGGACGAGGACGTTATCCGCCTCGGAGGCCTCGCGCACCTTGTCGGCCGGGTCGACGGCCACGCTGAGGACCTCCGCGCAGACCGGGCCGGCGAACGGGATCGTCCGCGCCTCGTAGCCGGCGAGCGCCCTGACCGGGATCGCCGGCAGCGCGATCCCGTCGATCGAGGGGACGATCTCAAAGCCGCGCGCCGCCCCCGCGCCCTCGTTCTTCACGACGACCGCGTAGCGGCCGTCGCGGCGCGCGACCTTCACGACGCGGAGGTTCGGCAGCGCCCCGCCGACCTCGCAGGTGTAGGAGCGCCGGCGGGCGAAGCGGAGCTCGCGACCCCGGTCGTCGAGCCAGCGGAAGTGGACGACGACCCGGTAGGCCGTCCGGGCGGCGAGGCCCGCGATCCGCTGCGTGTAGACGAACTTGCGCACGCCCGGTCGCGAGGTGCGCCAGACGCCCAGCCCGGGGGCCTTCACCCGCCGGTAGCGCCCGTCGCCGCCGCGCGCGAGCAGGTGGAAGCGGAGCTGCATCGTGCGCGTGCCCGTGATGCGGCGCATCGTCGCCCGGAACGCGCCGGTACGCGTCCCGCCGGCGTCGCCTGGCTCGCACTCGACGACGCGCACGCTCGCGGGCGCGCGGGTGCCGGCCGCGGCCGGAAGGGCGGCGGCGAGGCCGCAGGCGAGCAGGGCGACGACGAGTCCGGCTCTACGCATGCCTGAACGGAACAGCCCCGTCCGCCGCAAGTTGCGGCGGGACGCGTGGGGTGGTCAGGAGGTCAGTGCTGCGCGCGGCGAGCGGCGCGGGCGCGCGCGGCGCGGCGCTGGAAGCGCTCGACGCGGCCGCCGGTGTCGACGAGCTTCTGCTTACCGGTGTAGAAGGGGTGGCAGTTCGAGCAGATCTCGACGTGCAGCTCGGGCTTCGTGGAGCGCGTGGTGAACTCGTTGCCGCACGTGCACCACACGCGGGCCTCGACGTACTCGGGATGGATGTCCGGCTTCACGTCACCGAGTCTAGCGGTGGTGACGCCGCCGCAGCCGCTCGGCCACGCGGCGCCAGGCCGCGGCGAGCCGCCCGCGCACCGGCTCCGGGCGCGGCTGCTCGGCGCGGACGAGCTCGACCCAGGCGTCGACCGACAGCGTCCCGTCGATGAGCCCGGCGAGCGCGGTGAGGATCGGCGCCTCGATGCCCGCCGCGCGGATCGCCCGCGCGAGCAGCGGGACGGTCTCGAGCGCCTCGATCGCCTGGCCGACGCGCGCCGGGATCTCGGCCGCGGGGACGCCCTGGCCGAGCAGCTCGCCGGCGGTACGGTTGCGCGAGCTCGGCGCGAGCGCGGTGGCGACGAGGTCCCCGGTGCCGGCGCGGCCGACGAACGTCCGCGCCCGCGCGCCGTGGCGCTCGGCGAGCTCGAGCACCTCGAGGAAGATGTCGGCCGCGGCCATCCCGGCGGCGTTGAGGCCCTGCGCCTCGGTCGCGCCCGCGGCGAGCGCGGCGGCGTTCTTCGCGCAGCCGGCGAGCTCGACGCCGACCGGGTCCGAGGAAGCCTCGCAGACGACCCCCGCGCGCTCGAACGCCTCGGCGATGCGGCGCGCGAGCGCCTCCGAGCGCGCCCCGCAGACGAGCCCGGCGCCGTGCTCGACGAGCTCGCGCGCGTGCGCGGGGCCGCCGATGCAGGCGACGCGCTCCCGCCCGACGGCACGCTCGAGGACCGTCGTCGGCAGGGTCCCGGCCGGCGGCACGAGCCCCTTGACGAGCGAGACGACGCCGGCGTGCGCGGCGACGCCCTGGCGGGCGAGCTCCGCGGCCGCGGCGGCGAGCCCGGCCGACGGCACGGCGAGGAAGACGAGGTCGGCGCGGCGGAACTGGTCGTCGTGGGCGCCGAAGACGCGCACCTTCAGCCGCTCGGGGAGCGCGACGCCGGGGAGGTAGCGGGCGTTCTCGCGCGCCTCGGCGAGCTGCGCGGCCTGCTCCTCGGTCCGGCAGAGCAGCGTCGTGCGGATGCCGGCGCGGTCGAGCACGACCGCGACCGCGGTCCCGAACGATCCGGCGCCGACGACCGACGCGCGCCTGGTCTGCTGGCGGACGCCTCGCACGGGCGGGGACGGTACCGACCGGGGAGGCAGCTCACCCGGACCGCAACCCCGGGGCCGGTGCGCTGTTGCGGCGGGTGATGTCCCTCCCCCGCACGGCAGCCCGCCCGCTCGCCGTCGCGCTGCTCGCCCTCGCCGTCGCGGCGCCGGCGTGGTCGGCGCTCGAGCCGCCGCCCGCGCGCAGCTTCTCCGTCGCGGTCGAGCCGGGCGTGCCCGCCGAGCCGGGCAAGCGCTTCAACCTCGTCGGGCTGACCTGGCGCGGCCCGGCGAGCGCGCGCGTCGCGCTGCGCGTCCGCAGCGACGGCCGCTGGGGCCCGTGGCGCGCGGTCGTCCGCGCCGACGCCCCGCAGGCCGAGCGCGACGAGGCGCCGCGGACGCGCCGCGTCGTCACCGACCCGCTCTGGGTGGGCGAGGCCGACGCCGTCGAGGTCCGCGCCGACCGGCGGCTGCGGGGCCTGCGGGCGGTCTTCGAGAACACGACCGGGACCGCGACCGCCGCCGACCGGGCGCGGACCGCGCTCGCCGGGGCGGCCCGCGCCGGGCTCGCCCTGCTCGGGGTCGGCGAGGCACGCGCCGCCGACGAGGCGCCGCGGATCATCCCGCGCGAGGAGTGGGAGCGCGGCCAGTGCGAGCCGCGCGAAAAGCCGGTGGAGGGCGTCGTGCGCGCGGCCTTCGTCCACCACTCGGTCGGGGGCAACAGCTACTCGCGCTCGGAGTCGAAGGACGTCCTGCTCGCCTACTGCCGCTACCACCGCAACACCCAGGGCTGGAACGACCTCGGCTACAACTTCGCCGTCGACCGCTTCGGGCAGGTGTTCGAGGGGCGCGAGGGCGGCATCGACCGCGCGATCGTCGGCGCCCACGCCCAGGGCTGGAACGCCCAGTCGACCGGCATCGTCGTGCTCGGCACCTACAGCTCGGCGCGGATCCCGGAGGCGGCGATGGCGGCCCTCTCACGGCTGGTGGCGTGGAAGCTCGCGCTCCACGGCGTCCGCCCCGGCGAGACGGTCGTGCTCACCTCGGCCGGCGGCGAGGCGAACCGCTACCCCAAGGGCCGGCGGGTGCGCTTCCACACGATCTCCGGCCATCGCGACGGCGACCGCACCGAGTGCCCCGGCGATGCGCTCTACGCGCAGCTCCCCGAGCTGCGCGAGCGGGCCGCGCGCTTCGACTTCCCGCTCCAGGCGACCGGGTCGGGGCCGCCGCTGGAGGCGTCCCGCGCCGCGGTCGCCTATCGCGGGCGGGTCGAGCTGCGCGGCCGGGCGCTCGCGCCGGGGGCGCGGGTGCGGATCGAGCGCGACGGCGGCGGCTGGCACGCGGTCGAGACCGTCCAGGCGGGGCCCGACGCGAGCTTCGCGGCGTCCTTCCGCGCCAGGGAGACCCATCGCTACCGGGCGGTCGAGGCCGGCCAGGCCGGGCCGGAGACCCGCGTCCAGGTCCGCCCGCGCCTGACGACGCTCCTGCGCGGCGCGACGCGCGTCGCGCGGACGTCCTACCGCGCCCGGCCGGGCGCGCGCCTGCGCTTCTCCGCCCGCGTCACGCCGATGAAGCGGCGCGTCGTCGTCCGCGCCGAGCGGCAGGTCGCGGGCGAGGCGTGGCGGACGGCCGTCCGCGAGGTCGTGCGCACGCGCCGGGGCCGCGCGCGGGTCACGCTCCGCCTCACCCGGCCGGGCACCTACCGCATCCGCGCGCTCTCCTTCGGCGACGCCGAGCACGCCTCCGGCCGCAGCCACGTCCGCACCGTGGAGGTCGCCAGGTGATCCGCCACGCCCTCGCCCTCGCCCTCGCCCTCGCCGCGGCGCTGCTCGCGCCGGCGACCGCCGCCGCGGAGCTGCGCATCGAGGGCCGCGGCTTCGGCCACGGGATCGGCATGTCCCAGTACGGCGCCTACGGGCTCGCCCTGCGCGAGGGGCGCGACTTCCGCGCGATCCTCGCCCACTACTACCAGGGCACCCGGGTGGCGAAGCGGCGCGCGCGGACCGTCAGGGTGCTGCTCAAGCAGTCGAGCTCGCAGAAGGTCTGCGGCGCCACCCGCGCCCGCGGCGCCGGCGGGCGCACCCTCCGCCTCAGCGACCGGCGGATGTACCGGTTCTACCCCTCCGGGACGGCGTACCTGCGCGTCTACGACACGCGCGCACGGCGCTCCCTCCCCCGCCTGCGGGCGCCGGTGCGGGTGACCGGGGGCAGCAGCGTCTGCCTGCGCGGGCGGGCCGAGAACGGCGTGACGAACGGCAGCTACCGCGGGGCGTTCGTCCTCGACCGGGCGGGCTCGCGGGTGCGCGTCATCAACCGCGTCCACAGCGAGCACTACCTCTACGGCGTCGTGCCCGCCGAGATGCCGACCTCCTGGCCGCTGGAGGCGGTGAAGGCGCAGGCGGTCGCGGCGCGGACGTACGCGCTCAAGCGCCTCACCCCGGCGCGCGACTTCGACGTCTACGCCGACGTCCGCTCCCAGGTCTACCGCGGGATCGCCGCCGAGACGCGGCGCGGGACGCTCGCGGTCCGGCGGACGCGTTACCTCGTCGTCACCTGGCAGGGCGAGCTGGCCGACACGTTCTTCCACTCGACCTCGGGCGGGCGGACCGCCGCCAACGAGGAGATCTGGGGCGGCACGCCGGTGCCGTACCTGCGCTCGGTCGAGGACCCCCACGACGACATCTCGCCGGTCCACACCTGGACGGTCACGTTCAGCCGGGCCGAGGCGGAGAGGAAGCTCGGCTCGCTCGTGCGCGGCGAGCTCGAGCGCGTGCGCGTGATCGAGCGGACCCCGAGCGGGCGGGCGAAGACCGTCGAGATCCGCGGCAGCGAGGGGACGCGGACGGCGAGCGGCCCCGAGATCCGGACGAAGCTCGGCCTGCGCTCGAGCTGGTTCACCGCGACGGGGCCGTGAGGGCCATCTCGTACCGCAACTCGGTGATGGCCGCCCTGTTCGGGGCAGGTGACATGGCCCTCCGTCTCCTCATCCTCACCGCCGTCCTGCTGTCCTGCGTCCTGTCGCTGCCGGCGACCGCCGGGGCGAGCCCCGCGCAGCTCGCCATCTTCCAGGCCGACGGCGAGCTCCTCTACGCCTCCGAGGCCGAGCGCGAGCGGGCGCTCGACGAGCTGCGCGACCTCGGCGCCGACGTCGTGAAGGTGCACGCCGTCTGGCGGCGGCTCGCGCCGGAGGGGGCGGAGAAGCCCGGCGGCTTCCGCGGCTGGGAGCCCGGCGACTACGACCAGGCGCGCTTCGCGGCGCTCGACGCCGTCGTCCGCGGCGCGCGCGAGCGCGGGATGCGCGTCCTGCTCTCCCCGACCGGCCCCGCGCCAGGCTGGGCGACCGCCCGCCCGCACGACGACTCCGGCGCCTGGCGGCCGGATGCCCGCGAGTTCGGCCGCTTCGTCCGCGCGCTCGCCCGCCGCTACGACGGCACCCACCTCGACGCCGACGGCCGCCTGCTGCCGCGCGTGCGCTTCTGGTCCATCTGGAACGAGCCGAACCACCCCCTCTTCCTGCGGCCGCTCGGCTCGCGCTCCCGCCGCTACCACATCGCGCCGCACCTCTACCGCGAGCTGCTGCGCTGGGCGCTCGACGGGCTCCGCCGCGAGGGCCACCGGCGCGACTCGGTGCTGTTCGGCGAGCTGCTGCCGATCGGCCACAGCCGCTACGGGCCGCGGAACACGATCAAGCCGATCGCGTTCTTGCGCGAGTTCTTCTGCCTCGACCGCGACTGGCGCCCCTACCGCGGGCGGGCGGCGCGGGTGCGCGGCTGCCACCGCTACCGGCCGCCCACCGGCGTCACCGGCTTCGCGATCCACCCCTACTCCCGCCCGGTCGGCCCGCGCACGATCGAGCCGAGCGAGGACGACGCGACGATCCGCAGCCTCGACCGCGTCGCGCGCGCTCTCGACCGCGCCGCCGCGCTCGGGCGCGTCCGCCGCGGGCTCGGCATCTACAACACCGAGTACGGCTTCCAGAGCGACCCGCCGGACCGCCGCCTCGGCGCCCCGCTGTCGCGGATCCCGGCGTTCCTCAACGAGGCGGAGTGGATGACCTACCGCGACCGGCGGGTGAAGTCGTGGTCGCAGTACGCGCTCCGCGACGACACCGACCTCGACGGCTTCCAGAGCGGCCTCTACTTCGCGTCGGGCGAGCGGAAGGACCGCGTCTACGCGGCCTACCGGATGCCGCTCTTCGTCCGCCTGCTCGGCGAGCGGGAGGTCGAGGTCTGGGGCGGCGTCCGGCTGCCCGAGGCACGCGGGCGCGAGGTGCGCGTCCAGGTCCGCGTCGGCAACCGCTGGCGCAACCTCCACCCGGCGCTGCGGATCGAGAGCTACCGCGGCTACGTCCGCCGGACGTTCCGCGTCTCGGACGCGCGCAAGCGGCTCTTCCGCCTCCGCTACGTCCGCGCGGACGGGACCGAGCTCACGAGCCGCTCCGCCCGCCCGGCGCGCCGCGAGGACGCCGAGTAGGCCCGCCGACACGACGCAGTCGTTAGCACGCTAACGACTGCTAGGCTCCCGGGAGTGCGAGGAGTCATCTCACGCGTCGGCGCGCGCCTCGACGGCGTCGGCGGCTTCGAGCGGCGCGTCTGGGCGATCGCCAGCGTGGTCGTCGTCGGCGCCGCCATCTCGATCCTCGCCACGACCACCGTCAACGTCGCCCTCGCCCCGCTCGCCCGCGACCTCGGCGCGTCGATCCAGCAGATCCAGTGGGTCGTGACCGGCTACCTGCTCGCGCTCGCGACCGTCATCCCGGTCACCGGCTGGGCGTCGGAGCGCTTCGGCGCGCGGACGCTGTGGATGACGACGGTCGGCGCCTTCGTCGCCGCCTCGGGGCTCTGCGCGGCCGCCTGGTCGGCGGAGTCGCTCATCGCCTTCCGCGTCCTGCAGGGCCTCGCCGGCGGGATGATCATGCCGATCGGGATGATCACGCTGACGCTCGCCGTCGGCCCCGACCGGGTCGGGCGCGCGATGTCGGTCATCGGCGTCCCGATGCTGCTCGCGCCCGCCTTCGGGCCGGTCATCGGCGGGCTGCTCGTCGAGTACGCGAGCTGGCGGTGGATCTTCCTCGTCAACGTCCCGCTCGGGCTCGCCGGGCTCGCGCTCGCCTGGCTCCTCCTCCCCGACGCGAAGGCGGAGGGGCACCACCGCCTCGACTGGCGCGGGCTCCTGCTCGCCTCGCCGGGCGTGGCGCTGCTCACGCTCGGGCTCGCCGAGGTGCCCGGCCACGGCGGCGTCGGCCACCCGAGCGTCTGGGGCCCGGGCCTCGCCGGCCTCGCGCTCATCGCGGCGTTCGTCGCCTACGCGCTGCGCACGACCGACCCGCTCATCGACGTCCGCCTCTTCGCCCAGCGCCGCCTCGCCGCCGCGGCGACGACGACCTTCCTGCTCGGCATCGCGCTCTTCGGCGCGCTCGTCGTGCTGCCGCTCTACTTCCAGATCCTGCGCGGCGAGGACGCGCTCACCACCGGCGTCCTGCTCATCCCGCAGGGCGCAGGCGCGGCGCTGGGGATGGCGGTCGGCGGGCGGCTCACCGACCGCATCGGCGGCGGACCCGTCGCCGCCACCGGCATGATCATCCTCGCGCTCGGGACGCTCGCGCTGACCCAGGCCGGGACGGACACCTCCTACGCGCTGCTGGTCGCCGTGCTCGCCGTCCGCGGCGTCGGGCTCGGCGCGTCGATGATGCCGGCGATGGCGGCCGCGTTCGCGGCCCTGCGGCCGGAGGCCGTCCCGCGCGCGACGAGCGGGCTCAACGTCATCCAGCGCGTCGGCGGCTCGATCGGCGCCGCGCTGCTCGCGACGATCCTCGAGTCCCGGCTCGAGGCGCTCGGGCGCGCCGCGACCCCGGATGCCGTCGCGGGCGCCTTCGGTCACACCTTCTGGTGGGCGACGGCGCTCTCGCTCGTCGCGATCCCGGCCGCGCTCCTGCTCGCCCGCGAGGAGCGCGCGGCGCGGCGGGCGGCGCGGGTGGCCGCCCCGGAGGCCGCGCAGGCCGAGGCGGCGGCCTGAGGCTCCGCGGCCCCCTCGCGCGCCCGCGCCCGCGCGGCCCCGGAACGCGAGCGGGCCGCCATCCCGGCGGCCCGCTGCGAACGAGACGGTTGTCGGCTGCGATCAGGTGAGCTGGTAGAGCGGGCCGTCGCCACCCTCCGGCGTGGTGAGGCGGCCGCCCTTCGCGGTGATCGCCCCGCACTGGACGCAGTTCGTGTAGTTCACGATGACGTCCACGTCGCCCTTCTCGGGCGCGTCCTCGGGGATCTCGTAGACGCCGGCCGGGCACATCCAGCGCCACGTCTCGGCGATCTCGCGCGGGACCCGCTTGCGCACCCGGATGTGGTTGGGCGCGTCGTCGCGGGTCGCGTTGCCGCTGACGTACACGCTCGAGAGCTTGTCGAACGTGTACTTGCCGTCCGGCTGCGGATAGCGCTTGTGCGTGTCGCCGATGAACATCGGCACCTCGTCGTTGCGGTGCCAGCGCCAGCGCCCGCCCGGGAACTTGCCCTTCGTCAGCGTCATGATCCCGACGAGCGGCCCGCCCTTGATCAGGCCCTTCTGGAAGGGCTGACGGGTGTTGCGGACCTGATAGAGCTCCTGCCCGGTGATCGACCGCTCGAGCCGCTCCTGGTAGGCCGAGAAGTCGGTGCTCCCGTTCTTCAGCGACTCGTAGATCACCTCGGCGGCGATCTTGCCGGAGTTGATGCAGTGGTGGACGCCCTTCAGGGCGACCGTGTCCACCAGGCCCGCGGCATCGCCGACGAGCACCGCGCCCGGCATGACGGGCTTCGGCATCGACCACCAGCCGCCGCCCGGGAGCGCCTTCGCGCCCCAGCCGATCCGCTCCCCGCCCTCGAGGATGCCCTTGACGAGCGGGTGGAGCTTGAAGAGCTGGAGCAGGTCGTGGACCGAGGTCGTCGCGTCCTTGTAGTCGAGGTCGACGACGACGCCGATCGAGACGAGGTCGTCCCCCGTCTTGGCGTCCTTCATCGGGTAGATCCACGTGCCGCCGATCTGGCCGTACTTCGCCGAGATCCTCAGCGGCCACGGCCCGAGCGTGTGGATCACGCGGTCGAGCGGCTTCGGGACCTTCCAGATCTCCTTGACGCCGAGCTCCCAGACCTGCGGCTCGCGGCCCTCGCCGAGGTTGAACTCCCGGATGGCCGCCCCGGTGAGGTGGCCCCAGCAGCCCTCGGCGAGCACGACGGCCTTCGCCGCGATGTCGGTGCCGGGCTCGAAGTTGGCGAGCGGCTCGCCCTCCTTGCCACGGCCCTTGTCGCCGGAGCGGACGCCGACGACGCGGCCGTCCTCGACGATGAGCTGTGTCGCGGCGGTCTCGGTGAGGACGTACGCCCCGTTCTCCTCGGCCACCTTCTGCTGGAAGCGCGCGAGCGCGGAGACCGAGACGACCTCGTTGCCGTGGTTGCGGAAGTTCGGCGGGGTCGGGACGCGGATCTTCGTCTTGCCGTTGGGCAGCAGGTAGACCGCGTCCTTCTTGACCTCGCCGAAGGCGAAGCCCTCCTTGCGCCAGTCCTCCCGGGTCATGTCCGGGAACAGCTCCTGGAGCGGGCCCGGCCGCATGACGGCGCCCGAGAGGTTGTGACCGCCGCAGACCTTCGCCTTCTCGATGACGGCGACCGGCACCTCGCCGAGGCTCTCCATGAGCTTGGGATCCTCGGCGAGGAGCTGGAGCAGGCGGTTCGCGCAGGCGAGCCCCGCCGTGCCGCCGCCCACGATGGCGACGCCGACCTCGATGCGCTCGTCCTCGGGGTCGAGCCCGCGCTTGATGAACTCCTTCTGGGAGTCGACGGGCGGCGGGAACTGTGCGGGTGCGATCGCCATGGCGGTGCTAGGCCCCCTTCTTGGCCTTCACGGCCTCCGTGAGCTTGGGCAGGATCTGGTGCAGGTCGCCGACGATGCCCAGGTCGCAGAACTCGAAGATCGGGGCGTTCGGGTCCTTGTTGATCGCCACGATGTTCTCGGAGTTCTGCATGCCGACCTTGTGCTGGATGGCGCCCGAGATGCCCGCCGCCAGGTAGAGCTTCGGCGAGACGGTCTTGCCGGTCTGGCCGATCTGGGCGGAGTACGGGTACCACCCGGCGTCGACGACGGCACGCGTCGCGGCGACGGCGCCCCCGAGCACCTCGGCGAGGTCCTCGCAGAGCTTGAACGCCTCGGCGCTGCCGAGACCGCGGCCGCCCGCGACGAGGATGTCCGCGTCCTCGATGTTGACGCCGCCCTCGTCGCCGCGCTCGCCGCGCTTGACGACCTGGGCCTTCGTCGAGAACTCGGAGAACTCGACGTCGACGTCGATGACCTCGGCGTCACCGCCGCCGGCCTCGGTGACCTCGAACGCGTTGAGGCGGCCGATGATGATGCCCGGCTCGCCGGCGAAGCCGACGTCGACGAGGGCCGAGTCCTGGAGCACCGGCCGGACGGCGACGAGCTTGCCGTCCTGGACCTTGACCTGCGTCACCTCCATCGTGACGCCCGCGCCGAGGCGCGCGCTCAGGCCCGCGCCGATCTCGAACCCGAGCAGGCCGCCGCCGAAGAGCGCGTACTTGTAGCCGTTCTCCTGGATGACCTTCGCCATCGCGTCGACGACCGGCTGCGCGATGCCCTCCGGGCCCTTGACGCGGTAGACCTTCGAGGCGCCGTACTTGCCGAGCGACTTGCAGAAGTCGTCGGTGAGGTCGTCGCCGCCGACGACGATCGCCGCGGCCTCGCCGCCGATCTGCTGGGCGAGCTTGCCGGCCTCGGAGATCGCCCCGAGCGAGTTCTTGTTGAACTCGCCCTGGAAGTGGAGTGCGTACGTGAGGATGCTCATGCCAGCAGCTTCCTTTCCTCGAGCCAGGCGACGATCTTCTCGACCGTCTCGTCGGTGTTCTCGTCCTCGATGATCTCCCCGGGCTCCTTCGCCGGCGGCGGGTTGATCGCGAGCACCTGCGTGCGCGAGCCCTGCTCACCGACCTTGTCCGGCTCGATGCCGACGTCGGCGGCGCTCTTCTTGTCGAGCGGCTTCTTCTTCGCGCCCATGATCGCCTTGAGCGACGGGTAGCGCGGCTCGTTGATCGCGTCGCCGACGGAGATGACGGCCGGCAGCGGCACCTCGACGGTGTCGTAGCCGTACTCGGCCTGGCGGCGGCAGACGACCTTGTCCGGCTGCGTCTCCATCTCGATCACCTGGGTCAGCGACGGCATCTTCAGGTGATCCGCGACGACGGCGCCGATCGCGTAGCACTCGCCGTCGTCCGACTGCTGGCCGAGGAGGACGAGGTCGGGCTGCTCGGCCTCGAGCACCTTCGCGAGCGCGTAGCCGGTCGCGCAGACGTCCGAGCCCGCCAGCGCGTCGTCGGTGAGCTGGATCGAGCGGTCGGCGCCGAGCGAGACGGCCTTGTGGAGCGCGCGCTCGGAGCCCTCAGGGCCCATCGTGATGGCGACGATCTCGGAGACGTCGACCGTGCCGCCCTCCTTGATCTGCATCGCCGCCTCGATGGCGTGCGTGTCGAAGGGGTTGAGGTTCTTCTCACCGCTGCGGTCGAGGCGCTTGGTGTTCGGATCGATGCGCTTCTCGACGGCGGCGTCCGGTACCTCTTTGACCAGGACGCAAATCTTCAAGGGACTTCTCCTTGGGTCGCTCTTCGGCGGCGCGGGATTCTACCTGTTGACTGACGAGTCAGTCGCCCACGCGGGCGCCCGCGCCTCGCGCCCACCCGGGCTCGGTCCGGCTTCCGGCGCCGCCGCTAGCGGGCGGTGACGGCGCCCTTGATGAAGTCGACGATCTCCTGCGTCGACGCGCCGGGGGTGAACACCTCGGCGACGCCGAGCTTCTTCAGCTCCGGGATGTCGTCGGCCGGGATCGTCCCGCCGACGGTCACGACGACGTCCTCGGCGCCCTGCTCCCTGAGGCCCTGGACGATCTTCGGCACGAGCGTCATGTGGGCGCCCGAGAGGATCGAGATGCCGACCGCGTCGGCGTCCTCCTGGATCGCGGTCTCGACGATCTGGGCGGGCGTCTGGTGGAGGCCGGTGTAGATGACCTCCATGCCGGCGTCGCGCAGGGCGCGCGCGATGATCTTGGCGCCGCGGTCGTGGCCGTCGAGCCCCGGCTTGGCGACGACGACGCGGATCTTGCGGCCTTCGGTGGCAGTCATTGCGCGCCGCAGTGTAGGGAACGCGCGGCGGCGGGCGAGGCGCGCCGTCGCCGCCGCTAGGCTGGCCCGCCATGGTCTCGCGCGCCGTCGCCGCCGTCAGCGACCGCCGCGTCGCCCTGGCCGGCATCGTCCTGCTCGCCCTCGCCGTCCGCCTGGCGGGGATCGGCGACCGCCTGTCGGCCGACGAGGGCTACTCGTGGCTCGTCGCCTCCGCGCCGGACGCGGGGACGTTCCTCGAGCGCCTCGCCGCCTACGAGAACACGCCGCCGCTCTTCTACCTGTCGCTCAGCGCGCTGCCGCTCGACGACGAGGCGTGGCTGCGCGTGCCGTCGCTGCTCGCCTCGGTCGCGGCCGTGCCCGTCCTCTACGCGATCGCCCGCCCGCTGCTCGGCACGACCGCGGCGCTCGTCGGCGCGCTCGCGCTCGCGGTCGCGCCCTACCACGTCTCGTTCGCCAACTACTCGCGCGCGTTCATGCTCGCCGGGCTCGGCCTGCTGCTCGCGCTCTGGGCGGCGGCCCGGCTCGCCCAGGGGCGGGGGCGCGCGTGGTGGTGGCTCTACGGACTGGGCGCGCTCGTCGCCCTCTACTCCGAGTACGACGCCGGGCTCTTCCTCGCCGCGCTCGTCGGGGCCTTGCTCGTGCTCGGCACGCCCCCGCGGCGCGAGGCGCTCGCCTTCGGCGCGCTGCCCGCGCTCGGCCTGCTGCCGTGGCTGGGCGAGCTGCGGCGCGCGCTCGACCAGCTCGACGTCACGAAGGTCGCCCCGATCTACCCCGAGCCCTCGCCCGCGGCGCTGCGCGACGTCGTCGTCCCGCTCGCCTTCGGCGAGCACGGCGCGGCGGAGGGCGCGGGCGCGCGCTGGCTCCAGCTCCTGCTCGTCGCGGGCGTCGTCGCCGCCGGGGCGGCGCTCGCCCGCCGGCGCGACCCGCGCGCGTTCGCCCTCATCGCCGGGACCGGTCTTGGGACGCTCGCGCTCTCCGGCGCGGTCGCGCTCGCCGGGCCGGACGTCTTCGCCCAGCGCTACCTCACCGTCCTCATCCCGCTCGGGGCGGCGCTCGCCGGGGCGCTCGTCGCCTTCGCGCCGTGGGGGCGGGCGGTGCCGGTCGCCGTCGCCGGGCTGCTGCTGCTCGGCGCGGGGGTGTTCGCGACCCGGTACGGGCGCGAGCTCGAGCCTGACCCCGCGCCGGTCGCCGCCGCCGTCGCGGCGGAGGACCCCGACCTCGTCGTCACCAACAGCGCCGTCGTCGCCTTCTACCTCCGCGACCGCCCGGTCGTGCTCGACCGCCCGTTCGGGCTGCCGCAGCCGCGCCCGCCCTGCCCCGGCTGCCGGGTCGTCGCCGTCGACGACGAGCGCGTCGCCGGCGGCGCGCGGCGGGGCGCGACGAGGGCCTTGCGCCACGGGCCGTTCGCCGTCACGCTGCTGACTCCCGAACGGCGAGGGCTGACCCGCGCCGAGCCGGGGTAACCAGGCAGGAGGGATACCGACGGGAGGGTGCGGCCGTGACGGCGCTGGCTTGCCTGCTGACACTGCTCGTCTCGACGGGTGCCGGCGGGGCGGCGCCGCGACCGCTCGAGGTCGTCCTCCAGGACGATGCCCACCTCCTCCACGGCAGCGACGCCGAGGTCCGGCGCGCCGCGCGCGAGATCGCCGCCGCCGGGGCCGACCGCGTCCGGCTGACCGCGAGCTGGTCGGCGCTCGCGCCGCGGCCGCGCAGCCGGCGACGCCCGCGCTTCGACGCCACCGACCCCGGCGTCTACCCGGCCGAGCCGTGGCGGCGCCTCGACCGCGCCGTGAAGGCCGTGCGCGACCACGGCATGGACGTCATGATCGACGTCGCCTTCTGGGCGCCGCGCTGGGCGGTCCGGCGGGGCCTGCGGCGCGGCCTGCGCGACCGCCAGCGCTGGGCGCCGTCGTGGCGCGAGTACGGCCGCTTCGCCGAGGCGGTCGCGCGCCGCTACTCGGGGAGCTGGCCGGACCCGGCGCGGCCGGGCGGGACGCTGCCGGCGGTGCGGCTGTGGACGACGTGGAACGAGCCCAACCACGCCGGCTTCCTCCTGCCGCAGTGGCGGCGGACGCGCACCGGCTGGCGGCCGGCGTCGCCGCACGTCTACCGGCGCCTGCACGAGGCCGGCTACGCGGCGATCAAGGGCGTGAGCCCGGCGAACCGCGTGCTCGTCGGCGGGCTCGCCGCCAGGGGCGCGCGCGGCCGCGGCGAGCGGGTGAGCCTGCCGCCGCTGCGCTTCACCCGCGAGCTCGCCTGCGTCGACGAGCACCTGCGGCCGCTGCGCGTCCCCGAGTGCCGGGGCTACCGGCCGCTCCGCGCCGACGGCTTCGCCATCCACCCCTACTCCCTCGACAGCGCGCCCGACGCCTCCGGCCGCGACCCCGACAGCGTCCAGCTCGGCGACCTCGACCGGCTGTCGGGCCTGCTCGCCGCGCTGCATGCGCGCGGGCGGATCGCCGAGCGCCTGCCGCTGTACGTGACCGAGTACGGCTACGAGAGCAACCCGCCCGACACCAAGCGCGGCGTCTCGCCGGAGGACCAGGCGCGCTACCTCGCCCACGCCACCTACCTCGCCTGGCGGCATCCGGACACGCGGATGTTCGCCCAGTTCCTGCTGCGCGACATCGGGCCCGACCCGCGCCATGCCGACGACGCCGAGCGCCGCTGGGGCAACTGGCAGTCCGGCCTCTACACCCACGACGGGCGGGCGAAGCCCGCGCTCCAGGCCTTCAAGCTCCCGTTCTGGGCCGAGACGCACGAGGTCGACGGGCGACTCGTCACCGTCGTCTTCGGCCAGGTGCGGCCGGGACGCGGGCGCCAGACGGTGACGATCGAGTACCAGGAGCCAGACGGTCGCTGGGTCGAGGCCCGCTCGCGCGACGCCCGCCCCGGCGCCGACACCGCCTGCGAGCACGAGGGCCGCGCGTTCCTCACCGACCGCGCCGGCTTCTACCACCGCGTCCTGCCGTGGCGCGGCGAGCGCGCCTACCGCGCGCGCTGGCTGCGCCCCGACGGGCGGGTGGAGTACGGGCTGCCGGTGGTCGCGCGACGGGTCGCGGCCGGCGGGTGAGCGGCCACGGCGCGGGGCCGGCGCGTCCGGCGCCGCCCCGCACGGCCCGGTCGCCGCTCAGCGCCGGACGCGGATGGTCATCCGCATCGTGTCCGGGTGGATCGTGCAGATGACGCGCGTCGTGCGGGAGAAGCGGCGGCGGTAGACGTAGCCGGAGCGCGAGGTCGTCCGCGAGCTGCGCCCCCGTGCGGTGACGTTGTGCGGGTTGTCCGTCCCGCGCCAGACGAAGCGGACGACGTCGCGGCGGCGGACCGTCAGCCGGCGCGGCCGGAAGGCGTTGTCGCGGACGCTGACGGTGCGCGTCCGCGCCGCCTTCGGCGCCGGCCCGCCGGCGGCGTCGCGGTCGCCGGCGGACTGCTCGCCGGCGGTCGCTCCCGGGCCGGCGACGGCGGCCGCGGCCAGCGCCGCGAGCCCGGCGAGGATGAGGATGATCCGGCGCATGGGGCGACACTACACCCGCCGCCGACCGGCGGCGAGCGCAGTGTCGAAACCCAAGGGGCGCGTCAGGCCGCGACCGGCTCCGCGCCCTCGGCGCGCGCCGCCGCGGCGTGGGCGCGGCTGTCGGCGCCCCGGATGAGGACCGCGGCGAGCAGCGCCCCGCCGATCGCGAAGGCCGCCGCGCCGTAGAAGGCGAGCTGGAAGCCCTCGGTGAGCGCGGCCGGCACGGCCGCCTGGCCGCCGCCCTCGGCGAGCAGGTCGTTCGTCTTGGCGTTCGCGATCGTCGCGAGCACGGCGAGGCCGAGCGCGCCGCCGACCTGCTGGCTCGTGTTGATGAGCCCGCTCGCGAGCCCCGACTCGCGCTCGCCGACGCCGCTCACCGCGGCGATCATCACCGGCACGAACGCGAACCCCATGCCGACGGCGACGACGAGCGCCGGCCCGAGGACGTCGGCGGCGTAGGAGCCGCCGGCCGAGACCTGCGCGAACCACACGAGCCCGGTCGCCACGACGAGCAGGCCGGTGAGCAGCACCGGCTTGTAGCCGAAGCGCGTGACGAGCTGGGAGGCGAGGCCGGCCGAGACGATGATCCCGACCGCGAGCGGCAGGTACGACAGCCCCGCCTCGAGCGCGTCGAAGCCGAGCACCTGCTGCATGTAGAGCGAGATGAAGAAGAACATCGCGAACATCCCCGCGCCGATGAAGAGGGCGGAGACGTTCGCGCCCGTCAGCGTCCGCAGGCGGAAGATCGAGAACGGGACGAGCGGGGCCTTCGCGCGCAGCTCGATGACGACGAACGCGGCGAGCAGCGCGAGCGAGACGGCGAACAGCGACAGCGTCTGGGCCGAGCCCCAGCCGGCGCTCTCGGCGTCGACGAGGGCGTAGACGAAGATCGACAGCCCGGCGGTGACGCTGACCGCCCCGGCGACGTCGAAGCCCTGTCCCTCGGCGCCCGAGCGGCTCTCGGCGACGAGCGCCGGCGCGAGCAGCGCCGCGCCGAGCGCGATCGGCACGTTGACCCAGAAGATCCACTCCCAGCCGAGCGACTCGGTGAGGACGCCGCCGAGGAGGACGCCGGCCGCGCCCCCGCTGCCGGCGACGGCGCCCCAGACGCCCATCGCCTTGTTGCGCTCGGCGCCCTCGCGGAAGGTGTTCGTGAGGATCGACAGCGCCGCCGGCGAGAGGATCGCCGCGCCGAGGCCCTGGACGGCGCGGGCGGCGATGAGCTGGCCCTCAGTCTCGGCGAGCCCGCCGGCGAGCGAGGCGAGCGCGAACAGCGTCAGCCCGCCCATGAAGACGCGGCGGCGGCCGAGCAGGTCGGCCATCCGCCCGCCGAGCAGGAGGAAACCGCCGAAGACGAGCACGTAGGCGTTGACGACCCAGGCGAGGTTCTCCTGGGAGAAGCCGAGCGAGCGGCCGATCGACGGGAGGGCGACGTTCACGATCGACGCGTCGAGGACGACGATGAACTGGGCCGCCGCGAGCAGCCCGAGCGCGATCCAGCGGCGGCGATACGCGGTCTGAGCTTCGGTCATCGGATTGCGGGGGTCGGGGGCAAGACGGTGGGGCTGGCGTTCCTTGCCGTCCGGTGCCACAATCGGAACCGGTGTTCCGCTTCCGTTCCGCAACATACGGAACCGCCGTTCCGTTTGTCAAGCGCCCCCGCCCGAGAGCCGAACGGAGGGGGTAGGCTCGGGCCGTGGACGCAGCGAAGGCCATCCCCACCGCCGACGGGCGCCCGCTGCGCGCGGACGCGCGCCGCAACCGGCGGCGGATCCTCGCCGCGGCGCGGCAGTGCTTCGCCGAGGAGGGGCTCGACGCGCAGATGGACGACGTCGCCCGCCGCGCCGACGTCGGGGTCGGGACGCTCTACCGCCACTTCCCCGACAAGCGCGCGCTCATCGACGCGCTCACCGTCGAGCGCTACGCCATCCTCGCCGACATGGCCGCCCAGGAGCTCGGGCGCGACGACGCCTGGGAGGCGTTCGAGCGCTTCGTCCGGCGCGTCGCCGAGCTCGCCGCCGGCGACCTCGCCCACTGCCAGCTCATGGGCACCCGCCCCCACCGCGAGAGCCCCGAGCTCGACGAGCTCGAGGCCCGCCTCGGCGAGCTCGTGGAGCGCTGCCACCGCGAGGGCGCCATCCGCGACGACTTCACCGTCGCCGACTTCCCGCTGCTCTTCTGCGCCCTCGGCCGGGTCATCGAGCGCGGCCGCGAGGACGGGTCGGAGACCTGGCGGCGCTACCTCGAGTTCGTGCTCGACGGCATCCGCGCCCGGCCGCCGCGCTGAGCGTCAGCGCGTGCGGCCGAAGTCGACGGTCGCCGTCGCGACCGGGACGTTGCTCGGGAACGAGGAGGAGGCCGCGCCCAGGACGATCCCGATGCCGGCGTAGCGGAAGCTGCGCCGGACGATCGTCCGGTAGTGGAGGTCGCTGCCCAGCCAGGCGTTGACGATCGCGACGGGCGTCGGGTTCGGGACCATCCCGATGATCTCCCCCGCCCCCGCCGGGCGGTAGCCGACGCTCCGCAGGCGCTGGCGCAGCGTCGGGCCGTTCGGGCCGGTGTGGGCGAAGTAGCTGCGCCGGGTCATGTCGCGCGAGTGGGCGAGCGCCGCGCGGGCGAGCTTGGCGCTGGAGCGCAGCTTCCGCGCCTTCGCCCGGCGGCGGACGTCGTTGAGCAGGCAGAGCAGGGCCTTGCGCGCCTGCTTGAGGTTGCGCTCGGTCATCCGCGTCCGCGCGCCCTTGCAGGCGCGCGGGATCTCCAGGCCGCGGCCGTAGCGCTCGCGGAGCTGGGCGTCGCCGGCGGCCGGCCGCTCCGCCCCCGCGGGCGGCGCGCCGGCGGACGCGGGGACCGCGACGCACAGCGCCATCGACGCCCCGGCGATCGCGACAAGCCCCCGCAGCCGCATCCTCGGGGGAGCACCATACCCAGGCGCCCGGCAGGAGCGCAACGGCCCGGGGGGTGACCCCCGTACCCCGAGAACGTCCAACAGTGGCCCCTATAGGGTCCGGCGCTGGACGTTCGTCGTGCGCGAGGCCGAAGAACGTCCCGCATTCGCCCCTATAGGGTGCAGCGCTGGACGTTCTCGTGCTCAGCGCGGCAGCGGCAGGCGCCGGCGGCGCGCCCGCCCGGCGAGCCGCGGGCGCAGCTAC